>Ga0209570_1000113_pt1 | contig 185746 bp, 178 predicted proteins | sample EBPBio172007_DNA_FD_185861 | JGI IMG/M metagenome (GOLD analysis project Ga0209570, IMG submission 185861) | Wastewater treatment Type I Accumulibacter community from EBPR Bioreactor in Madison, WI, USA - Reactor 1_9/17/2007_ DNA (SPAdes)... | ecosystem: Engineered > Bioreactor > EBPR >... | reverse complement strand
TCTATCGTGGCCATCGAGACTCCTGGAGTCGTGGGATGCGTTGACACCACCTGCGTTACTCCAGGGGTCTCACCTCATTCCAGCGACACGCTCAAACCACACCAGTCACTTTCGTAACAGCCCCTAGGTGCCTAGGCAACGCTTATCATGGCGCCGTGACAAGCACCCGGGGCCAACGACACCGCCGACCGGGGAAGTTCAGACGGCACGTAGCACCGTTCCTCTCGAGTTATCTGGTGGCCGCAGCCGTCATCATCGGCCTAGCTGCCGGCGCGGGCAGACTCCTGCTTTCCCGGCCAGTTGCAGCGCCGGGTGCTTCGCAACCAACAGCGAGCACTCCGGCTCCGGGTTCGCAAACCCCCTCCCTGACCCCAACCCCCACCCTGACTCGAACACCCACCCCGACACCCAGCACAACGCCGAGCCCCGAGCCGCCGATCACCTTCGCCGTTATCGGGGATTTCGGCTTTGGGGACAGCAACGAGGCAGCGGTCGCCCAGCTGGTCTCGTCTTGGAAACCGTCCTTCATCGTCGGCCTGGGGGATGTCTACTACTCGGAGGCCGGCGGGAGAGGCTCCGACCGCTACGACAATGCCGTCGGCCGCTTCTACTGCAACTGGCTCAAGGACGTCACGACGACGGGGACGGCCTGCCCGCACGGCGCTGCCGCCAAGAACTCGTTCTTCACGGCGCTCGGCAACCACGACATCAGCGATGCCGACCCGGCACCCCAGACCTACACGGACTACTTCACCCTGCCCGGCACGGACTACCCCAACAGCTCGGGCAACGAGCGCTACTACGACGTGGTCCAGGGCCCCGTCCACCTCTTCGTCCTCAACTCCAACCAGGACGAGCCCGACGGCACGACGGCCGACTCCGTCCAAGGGAGGTGGCTGCGCATGCAGCTGGCGGCCTCCACGTCACGGTGGAATGTCGTCGTCGACCACCACCCGCCGTACTCCTCGGACAGCTCCCATGGCTCGACCAGCTGGATGCAGTGGCCCTTCGCCGAATGGGGCGCCGACGCCGTGCTGTCGGGGCACGCGCACACCTATGAGCGCATCCAACGCGATGGCATCGTCTACTTCGTCAACGGCCTCGGTGGCGCTGAGCGCTACGACTTCGGCGCACCGGTCGAGGGCAGTCAGGTCCGTTTCCGGTCGAACTGGGGCGCCCAAGTCGTCCTCGCCACCCAGAGCGAGCTGCGCTTCGACTTCTACGACGTGTCGGGGACCCAAGTGGACTCCTACACCGTGCGCAAGCGCTGACGAGGAGCCCTCACCCGGCGTTCGGGTGACGCACAGAGGCCGCACAGCGACCCCACTGGGGGGTGACAAGGCCGTTGGGCCCAATGGAGGAACGACACCGCGCCAGCCGCGGGCCAATCCTCCAGGAGTGACCCATGAACCCCGTTCTCATCGCCGCCGACCTCGTGGCGATCGGCGCCCTCGTCGCGCTCTTCCTCGCCCGCCACCGGCGCCGTGACCTCGTCGTGGCCTACCTCGGGGTGAACATCGGGGTCCTTGCTGTGGCCGCGGCCCTGTCCACCATGACCGCCTCGGTCGGGCTCGGCCTGGGCCTGTTCGGGGTGCTCTCGATCATCCGGTTGCGCTCCGAGGAGCTGAACCAGACCGAGGTGGCCCACTACTTCGCCGCGCTCGCCCTCGGCCTGATCGGCGGCATCGGGGTGGCGCAGCCGATGCTCGCAATGGCCCTCATGGCACTGGTGCTGCTCGCCGTGTACGTCGGCGACCACCCGGCGGTGTCCCGCCGCACCCGTCGCCAGGACCTCCTCCTCGACCGCGCCCACACGGACCACACGTCCCTGCGCGCCCACGTCGAGCGGGTCCTGGGGTGCGAGGTCGTCGACCTCGCGGTGCGCCGGACAGACCTGGTGAACGACACCACGCTGGTGAGCGTCACGACCGTGGACGCTCCCGCTGCCAAGGCACCCCGCGTCACCTCGGTGGAGGTGACCCGATGACCGTCCTGGCTCTCCGCGGATCCGGCCCCGCGGCATACCCATCCCGCCCCCACTCCGGTCCGGACCGGCCGTATGCCGCGGTGCTGGCCGACCTGCCCGCCGTCGGGCTGGACGTCCTCGCCGAGCACGCAGAGCGCATGACCCGCGTGGACCGCAAGTACCTCGTCCCCGAGTCAGCGCTGGACCGGGTCATCGACGCAGTCTGCGAGGACGCCGTCGCCTTGGACATCGACGACCGGCGGACGTTCGGCTACGTCTCGACCTACTACGACACCGCGGACCGGCGGTCATACCACGATGGCGGACGGTCCAGGCGGCGCCGCTTCAAGGTCCGCACCCGCTGCTATGTGGATTCCGGGCTGGCCTTCCTCGAGGTCAAGACGCGCGGGCCCCGGGGAACGACGGTCAAGACGCGCACCGAGCTCACCCGCCTGCCGGGTCCGGAGCTGAACGAGGGCTCGCTGGCCTTCGTCGACAGCACGCTTCGGGCCCACGGTGTCACGGACGTGTCCGTCGAAGGGCTCTGCCCCGTCCTCGAGGTCGACTACCGACGGAGCACCCTGGCCTTCCTGTCGGTCGGAGCCCGCGCGACCGTCGACACCGACCTGTGCTGGCGGGGGCTGGATGGGCGTCCAGTCCGGCTACCCGGCGTCGCGATCCTGGAGACCAAGGCGGGCTCCACCCCGACCGGCGTCGACCGTGCCCTCTGGCGGCTGGGTCACCGGCCGGCACGCCTGAGCAAGTACGGCGCCGGCCTCGCGGTCACCGACGCCTCGCTCCCCCACCTCAAGTGGCACCGCATCCTGACCGACCCTCTCCTGGCCGTCGCGGGCTAACCCATCCTCGCCCCGCAATTCGGACCCACTCTCCCTCCACGAACGACAAGGAACCCATCATGAAGAACACCCGACTGACCAAGGGCCTCGTCGCCCTCTCTGCTGCCCTGACCCTCGCGGCGTGCGGCACGAACCTCGGCTCGATCGCCAACGCCGGGTCGACGACCTCGGCCTCGTCGAGCAGCTCGACTGCGGACACCGACGCGAGCTACACCATCCACGCCCAGGCCGATGACGTCGACTACGACGCAGCGAGCGCCCAGGCGATCACGCTCGGCAGCGGCGACGTGGAGATCACCGAGCCCGGCACCTATGTCCTCTCGGGCACGCTCTCCGACGGCCGGGTCGTCGTCAACAGCTCCGCCGAGGGCAAGGTCCGCATCGTCCTGTCCAATGCGAGCATCGCGAACCAGGGTGGGGCCGCGATCGACGTACGGGCTGCCGACGAGGTGGTCGTCGTCCTCGCCGAGGGGACCACGAACACGGTGGCCGATGGCACCGGCTACGACACGAGCGGCGAGGACGCCGTCGACGCCGCCATCTTCTCGATGGCCGACCTCACGATCGGCGGCACCGGCTCGCTCACCGTGACCGGAAACACCGCCGACGGCATCGCGTCCAAGGACGGCCTTGTCGTCCTCGGCGGCACCCTCAAGGTCAACGCGGCCGACGACGCGATCCGCGGCAAGGACTACCTCGTGGTCCAGGACGGAACGCTCGACCTGACCGCGGCCCAGGACGGGTTGAAGTCCACGAACGAGACCGACGCACAGTATGGCGACGTCGTCGTCAGCGGTGGCAGCGTGATGATCACTGCCGGCGACGACGGCGTCCACGCCGAGGGAGACCTTGCGATCACCGGGGGCACCGTGACCGTCGCGCGGGCCAACGAGGGCCTCGAGGGCAGCACGATCACGATCGCCGGCGGCACGACGTCGGTGACGAGCTCCGACGACGGCCTCAACGCTACGAGCGGCAGCTCCTCCAGCGGTGGTGGCGGCGGTGGCGGCATGCAGAACGACGGCTCCCTGCTGACCATCAGCGGCGGCGAGCTCACCGTCAACGCCGGTGGGGACGGCCTCGACAGCAATGGCACCATCGTCATCTCCGGCGGCACGACGACGGTGGCAGGCCCGACCAGCAATGGCAACGGCAGCCTGGACTCCAACGGCGGCATCACCTACACCGGTGGCACGCTGATCGCGGCCGGCAGCGCCGGCATGGCCGAGGCGCCCGAGTCCGGGAGCTTCGTCCAGGCCAACGTCTCGGCGCCCGCCGGCGCCACGGTCGAGGTCGTGAAGGACGGCAAGGTGATCGTCTCGTTCACCACGCTCAAGCAGGTCGCCAACGTCGTGGTCGCCAGCGACGCGATCGTCGCGGGACAGGGCTACGAGATCACCGTCAACGGCAGCTCGGTCGCGACCGCGACGGCCGGCCAGGCCACCGGCGGCGGCATGGGCGGCCCCCGCGGCTGACCTCCCCTCGCCGTCCCCGCGCCCGTGTGCCGGGTGCCCACCCCTCGCCGGGCGGGCACCCGGCATACGGGCATCTGCTCGTGCGCTGACCCGTCCGGGGGACGCATGTGACAGGCATGGATGGCCCACAGCCACAACACAACTGGCCGCCCTTGACTGGCTCTATGACGACGATGACCCCGCCCCAGCAGACGCCCACCGAGGCCACCCAGGCTCCGGCCGAGACCGCCGCCCCGACCCGTCGAGGACCGAGCCGGCGTGCCCTCCTCGGCGGCGGCCTTGCCGGCCTGTTCACCGTCAGCGCCGGCACCGGCTGGGCCCTCAACCGCTATGTGCTCGACCACATCGAGGTGAGCAATGCCTCGGCCGTCACGTCCGGCACGGTCCAGGCAGCGCAGGCCGCGGCCACAGGGACGACGACGGCCGATGGCTACACCAGCGACACGGCGCAGATCGCGATCACCACGGTGGTGACGGGGTCGGGCGCGAGCACGGTGACCTACTACGTCGCGGACGTGAAGATCACCGACGCCACCATCCTGCGCTCGGCCTTCGCCAACGACCAGTTCGGCACCAACATCATCGCCAACCCCTCGGTCATCGCCCAGCAGGCCGGCGCGGTCTTCGCCGTCAACGGCGACTACTACGGCTTCCGGGAGACCGGCATCGTCATCCGCAACGGCGTGGCCTTCCGCGACGCCGGGGCCCGCCAGGGGCTGGCCTTCCGCACCGACGGCTCGCTCAGGCTCTACGACGAGACGACGACGAATGCCCAGGCCCTGCTCGACGACGGTGTCTGGCAGACCTGGTCCTTCGGCCCCGGCATCGTCGACAGCGGCGTGGTGCTCCGCGGCATCGACAGCGTCGAGGTCGACACCAACGTCGGGAACCACTCGATCCAGGGCAGCCAGCCCCGCACCGGGATCGGCATGGTCGCCGACAACCACCTGCTGTTCATCGCCGCCGACGGTCGCAGCTCGGGCTACAGCAAGGGCGTGACGATGACCGAGTTCGCACAGATCTTCGTCGAGCACGGGGCCCAGGTCGCCTACAACCTCGACGGCGGCGGCTCGACGACGATGGTCCTCGGCGATGCCCTGGTCAACAACCCGCTCGGCAAGGGCCAGGAGCGCGGCACCTCCGACATCATCTACATCGCCGGGTGACCACCGATGACCGCGCCCGATCGCACCGCCATCCTCATCCCCGCGTACGAGCCCGATGACCGGCTCGTCCACCTCGTCCGGGACCTCGTCGCCGCCCAGGCCGGTCCGGTCGTCGTCGTCGACGACGGCAGTCCAGAGGCGTATGCCGGCCGCTTCGCCGCCGTCGCCGCCGCCGGTGCCGAGGTGCTCACCCACCCGGTCAACCGCGGGAAGGGCGCTGCGCTCAAGACCGGGTTCGCCCACGTTCTGGCCACCGCGCCCGGCACGTCCGTGGTGTGCGCCGACAGCGACGGCCAGCACAGCGTCGTCGACATCCTGCGCGTGGCGGACCGGCTCGATGAGGGCGCGGCGGACCTCGTCCTCGGCGGTCGCCGCTTCACCGGGGCGGTGCCGCGGCGCAGCCGCTGGGGCAACGCCCTGACGCGGCATGCCTTCAGCCTGGCCACCGGTCAGAGCGTCTTCGACACCCAGACCGGGCTGCGCGGGCACCCGTCGGCGCGCCTGCCCGAGCTCCTCGACATCCCCGGGGAGCGCTTCGAGTACGAGCTGCGCGTCCTGCTCGCGGCCTCCCGCGCCGGTCAGCGGATCGAGGAGATCGAGATTGCGACGATCTACCTCGACGAGAACGCCTCCAGCCACTTCCGCCCGGTGCGGGACTCGATCGCGGTCTGGGGTCAGCTCCTGGCGTTCACCGCCTCCTCGCTGCTCGCCTTCGCCCTCGATGTCCTCGCCCTGGCTCTGCTCTACTCGCTGACCGGCAGCCTGCTGTGGTCGGTCATCGGGGCGCGGCTGGTCAGCGCCAGCGCGAACTTCACCATCAACCGCCGGTTCGTCTTCGGCGGTGCCGGCGTGGTCCCCCTGCGCACGGCCCTCCCCCGGTATGCCGCGCTTGCTGCGGCCGTACTGCTCGCCAACGCCCTCCTCATGGAGGGACTGGTCGTGCTCACCGGATCGCTCGCCCTGGCCAAGGTCCTCACCGAGTCCACTCTCTTCGTGGCGAGCTACCTGATGCAGCGCACGGCGGTGTTCGCGGCGCGTGGCCGATCGGCGGCCCCGGGCGCGCAGGGCATCGAGGTCGGCGTGGCGCAGGCCACGTCGGTGACCTCTCCGCCCCGTCGGTGAGTCCAAGTAGCGTCGGTGCATGCGTCTGCTCCACCTCTCCGACACCCACCTGCACGCGCCGGGGGCCACGACCCACCACCCCGACATCGACGCGGCAGCTCGGCTCGAGACGGTGCTCTCCGCAGCTCGCGGCCATGGTGAGGTCGACGCCATTGCGCTCACGGGCGACATCTGCGACGACGGGAGCGTCGTGGGAGCCGAGGCGGTCCGCGAGCGCCTGCACGCGGCATACCCCGGGGTGCCGATCCTCGCTGTGCCGGGCAACCACGACCTCGACGACTCGATCAGGTCGGTGTTCGGTCCGCTGCCCGAGCGACTCGGGGCCTGGCGGGTGGTCGGCGTGGCCACCAACGAACTCGGGCGGATCGAGGGGCTGGGTGGGCGCACCTTGGACGCGCTCGACGAGGCCCGGGCGGTCGACGAGCCGATCCTGCTCCTCCAGCACCACCCGGTGCGCTCCCGGAGCACCCACGAGTGGTTCGTCCTCAGGGATGCCGAGTCCGTCGAGCGACGACTGGCCGAGCAGGACACCCCCTTGGTGCTCCTCACGGGTCACACCCACCAGGCCTTCCAGCTCAAGGAGGGTCGGGTGCACCATGTCGGGGCTCCGTCGACCTACTACCCCATCGAGCACGACGGCACTGACTGGCGGTTCGCCGAGCGCGGAACCGGCGCCCTCGTCGTCGAGCTGGGCAGCGAGGCGGTCGACGAGGTAACCCTCGTCCTGGCCTGACCCCGTCAAGCCCCCGATACAGTGCCCTCCATGCCCTCCGTTCCCGAGGACCCCGAGGCCGTCAAGGCGGCGTATGCCGCTGAGGTCGACGAGCAGGTCGAGCAGGCGCGCGACCGCGCGGAGCGGGCCACGGCGTGGCGTCGCGAGGTCGAGGCCCTCCTCGGGCACGGCACCGCCGACGGCGGCGGCGTGCGCGTCAGTGTGCGCCCCGACGGCCTCCTCACCGACCTTCGGATCAGCGACGCCTCGGCCGCTCGCGGCGCCCGAGCCGTCGAGCGCGCCGTGCTCGAGGCACTGACCGCGGCGCAGGCACAGGTGCGCTCCGCGGCGCACGCCGCCTCGGTCCAGGCCTGGGGGGAGCGGGACAACGCGGTCAACGCCCTCGATGCCGAGGTCCGGGCCAGCACACCGCCGCCGCAGCCGCTGGTGGATCCGGGCAGCCCGGACGGCGGGCGCGAGGGAGGCACGTGGTGACCGGTGCGGATGCCTTCCTCAATGACGTCCCGAGCGACCAGGAGCTCCGGGCGCTGGTGGTCCGGGCCCAGCGCGCCTTCCAGTGGCGAGCGCAGGCGGATGCCCTCACGGGCACCGCGTCGGTCGAGGGGGTCACCGTCACCGTCAACGGGGGTGGGTCGCTGACCGCGCTCCGGCTCGAGGAGGAGGCCTGCCGCGACGGCGGCCGCGCCCTCGCTGACCGGATCATCGCGGCCCTCGGGCAGGCGCAGGAGACGGTCTCGGCGCAGCTGCTGGCGTCGGCGCGCGAGACCTTCGGTGAGCAGGCCCCTGAGCTCGACACGATCGGGGCCTCGCTGGAGGAACGCCGTGCCGTGACGCGGGCCGCCCGCGGAGGCGAGGACGAGGACCAGCCCCACGGGCGCTGAGACGTGGCGGGGTCAGGACCAGCCGAGCCGGACCAGACGCACCGCCATCACCACGATCCACCCCGCAATCGCCGACAGCGCCACGGCCATCACCACCCAGAAGCCCCACCGCCACGCCAGCCCGCCGGCCGCTCCTCGCTCCCGCGCACGGAACACCGACCACCAGGCGTTGCTCGCCAGCGGCCCGAAGGCCCCGGAGTCGTCGGGCAGGAAGGGCAGCCACCAGTCCCCCGCGCGACCGGAGCGCATCGCCTCGGTCACCACGGGCCTGACGAGGACCACGAGGGGCAGGGCCGCCAGGACCACGATGCCGAGGAGGACGATGACGAGGAAGAGGCGGGTCCCCCACTGCAGTCCGTCCAGGGCGTCCATGGGCGCGACCCTACCGGCATGCGGGGAGTCCTCCCCATGGCCGCCCGACCGGGTCCTTCCCTAGACTTCGACGGGTGTACATCGAGGTCGACACCCCGCTCATCCGCAATCACGCGAAGGAGCTGACGCAGCTGCAGGCGAATGTCACGTCTGCGGCCGACGCCGTCGAGACGACCATCGACCCGCTGGCCTTCGGGGTCATCAACGGCTTCCTCGCGGTGGGCGCCACGGCCCTGCTCTCGGTCTTCAAGAGTGTCGTCTCGGGGCAGGCGAGCAGCCTGGGCGAGACGGCCACCACCTTGCTGGCCATGGCCGACACCCACGACAGCAATGACGACGACGCCAGCTCGGCCGTGAAGAAGGCCGGTCGCTGATGACGATCGTCGTTTCCCCGGAGGCGCGCGGGCAGCTGACCGGCGCCGGCATCTTCGACTCGACCGCCTCCCTGGCCAAGGCCATCGAGGACCGCGACTGGGTCGACGGGGTCCTCAGCGGTGTCGCCCTCGGGTTCGACGTGGCCGCCACGGTCTCGGACCCCTTGGGCTCGTTGTTCGCTGCCGGCATCGGCTGGCTGATCGACCACCTGGAGCCGATCAAGGGCTGGTTCGACGACCTCGCCGGGAACCCCGAGGGCGTCAAGGCCCACGCCGGCACGATGCTCAACGTCTCGGCGTACCTGGCCGAGATCAAGTACGAGCTGGAGTCCGGGGCCGAGGCGAAGATCGGCCAGATGAAGGGCAAGGACGTCGAGGCCTATCGTCGGCGGGTGGCCGAGCAGGCCCAGGCCCTCTCGGTGCTGTCGGGGAGCGCTCGCGGGATCTCGGTCGGGCTCGAGGGCGCGGCGATGCTCGTCGGCTTCGTCCACGCACTGCTGCGTGACGCCCTCGCCCAGATCGTCGGCGCGATCCTGTCCTACCTCGCCGAGCTCGCCATCACCCTGGGCCTGGCGACCCCCCTCGTCATCGAGCAGGCGACGACGCGCGTGTCGGCCCTGGCCGCCGAGGTCGTGCCGAAGGTCAAGGGCCTGAAGAACTCGGTGACCGACCTCGGCTCGCTGCAGTCCGCCCTGCGCGACATCCTCAACGACATCCCCCGCTTCCTGGGCAGCCGCTACTCGGTGCCCAACCACCCGAACCTGCACTGGCGTGACGTGGTCAACCAGGACCTGCCGTCGTTGAACTGGCTCAAGGGGCAGGCCGGGACCGGCTGGAACGTCAAGGACCTGTTCCGGTGGACCGCCGAGCGCGACGGCCACGAGATCATCCAGTGGATGCGGACGGCCGACCCCAAGCTCCTCGACAAGGCCATCACCGATGCCTTCAAGGACGGGGTCCCGCAGAACCTCGCCGATGCCGGCAAGGCGCTCAAGGAAGCCATCGAGCGCCAGATGAAGGGGCGGGCCTGACCCTTCGACCTCAGTCCGGCGTCCCCGACTCCAGCAGCCGCACGAAGCCGGCCTCGTCGAGGATCGTCAGGCCCAGCTCACGGGCCTTGGCCTCCTTCGAGCCCGCGCCCGGACCGACGACGACGTAGTCGGTGTTCTTCGACACCGAGCCGGCGGCCTTGCCGCCGCGCGCGAGGATCGCCTCCTTGGCGGAGTCGCGGCTGAAGCCCTCGAGGGACCCGGTGACGACCACCGTGAGGCCGGCGAGGGTCTGGGCGATCGAGTCGTCGCGGGCGTCGACCATGCGGACTCCACTGGCGGCCCACCGGTCGACGATCTCGCGGTGCCACTCGTTGCCCGGGGCATCGAACCACTGGCGCACCGACTCGGCGATCACGCCCCCGACGCCCTCCACGGCCGAGAGCTCCTCGGTGCCGGCGCCGGCGATGGCCGCCATCGACCCGAAGTGCTGGGCGAGTGCCCGGGCTGCCGTGGGGCCCACGTGCCGGATCGAGAGGGCCACGAGGACCCGCCAGAGAGGCTGGGACTTGGCGGCCTCGAGGTTGGCGAGCAGCTTGTGCCCGTTGGCGGACAGGACGCGTCCGTCGACGACCCAGTCCTCGGGATCGGTCCGCTTCGCGGCCCGGGTGTAGAGCGGGAGTCGGGCGATCTGCTCGACCCCGAGGTCGAACAGGCCACCCTCGTCGGTGAGGACGCCGCTGTCGAGCAGGGCCAGGGCCCCCTCGTAGCCGAGGGCCTCGATGTCGAAGGCGCCGCGGCCGGCGAGGCCGAAGAGGCGCTCGACGAGCTGGGCCGGGCAGGTGCGGGCGTTGGGGCAGCGGATGTCCTTGTCGCCCTCCTTCTCCGGCGCGAGCGGGGACCCGCAGGCCGGGCAGTGGCTGGGCATGACGAACTCGCGCTCGGTCCCGTCCCGCAGGGCGACCACCGGACCGAGGATCTCGGGGATGACGTCGCCGGCCTTGCGGAGCACGACGGTGTCGCCGATGAGGACCCCTTTGCGACGCACCTCGTCGGCGTTGTGCAGGGTCGCCCGCTCGACGGTGGAGCCCGCCACCAGGACCGGCTCCATGACGCCGAACGGGGTGACGCGACCGGTGCGCCCGACGCCGACCTGGATGTCGAGGAGCCTGGTGTTGACCTCCTCGGGCGGGAACTTGTAGGCGATGGCCCACCGGGGGGCACGCGAGGTGGACCCGAGCTGGCGCTGGACGGCGACCTCGTCCACCTTGACCACGACCCCGTCGATCTCGTGCTCGACGTCGTGGCGGTGCTCGCCGGTGCGCACGATGAAGGCCTGGACCTCCTCGATGGTGTCCAGGACCCGGTAGTGCGTCGAGGTGGGCAGGCCCCACTCCTTGAGGAGGTCATAGGACTGGGACTGACGCGTCACGTCCAGGCCGACGCTCTTGCCGAGCCCGTGGACAAGCATCCGCAGCGGCCGGGCGGCCGTGATCCGGGGGTCCTTCTGGCGCAGCGATCCGGCCGCGGCGTTGCGCGGGTTGGCATAGGGCGGCTTGCCGGCCGCCACCTGCGCGGCGTTCAGCTCCGCAAACGCCTCGATCGGGAAGAAGACCTCGCCGCGGACCTCGACCAGCTCGGGCAGGTCCTCCCCCGCCAGCTCGGTCGGGACGCCGGCGACGGTGCGGATGTTGAGGGTCACGTCCTCGCCGGTGCGGCCGTCGCCGCGGGTGAGCGCGCGCGTGAGGCGGCCGCGTTCGTAGAGGAGGTTGACCGCCAGTCCGTCGATCTTGAGCTCGCAGAGGAAGTGGTATGCCGTGCCGCTCGCCTCGCGCTCGACCCGCCCGGCCCAGGCCAGCACCTCCTCGGGGCTGAAGGCGTTGTCGAGGCTGAGCATCCGCTCGAGGTGGTCGACCGCGGTGAACTCGGTCGCGAAGACCGCCCCACCGACCTGCTGGGTGGGACTGTCCGGGGTGCGGAGCTCGGGGTGCTCCTCCTCCAGCGCCGTGAGCTCACGGATGAGGCGGTCGTACTCCCCGTCGCTGATCGTCGGCGCGTCCTTGACGTGGTAGGCGAACTGGGCGGCGCTCGCCTGCTCGGCCAACGCGGTCCACGCGTGCCGGACCTCGTCCGGGACCGGGGTGCTGGGGGTGCGGTCTGCGCTCTCGCTCACCGGGCCATCCTGCCGCAGCCCGCCGACAGCGACGCGCCGGCCACACCCTTCCACTACTGCGGATGATGCACTACCGTGCGATCCACACGAGGGCAGGGGATGCAGCGATGGATGAGCGCGCACGGGACTTTCTCGCGAGCTTCGGTGGCGATCTCGAGGCGGCGGTGGCGGCCCTGCGGCAGGCAGCCACCGCTCCCCCGGCCACGGGCGAGGGCGACGGTCACGACCGGGTGAGCCCTCGGCATACCGACCGCCTTCCCGCCCGGTCACGACCGGCCCGGCCCCGGTCCGGGCGCACCCTCATCGAGGTCACCGACCTGGCCAAGACCTATCGGGTCGGCGGGCAGCAGATCCGCGCCCTCGCCGGGGTCTCGCTCACCATCGACGAGGGTGAGTTCGTCGCGCTCACCGGGGCCAGTGGCAGCGGCAAGTCGACCCTCCTGCAGCTCATGGGCGGCCTGGACAAGCCGAGTGCGGGGCGCATCGTCATCGACGGCGCGGACCTGGGCCGGATGCGCGACGGGCAGCTCTCGACCTTCCGCAACACCACCATCGGGTTCGTCTTCCAGTTCTTCTACCTCCAGCCCTTCCTCCAGCTCGTGACCAACACCGAGGTGCCGGGCATGTTCGCGCACGCGAAGCGCGGGCCCCGCCGTCAGCGGGCCCTCGAGCTCGTCGACCGGGTCGGACTCGCCGACCGGGGACGCCACCTGCCGCGAGAGATGTCCGGGGGCCAGATGCAGCGGGCCGCGATCGCCCGGGCCCTGCTCAACCAGCCCAAGCTGCTCCTCGCCGACGAGCCGACCGGCAACCTCGACAGCGTCACCGGCGCCTCGATCATGGACCTCTTCGAGCAGATCCGCGACGAGTCCGGCACGACCGTCGTCATGGTCACCCACGACGAGGACATGGCGGCCCGCGCGGACCGGGTCATCCGCCTGCGAGACGGCCTCGTCGTGCCCGAGGGGGTGGGAGCATGATCGGCCTGCGCGACACGATCACCTTGGCGCACACCAAGATTCGATCGAAGCGTCTTCGACTGCTGATGACGACGATCGTCTCCGGCCTGGTCTTCGGGGTGATGGCCGGGGCCACCGTCCTCGTCGACGGCGCCAGCCACAGCCTGGCCGCGTTCGCGCGCAAGAACCTCGACGGGAGGTTCCTCGTCCAGGGCAGTCCCAACTACTTCGGGGGCCCGAGCTCCCTGAACCCCAATGACGCCGCACTCATCGCGGAGGTCCAGAAGTACCACGTCGCCTACATCGCCGACCGCAAGGCCGCGGCCAAGCGGCTCGGGGTCGAGTACGACGTGCGCACCGAGGTCCTCCCCTACGTCGAGGACACCAATCCCCAAGTGCCTCCGGAGTACCGCAAGAGCGTGAACTTCTCCTCGCCGGCCTGGCTGCGCTATGCCAAGGACCACCCGGTGCAGGCGAGCGCCAAGGACGAGGCGGCCTTCCGAGCCCTCGTCGAGCCCCTCGGCGCTCGGGAGGTCTACGTCCCGCGGGACCTCAGCCACCTGCGGCTGGGGATGCTCCTCGGAGGCCGGGAGGACCTCACGCAGGCGCCGAGCGGTGATCCACCCAAGGCCCTCCAGACCGCCATCGGGCAGGGCAGCTTCACGATCGTCGACGACACCCTCCTCAAGCCCTTCCTCGCCCGGGGACAGGACTCCTCGGCCGGGAGCGGCGTGCCCGTCCTCATCACCGCCGACGACGCCCTCGTGACGTTCAAGGAGGCGCTGGGCCTGTCCTCCCGCCCGAAGGACCCGACCGCCCAGGTCCGCTGGTTCCAGCGGTTGCGTGACCGGGTGACCGGCCAGACCTTCGTCAGCTGCTACCGCAACGAGGCGGAGCTGGCGCGGGTCGAGCAGACGCGCGCCCAGCTCGCGGAGGTGGCGGCCAACCGCGGCAACCGTGACTACGTCGCCCCCGAGCTGCAGCTGGCCCTCCCGACCACCCCGTGCGGCATGGTCACGGTCACCAAGGACACCCGGAGCGCGGAGACCAAGAAGGCCCAGGACGCGGTCAGGGCCTTCGAGCAGGAGTTCAACCCGCAGCCCGAGCCTCGCGCCGAGCTGGTGACCTTCCAGGTCGTCGGGCTGCTGCCCTCGCCCGCCCCGTCCACGTCCGGGGTGGACGCGGTCATCGGCGGACTGGTCGGCACGAACTACGGCTTCGGCGCCGTGATCCCCAAGGACTCGCTCGCCGCCCTGCCCGAGGCCCTGCGCCATGACTCGCTCTTCGCCCTTCCGGCACCGGAGACGGTCGACCCGTTCATGGGGCCGATGACCCAGCAGAACTTCATCGCCTCCTTCCCCAGGGTGGAGCAGGCGCGCGCGGCCGTGGCCGACAACTCCTGCATGATGAACTGGACGCCACGGTGCGACACCATGCCGTTCAGCCTGCAGACCTACGGCACGAACTACCTCGCCGTCGACGACATCGTGCGGGCGGCCCGGCCGGTGATCATCGCCCTGCTCGCCATCGCCTTCGCCATCGCGACGATCATCATCTGGGCGATGATGGGGCGGGTCATCGCCGACTCCCGCCGCGAGACCGCCGTCTTCCGAGCCATCGGCGCCAAGCGCTCGGACATCGTCTCGGTCTACCTCACCTACTCCTTGTGGGTGGCGCTGCGGATCGTCGTCTTCGCGGCCGCGCTCGGCCTGCTCATCGCCGGGACCATCCACGTCCTCTACGCCGAGCGGGCGACCCACATGGCCCAGCTGGCGTATGCCGTCTTCACCCCCGACCCGACGTTCGGCTTCATCGGGTTCCGATCGCCCGTCCTGTGGCTGATCCTGGGTGGCATCGTGGCCATGTCCCTCGTCGCGATCACCCCGCCGCTGCTCCGCAACATCCGACGCAACCCGATCCGCGACATGCGCGACGAGTGAGGGATGACCCACCACCCCCTCGGGTCTACGGTCGAGGCATGAGCGCCGACGTCGTCCTCTACTGCTTCGACACCATGGCGGACTGGGAGTACGCCTACGTCACGACCGTCCTGGGCTTCCAGACCCGCGACGGCGATGGACGCTTCCGACTGCGCACCGCGTCGATCGAGGGCCGGGAGGTCCGCACCCTGGGCGGACTGCGCCTGCTGCCCGACGCCGCCCTCGGCGAGGTCGCTCCGGAGCGCGTCGGCGCCCTGGTCCTGCCCGGCGGCAACACCTGGGGTGAGGGTCATGGCGAGGTGCTCGACCTCGCCCGCACCCTCCTCGATCGCGAAGTGCCGGTGGCAGCCATCTGCGGCGCCACGCAGGCCCTGGCCCGGGCCGGCCTGCTCGAGCACCACGCCCACATCGTCGACGCCGACGACGACTTCCCCGACTACCCCGGCAGCTCGGCTCGCTCGCACGGCGTGGTCGCCCATGACGGCCCGCTCATCACGGCGGTCGGTGAGGCTCCGCTGGAGTTCTCCCGTGCCCTCTTCCTCGTCCTCGGCCTGGAGGACGAGCGCGGGATCGACGAGTGGTATGCCAGCTTCAAGGACGTCCCCGACGCGCGAGCAGCACGTCACGGATGACCTCCATCTGACCCAGGTGCTGGGCCAGCTCCTCGTGGACGTGGAGCAGCACCGCGCCCTGTGAGCGCTCCCCCACCTCGGGCTGGTCCGTGGACCGTTACGCCAGCCAACTTGTTCACTTAGGTAATGCGCGTGTAAATTACGTAATTGAAATTCCATTGCACTGTGGCGGTACCGGTGTATCCAGAGACGTTAATCGGAAAGCGCCAGGTGCCGTAGGCCGAATATGACGTACCGAGACTTTGATTGGGACACGACCAATGAAAGAAGTATGAGGGGTCAACTCCCGGCTTATTGTAGGTGCAGTTCCCCGGACCTTTGTAGGAATTGGCCGTAATCATGGGGCCAGTCGAGATTGCCACGAGAGCGCCGCTGAGTTTGAAGCCAAAAGCAGTGGGGTACCCGGCTGATGTGAAAGTCGTCTGAGCCGTGAACTGTGAATTGGAGTCGGTGTAGTTGTACCAAGGAGAAGACGGCAAGAACGTCTTGGAGCCGAACGCTGTTGCTGCCGTGGGGTCCGACGAGCATTGAACCTGCTTCCGCGACGGACGATCCTGCAGGGTGCCCACCACCCCATCGAAGCCCCGCTTCACCCCTGGCTGGGCGTCGAGTTCGATGACAACCGTTTCCGTGAATAGGCATTTCTCGGGCGCACTGACAGCCACCGCACTGGGCGCAGTCACTAAGGCCATCAGCACCGTCAAACTTGCCAAAGCACCGAGGAACTTCTTTCCCATTTCTTCTCAGTCCAAGCATGGTGGCGTGAGACCGGGGTCTACTTCCTGCCCTTCTTGCTCCTCGACATGACGCCAAAGAACAACCCGTGTCTCCCCTTACCGGCAGGTCGGCCACTCGGATTGTGGCCCCAAACGCGTACTGCGGTCAAGAGGGAAGGTCGCACTATTCAGCGATAGATATTTGATTGATCCGTCAAAGACTCTACTGATGGTTCACGGACTCAACACCGGCGAGCATGGTGGTCACATCGACCAGCACCTGACCGCGGTCATGCCCTCGCACGAAACGCCGACTGGCAACGCGAGGAGAGGTCGGAGGTGAGGCATGCCCAGTCCGTCAGGAGCCGCACCGAGTCCCAGTTGGGTCAGAGCGGCCACGTTGACATCATCACCAGAGACCGACAGGCCCGCAGCCCAAGCTGCATTCTTCACGCACAGGGGCTTTCCTATCGGGTTTTTGTGTCTCAGCAACCACAAGCGTTTCGCTACAGGAGCCGACACTTTGGTGCATATACCGGCGGGTTGAGGGGGGCGGCGGCCAGGTCGGCGCTGGCGTGGACGTCCTCGTGCAACCGGAACCGGCCCCACTCGACGAGCTCGACGAGTTGGGCCACCGTTCCCGTCGCCGTGAACTCCGCGTCGCGGTCACGCGCAACGACGATCCCCCGGTTCACCGTCCTGGCCCAACGGCCCATGACGCCGACGCAGTGGGTGACCAGCCCCGCAGACCGAGTTGCCGCCGGGCACGTCGAGTCGGGTGCTTACCAGGTCGTCGCCGAGCGATTCGGCGACCTCGACCATCGCGTCGAGGGCGGCGTCGCAGACGTCGAGGAACTCCGCGCGGGTGATCACCTGACAAACCTAGCCAAGCCCACGGCATACGGGTTGGATGGAGGGGTACCCACCGATGGCAAGGAGAGAAGACGTGACCAACCTCGCAACCGTCCTGACCCGCACCGCGCAGGCCACCCCCGAGGCGCCCGCCCTGAAGTTCATGGGCAACGACATCTCGTATGCCGCGCTGTCCGGTCTCGCGGGAAAGCTCGCGGGATCGCTGCGGGAGAACGGTATCCAGCCCGGTGACCGGGTCGCGATCATCCTGCCGAATGTGCCGGCCTTCCCCGTCGTGTACTGGGCGATCCTCATGGCCGGCGGCACCGTCGTGCCGATGAACCCCCTGCTCAAGGCCGGGGAGATCGACTACTTCTTCACCGACAGCGGCGCCAAGATGGCCTTCGTCTGGCCGGACTTCGTCGACGAGGCGACCAAGGGCGCGGCCAACGCGGGCACGCGCGTCATCCCCACCGGCCCGATGGGGCCGGTCGAGGGCACCGTCGAGGGCGGCGAGCCGATCGCCGAGCCGATCGCGCGTGACGACGAGGACACCGCGGTCATCCTCTACACCTCCGGCACGACCGGCCGCCCCAAGGGCGCCGAGCTCACCCACAAGAACATCCGCCTCAACGCCGAGCGGAGCAGCAGCGTCATCCTCGAGGTCAAGCCCGAGGACGTCATCATGGGCTGCCTGCCGCTCTTCCACGTCTTCGGCCTGGTGGTCGGCCTCGTCGCCGCGACGACGGTCGGGGCGAGCCTGGCCCTGATCCCCCGCTTCGACCCGGCCGAGGCGATCAGGACGGTGACCGCCGAGAAGGTCACGATCTTCCAGGGCGTGCCGACGATGTATGCCGCGATCCTCAACCACCCCGACGCCGACACGATGGACGCCTCCTCGCTGCGCGCCTGCGCCTCCGGCGGCTCGGCCATGCCGCTGGAGGTGATGCGCGGCTTCGAGGAGAAGTTCGGCTGCATGATCCTCGAGGGCTACGGCCTCTCCGAGACCAGCCCGGTCGCGTCCTTCAACATGCCCGACCGCGAGCGCAAGCCCGGCACGATCGGCGTGGCGATCCCCGGCTGCGAGATGCGCTGCGTGGACCTCGAGGGCCACGAGGTGCCGGTCGGTGAGGTGGGCGAGATCGCCATCCGCGGCGACAACGTGATGAAGGGCTACTGGGGCAAGCCCGATGCCACGGCCGAAGCCATCCCGGACGGCTGGTTCCGCACCGGCGACCTCGCGACGATGGACGACGAGGGCTACTTCACCATCGTGGACCGCAAGAAGGACATGATCCTGCGCGGTGGCATGAACGTCTACCCACGGGAGGTCGAGGAGCTGCTCTACACCCACCCGGACGTGCTCGAGGTCGCGGTCGTCGGCATGCCCGATGACCTCCTGGGCGAGCAGGTCGGGGCCGCGGTGGCGCTGCGGCCGGGCGCGAGCGTGACGCCCGAGGAGCTCGTCGAGTGGAGCAAGGAGCGGATCGCCGCCTACAAGTACCCCCGCAAGGTCTGGATCGTCAGCGAGCTCCCCAAGGGCCCGACCGGCAAGATCCTGCGCCGCGAGGTCCACGCGCCCGCCGACGCCTGAGCCCGCCAGCTCGTCGGTTGGGTCAGCCTCGACGCAGGAGGCTGGCCCAGCCGGCGGCAGGTCGACCGACGAGCAGTGCCGCACCGAGGACGAGCGCGAACCCGAGGAGCTGCATCGGGCCGATGCGCTCACCGAGCACGAGCACCCCGAGGACCACCGAGACGACGGGGATCAGGTAGGTCACGGTCGAGCTGACGACCGTGCCGGCGTCCCGCACGACGTCGAACTGGAGCATGTAGGCGAGCCCGGTGCCCACCACCCCGAGGACGAGGGTGGCGACGAGGGCCACCCACGCGTCATGACCGGAGGCATCGGCGTGCACCGACCACGGCAGCCGCATGGTGCCTCGATGGAGCAGCCAGAAGGCGAGCTCGACGACCAGCATCTGCGCCGTGCCGCACAGCAGCAGCGCCGTGGGCTGCGCGAGTCCGCCGAGGTCGGCGTGGGCCAGAGTGCGGCGGACGTAGGGCCACCCGAGCCCGTAGCAGGCGCCCGCGACGAGGACGATCGCAAAGCCCAGGGGGTCCGGGCGACCCACGTCGTTCCACGGCTCGGAGATCACCAGGACGCCGATGAAGCCGAGGAGCACCGCGACGAGCTTGACCCGCGTGAGTCGCTCGCTCGGGAGCAGCAGCAGCCCGAAGACCACCATCGACACCGGGGTGATCGAGTTGCCGATCCCGGCCAGCGCCGACGACACGCGCGTCTCCCCGAGCGCGAACAGCGTGAACGGCAGGGAGGTGAGGAAGATCGCGCCGACGAAGAGGTGCCCCCACGTCCGGGCGCCCTGGGGCAGTGACCCGCCGCCCAGGCGCAGGAGGAGCAGGAGCGTGAGCGCGCCGCCGACGATTCGGAGGCCGGCGATCTGCGCCGGTTCGAGGGCACGCAGCCCGTACTTCATGAGCAGGAAGCTCGACCCCCAGATGAGGGCGAGACCGAGGAACTTCGCCTGCCAAGGGATCCGGCTCGGGGCGGTCACGGCTGCTCCTCGGTGAGTTCTCGGGCGACATCGAGCGCCCTCCGGTGAACGTCCTGAGCCGCCCGTGGTGTGAGCCCGGCCAGCCCGCAGGCGGGCGTGACGGTGAGGTGCGCGAGCCACTCGGCTCCCAGCCCGGCCCGATCCAGACCCTCTCGTATGCCGCGCGCTGACTCCCGGACCGAGGGCACCGGTGCCTCGGGAGACGAAGGCAAGCACCCGGCATACACGTCGGTGCCGGCCTCCAGGGTGGCGGCGAGGGACTCCCAACGCGCGGCGGATGCCTGCGTGAGGTCGACGGCGATCGCGGCTGGGGAAAGGCTGCGCAACAACGGGATCGGTGCTCGGGGGTGGCAGCAGTGGACGACGGTCGGCCCGTCGTGGGCGGCCAGCACGGAGGTGAGCCCGGCGGCGACGACCTGCCGATCGACGGCGCGCACCTTGCCGAAGCCGGAGGCGGTCGGAAGGGTGCCCTCGAGCACGGCCGTGAGCGAGGGCTCGTCGACCTGGAGGGTGAGGTCGGCCCCGGGGACGAGGCGGCGCAGGTCGGCGAGGTGGCGCCGGATGCCTTCGGCGAGTGAGTCGACGATCTCGCGGGCGGCGCCGAGGTCGGTGACGGCGCGCTCCCCCCGGTGCAGCTCGACGCTCGCGGCCAGGGTCCAGGGACCGGCGACCTGGATCTTGAGTGGTCCGGCATAGCCGTCGTAGGCGGCGGCGAGCTCGTCGAGGTCCTCGGTGAGCAGGGACGCGGTGCGGCGGGCGTCGCGCCCCGGGCGGTCGGTGAAGCGCCAGCCGCTCGGCTGGAGGTCGACGGGGAGGTCGACGAGCAGGCCGGCCGCGCGGCCGATCATGTCGGCGCCTGGGCCGCGGGCTGGTGTCTCAGGCAGGTAGGGCAGGCCCAGGCCATCGCCGTCGAGCAGCAGGTCACGCACCGCGACGATCGCCTCGCGAGAACTCGTGCCGGGGAGGGAACCGATGCCGGTGGCGCGCGTCACCGGGACATCATCCCCGATGGCGTCAGTCCCCGCCGACGAGGTACATCCACTGGCCGCTGGCGCCGATGCCGAGGCGGTAGCCGAGGTAGCCACTTCCCTCGGCCCGCATCTGGGCCGCCTGCTCGGCGGTGAGCAACCCGGCCGTGACGACCTCCTCCCAGGCACTGTCGTCGGTGGAGCCGGCCTGGGTGTGGACGCGCGGCCAGATGTAGGTGGTCTGTCCACCCAGCGTCTCCTCGGCAGCCGGGAGGGAGAGCAGGGTGACGATCGCGTCATAGCGGTTGTCGCCCTCGGGCTGTGGGATCGCAAAGGCCTCGGCGGGGCTGACCAGGCCGTAGCTGAGCTGCGTCTGGTCGATGCTCGCGATCGAGGCCAGTGCTTGAGCATCGCAGGCCAGGGCGACGTCGCGGAGCTGGAGAGCGCGCGAGAGGGGCCCCTCGGGGAGCGGGGTGGACCGCTCGAGGGGACGCGGTGCGACCGTCATGCACGCCGGGTGAGAGGACTCCGGGCTCTGGCTCGGGGACGAGGCCGGGCTGGGGCTGGTGGACGGCGACTCGGCGGATGCGCTCGGGCTGGAGCTCGGGGCTGCCGTCGGGCTGGACGCTCCCGTCGAGGTGGCGGTGCCGCAGGCGGAGAGCGCCGCGGCCAGGGCTGCGGATGTGGCGACCGCAGCGGCCGAGCGCACGATCGCGGTGGCTCTTGACGTCATGGCGGCCTCCTGGACTCATGAGTGGCGCGGCAGCACCCCTCATGATCGAAAGACGCGGTGGTGCCATCAGGTCGTTACATCAGGGCCACACGAGTCACGCGAAGCGGTCACGCAACGCCTGCACCGACGGCGGCACGTCTCCGACGGACCAGGGCGCCGGCTCCGGATCGCCGGCCACCCGGCGCATCGGCACCACGCCGCACCAGACGTCGACCGGCCCCTCGGGATCGGAAGGGCCCCCGATGCGTTCCTTGTAGGTCCAGTTGCTCCCGGTGATGGGCAGCTCCATGGCCAGGGTGGCCGCCCACTCCTTGGGCGTGGAGGGGCGGACCTCGCTGGTGCGGCCGGGGATCACGCGGTCGGAGAGCAGGTCGAGGGCCTCGGCGCGCTCATCGGCGTCGAGGTTGCGTGCCCTCCCACGCACGACCGCCGAGCGGTAGTTGGCGGAGGAGTCGAAGGTCGACTCGGCGACGACGATCCCGTCGATGGCGGTGACCGAGAAGGCCATCGCGGCGCCCTCGGCGATGTGGCGCAGCGCTCCGGCTCCGGTGGATCCGTGGAGCAGGATGCGGTCACCGTCGCGGGCGAAGAGCAGCGGCACGACCCACGGCTCGCCGTCGAGCACGGTGGCGAGCGTGCCGACCAGCTCGTCGTCGAGGAGGGCGTCGAGCAGGGCCCGCGAGGACGATCCCCGGTCGGGCTTGCGCGTCAGTCGGCTCAGGTCAGGGGTGCGTGCCACGAGGAGCATTCAAGCGCACGGCGTGACCCGCCCGCTGGAGCATCCGTACCCGCGCGCGTGAGTGCCAGGAGTGCGGCATCCGGCACCCCTGGCACGCACAGGGCTGGCATCAGGTCGGGGTCCCACGTGCTGCGTGCCAGAAGTGCGGCATCCGGCACCTTCGGCACGCACCCCCTCGCACAGGTATGCCGTTCGCACGAGGTGAGCGGACGGCATACCGGAGGGGGTGGCGGGCGTCAGAGGACCTGGTGACCCGGCTGGTTGTCGGTGGGCAGCTCGCGCTTGGTCGTCGGGATCACCCCGAGGCGGCCGGCCTGGAAGTCCTCGAAGGCCTGCACGAGCTCGGCGCGCGTGTTCATGACGAACGGACCGTAGGCCGCGATCGGCTCGCGGATCGGCTGGCCGCCCAGGACCATGACCTCCAGGCTCGGGCTGCGGCTCTCCTGCTGGTCGGCCGCGGCCACCTCGATGAGGTCACCGGCCCCGAGGACGGCGAGCTGGCCCATCCGGATCGGGCGCCGCTCGGCTCCGACGAAGCCGGAGCCGGAGAGGACGTAGACGAGGGCGTTGAAGCCCTTCTGCCACGGCAAGGCCATCCGCGCTCCCGGCGCGATCGTCGCGTGGGCGAGGGCGATCGGCGTGTGCGTGATGCCCGGACCGGCGTGCCCGGCGACCTCACCGGCGATGACGCGGATGAGCGCACCACCATCGTGCGAGGCGAGCAGGCCGACCTCGCCGCCGCGGATGTCCTGGTAGCGAGGGGCGGTCATCTTCAGGGCAGCCGGCAGGTTCACCCAGAGCTGCACGCCGTGGAAGAGGCCACCGCTGACGACGAGCTCCTCCGGCGGGGCCTCGATGTGGAGCAGGCCGGAGCCGGCCGTCATCCACTGGGTGTCGCCGTCGGTGATGACACCGCCGCCGCCGTTGGAGTCCTGGTGCACGAAGGTGCCGTCGATGATGTAGGTGACGGTCTCGAAGCCGCGGTGCGGGTGCCACGGGGTGCCCTTGGGCTCACCCGGGGCGTACTCGACCTCACCCATCTGGTCCATGTGGATGAACGGGTCGAGGTCGCGCTGGTCGACACCGGCGAAGGCGCGCCGCACCGGGAACCCCTCACCCTCGAAGCCGCTCGGGGCCGTGGTGACGGAGCGGACGGGGCGGGGCAGCTGGTCGAGCCCGGGCGCGGGGACGCGGGGCAGCTCGAGGATGCTCGAGACGGTGATCGCTGGCATGGGGTGTCCTCTCGGCGAGTCGGGTCGTGTCTCGCCACCCTCAACGATAGTTGAAATCAAAACTATTCCGCAAGCGGTTCAGGACGGGGAGCTCGCCGCCTTCGAGGTCGCCGTCGACGCGATCGTCGCCGAGCCGACCACCCGCGTCCCGTCGTAGAGCACGACCGACTGCCCCGGCGCCACTCCCCTGATCCGCTCGGCCAGCTGCACGCGGACCGTCCCGTCGGAGAGGGCGTATGCCGTGCACGGAACCTCCGCGCCGTGCGCCCGCACCTGCGCGCCCAACGCGACCGCGCCGACCGGCGCCGGGCCGCACCAGCGCGCATGGTCGCCGATGATGTCGTCGACACCGAGCAGGTCGGCAGTGCCGATGACGACGCGATTGCGGGCGGCCTCGACGCCCACGACATAGCGCGGCTCGCCGTCGAGGGAGGACCGTTCCAGGCCCAGGCCGCGCCGCTGGCCCACGGTGAAGCCATAGGCACCCGAGTGCGTCCCGATGACCTCGCCCTCGGGCGTCACCAGGTCGCCGGGGGCCTCCCCCAGCACCCTCGTGAGGTAGGCCCGGGTGTCGCCGTCGGGGATGAAGCAGATGTCGTGGGAGTCCGGCTTCCTGGCCACCGAGAACCCCCGGGCCGCCGCCTCCTCGCGGATCTGCGGCTTGGTGGTGTCCCCGAGCGGGAAGAAGGCGTGGGCCAGCTGGTCGGCATCGAGCACGCCCAGGACATAGGACTGGTCCTTGGCCGAGTCGACCGCGCGATGCAGCTCGCGCCCGTGCGGACCCTCGACGATCTGGGCGTAGTGCCCGGTCGCCACCGCGTCGAACCCCAGGGCCAGGGCCTTGTCGAGCAGCGCCGAGAACTTGATCCTCTCGTTGCAGCGCAGGCAGGGGTTGGGGGTGCGGCCGGCGGCGTACTCGGCGGCGAAGTCCGCCATCACGTCCTGGGCGAACCGATCGGCCATGTCCCAGACGTAGAACGGGATGCCGAGCCGGTCGGCCACGCGACGGGCATCCCCGGCGTCCTCGATCGTGCAGCACCCTCGCGCCGACTCGCGCAGGGTCGCTGCCGAACGCGACAGGGCCAGGTGCACGCCGACGACCTCGTGCCCGGCCTCGACCATCCGAGAGGCGGCGACCGCGGAGTCGACGCCGCCGCTCATCGCTGCGACGACGCGCATCACGGCCTCCGGCTGGCCCGCCGGGCCCGCTCGACCACACCGGGCAGGGCCGCGAGGAAGGCGTCGACGTCGGCGTCCGTGCTCGAGTGACCCAGGCTGATCCGGAGCGCACCCCGCGCTTCTCGGTCGGTGTATCCCATCGCGAGCAGGACGTGGCTGGGTCGCGGCACGCCGGCCTGGCAGGCCGAGCCGGTGCTCACCTCAACCCCCGCGGCGTCGAGGAGGTAGAGCAGCGAGTCGCCCTCGGCGTCCGGCACGAGCAGGTGGGCGTTGCCGGGGAGCCGGTCCTCGACGTCGCCGGGTGACCAGCACCCACTGACGGTGATGCCCAGGCCGAGCGCCATGGCCCCGTCGATGAGGCGGTCACGCAGCGTGCCGAGCCGCTTGGCCTCGACATCGCGCACCCGCACCGCCTCGTCGAGCGCGACGGCGAAGGCATGGACGGCCGGGGCATCGAGGGTGCCGCTGCGCACCTGGCGCTCCTGGCCCCCACCGTGCGAGAGCGGCACGAGCGCAGCCCCCCGTCGGGCGAGCAGCGCGCCGACGCCGATCGGGCCACCGAACTTGTGGGCCGAGACGGTCATGAGGTCGGCGCCGCTGTCCGCGAAGGAAAGCCGGAGGTGGCCGACGGCCTGCACGGCATCGGTGTGGAGCGGCACGCCGTGGGAGCGCGCGACCTCCGCGAGCCCCTGGATCGGCTGCACCGTGCCGACCTCGTTGTTGGCCCACATGACCGTCACGAGGGCCGCGTCGCCGGTGTCGGCCAGGGCGCGCGTCAGGTCCTCGACCTGCACGTGACCACAGCGATCGGGCTCGAGCCAGGTGACGTCCGCCTGGCCGGTGTCGACGAGGTGGACGATCGGGTCGAGCACGGCGTGGTGCTCGATGCCACTGGCAATCACCCTGCGCCGCAACGGGTTCGAGGCCACCGCAGCCCACAGGCTGCCCTTGATGGCGAGGTTGTCGGCTTCGGTCCCACCGCTGGTGAAGATCACCTCGGAGGGGCGGGCATCGAGCGCCGCCGCGATCCGCTCGCGCGACTCCTCGACCAGGGCCCGTGCCTTGCGCCCGGAGGTGTGCAGCGAACTGGGGTTGCCCACCCTGGCCAGCGCCTCGGCATACGCCTCGATGGCGGCGGGCACCATGGGCGTGGTGGCCGCGTGGTCGAGGTAGACAGGCACCGCACAAGTCTAGGAGGGGGTGCGGGGTGCTCCCTCCCTGCAAAGCCGAGAGCGTATGCCGTGGGCACGGCATACGCTCTCGGGTCGCCCGGCAGCCGGGCGGGGACGGTCAGCCCTTGCGCTTCTTGACCTCGTCGGTCGCCTGCGGCAGGACGTTGAAGAGATCCCCGACGACGCCGAAGTCGACGAGCTCGAAGATCGGCGCCTCCTCGTCCTTGTTGACCGCGACGATCGTCTTGGACGTCTGCATGCCGGCGCGGTGCTGGATCGCCCCGGAGATGCCGGCGGCGACGTAGAGCTGCGGCGACACCTGCTTGCCGGTCTGGCCGACCTGGTTGGAGTGGGGGTACCAGCCGGAGTCCACCGCCGCGCGGCTCGCGCCGACGGCCGCGCCGAGGGAGTCGGCGAAGGACTCGACCGGGCCGAAGTCGCCACCGGTGCCACGGCCGCCGGAGACCACGATCGAGGCCTCGGTCAGCTCGGGCCGGCCGGACTTGGCCTTCGGCTGGCGGTCCGTGATCGGCGCCGAGGTCGCGAGGTCGGAGAGGGTGATCTCGACCTTCTCGGGCGCCGCGGCCGCCGGGGCGGCCTCGATGGCCGCGGAGTTCGGCTTGACCGCGATGATCGCCGCACCCTTGGTGACCTGGGACTTCACGGTGTAGCCGCCGGCGAAGGCGGACTGGGTCGCCACCGGGCCACCCTCCCCCGCCTGGACGTCCACCGCGTCGGTGATCAGGCCGGACTCGGTCTTGACCGCGAGCCGGGCCGCGATCTCCTTGCCGCCGGTGTTGCTCGGCAGCAGCACCGCCACCGGGTCGGCCTTGGCGACGACGGCGGCGAGGACCTCGGCCTGCGGGGCGACGAGGTTCTTCAGGGCCGCCTCGTCGTCGAAGACGTAGACCTTGTGCGCGCCGTACTTGGCGAGGGTGACCTGCGCCGTGTCCGCGCCCGGGCCGATGTGGACGGCCGAGGGCTCGCCGAGGCGGCGCGCGATGGTGAGCAGCTCGGCGGTGGCCTTGCGCAGCTTGCCGTCGACGTGGTCGACGAGGATGAGAACTTCGCCCATGGTGGCGTCTACCTACCTTTTCGCTTCTCGGGCCGTCAGAGGAACTTGCGGCCGGCCAGGAACTCGGCGAGCTTGGTGCCGCCGTCGCCCTCGTCGGTGATGATCTCGCCCTTCTCGCGCGGGGGGCGCTTGGAGATCTCGACGACCTTGGTCCAGGCGTTGGCCAGGCCCACCTGACCGGCATCGATGCCCAGGTCGGCCAGGCCCCACGTCTCGACGGGCTTCTTCTTGGCCGCCATGATCCCCTTGAACGAGGGGTACCGCGGCTCGTTGATCTGGTCGGTGACCGAGACCAGGGCCGGGAGGGTGGCCTCGATGGTCTCGGTGCTCGCGTCGTTGTCGCGCTTGATGGTGACCTTCTCGCCCTCGAGCGTGAGCTCGCTGGCATAGGTGACCTGCGGCAGGCCGAGGCGCTCGGCGAGCATGGCCGGGACGACGCCCATGGTGCCGTCGGTCGAGGCCATGCCGGTGATGACGAGCTGCGGGCTGCCCTCGGTCGCCTTCTTGATCGCCTCGGCGAGGATCAGCGAGGTGGCCGGCGCGTCGGAGCCGTGGATCGCCTCGTCGCTGACGTGCACGCCCTTGTCGGCGCCCATCTGCAGGGCCTTCTTCACCGCATCGGCCGCGGCGGCCGGGCCGACCGTGACGACGGTGACCTCGCCGCTCGTGGCCTCGGCGAGCTTGAGCGCCTCCTCGACGGCGTACTCGTCGAGCTCGGAGAGCAGGCCGTCGACGCCGGTGCGGTCGACGGTGTGGTCCTCGGAGAAGGTCCGGTCCGCCTGGGCGTCCGGGACATGCTTGACGCAGACGACGATGTTCATGCGTGCCTCGTCCTTCGTGGGTCGGGTGGGCAAGGGATCCCCGACATCCTCTCAGGTCGCGCCGGTGCCTCCCTCATCCGCGCGGCGTGACGATCACCACGCCCTCACCCGGCACTCACCCGGCCCTCACCACGCCCTCGCCGCGTCCTGGCTCAGCGGCCGGTGAAGGTCGGCTTCTCCTTGGCGACGAAGGCGGCCATCCCGATCTTCTGGTCCTCGGTGGCGAAGAGCGAGGCGAAGGCCATCCGCTCGATCTCCAGGCCGGTGGCCAGGTCGACCTCGAGGCCGCGGTCGATGACCTGCTTGGCCGCGGCATACGCCATGGCGGGGCCACCGACGTAGCGGCCGGCCCAGGCCCGGGCCGCGGAGTAGACGTCCTCGCCCTCGGGCACGACCTGGTTGACCAGCCCCATCGCGAGCGCCTCGTCGGCGCCGATGAAGCGCCCCGAGAAGACGATCTCCTTGGCCCGCGAGGGCCCGACGAGACGAGCGGCCCGCTGCGTGCCGCCCATGCCGGGGATGACGCCGAGGGTGATCTCGGGGAAGCCCACCTTGGCGGTGGCGCCGGCGATGCGGAAGTCGCAGCACAGGGCCAGCTCGAAGCCACCGCCGAGGGCGTAGCCGGTGATCGCGGCGATCGTCGGCTTGGGCAGCGCCGCCAGGTCGTTGGTGAAGTCCTGGAGCAGGCGGCCGTATGCCGTCATGCCGGGCAGGTCGAGGTCGGCCATCTCCTTGATGTCGGCCCCGGCCGCGAAGACCCTCTCCCCGCCGTAAACGATGACGGCAGCGATGTCGTCGCGCTGGGCGATCTCCGGCAGCAGCGACCCCAGCTCGGTGCCGAGCTGGGCGCACAGCGCGTTCATCGGCGGGCGCTGGAGGTGGATCGTGGCGATGCCGCCCTCGACCTCGAGCCGCACGAGCTCGGTCATGATCCGCTCCCCGTCGGGTCGACCGGGTTGCCCTGCTCATCGATGCCGAGGGCGCGCTGGTGCCAGTAGCCGACGGTCGAGAGGACGAGCTGGATGCCGATCTGGAGGGCCATGTCGAGGTTGACGCCCGGGCCGGTCAGCTGGTCACAGGTGACCGCGAGGGTGCCATTACCGATGCCGGTCTTCACGCAGTTCAGCGTGAGGTTGAGCTCGTTGCAGACCTCGAGGAGCCGCTGGTCCTGGCCCTCGAGCGAGGGGGGCAGCTGCCACTGCCCGAAGATCCGCATGATCGCCATCTCGCCCTCGTGGCAGCGCACGAAGAGGTTCTGGTCGTTGGCGGTGAAGGAGACGTCGCCGTCCCCGTCGATGTCGGGCTGGATCCCGATGTCCTGCAGGGCATCGAGGACGCGGCCGCGGAGCGGGTGCTCGTCGGCGGGCGGCGGGAAGTTGGGCAGCGAGGCGGGATCGGTCATGCCACCACCGTAACGACCTTTCCCGGGGACTCCCTACGCTTGGGACCCATGTCGACCCGCGCGCATGCCGCGATGCCTCCCTCGGCCGCCACGACCACTGCGCCGCTCCCCCTCGGTCGCGACCTCGCACCCGCCCCCGGTGTCACCCTCGTCGAGGGCGGCGCCGACGCCTGTGTGTATGCCGGTCACGCCGACCAGGTCGAGGTCTGCCTCTTCGACGCCGGCGACAGCGCCGGCACCAGCGAGCGGCGCCTGCCGCTCACCGAGCGCGCGCACGGGTGGTGGTTCGGTTTCGTCCCCGGTATGGGGGTGGGGCAGCGCTACGGCTTCCGGGTGAGCGGCCCCTGGCAACCCGGTCACGGCCAGCGGCACAACCCGGCCAAGCTGCTCCTCGACCCCTATGCCCGGGCACTCGAGGGCGAGGTCACCTGGGGCGCGCCGGTCTACGGCCACGATGTCGACGCCGAGACCTGGCGCGGCAACCCCGAGTCACCCTCCCGGCTCGACAGCGCCGGGTCGATGCCGCGCGGGGTCGTCGTGCGCGACGGCTTCGACTGGGAGGGCGACCGCCCGCCGCTCATCAGCCGCAGTGAGTCGGTCATCTACGAAACCCACGTCGTCAACCTCACCAAGAACCTCCCCGGTGTGCCCGCGCACCTTCGGGGCACGTATGCCGGACTGGCGCACCCCGCGACGATCGCCCACCTCAAGGGCCTGGGCGTGACGGCGGTCGAGCTGCTGCCGATCCACGCCTTCACGCACGAGCCGGCCCTGGTGCAACGCGGCCTGACCAACCACTGGGGCTACAACACCCTCGGCTTCTTCGCCCCCCATGCCCCGTATGCGGCGGCCACCGATCCGCAAGGCGTCCTCGACGAGTTCAAGGGCATGGTCAAGCTGCTCCACCGCGCCGGCCTCGAGGTGATCCTCGACGTGGTCTACAACCACACCGCCGAGCAGGACCGGCACGGGGCCACCCTGTCCTTCCGCGGCCTGGACAATCGCGCCTACTACCGCCTCGACGAGCGCGGCCAGGACATCGACGTCACCGGCTGCGGCAACACCCTGGACCTGCGCCACCCGATCGTCTGCCGGATGGCGCTGGACTCGCTGCGCTATTGGGTGCAGGAGTGCCACGTCGACGGCTTCCGGTTCGACCTCGCGGTGGCCCTGGGGCGCGGACGCGGGGACGAGTACGACCCCGACCACCCCTTCCTCGTCGCGGCCCGCACCGACCCGGTGCTCTCCCGGGTCAAGCTGATCGCCGAGCCGTGGGACGTCGGCATCCACGGCTGGCGCACCGGCCAGTTCCCGCCGCCGTTCTCGGAGTGGAACGACCGCTACCGCGACTCGGTGCGGACCTTCTGGCTCAGCGACGCCCGCGGCCAGCTCGCCGGCGAGTCCGGCCACGGGGTGCAGGACCTGGCGACCCGACTCGCCGGCTCGCGCGACCTCTTCGGCACCCACGACCGCGGCCCGACCGCGTCGATCAACTTCGTCGCCGCCCACGACGGCTTCACGCTCGCCGACACCACGGCATACGACGTCAAGCACAACCTCGCCAACGGTGAGGACAACCGCGACGGCACCGAGGGCAACCGGTCGTGGAACCACGGCGTCGAGGGCGTGACCCTCGACGAGGACGTCCTGGCGCTGCGGCGGCGTTCGCATCGCAACCTGCTGGGCACGCTGCTGCTCTCCGCGGGCATCCCGATGATCAACGCCGGCGACGAGTTCGGCCGCAGCCAGGGGGGCAACAACAACCCCTACTGCCAGGACAACGAGATCTCCTGGTTCGACTGGGACCTCGAGCCGTGGCAGGAGGACATGATCGCCACGACCCGCCACCTGCTGGCGATCCGCCGCGACCACCCGGCCCTGCGCCAGCGGACCTGGTCGCTGGGCCGGCAGGTCCACGACGACGGTTCGATGGACCTGGCGTGGTTCGGCGCGGACGGGTGGGCGATGGACGGAGGCTGGCACGACCCGTGGTCGCGCACTCTCCAGATGCTCGTCAACGGCGCCTGGCTCGGGCGCCAGTCGGTGCTCGTCGTCCTCCACGGCGGCATCCACGACGTCGAGGTGCGCCTGCCCGACGTCCCCGGGCTCACGGCATACCGGCTGCTGTGGGACAGCGTCTGGGAGCGGCCCCAGGAGGCCGGAGCGCCGCGCCCGCCCGGCCCGGTGACGGTGGCACCGCTCAGCCTGCAGGTGTGGAGCGCTGACGACGCGACCTGACGGGCGGTAGCGTTCAGGGCGTGAGCGCGCCCCAGACGACCCGCCCCCAGTCCCCCATCGGCCGCATCCCCGTGCAGGACCTACGTCCCTGCGTCGACTGCGGCGCCCGACCGGCCAAGGCCGTCGTCGGTGAGTTGGTGGAGATCACCGCGACCGTCTTCCGCGAGGGCCACGACGCCGTCAACGCCACCCTCGTCCTGACCCGACCGGACGGCACCGTCGAGCACCGGCTGATGACCTGCACCAACCCGGGCCTAGACCATTGGGTGGCGCCGATCGAGCCCGAGGTCGAGGGCTGGTGGCGCTACCGCGTCGAGGGCTGGTCCGACCCCTACGGCACGTGGGTGCACGACGCGACGATCAAGGTCAAGGCCGACGTCGACACCGAGCTGATGCTCGAGGAGGGCGCGCGCGTCCTCGAGCGGGCGGCCAAGGAGGTCAAGCGGCCCAAGGCGGCCGCCGCGGTCCTCGCCACCGCGGTCAAGGGCCTGCGCGATGCTGCGGCCTCGCCCCTCGAGCGCCTCGACGCCGGCCTCGCCGACGCCGTCGCCGAGGAGCTGGCCCAGCGACCCCTGCGCGAGCACGTGAGCCCGTCGGCCGAGCTGTCCCTGCTCGTCGAGCGCGAGCTGGCGCTGGCGGGTGCCTGGTACGAGATCTTCCCCCGCAGCGAGGGCGCGACCTACGACGTCACCGAGCACCGCTGGACCTCCGGGACCTTCCGGACGGCTGCGAAGCGGCTGCCGGCGATTGCCGCGATGGGCTTCGACGTGGTCTACCTGACCCCGATCCACCCGATCGGGCAGGCAGCGAAGAAGGGCCCGAACAACACGCTCAACGCGCGCGCCGAGGACCCGGGCAGCCCCTATGCCATCGGCTCCCCCGACGGTGGGCACGACGCCCTCCACCCGGACCTGGGTGACTGGGAGGACTTCGACTTCTTCGTCGCCGAGGCAGCGCGGCTGGGGATGGAGGTCGCGATGGACATCGCCCTCCAGGCCTCCCCCGACCACCCGTGGGTCACGACGCACCCGGAGCTGTTCACCACCCGCTCCGACGGCACCATCGCGTATGCCGAGAACCCCCCGAAGAAGTACCAGGACATCTACCCGCTGAACTTCGACAACGACCCGGCCAGTGCGTATGCCGAGGTGCGGCGGGTCATGCAGGTCTGGATCGACCGCGGGGTCAAGATCTTCCGCGTCGACAACCCGCACACCAAGCCGGTGGAGTTCTGGCAGTGGCTGATCCAGGACGTGGGTCGGGACCACCCGGACGTGATCTGGCTGGCCGAGGCGTTCACCAAGCCGGCGATGATGCACACGCTCGGCAAGGTCGGCTTCCAGCAGAGCTACACGTACTACGCCTGGCGCAACACGGCGGCCGACCTGCGGGAGTACGTCGAGGAGCTCGCCGGCGAGGCCTCGTTCTACATGCGGCCCTCGTTCTGGCCGACGACCCACGACATCCTCACGCCGTACATGCAGTTCGGTGGGGTCGCGGCGTGGAAGCTCCGGGCGGCGCTGGCGGCGACGCTCGTGCCGACCTATGGCATCTACACCGGCTACGAGCTGATGGAATCGGTCGCCCGCCCCGGTGCCGAGGAGCAGATCGACAACGAGAAGTACGAGTACAAGGACCGGCGCTGGGCCGACTACGAGCCGGGTGGCCCCAAGGCCGGGCAGACGCTCGCGCCCTATCTCACCCGGCTCAACGAGATCCGGCGTGAGCACCCCTCGCTGATGTGGCTGCGCAACATCACCTTCCATCGCGCGGATGACGACCAGGTGCTGGTCTTCAGCAAGCGGCGTCGCGTCGTCGAGGAGAGCGGGCACAGCTGGGACGACGTCGTGCTCGTCGTGGCGAACACCGACCCGCACAGCACGCGCACCACGATGATCCACCTCGACATGGAGGCGCTGGGCTTCGAGCCGCACGAGGGCTTCATCGCGCACGAGCTGATCACCGGTCAGGAGTGGCCGTGGTACCAGGACAACACGGTGATCCTCGGCCCGAGCAGCGAGCCGGTGCACATCATCCACGTCCGCCGCTACTTCTGACGCGCGCGTCGCCCGCCGTCAACGTCCACGGTGTGGTGGAGGTGGGGTCCTGACCCCACCTCCACCACACCTAGCCCTCCAGGGCGCAGCACCTCGGGCGGCGGCAGGCGCGCAGGGCACCGGTCCAGCCCTTCGCACGCAGGAGCGCCGCGACCTCCCGAGCGGTCTGGCAGGGCGTCACCGCCACGTCGGACCAGAAGACCCGTGACGTCCACCGCCCGGTCGCCCCGAGTTGGCGGTCGCGGCGTCCGTCCTTGACGCGGGCGTCCCAGTCCTCGTGACCGAGGCGTCCGTCGACCTCGATGACCACGTCGAAGCCGTCATAGCAGTTGTCGTGCGCCGACCGGCCGTTGGCGGTGCTGGGCGCCTGCCGCCTGGCGACGGGCAGGCCGTGGGGTCGCTGAGCGTCACGCACATAGCGCAGCTCGGCGGCGGAGTGGGCACCCGCCTTGGCGTCGGCCAACGCTTCGCGGATCAGCGCCCCGTGCCGCAGTCGTTCGCGGGCCGACAGCTCTCGCTCGAGCAACTCCATGGGAGTCAGCCGCTTCTGCACTGCTCGCGCGAGCCACGCCAGGGCGTCGTCCGCGGAGCCGTCGGCGGCGCAGTCCAGGACCGTGGCGGCCTTGGTCGTGCGCCACGGGAAGCTGGTGAGGTCCACCCGCCGGTTCCAGTCGTCGATGCGGCGCACTCTCACGCCCGCTGGCCCACGGATGCCCGTGTGTCGGGGCACCGCCAGCTGCAGGGGCGCCCGCTCTGCGCCCGGCATCCCCCAGGCGCGCGCAGCGGCGGTGCCGAACAGTGCCACCGGCGGCGAGGTGAGCGGACCGTCACCCCTCTGCAGGTCGGTGGGTCCGACGCCACGGACGGCGAGTTGGGCCGCAGCGGCCGTGACCTCCCAGCCGGTCCGTCCCGGCTCGGTGAGGTAGACGCCCGAGGCCAGCCTCACCCAGCGCCCGCTCCGCACCGCGTGACGCACGCTCTCGTACGTCACGCCGGCGGCGAGGCACTGGCCCCGGGTGAGCAGGCCGTGCTGGAAGGTGGCCGCCAGCCGCAGGGCGCCTCGGTCGATGCCGCTGCCGGAGGCTGTCATGCCCGCCAGCCTGCCGCCTACGCCGTGGCCCGGCGTCCGTCATCCACAGGCACCACATTGCTCGGTGTGTTGGGTGTGGGGTCAGGACCCCACACCCAACACACCGAAGCAAGCGCGCTCAGGTGAGCGGACGGCATACGCCCCCGCTCGGCTCGGGTCAGATGGAGGTCTTCACGTGCCAGATGCGGTCGATGTAGTCGCGGATCGAGCGGTCCGAGGAGAAGAAGCCGGTCCGCGCGACGTTGAGGATCGCCTTGCGTGACCACTCGTCCTGGTCGGCATACGCCGCCTCGACCCGCTCCTGCGCCACGAGATAGGAGGCGTAGTCGGCGAGCGCGAGGAAGCGGTCGTTGTAGAGCAGGTCGCCGATGACCGCGCTCACCGCGTCGCGGTTGCCCTCGGTGAAGTGGCCGCTCGCGATCAGGTCAATCGCGCGCTTGAGGCTGGGGTTGCCCTCGTAGAACTCGCCCGGGTGGTAACCGCGCGCCTGCAGCTCGGCGACCTCCGGCTCGGTCATGCCGAAGAGGAAGAAGTTGTCGTCGCCGACGAGCTCGCGGATCTCGACGTTGGCGCCGTCGTCGGTCCCGATGGTGAGCGCGCCGTTGAGGGCGAACTTCATGTTGCCGGTGCCCGAGGCCTCCTTCCCGGCGAGCGAGATCTGCTCGGAGAGGTCGGCCGCCGGGATGAGCTTCTCGGCGAGGGTGACGTTGTAGTTCGGCGGGAACGCCACGAACAGTCGCCCGTCCACACGTGGGTCCGCGTTGACGACCTTGGCGACGGAGTTGATCAGGAAGATCGTCTCCTTGGCCATGTGGTAGCCCGGGGCAGCCTTCGCGCCGAAGACGACCGTGCGCGGCGTCAGGCTCGCCGGGTCGACCTCGCCCGAGATCAGCCGGTCGTAGAGCGTGACGATGTGGAGCAGCTTCAGGCTCTGCCGCTTGTACTCGTGGAGCCGCTTGACCATGACGTCGAGCAGGTGGTCCTTGGGCAGGACGATCCCGTCGCGCTGCTCGAGGACCTCCGAGATGCGCACCTTGTTCGCGGCCTTGACGGCCCGGAACCGCTCGCGGAACTCGGGGTCGTCGGCGTATGCCGTGAGCTCCTCGAGGCGGTCGAGGTTGGCCACCCAGCCCTTGCCGATGGTGTCGGTGATGAGCTTGGTCAGCGCCGGGTTGGACTGGCGGATGAAGCGGCGGGGCGTCACGCCGTTGGTGACATTGGTGAAGCGTTCCGGCCACAGCTCGGAGAAGTCGTTGAGCACCTTGTCCTTGAGCAGCTCGCTGTGCAGGGCGGCCACACCGTTGACCTTGACCGAGGCGACCGTGGCCAGGTGCGCCATCCGGACCGAGCGCTCGGGATGGTCGGCGATGATCGACATCCGGCGCACGCGCAGCTCGTCGCCGGGGTAGGTCTCACGCAGCTCGGCGAGGAAGTCCTCGTTGATGCGGTAGATGATCTCCATGTGCCGCGGCAGCAGCCGCTCCAGCAGCGAGACCGGCCAGACCTCGAGGGCCTCGGGCAGCAGGGTGTGACAGGTGTAGGCGAAGCACTGCTTGGTGATGCCCCACGCCTCGTCCCACTCGAGGTCGTACTCGTCGATGAGGATCCGCATCATCTCGGGCACCGCGATGACCGGGTGGGTGTCGTTGAGCTGGAAGATAATCCGCTCGGGCAGCTCCCGCACGTCGAAGCCCTTGGGCATCGTGTGGTGGATGAAGTCCTTGAGCGACGCGGCAACGAAGAAGTACTGCTGCTGCAGGCGCAGCTCCTTGCCCTGGGGCGTGGAGTCCTCGGGGTAGAGCACCTTGGAGATGTTCTCGGCGAAGGTCTGCGAGCGCACCGCCTCGGCGTAGTCGCCGGCGTTGAAGATGTGCAGGTCGAAGGCGTCGCTCGCCCGGGCCCGCCACAGGCGCAGGGTGTTGACGACGCCGTTCTGGTAGCCGGGCACCATGTAGTTGTAGCGCAGCGCGAGCACGCCCCAGCCCGGGACCCAACGGCGGCGCTCGCGGCCGTCCTCGCCGACGTAGGACTCGACGTGACCACCGAAGGTGACGGGGATCTCCATCTCGGGGTGCGGCACGGCCCACGGCTCGCCGAGCGCGAGCCAGGCGTCCGGCTGCTCGACCTGGCGGCCGTCGACGAAGGTCTGGCGGAAGATGCCGAACTCGTAGCGGATGCCGTAGGCGATGCTCGGGGCACCCAGCGTGGCCAGGGAGTCGATGAAGCAGGCCGCGAGGCGACCCAGGCCCCCGTTGCCCAGGCCCGGCTCGACCTCCTGCTGGCGCAGGTCGTCGATGTCGATGCCACAGGCCGCCATCGCGTCGGTCGCGAGCTGCGTCAGCTCGGTCGCCGAGAGGGCGTTGTCGAGCTGGCGACCCAGGAGGTACTCCGCGGACAGGTAGCCCACCATCCGCTGCTCCGGCTGCTGGCGGCGGCGCCGAGCGGTCTCGAGCCAGCGCGCCATGAGGTAGGAGCGCACGGTGCGGGCGAGCGCGAGGTACTGGTCGTTGACCGAGGACGTCGACAGCGGCACGCCCTGGCCGAAGTTGAGCTCGTGCAGGAAGGCCTTGACGAAGCCGTCGACGGTGTGCGGCGGGGAGATCACCGGCCCGAGCGCCAGGCTGGAGGTCGGCGTATGCCGTGGGCCCACCTCGTGGCGCCAGGCGGGGGCCCCGTCGGCGGTGGTGTCGAGCGGGTTGCCGGTGCCGTCGGCGGCGACCGTCGTGGGGTCGTCGGTGACGGCTGCGGGCTCCGGGGTGAGGCCGGGCGCGGCGGCGGAGTCGGTCACGAGGGCTCCTGGGGTGGGGGGACGGCGGGTGCTTGACGGGGGCTGACGGGTGCTGTCGACGCGCTCGAGCATTCCGGGCGGCCTCGTCCTTGAGGGGCCCGGACCGCGTCCGCGGCGGGCCGCGGGACCGGTCCTGCGCGCGGTGGTGCGCCGATCGTCCACCCCAACGGTACGGGATGCCAGAGCAAAGGGCGGCATTTTCGCGTAAACGCTTACGCACACGCTCGGACACGTTTCACCTGTCGAGATGTAAGCGGTTTAGTCAACACTGGGGAAAGATGGGGTCGACCCGTTGTCGGACGCTCCCCCCTGCAGCCCCTGAGGAGATGCCGTGTCCACCTTCACCACTGGCGCCATTCCCGTGTCCGGCCTCAAGCACGACCCGGAGTGGTTCAAGACAGCGGTGTTCTACGAGGTGCTGGTCCGCGCCTTCTCCGACACGACCGGGTCGGGCACCGGCGACTTCCAGGGCGTGATCTCCCGGCTGGACTACCTCCAGTGGCTGGGCGTGGACTGCCTGTGGATCCCGCCGTTCTACGCCAGCCCGCTGCGGGACGGTGGCTACGACATCGCCGACTACACCGCGATCCTGCCCGAGTTCGGCACCATCGAGGACTTCCGCCAGCTCGTCGCCGAGGCCCACGAGCGCGGCATCCGGATCATCACCGACTTCGTGATGAACCACACCAGCGACCAGCACCCGTGGTTCCAGGCCTCCCGGAGCGACCCGGACGGCCCCTACGGGGACTTCTATGTGTGGTCCGACACCGACGAGAAGTACGACGGCGTCCGGATCATCTTCATCGACACCGAGGAGTCGAACTGGACCTTCGACCCGGTGCGCCGCCAGTTCTTCTGGCACCGGTTCTTCTCCCACCAGCCCGACCTCAACTACGAGAACCCGGCCGTCATCGACGCGATGAAGGATGTCGTCCGCTTCTGGATGGACATGGGCATCGACGGCTTCCGGCTCGACGCGATCCCCTACCTCATCGAGGAGGAGGGCCACAACTGCGAGAACCACCCGGGCACCCACGACATCGTCCGCCAGATCCGCGCCATGGTCGACGAGGAGTACCCCGGCCGGATCCTGCTCGCCGAGGCCAACCAGCCGCCCAAGGACGTCGTGGACTACTTCGGCACCGACGAGGAGCCGGAGTGCCAGATGTGCTTCCACTTCCCCGTCATGCCGATGCTCTACTACAGCCTGCGCAGCGAGACCGCGGCCCCGATCATCGAGGCGATGGACGACACCCCGGCCATCCCCAAGGGCGGGCAGTGGGGCACCTTCCTGCGCAACCACGACGAGCTCACCCTCGAGATGGTCACGCCCGAGCAGCGGGCCGCGATGTACGGCTGGTACGCCCCGGACCCGCGGATGCGCGCCAACGTCGGCATTCGCCGCCGCCTCTGGCCGCTGCTCGGCAACAGCCGTGCCGAGGTCGAGCTGATCCACGCCCTCGTGCTGTCCCTGCCCGGGTCGCCCTGCCTCTACTACGGCGACGAGATCGGGATGGGCGACAACATCTGGCTCGAGGACCGCGACGCCAGCCGTACCCCGATGCAGTGGACGCCCGACCGCAACGCCGGCTTCTCCAGCGCCGACCCGGGCAAGCTCTACCTCCCCGTCGTGGACTCCCTCGCCTTCAACCGGCAGGCCATCAACGTCGAGTCCGCGATGGCGCAGCCGAGCAGCTTCCTGCACTGGTTGCGGCGCGTCCTCCACGCCCGCAAGGAGCACCCGGTGTTCGGCGTGGGCGCCTTCGACGTGGTCGACTCCGGCAACGTCCACGTCCTGTCGTTCCTGCGCACCGACACCCGCGACCGGCTGCCCTCGGACCGCTCGGCCCGCACCGTCCTGTGCGTCAGCAACCTCGCCTCGACCGCCCAGGGCGCCGTGATCCAGCTCCCCCAGGAGTACGCCGGCGCGCGCGTGCGTGACGTGATCGGCGGCGCGGTCTTCAACGTCGTCGGCGAGGACGGCACGGTGCCGGTCACCCTCGGCGATCGGGGCTGGTTCTGGCTGGCCCTGGAGACGGAGGACGACCGTGGCTGAGATCCACACCGGCGCCACCATCACCCCGAGCAAGGTCGAGCTGCTCACCTCGTGGATGGGCCACCAGCGGTGGTATGCCGCCAAGGGCGCCACTCCGCAGCTGCGCCGCCTGCGCTCGTTCCGGTTCGAGGATCCCGCGGGCGAGGTGGGCGTCGAGGTCATGGTCCTGGCCGACGACGCCGGCCCCTCCCCCGTGGTCTACCAGGTGCCGGTGAGCTATCGGGGCGCGCCCCTGGCAGGAGCCGAGACCGCCCTCATCGGCACCTTCGAGCACTCGGTGCTCGGCACCCGGTGGGTCTACGACGGCTGTCACGACCCGGTGTTCGCCGACCGGCTGGTCGCTGTGCTCCGCGGCCACGACCAGGTCCACTCCTCCACCGTGGATGGCGCCCTCGACGACACGGTGACCGGTCACGCCCACCCCACCTGGCCGGCCGAGCCCCTGGTGCGCTCCGCCCGCGTGCTCTCGGGCGAGCAGTCGAACACCTCGATCATCATCGACGCCTCCGACGGCGACGGGCACGCGATGCCGCTCATGGTCAAGGTCTTCCGCACCCTCCAGCCCGGGCACAACCCCGACGTGGACCTGCAGTCCGCGCTCTACGAAGCCGGCTGCCACCGCGTCCCGTCGACGATGGGTCACCTGCGGGCCCACTGGCCGACCGCGGCCGGCGAGCCGGCCACGGAGGGTGAGCACGCGGCATACGACCTCGCCTTTGCCCAGGAGTTCCTGCCGGGTGTCGAGGATGCCTGGCGAGTGGCCTCCCGCGCCGTCGAGGAGGGCCACGACTTCAGCGAGGCCGCTCGCGCGCTCGGTGCCGCGACCGCGGAGGTGCACGGCACCCTCGCCCAGACGCTCGGCACGACCCCGGTCACCCACGAGACGGGCACGGCGATCGTCGAGGAGATGCGCGCGAGGTTCTCGGCCGCGGTCGGAGAGGTCGAGCAGCTGGCGCGCTTTGCCGACCTGGTCGACGGCGTGCTCGAGCGCGCTGCCGCCGCGCCCTGGCCGCCGATGCAGCGCATCCACGGGGACTACCACCTCGGGCAGGTCCTCCACTCGGCCGCCCGCGGGTGGATCCTGCTCGACTTCGAGGGTGAGCCGATGCGGCCGCTCGCCGAGCGGGCCCTCCCGGACCAGTGGATCCGCGACGTCGCCGGCATGCTGCGCAGCCTCGACTACTGCGGCGGCGCCTGGGAGCTGGACAACCCCGGCTCGGCCCGCCCGTGGGTCACCGCCGCGCAGACCGCCTTCCTCCAGGGGTATGCCGTGGCCTCCGGCGTCGACCCGCTCACCCATGAGGCCCTCCTCACCGCCTTCGAGCTCGACAAGGCGATGTACGAAGTGGTGTACGAGGCCCGGAACCGGCCAGACTGGGTCTCGATCCCGTTGGCTGCCATCGACCGACTCACCGCCGGTCACGACGCACAGAAGGAGAGTCCGTGACCCCCACTCCCAGCCCTGAGGTCTCCGGAGCCATCTCGGCCCTGGTCCAGGGGCGCCACCAGCAGCCGCACGACCTGCTCGGCCAGCACGTGGAGGGCGAGGGCCTGCGGATCCGGGTGCTCAAGCCGCTCGCGTCTTCGGTGCGGGTGCGCTTCGAGGACGGCGTCGAGATCGACCTCGAGCACGAGGCCGAGGGCGTCTTCTCGGCCGTGCGTGCGGACACGTCGCACACCATGGACTACCGCGTCCTGACGACGTGGGGCGACGGCATCGAGCACCTGGGCGATGACCCCTACCGCTTCGCGCCCACCCTCGGCGAGGTCGACCTGCACCTGGTCAACGAGGGCCGCCACGAGCAGCTGTGGACCGTCCTCGGGGCGCGTGTCCAGACCTACCCCGGCCCGATGGGCGAGGTGACCGGCACGTCCTTCGCCGTCTGGGCGCCGCGCGCCAAGGCGGTGCGCGTCATCGGTGACTTCAACGACTGGGACGGCCGGGTCCACCCGATGCGGCTGATCGGCTCCTCGGGCGTGTGGGAGCTGTTCATCCCCGGCGTCGGTGACGGGGCGATCTACAAGTACGAGATCCGCGGGGCCGACGACGTCGTGCGCGCCAAGGCCGACCCGATGGCACGGCGCACCGAGTGCCCGCCCAACACCGGCTCGGTCGTCGAGCACTCCCGGCACGAGTGGCACGACGACGCCTGGATGACCAAGCGCCGCGAGAGCAACCCGCACAACGGGCCGATGAGCGTCTACGAGGTGCACCTCGGGTCGTGGCGGCAGGGCTCGTCCTACCGCGACCTCGCCGAGCACCTCGTCAACTACGTCAAGGACCTCGGCTTCACGCACGTCGAGTTCCTGCCGGTCATGGAGCACCCCTATGGCCCGTCCTGGGGCTATCAGGTGACCGGCTACTACGCCCCGACGGCCCGCTTCGGCACGCCCGACGACTTCAAGTACCTCGTCGACGTGCTCCACCAGAACGACATCGGCGTCATCCTCGACTGGGTGCCGGGGCACTTCCCGCGGGATGCCTTCGCGCTCGCCCGCTTCGACGGCCTGGCCCTCTACGAACACCCGGACCCCCGCCGCGGCGACCAGCCCGACTGGGGCACGCACGTGTTCGACTTCGGCCGGCGCGAGGTCCGCAACTTCCTCGTCGCCAACGCGCTCTACTGGCTCGAGGAGTTCCACGCCGACGGCCTGCGCGTCGACGCGGTGGCCTCGATGCTCTACCTCGACTACTCCCGCGCCGACGGCCAGTGGATCCCCAACATCCACGGCGGACGTGAGCACCTCGAGGCCATCGGCCTGCTCCAGGAAGCCAACGCCACGGCATACAAGCGGGTCCCCGGCATCGTGACGATCGCCGAGGAGTCCACCTCCTGGCCGGGGGTGACCGCCTCCACCGACGGCGGCGGCCTGGGCTTCGGGCTGAAGTGGAACATGGGCTGGATGAACGACTGGCTGCGCTACGTCCAGGAGCAGCCGATCAACCGGCAGTACCACCACAACCTGATCACCTTCTCGATGATGTACGCGTTCGGCGAGAACTACCTGCTCCCGATCAGCCACGACGAGGTCGTCCACGGCAAGGGCTCGCTCCCCAACAAGATCCCCGGGACGCTCGAGGAGCGCCTGGCCACGCTGCGCGCCTTCCTCGCGCACATGTGGGCCCAGCCGGGGAAGCAGCTGCTCTTCATGGGTTGCGAGTTCGCCCAGACCAGCGAGTGGGCCGACGGCCGCTCCCTCGACTGGTGGCTGCTCGACCACCCCGAGCACTACCGCGTGCACAACCTGGTCAAGGAGCTCAACCGGGTCTACAAGGAGCGTCCGGCGATGTGGGCCCTCGACGCCGAACCGGCGGGCTTCCAGTGGCTCGACGCCGATGACAACGCCGGCAACCTGTTCTCCTTCCTGCGGTTCGGCGAGCACGACCACGGCGGCCTGCAGACCGTGGCCGTCGTCGCCAACTACAGCGGCCAGGACAAGGAGTGGGTGCGCATCGGCGTGCCGCGCGGCGGGCGGTGGAAGGTCATCCTCGACACCTCGGGCTTCTCCGGGGACGGGCGGGCCAGCCAGGCCGATGTCGTCGTCGACGCCGTCGACGAGGGCTGGAACCACCAGCCGCACCACGTGACCGTGCGCGTCGCCGCGTTGTCCACGGTCTACCTCGCGCCGGTGTCGGAGCACTGACCCCTGCCAGGACACCGCACTGCACGAGCCCCCAAGGAACTCCTTGGGGGCTCGTGAACTTTCCTCTGCTGAGGCGCGGCGGCTCGGCGTCAGATGAACAGCAGCTGGGCGCCGTCGGTCATCTCGATGAAGTCGCTGGCGGAGATGATCGCCTCCACGCCCTCGAAGAGGTCCTCCTCGGTGAGGTGGTTCATGTCCGCGCTCATCCGGCAGGCCCACATGTGGGCGCCCGAGGCGGACAGCAGCTCGAGGAACTCGGGCACCTCGGGCACGTCGAGGTCGGCGATCTGCTTCTTCATGAAGGCGGTGGCCCCCGCCGTGGCTCCCGGCAGGGCACCGAGCATGTGGTGGATCCCCATGCTGCTGCCCGGCAGGTGCATCGCGGTGTTGCCGACGAAGGAGAACTTCAGGTCCCCCATCGTCGCCTTGTTGATGATGTCGAAGCCCCAGAAGGTGAAGAACAGGTGCGTTTCCACCCCCTCCCCGAGGGCCGCGTTGGCGAGGATCAGGCCGGGGTAGGCCATGTCGAGGTTGCCCTTGGAGCAGATGATGGCCAGCTTGCGGCCACCCTCCTCGCTCTCGTCGTCGAAGGACGGGACAACGGGAGTCGCGCTCTGCTCGCTCATGGTCACACGCATCCCTTCGGCTTGGGCAGGCCGGAGACGTAGGCCATCTTCTTGGCCGGCTTCTTCGGGAAGAGGACGAAGAGCTCCTTGACCGGGACGCCGGACTGGGTCGAGGCGCGGCGCAGGGTCGCGGTCTCGCCCTGGGCCTTGTAGTCCTCGCGCAGGAAGCGGATGAGCTGCCAGTGGGCGTCGGTGAGCTCGAGGCCGATGAGCTTGGCCAGCTCGGGGGCGAGGTCCTCGGTCCACTGGTCGGGCTTGGTGAGGAAGCCCTCCTCGTTGACCTCGACCTCGTGGCCCGCGATCGTCGTGGTGGGCACTGTGGTCACTTTCCTTTCGTGGGTGGGGTTTTCACGGGTATGCCGGGTGCTCGCCTCAGGCGTCGGCCGGCACCTTGCCGGCCATCGACATCTCGGACGGCAGTCCGAGCGGGCGACCCGGGAGCAGGGCGTTCCAGTAGATGTGCCGGAAGGCGAGCTTGCCGAGGTGGTTGGCGCGGCTCTCCTTGAGCAGGCTCATCGGGCCGACCTTGGGCAGCGGGAAGCTGCCGGTGAGCGGCTCGGTGTCGTAGTTGAAGTCGAGCAGCAGCGCCTTGCCGCCGCCGGACTCGACGAAGCAGTTGGCGTGGCCGTCGAAGGAGTGGCTCAGCGGGCGACCGGCGATGGCGTCCATGAAGTTCTCCTCGAAGACCTCGACGGAGAAGTGCGCGACCGAGCCGGCCTTGCTCGTGGGGATGTTGCTCGCGTCGCCGAGGGCCCAGATGTTGTCGTGGGCGGTCGAGCGGTTGGTGTGCTTGTCGACCGGCACATAGTTGAGCTCATCTCCGAGTCCGCTCGCGGCGACGAAGTCGGCGCCCATGTTGAGGGGCACGGTGACGAGCTGGTCGTAGGCGATCTCGCGCTCGTCGTAGGAGCGGATGACCCTCTCCTCCTGGTCGATCGACTCGATCATGAAGTCGGTCTCGACCGTGATCCCCTTCTCCTCGAGCAGGTGCCCGAGCGTCTTGCTCGCCACCGGCTTGGTGAAGGCACCGTCGAGGGGGGTGACGAAGACGATCTCGACCTGGTCGCGCAGGCCGCGCTTGCGGAAGTAGTCATCGGCGAGGAAGGCGAACTCCAGCGGCGCGACCGGGCACTTGATCGGGAGCTCGGTGATGTGGACGACGAGCCGGCCGCCCGTGAAGCGGGCGAGCTGGTCGCGCAGCGCGACAGCACCCTCGAAGGTGTAGAACTCACCGACGCTCTTGTGGAACTCGGGGCCCTCGGTGCCGGGCGTCTGGTCCGGGCGCGGCGTCGTACCGGTGGCGATGACGAGCTGGTCGAAGGGCAGCTCACGGCCGCCCTCGAGGTGGACGGTGTTGGCCTCGGCATCGACCCGCTCGACCTCGGCCATGACGACTGTCAGGTCGGGCGAGAGGAACTGCCGGGAGCTGCGCCGGATCTGCTGCGGCGTGTTCATCCCGAACGGGATGAACAGGTATCCCGGCTGGTAGTCGTGGATGTCGTCCTTGGCGACGACGGTGATGGTCCATTCGCTGTCCGGGAGCCTCTTCCGGAGCTTGTTGGCGACCATCGTTCCGGCCGTTCCCGCTCCCAGGACCACGAGGTTCTTCGTGGTGTTTTCCATGCCTTATACCATACCCCCCTCGGTATGGCGTTTGGTTGCCCACAGACGGTCCCCGCCTGTGATCTGCCAGACACCACTGACGGTGCGAGACGGGATGTGGAGTGGGGGTGTGCGCACGCGCGCACGGTGCAAGGATGAGGCGCATGAGCAGCTCGCGCGCCGGCCAACTCGCCCAGCCCTCCGACCTCATCGACGTCGCCCACCTGGTGACGGCCTACTACACCGGGAAGCCGGACCCCGAGAACATCGACCAGCAGGTCGCCTTCGGCACCTCGGGCCACCGCGGGACCAGCCTGAGGACGGCCTTCAACGAGGACCACATCCTCGCGACCACCCAGGCGATCTGCGACTACCGCAAGGCCCAGGGTTTCGACGGGGCGCTCTTCCTCGGCCGCGACACCCATGGCCTGTCCGAGCCGGCGTGGGCCAGCGCGATCGAGGTCCTCGTCGCCAACGACATCACGGTGCTCGTGGACTCCCACGACCGCTACACGCCCACGCCGGCCGTCTCGCACGCGATCCTGCGCGCCAACCGCGGCAAGGTCTCAGGGGTCGATGACATGCGCCCGGGCATCGGCCTTGCCGACGGCATCGTCGTCACCCCGAGCCACAACCCCCCGTCCGACGGGGGTTTCAAGTACAACCCTCCGCACGGTGGCCCCGCGGACAGTGACGCCACCAAGGTCATCGCCGCCGCCGCCAACGCCTACATCAAGGACGGCATGAAGGGGGTCAAGCGGATCCCGTTCGCGCGAGCGCGAGCAGGCTGCACGGCATACGACTTCCTGGGGACCTACGTCGACGACCTGCCCAATGTCCTCGACATCGACGCGATCCGCGAGGCCGGTGTGCGCATCGGCGCCGACCCGCTCGGTGGCGCGGCCGTCGACTACTGGGGCGCCATCGCGGATCGGCACCGCCTCGACCTCACCGTCGTCAACCCGCTCGTCGACCCGACGTGGCGGTTCATGACGCTGGACTGGGACGGCAAGATCCGGATGGACTGCTCCTCCCCCAGCGCGATGGCCAGCCTCATCGACAAGCGCGACGACTACGACATCGCCACCGGCAATGACGCCGATGCCGACCGCCACGGCATCGTCACCCCGGATTCGGGCCTGATGAACCCCAACCACTACCTCGCCGTCGCGATCCAGTACCTCTACGGCGGGGCACGGCCGGGCTGGCGCGAGGACGGCTTCATCGGCAAGACGCTCGTGAGCAGCTCGATGATCGACCGGGTCGCCGCCGACCTCGGGCGCCGACTCGTCGAGGTGCCGGTGGGTTTCAAGTGGTTCGTGCCGGGCCTGCTCGACGGCTCCGGTCCCTTTGGTGGCGAGGAGTCGGCGGGAGCGTCGTTCCTCCGCAAGGACGGCTCGGTCTGGACCACCGACAAGGACGGCATCCTGCTCGCGCTGCTCGCCTCCGAGATCCAGGCGCGCACCGGCAAGTCGCCCTCGCAGCACTATGCCGCCCTCGTGGCCAAGCACGGCGACCCGGCCTACGCGCGCATCGACGCTCCGGCCAACCGCGAGCAGAAGGCCAAGCTGGCGGCGCTGTCACCGGAGGATGTCGCTGCGGCTTCCCTTGCGGGAGAGGCGATCACGGCCAAGCTGACCTCGGCGCCCGGGAACGGTGCGGCGATCGGTGGCCTCAAGGTCGTGACGAAGTCAGCGTGGTTCGCGGCGCGACCCTCGGGCACCGAGGACGTCTACAAGATCTATGCCGAGTCCTTCCAGGGCGAGGACCACCTCGCCGAGGTGCAGGCCCAGGCCAAGGAGGTCGTCAGCGCCGCCCTCGGCAGCTGACCTCCCTCCGCTCTCCTCCCCCCTTCCGCTGATTCGAGGTATTACCGCCGCGGATGGTGCCGCGGTATTACCTCGAATCGGGAGGGAAGAGGGCGGAATCGCTCAGGTGAGGGCGGCCACCCCGTCCCCGGCCAGGTCGTCGATGAGCGCCTCGAAGTGCTCAATCAGCGCGGCCCCGCCACCGGGCATCGACGGCGGCTTCGGGGTCATGCCTTGCCCAGGACGGAGCGCTCGTCCTTGATCCACAGGTCGATGAGCCCACCGAAGTGGCCCTCGAACTTGTCCCACTCGTGCGGCGGATAGGTCTGCTGGATCGTCGAGGTGAGCATCGTGCGGAAGGCCGGGCTGTCGATCCAGTCCAGGACGAGCTCGTCGACATGCGCCAGCGAGGTCGCGCAGAACTCCTGGTAGCGCTCCGTCTCGAAGTAGTCATCGGCCAACCCCTGGTATGCCGTGAGCTTGGCCTGGTAGTCCAGGTCACCGTCGTCGGCGATCGCGAACCACGGGTCGGAGTCGACCTGGAAACGCGGCTTGCGCGCGGAGACGACACACCACGTCGACCAGCGCAGCAGCGCCTTCATCGCCCACGGGAAGTAGTAGTGCAGCGAGGTCACGGCGACGTCGGGGCAGGCGTTGGCGTAGTCGATCGGGTACACGACGCCGTCCTTGACGAGCATCTCGCAGGAGTTGAACTCCCACCGGAAGAAGGCATTGACGGTCTGGCTGATCGTGATCGCCTCCTGCCCGACCTCGGGAGCGAGGAAGTCGTGGGAGACGGCATACCGGTTGTGCATCGGCTCGTCGGGCTGGAACTTCATCACCATCGTCTCGGGCCCGATGGTCAACGCCCGGGCGAAGACCTCGAAGTCCTTGATCGACTCCTGGAGGTGCATGAGCATCTCGCCGGACTCGTCATACGCCTTGTGCAGAGCGTCGCGGTCCTTGACCGACGAGACCCCGCGCCAGCCGCCGCCGTCGAAGGGCTTCATGAAGAGCGGATAGCCGATCTCGTCGGCGATCGCATCGAGGTCGAAGGACTGGTTGTACTTGCTCGAGGTGTAAGCCCAACGCACGTTGTCGACCGGGTGCTTGTAGGGCACAAGCACCGTCTCCGGCACGTGCATCCCCATCCGCATGAGCGCGCAGTAGGCGCTGTGCTTCTCCATCGACTGGAAGGTGAAGGGGCTGTTGAGCAGGTAGACGTCGTCCATGAGAGCGGCCTTCTTGAGCCACTCGCGCGGGTGGTAGTACCAGTAGGCGAGGCGGTCGACGCACAGATCCTGGCGCGGCTTGTCGCGCAGGTTGAACGGCTCGATGGTCACCCGCTCACTGGTGATCTCGTGCAGGCCGCCGTCGGGCCCACGCACGGGTCCCAGCCCGCTGATGAGCGCCTCGAGCGCGGTGGGCCAGTCCTCCTCGGCCCCGAGCAGGAGTCCGATCAGGTGCTTCGCGGTCATGGCGTGTTCCCTTCTCTCTCAGCAGAATCGGGGCAGGTGGTGGGCCAGCTGCTTGCGCCACCAGGGCCAGTCGTGGGCGCTGTCGTGGCCCCAGACGTCGAGCTCGTGGCGAATCCCCTTCTCGGCCAACAGGTGCGCGAGGTGGCGGGTCGAGGGCAGGGACCGCGTGGGGTGGACCTCGAAGGGTCCCTCCCCCACCACGAGCAGCAGCGAGACGCGCGAACGCAGCCACTCGAGGTGGTCACCCTGCAGACCCGGCACGTATGCCGTGGGGTTGGCGAAGTAGGTCGCGTCGCCCAGGTCGCCCCAACCGTTCCACTGGGTCGGGTCGTAGGCGCCGGAGAGGCCGATCGCCAGGGGGGCCAGGTCGGCTCGCGTGAGGGCGAACTGGACGGCGTGGTAGGCACCCATCGAGACGCCGGTCGTCATCAGCTCGACCGGGCCGCCCAGCTCCTCGTGGATCCAGGGCACGACCGCATCCGTCAGCCAGCGGTGGTAGAAGCCATGCCGCTGTGCGCGGACCTCGGTGGGGAGGGAGTTGTCCGACCACGACCAGGCATCGAGGGAGTCGACGCAGAAGACGCTGACCCGGCCTGACCCGACGAGGTCACCGATCGCCTCGAGCATCCCGTTGTTCGCGAAGTCGACCGCGGACCCGGCCTCGCTGGGGAAGACGAGCAGTGGCCTCCCCCAGTGACCCCAGCGGATCACCTGCCGGTACTCGTCGGTCCCCGGCACCTGGAGCCACGCCTCGCGGTGATGCATGGGCTCATCCAACCCCACGGGGACAGCGCGCGCCATGATTGGACGTTCATGTCCAGAGGTCGAGAAGCACCGCCGTCAGGTGGGGGTCGAGCGCGTCGCGCCACGCCGTGTAGTTGTGCAGGTCCGGGACCTCGGCGTGGCTGACCCGGTGCCCGGCCCGCTCCAGCGCCGTCGCCATGGCCGCATTGTTGGGCGCGTTCTCCTCGAGCACGCCGCAGGTGAGGCCCACGCGCAGCGGGTGGTCGGTGTGCCGGGCGTGGAGGATGGCGCGGACCCGGTCCACGATCCGCGGGAAGTAGCGGAAGCCGACCTCCATGGGGTCGGTGCGCACCTGGAAGAAGCTGCCGGACTGGGCGAAGACCCCGCCGATCGCCGGGTCACCGACGAGGCCGACGAGCAGGGCGGTGAGACCACCCAGGGAGGCGCCCATGACCACGATCGGTGAGCGGACGGCATACAGTTGGCGGATCCTGGCCAACCCGGCACCGGAGATGGTGCGGAGGTACTGGGGCGAGCCGGAGTACCACGCGTCCCGCAGGACGGGGTGGGCCAGCAGCACCCGGTGCGGGGGCAGGACTCCCCCGGCGATGAGGGCGCCGGAGTAGTGCGTCAGCGCGGCGAGCCGGTCGTACTCGGGTCCGTCGTGCGCCAGGAGCAGGGGCAGCGGATCGCCCGGTCCGAAGCCGTGCGGCTCCCACATGGTCACCGGCACCGGGTCAGGCGTCTCGCTCGGCAGGACCAGCGGCGTCAGGTGCCCGGGATGGGCCGTCGCGCCCAGCCAGGCCGGCGAGCGATATCCGGGCAGCTCCAGCACCGAGCGCTCGCCGAAGACGGTCCGCACGTGCGACGGGTTGGCCTCGTCGAGCAGCAGCAGGTCCTCGGCGACGCCCTGGTGACGGAGGCGGTACTCGATGCGGTGCAGGGTGCTCGGCGCCGGCCGGGGCAGGTCGAGCGCCCAGGTGTCCCCCTGCCGGTCGAACAGGCGGCCGCCGGGCACGGCCGGATCGCAGTCGAGCCCGAGGGCGAGCAGACCCCGATCGGGGCACCGGTGCCGGAACCTGATCGTCTCGGCCCGCACGACGGGCGCGGGCACCTCAGAAGAGGGCGTTCATCAGGGCCGTGCGGCCCTTCTTGACCCGCTCGTCGTGACCGCCGACGACGCCGAAGAGGTCGATCAGGTGGGTGCGCACGCGATTGCGGTCCTCGCCGTCGGTGGCGCGGACGAGGTCGACCAGGCGCGCGAAGGCGTCCTCGACATGACCACCGAGGACGTCGAGGTCGGCCACTGTGAGCGCGGCGTCGATGTCGCTCGGGTCGGCCGCGGCGGCGGCGCGGGCGGCCGCGAGATCGACTCCTTGGGTGCGCTGCATGAGGCCGACCTGGGCCAGGCCGAGCTCGGCGTCGGCGTCCTTCGGGTTCTCGGCCAGGGCCTGGCGATAGGCGGCTGCGGCGCCGTCGAGGTCACCGGCCTCGATCGCGTCGAAGGCGGCCTGGTGCAGGGGCGGCAGCTCCACCTCGGCGGGCTCACCGCCGGAGAGCTCCACCCGACCGGTGATGCCACTGCGGACCGCCGCCTCGAGCAGCTGCTCGATGGCCGCCTGGACGTCCGCGGCGGGCGCCACCCCCGGCATGAGCGGGATCGGCTGGCCCTGGAGCAGGCCGAAGGTCGCCGGGATGCTCGGCTGGCCGAAGGCCTGCGCGATGAGCGGCACCAGGCTCTGTGCCAGGCCCGGGTTCGCCGCGAGGTCGGCGCTGACGACGGCCACCCGTCCCTCGAAGCGGGCCGCCGTGGCGACGACGAGGTCGCGGTAGTCACGCGTCTGCGGGTGCTGGCCGGTCCACAGGACGAGCAGCCCCGGCACCGTCATGTGCCGGTTGAGGGCCTGCGAGAAGGTGGCATCGGTCGCTTCGACGAGCAGGCCGTCCGGGACGGCGCTGCGGCCGGGCTGCGCACCGGAGCCGGTCGCGGATGCCGCGCCGGACGGGGCACCGGCAGCGCCGGAGAGCCCGGTCAGGTCGATGGCTCCGCGCGCACCGGCGGGGGTCTCGGGAGTGGAAGTCATGGGCTGATCCTCTCAAATGGTGAAGGTCAGCTCACCGACCCGCCCACGAGTTGCTCGGTGACACCGAGCAGGGCGACCTTGCCCTTGCCCTCGGCCGGGACGAGCACGGCCACCGCCTCGATCGCGTTGATGGTGATGGTCTTGGGCGCCGTCGCCGCTCCGGTGAACTTCTGGAGGGCGTCCGGGACCTTGAGCTCCTTGGTGTTCTCGCCCCCGGTGATGACGTCCGAGCGGTTGAGCCGCGCGATCACGACGGCGCCGCCGTCGGCCAGGCGCAGCACGCGCATCGACTCGGGCACCGCGGTGTGGGTCTGGGCGTAGGTCGCGAGCGCGCCCAGGGCCTGGGCCTGCGTCGCCTGGGCGGCGCGCAGTGCGGTGGCATAGGAGTCACCGCTCTCGATGGCGTCGTTGGCCGCGGGGTTCGGCGTGTTGAGCGCCGCTGCATAGCCCTCGAGCGCCGCCTTGGGGCTCATGACCAGGCCGGTGCCGTCGTCGATCCCCACCTGGGCGACACCGACCGCGACCTGCCCGAGGGCGGGCAGCGTGGCACCGGGAAGCATGGCGACGCGGTTCTCGAGGAGATAGGGCGCCGTCACGGCCGAGGAGGAGAACAGGTCGAGGTACTGGCGGCGCGTCGACCCGTCGAGCGTGGTCGTGAGCAGCAGTCGCGGGTATGCCGTGCCCGCCGAGGAGGCCAGCACGGTCGGGGCCTCCGGCTTGGTCAGCGCATTGCCACCCCCGACGGCGGTGCCATAGGTCGCGCGCGCCTTGGCCAGGTCGAGTGCGGTGCCGGTGAGCGCAGCCGCCCGAGCCGTGTCGCCCTCGGCATCGGCCTTGCCCTCGGCTTCCTGGGCGAGGCCGAGGACCCGCGTGGCCACGGCGGCGGCCCGGTCGGCATCGATCGGGGCGACCGAGGTGTTCTCGGCCGGCGGGGCGTGGACGCCGGCCACGTCAGCGGCGAGGCCACAGCTGCTCAGGGCCAGCGCGGCCAGCACCGTGGATGCGACGAGCGGGATCCGACGCGCGTGGGTCCTCATCACTTCACCTCCGCCGCGGGCGTGGTCGAGCCTGCGGGGCCATCGGGTCCGGCAGGGGCCTTCGAGCCGGCCGGGGCCGCCGAGCCGGTCGAGGCCGCGGTGCCGGCGGACCGCGCCGAGCGCCACAGCAGCCACCCACCGAGCACAAGGGCGAGCCCGACGACGATGGCGACGACGGCCTGGACGAACCACGCCCGGTTGGCGATGGTGAGGGTGACCGAGGCGAGCTTGCCCTTGTCGCTGGTGATGACCAGGGACTCCGGGGCATTGGCCTGGTCGATGACGATCGACTGCGGGCCCGTCCCGGCAACGGTCGAACGCCAGATGTCGGCGGCGCTCATCGCCGGGGTCTCACCCTCGCCCGTCGTGGTCAGCCGCAGCGCCTCGGCAGAGGCATCGAGCCCGGCCGAGGTCGACCGGGGCGTCTCGCCGACGATCGCCGTCGCGTCGCTCGGGAGGCTGCGACCGATGAAGACCGCTCCCCCGTCGACTGGCTCGGCACGGACCGTGACGTCGGCGTCCACCCGGTTGAGGACCTCTGGCGTGAGCACCACGGATCCGGTCGTCGTGGGCGACGCGGCGAACGTGGCCGTGCCACTGGGGCCGACGCGCGCCGCCAGCCACAGGCCGGCGATGGTGAGCGCCAGGCCGAGCACGGCGGCGAGGGCGGCGGCGCCTCGCTTGGCTTGGTGGGCCATGGGGTGATCCTTCGGGGAGGTCTGGTCGGGCGGGCCGCTCGGGCCCACTGGCATCCCTCCACGATGACAAAGGGATAACGATCCGGCCAAATCCGCGCCTGCGGACGCCTCCCTGCTTGACCCTCGGCGCAGGCCGTCAGGGCTCCCCGGTCTGCTCGAAGTCGCCGGCCCCAAGGCGCACGGTCCGCAACACGGCCGTGAGCGCACTCGTCTGTGCGTCGGTGAGGTCCCCGAGCCCGAAGTCGGACTCGTGCAGGGCTGCCGTGACGGCCTCCATCGCCGCCACGCCGCGGGGCGTGATCCGGGCCAGCGTGCCGCGCCCATCGGCCGGATTGGGCAGCCTCTCGACGAAGCCACTGGCGGCCAGCCGCTGGATGATGTTGGTCGCGCTCGTCGGGTGCACCATCAGGCGCTCCCCGATGCGTGACATGGACAGCCGCTGCTCGCGGCTGAAGGCCAGGAGCACGAGCGCCTCGTAGCGCGCGAAGGTCAGGCCCTCCTCGGCCGCGATGGCGTCGAACCGGGCGAGCAGCAGCTGCTGCACCCGCATGATCGACGTCGCGGCCGCCATCGGCGCGGCGGGAGCGCCCTCACCCCACCGCTCCCGCCACTTCTCGGCGGCACGCGCGATCGGGTCGAAGGGCAGAGGCACGGGCACGTCACGAGAGCGTACTGACGATGAGCGCTCGCGGATCAGCCGTCCGCGCCGGCGGCTCCGGCGCTCTCCACCGCCCGCTCGAGCCGCTCGAGCTTGCCGGTGAGCTCGCCGCTGCGACCGGGCCGGATGTCCGCCTTGAGGACGAGCGAGACCCGGGGCCCGTGGGCTGCGACGGCGTCGACGCAGGCCCTGACCAGGTCCATGCACTCCTCCCACTCCCCCTCGATGGTGGTGAACATCGCGTCGGTGCGGTGCGGCAGGCCGGAGGCCCTGACGAGGGCGACGGCATCCGCGACAGCCGCGGCGACCCCGCCCTCGGCATCGGAGGTGGACGGGGCGACGGAGAAGGCGACGAGCATGCCCTCACGCTATGCCGCTTCGGCCCGTCGGTCAGCCCCGGGGATCCCCGGCCAGGATGGCCATGACGTGGGTGTCCACCCAGTCCCCGTCGAAGGACAGCGCCTGGCGCAGGGTCCCCTCGTGGACGAAGCCGACCTTCTCGTAGACATGCCGCGCGCGCGCGTTGAAGGCGTGCACCTCCAGCGAGATGCGGTGCAGCTCAAGGACATCGAGACCGTATGCCGTGAGCAGCCGCACCGCTTCGGTCCCGAGGCCGCGACCGCGGCCCGCGGCACCGACGAGGATGCGCAGGTTGCAGGCGCGGGCGCTCGCGTCGCGCTCGTTGAGGACGATCTCGCCGACCAGGTCCCCCGTGGCCCGCTCGACGATGGCCAGGTCGAGCCGATCGGGCTGCTCGGGGCGTGTGGCGTACCAGTCGTGGAAGGCCTCGTCCGGGGTGAAGCCCGCCTCGGCCTCCGCCGTCGAGGTCACCGAACCCGTGAGCCGCAAGAGCTCGGGGTTGTCGAGGACAGCAGCCATGGCCTCGGCGTCGGCGGCGCCGAGCGGACGCAGGATCACGCGATCCCCCGTCAGGGTCGGCTTGTGCAGCCAGCGGTCCTCGTGGAGCGGATCGCTGCCGTCCGGGCAGCATGGATCCGCTCCACGAGCGCGCGACGGCGGCACGGTGAGGGCACCCAACAGGGCCTCGGCGGCGGCATACGTGTCCGAGCGGCCGGTGACCACGTCGCCGACCTGGCGCGCGAGCGCCTCCGGCTCCGCCGACAGCCGGCCTCGGACGCGCTCCAGGGCGAGCGCCAGGACCTCGGCCTCGATGCGGGCCCGGCGTCGCTCCACGAGGGAACCCGTGAGTGTGAGCCAGTCGTGGTGCTCACCGATGGCCTCCACGAGCTCGGCGATCCCGGTGCCGTCGAGTGCGCTCGCGCGCACCACGCGGGGGCGCCACTGACCGGGCTCGGTGCGGTCGGCCATCTGGATCATGTGCCGCAGGTCCCGGACGGTCGCGTCGGCACCCTCCCGGTCGGCCTTGTTGACGACGAAGACATCCCCGATCTCGAGGATGCCCGCCTTGGCTGCCTGGATGCCGTCCCCGAGCCCGGGCGCCAACAGCACGACCGTGATATCGGCAAGCGCAACGACCTCGACCTCCGACTGACCCACGCCGACCGTCTCGACGAGCACGATGTCGCAGCCGGCGGCCTCGAGGACCCGCACCGCCTGGGCCGTGGCCGCCGCCAGGCCACCGAGGTGGCCGCGGGAGGCCATCGACCGCAGGAAGACCCCGGGGTCGGTGGCGTGCTCCTCCATGCGGATCCGGTCCCCGAGGAGTGCCCCACCGGAGAACGGCGAGGAGGGATCCACGGCCAGGACGCCGACGACCCTGCCCTCGGCGCGCAGGGCCCGCACGAGCGCATTGGTCGTCGTCGACTTGCCCACGCCGGGAGCGCCGGTCAGGCCGACGACGAGCGCAGCGCCGGGTCGGGGGGTGAGCCCGGCGAGGAGCTCACGCACCGCCGGGTGCTCGTCCTCGACCAGGGAGATGGCCCGAGCCACCGCACGCGGACGCCCCGCCCTGATCTGCTCGATCAGGGCGGGGACGTCGACGGTGCGGGGTGCCAGGGCGGACCTGCGATCAGGCCGACGCGGGGACCTTGACGATGAGCGCGTCGCCCTGCCCGCCGCCACCACACAGGGCGGCCGCACCGACGCCGCCACCGCGGCGCTTGAGCTCGTGGGCGAGGGTGAGCACGACCCGGGCGCCGGACATGCCGAGCGGGTGGCCGACCGCGATGGCGCCACCGTTGGGGTTGACGATCTCCGGGTCGACGCCGAGCGCCTTGGTCGAGGACAGGCCGACGGCGGCGAAGGCCTCGTTGATCTCGATCACCTTGAGGTCGGAGGCCTCGATGCCCTCCTTGGCGCAGGCGTGCTTGATCGCCTCGGCCGGCTGGAGCTGGAGCACCGAGTCCGGGCCCGCCACGTTGCCGTGGGCACCGATCTCGGCGAGCCAGTCCAGGCCGAGCTCCTCGGCCTTGGACTTCTTCATGACGACGACGGCACAGGCGCCGTCGCTGATCTGCGAGGCCGAGCCGGCCGTGATCGTGCCGTCCTTGGCGAAGGCCGGGCGCAGGCCGGAGAGCGACTCGGCGGTGGTGTCGGCGCGGATGCCCTCGTCGGCGCGGAACTCCAGCGGGTCGCCCTTGCGCTGCGGGATCGAGACGGTGACGACCTCGTCGTCGTAGTAGCCGTCCTTCCACGCCTTCGCCGCGTTCTGGTGGCTGCGCGCGGAGAAGGCGTCCTGCTCCTCGCGGGTCACGGCATACTCCCCGGTGTTGGCGCTCTCGGTGAGCCCACCCATGCCCTGGTTGGTGAAGACGTCGGTGAGGGCGTCGTAGTCCATGTGGTCGCGCAGGGTGACATTGCCGTACTTGAAGCCGTCGCGGCTCTTCTCGAGCAGGTGCGGGGCGTTGGTCATCGACTCCTGGCCACCGGCGACGACGACCTCGAACTCGCCGGCGCGGATCAGCTGGTCGGCGAGCGCGATGGCGTCGAGCCCGGAGAGGCAGACCTTGTTGATCGACAGGGCCGGGACGCTCATCGGGATGCCGGCCTTGGACGCGGCCTGGCGGGCCGGGATCTGGCCCTCACCGGCATACAGGACCTGGCCCATGATCACGTAGTCGACGTCGGCGGGGGCGACGCCGGCCTTCTCCAGGGCTCCCTTGATGGCGAAGCCGCCGAGGTCGGAGGCGCTGAAGCCCTTGAGCGAGCCGCTCATGCGTCCCATCGGGGTGCGGGCCCCGGCGACGATGACGGTGGGGTCGTTGGACATGCCGAACCTCTTCGTTGATCGATGGCGGGTGTGCCGTCGACTCTAGCGACGCAGCACCCCGCGGGTCAGTCCTCCGCCCGGTGACCCTCCTCACCGGTTCGAGGTAAAACCGCCGGGGGAAACGCGCGATCTGACCTCGACTCGGCGTCCCGGGCCGGCTGGGCGTGAGGATCGCCGCACTCGGGCGACCCAGGTCATCGCTGGTCCTACCCTTGGGGCCATGACTGCGGACCTGTTCACGATGATCGACCACGTCGGCGTGGCCGTCGCCGACCTCGACGAGGCGATCGCCTTCTACACCGAGAAGTACGGCATGCGGATGCTCCACGAGGAGGTCAACGAGGAGCAGGGCGTGCGCGAGGCGATGATGGCCGTCGGCGACTCGGGCTCCTGCATCCAGCTGCTCGCCCCGCTGTCACCTGCGAGCACGATCGCCAAGTTCCTCGACCGCAGCGGCCCGGGCATCCAGCAGATGGCCTACCGCGTGACCGACATCGACGCTGTCTGCGCCACGCTGCGCGAGCGCGGCCTGCGCCTGCTCTACGAGACGCCCAAGCGCGGCACGAGCAACTCACGCGTCAACTTCATCCACCCCAAGGACGCCGGCGGCATCCTCGTCGAGCTCGTCGAGCCGGCGGCGGACGCCCACCACTGAGCCGACGGCAGCCCGTCAGCGGGCGGCGCCGAAGCGACGCCGGTTGCGCAAACGGATGCCGAGCGCGACGACGGCGAACGGCAGGAACAGCAGCGCGGCCAAGCCGGTCACGGCCGAGAGGAAGTTCCAGACCCACTGGTCCGTGGCGCGCACGGTCGGCGCGTGGTAGTACGACCAGATCGCGACGAAGAACAGCGCCGCGGCCAGCACGAGCTGCAGCGCCGGCGACACCAGTGAGGTGGGTCGGTGGGCCTTGGCGCCGGGCAGGTTCACGTGCATCCCTCCACCATGGCACAGACCGCCGATGGACACACCGGCCCCGCGTGAGGGACGTCACGGTGAGCGAGGTCTCACGACCCCACCGCGGATTCGGACGCGCCAGTAGGTTCGTACCGATCCCCCTCATCTCGACAGGAGAACCCGCCGTGGAGCAGATTCGCGACGCCATCATGTCCGGCGACCGGACCGAGCAGACGTATGCCGGCCTGGCCGTCCCCGAGTCCTACCGGGCTGCGACGGTCCACAAGGACGAGGTGGCCATGTTCGAGGGGGTCGCCAGCCGCGACAAGGACCCCCGAAAGAGCCTCCACATCGACGAGGTCCCGGTGCCCGAGCTCGCCCCGGACGAGGCCCTCGTCGCCGTCATGGCGAGCGCGATCAACTACAACACGGTGTGGACGAGCATCTTCGAGCCGGTGCCGACCTTCGGGTTCCTCGAGCGCTACGGCCGCCTCTCGGAGTACACCAAGCGCCACGACCTGCCGTACCACATCGTCGGCTCCGACCTCGCCGGCGTCGTGCTCCGCACCGGCTCGGCCGTCAACCTGTGGAAGGCGGGTCAGGAGGTTGTCGCGCACTGCCTCTCCGTGGAGCTCGAGCACCACGACGGCCACGACGACACGATGATGGACCCGGAGCAGCGGATCTGGGGCTTCGAGACCAACTTCGGCGGCCTCGCCGAGCTCGCGATCGTCAAGGCCAACCAGCTCATGCGCAAGCCGGCCCACCTGTCCTGGGAGGAGGCCGCCTCCCCCGGCCTGGTCAACTCCACGGCATACCGCCAGCTCATCTCCAAGAACGGCGCCGGCATGAAGCTCGGCGACCGTGTCCTCATCTGGGGCGCCTCCGGTGGTCTGGGCTCCTACGCCACGCAGATGGCCCTCGCCGGTGGCGCCGAGCCGATCTGCGTCGTCTCCAGCCCGGACAAGGCCGAGATCTGCCGCAAGATGGGCGCCGAGCACATCATCGACCGGCGCGCCGAGGGCTACCAGTTCTGGAACGAGGAGGGGACCAAGCAGAACCCCAAGGAGTGGCAGCGCCTGGGCAAGAAGATCCGCGAGCTCACCGGCGGCCACGACGTCGACATCGTCTTCGAGCACCCCGGCCGCGAGACCTTCGGCGCCTCGGTCTACGTCACCCGCAAGGGCGGCACGATCACGACCTGCGCCTCGACCTCGGGCTACATGCACGAGTACGACAACCGCTACCTGTGGATGAACCTCAAGCGGATCATCTCCAGCCACTTCGCCAACTACCGCGAGGCCTGGCAGGCCAACTCCCTCATCGACCGCGGCCTGATCCACCCGACCCTGTCGCGCACCTACAGCCTCGACGAGGTCGGCCAGGCGGCCCTCGACGTGCACAAGAACGTCCACCAGGGCAAGGTCGGCGTCCTCACCCTCGCCCCCGAGAAGGGCCTGGGCGTCTCCGACCCCGAGAAGCGCGCGCGCTTCGAGAAGGAGATCAACCGCTTCGCCGACGTCTGAGCCGACGTCTGAGCCGACGTCCGAGCCGACGTCTGAGCCCGACGCCGACGCCGGCCGCTGAAGCGCACGGCGCGCACCCGGCATACGGCCTCCGGCCCCGCACCCGAGACTAGGGTGTGGGGCCGGAGGTGTATGCCGTGCGGTTGCCCAACCCGATGGCCCAACTGGCGCGGCTGCGCGCCTTCGGCCAGGCCCAGCGCGAGATGCTGCGCGCCTCGAACCAGCCCGGGCGGCCGCGTGGCCAGGGAGCCGGTGACGGTGGTCCTGACCTGGACGAGCAGCTCGAGCAGAGCCTGCTCGGCGACCTCCTCGACCCCACGACGCCCCCGCCCCCGCGGCCCGAGGCCCAGCCCCCCACCCGGTTCGGTGAGGCCGGGCGCCCCCTCAACCGGCACTCACCCTTCTACGTCGGCTTCGTCGGCGCCCTGGGAGCGCTCGTCGCCATCGGCCTCTGGGGGGCACTCGGTCGCCTGGCCACGACGCTGACGATCCTGCTCGTCTCCCTCTTCCTCACCCTGGCGCTCTCGCCGCTCGTCGAGTGGTTGATGGCCCGAGGGCTGCCCCGCCCGGGCGCCGTGGCGATCACCTTCGCCGGCCTCCTCGTCGTCTTCGGCCTGCTCGGGTGGCTGGTCATCCCGCCGGTGGTCGCACAGGGCACCGACCTCATCCAGAACGCGCCCGGCTACCTCCAGCAGGTGCTCGACGCGCGCTGGGTGCAGGACCTCGACAAGGACTACGGCGTCCTCGACAAGTTCCAGCGGGAGTTCACCGCGCGGATCACCGACCAGAGCTTCATCCAGACCGTCCTCGGCGGCATCCTCGGCGCCGGCAAGGTCGTGGCCAACGGGATCTTCCAGACCCTGACCATCCTCATCCTGACGCTGTACTTCCTCTCCTCCCTCCCGCGGATGAAGCAATCCGCCTACGCGATCGTGCCGGCGTCCCGGCGCCTGCGCGTCGCCTCGCTCTCGGAGGAGATCATGCGGCGCACCGGCTCCTACGCGATCGGCCAGGTCTCGATCGCGACGATCAACGCCCTGTGCTCCTACGTCATGATGTCGATCATCGAGGTGCCGTATGCCGCGGTGCTGGCTGTCGCGGTCGGCTTCCTCGGGCTCATCCCGATGGTGGGCGCCACCCTCGGCGCGGTGCTCGTGGGCGTCGTCGCCTTCTTCGGGGAGCCCCGCGACGCGATCGTCGTCGCGCTCTACTACCTCATCTACCAGCAGCTCGAGAACTACCTGCTCGTGCCGACGATCATGAAGCGCACCGTGTCGGTGCCCGGCGCGCTCACCGTCGTCGCCGCCCTGGCCGGCGGCACCCTGCTCGGCGTGCTGGGCGCCCTGCTCGCGATCCCGGTGGCGGCGGGGCTGCTCCTGCTCTACGAAGAGGTGCTCGTGCCGCGGATGCGCCACTCCTGAGGGCTCAGCGCACGATCAGCGCACGCGCGTCTGGTCGGGGTCGTAGGGGGCGCGCAGGCTCAGCTCGACGGGGATCCGCTGGCCGTTGACCTCGAGCTCGAAGCCGCCCTCGGCCAGCCACGCCGCGCTCACGCCCTCGTCGCGATGGACGAACGCGAGGCCGACCCCTCCCCCGACGGTCCAGCCGACCGAGCCGGCCCGCACGTCACCGACGGGCACGCCGTCGCGCAGCACCACCTCGCCGTGGAAGAGCAGCGGGTCACGCACCGGCGTGTGCAGCGAGACCAGCCGAGCCGTCGGCGGCCCGGCCGCCTTGTCCGCCCGCACCGCCTCGATCCCCCGGAACCCACCGGGCTTGCCCAGGTCGGCGGTGAACGCCAGCCCCACCCCGACGAGGGTGTCGGTGTTGTCGATGTCGTGGGCGTAGTCGCGGTAGCCCTTCTCCTGGCGCAGGCTCGCCAGTGCCTTCAACCCCGCAGGCCGTATGCCGTGGGGCTGGCCTGCCGTGAGCAGCGCGTCGTAGAGGGTGCCCGCGTCCTCGCGCGCCACCCAGAGCTCGTAGCCCAGCTCCCCGACGTAGGTGATCCGGCTGACCCGCACCGGCACTCCGGCGACGGTGAGGTCACGCACGTCGCGGAAGGCGATGGCCTCGGCACTGACGTCGTCCTCGGTCAGGGCCGACAGGACCTCCCGCGAGCACGGACCCTGCAGGCTGAGCAGGGCGAAGTCCTCGGTCACCTCGCGCAGCTCGGTCCCACCGAGGTGAGCGAAGTCCTCGCGCGCCCGCTGGAGCCAGGCGATGACCTCCCCGCGGGTGTTGTCCGAGGAGATGACGACGAAGTCCTCGTCGCCGACCTTCGTCACGGTGAGGTCGGCTTCGACGGCCCCGGTGTCGGAGAGCCACTGCGTGTAGGTGATCCGCCCGGGCTCCCCGTCGACGTGCGCGGTCGAGACGACGTCCAGCAGCGGTCCCGCGCCAGGGCCGGTCACCGCGAGCTTGGTCATGAAGGAGAGGTCGAAGAGGCCGACGGCCTCTCGCACGGCGCGGTGCTCGGCCTCCCAGTGGGTGAACCAGGGCTGCGGCCCCCAGCCGGGCTCGGCCGTCGGCGTCTCCCCCGGCCCGCCAAACCAGTCGGCCCCCTCCCACCCGGAGATGTCGCGGAAGAAGCCGCCCTGCGCCACGAGCCGGTCCAGGACCGGCGAGGCGAAGATGCCGCGGGAGGTGAACAGCTGCTCCCCCGGCGGGTGGGCGGCATACGTCTTGCCCAGGGTCTCGGCCGTGCGGGCCTTGCGGTGCGCGGGGTCGAGCTGCCAGTCCCGGAAGCGGTCGACGGTCCAGCCGGTCACGTCCACGCCCGGGTCGCCGGTCGCGATCCAGTGCGCCATGACCCGCCCCCAACCGCCGGAGGTGAGGATGCCCACGGAGTTCAGGCCGGCGCAGACGAAGTAGCCCCGGATGCCGGGCGCCTCTCCGACGGCGGGCAGGTGGTCGGGCGTGAAGGACTCCGGGCCGCAGAAGAGGGTGCGGATGCCGACCTCGGTGGCCACCGGCACGCGGGCCAGGGTGGTCTCGACGTAGTCGGCCATCCGCTCCATGTCGAAGGACATCGAGACGAAGGAGGCGTCCTCGGGGATCCCGTCCAGCTGCCAGGCGGCGGCCTCCGGCTCGAAGATGCCGACCATCATCCCGCCGCCCTCCTCGCGGTAGTAGCCGTAGGAGGACGGGTCCTCGAAAACCGGGTGCTCCGGCGTCAGGCCCTCGATGGTGTCGGTGATGAGGTAGTAGTGCTCGGCCGCCTGGTTGGGGATCGCCACGCCGTTGCGCTCACCCAGCTGACGGGCCCACATGCCGGCGCAGTTCACGACGTACTCGCACTCGATGTCGCCGGCGCTCGTGCGCACCCCGGTGACCCGCTCGAGCACCGGCCCCTGCGTGGTGAGGACGCGCTCGACCGAGACCCCCTCGACGATGCGCACACCGCGCTGCCGAGCGCCCTTGGCGTAGGCCATGGTCAGGTCGACCGGGTTCACCCGCCCGTCGTCCGGAACCCAGAAGCCGCCGACGAGTCCGTCCATCTGCGCGAACGGGAAGAGCTCGAGCATCTCGGCGGGCGAGACCTCGTGCGACTCCAGCCCGAGGCGCCGCTGGAAGGTCGCGGCCCGGCGGTACTCCTCCATCCGGCTCTCGTCGAGCGCCTCGACGAGGCCGACCTTGCGGAAGCCGGTCGACATGCCGGTCTCGGCCTCGAGCTTGGGGAAGAGGTCGCGGGTGTGCATCCGGATCTCGGTGCTCGTGCTCGAGGTGTTGCCGAAGGCCGTCATCAGCCCGGCCGCGTGCCAGGTCGTGCCACTGGTCAGCCGGTCACGCTCGAGGAGCAGCACGTCGCCGCCCCAGCCCTCGTGGGCCAGGTGGTAGGCGATCGAGGTGCCGATCACGCCCCCTCCGATGATGACGACGCGGGCTCGGCTCGGCAGGGTGGGCGTGCTCACCCCCTCACCGTATGCCGTCCGCTCACCTCGCGTCCGTCGTCTCCCGGATCGTGGGTGCGACCCGCAGGGCCGCCAGCGCCCGGTGCGCGGTCACGCGGACGTTGACGGGGCTCAGGTCCAGGATCTCGGCGATCTGGGCATCGGGCAGGTCCTCGTAGTAGCGCAGGACGAGAACGGCCCGCTGGGTGCGGGTGAGCGTCGCCAGGGCCGCCCAGAGCTCGTCGTGATCGGCCTGGCCCTGCACGAAGTCCGCGCCCACGGCATACCGCTCGGCGGTGACGAGCTCGTGCGAGACGACCTCGGTGGAGCTCTTGAGGCGCTTGCCCGAGACGAAGGTGTTGACCATGACCTTGCGGACGTAGGCGTCCGGGCCCTCGCTCGCGCTGACCCTCTCCCAGTGGGTCATCACCTTGACCAAGGTGTCCTGGACCAGGTCCTCGGCATCCTCGTCATCACGGGTCAGGTTGCGCGCGATCCGGATCAGGCGCGGGAGGGAGGCCGCGGCATACGCAGCGGCCTCCTCGCCCACCCTCCCCCGGAAGAGCGCCAACCGGGATCAGTCCTTGGCCTGGGGCATGTGCGCTCGCGCGCGCTCCAGCGTGAGGCTCAGCAGGCGCTCGGCTTCGGCGACCGCCTGCTCCTCATCGGCTCGTCGGGTCGTCACGCCCACGAGGACATCTCCGGCGCGAGCGATGGCTCCGACGAAGGGTCGGCGTTCGTCCGGTGAGGAGAGGGTCATGACGACAATCCCCTCGGGGAGGGCGCGGTTGAGCACTGTCGGGGTGACGCCAAACCATCGACAAAAGCCCCGATCACTCAGGATCTGGTCGAAGGCCGCGGCCCCAGAGCCGGTCTCGAACACGTTGACCGTCACATCGGTGGTGTCGCCGTTGGCTGCGCCCCCGACCGCATAGCCGCCGATGAGACCGCCGAACAACGGCTTGATCACGTCGGCGCCACCGGGCATGTTCGCCACGTCGATGGCGTCGCAGTACTGCGCGCCCATGAGGGGAGCAGAACCGACGCCGTCGAGGAATCGGCCGCCGTCGTTGGTGATCCCCTCCCCCAACTCGCTGGTCACGGGCAGGACGGCGTCGGGCACGGCCAGAGGCCGGTTGGTGGTGTCCGACGGCGGCGACTCGGAGGGTTGCGGCGTGGCCGGGGCACTCGATGACAGCGTCGGCTCGCTCGATGACTCTGCGGGCGGCGAGGGTGAGGCCGAGGCAGCGACGACGAGCGGGCCCCCTGCAACCCGCTCGGCGTCGAGCAGCCTCGGCCCCACCACGACCCCACCCACGAGCGCGAGGACCACGGCACCGGAGCCGGCGCCGACCGCCCAGTCGCGGCGGCGCCGGCGGCGATTGGCCTGGTCCACGGCACGCGTGAGCAGGTCGCCTTCGACGGACCCCTGAGTCTGGTCGAAGGCACGGGTCAGGGCGCGTTCGAGATCGTCGTGCGTCGGCATGACGTTCTCCTCTCTGGCGAGTTCGGTGCGCTCCTGACCCGTAGGACGCCGCGAGCCCGCCCCAGTGTTACAGGGGCGGGCTCGCGACGTGGCGGACGAGGATCAGGCGTAGGTGCGGAACCCACGCCCGGTCTTGCGCCCGAGATAGCCGGCGGTCACCAGGTGCTCGAGCAGCGGAGCCGGGGCATAGCCGGGCTCGCGGAACTCGAGGTAGAGCTCCCGCTGGATCGCCAGCGACACGTCGAGGCCGACGACGTCGAGCAGCTCGAAGGGGCCCATCGGCAGGCCACACCCGGTCTTCATCGCGACGTCGATGTCGTCGGCGCTGGCGTAGTTCGCCTCGAGCATCCGCACGGCGTCGTTGAGGTAGGGGAAGAGCAGCGCATTGACGATGAAGCCGCTGCGGTCGCCACAGGTGACGGCGACCTTGCCCACCTTGGCGCAGAGGTCCTGCACGGTGGCGAGCACGTCGGCACCGGTCGCGACGGTGTGGACGACCTCGACCAGCTTCATGACCTGGGCCGGGTTGAAGAAGTGCATCCCGATGACGTCGGCGGGGCGCGAGGTGACCTTGGCGCAGTCGATGATGGGCAGGCTCGAGGTGGTGGTGGCAAGGATCGCCCCGGGCTTGCAGATCCGGTCGAGGTCGCGGAAGAGCTCCTGCTTGATCGCCAGGTCCTCCGCGATCGCCTCGACGACGATGTCGACGTCGGCGAGCGCCTCCCGCTCGGTGGCTCCGGAGATCCGCGCGTTGACCTCGTCGGCGGCCTCCTGGGTGAGGCGGCCGCGGTCGATCATCTTGGCCTGGGACTTCGCGATCGCGCCGAGCACGCCGTCCACCTTGTCCTGGCCACGCGCGATGAACACCACGTCGTAGCCGGCCTTGGCGAAGACCTCGATGATGCCGGTGGCCATCGTGCCCGAGCCGACGACACCGACCTTGGCGATGGGGCGTAGTTCGACGCCAGCGGGAGCCCCGCCCGTCGGGGTCTGCGCATCGGCGACGACCTCCGGGGAGCCCGGCGCGGCATACGTGTAGAACCCACGCCCACTCTTGCGACCCTTCAGGCCCGCGCTCACCATCTGCTTGATGACCGGGCTCGGCGCGTGGAGGCGGTCCCGGCCCTGCTTGTACATCGTGTCGAGGATCTCGTAGGCCGTGTCCAGGCCGATGAGGTCGAGCAGCGCGAGCGGGCCCATCGGGTAGCCGCAGCCGAAGCGCATCGAGGCGTCGATGTCCTCGCGCGAGGCGTACTTGCCCTCGTACATCGCGACGGCGTGGTTGAGGTAGCCGAAGAGGAGGGCGTTGGCGATGAAGCCGGCCTTGTCGCCGACGATGACCGGCTTCTTGCCGAGCCGGTCGGCGAGCGCCTTGACGTCCTCGAAGACGTCGTCGGCCGTGATGACCGTCTTGATCACCTCGACGAACTGCAGCACCGGGGCCGGGTTGAAGAAGTGCATCCCGACGACCCGCTTGGGGTTGCTCGTCGCCACGGCGATCTCGGTCACCGGCAGCGAGGAGGTGTTCGTGGCGAGGATGGCGTCCGGGGCGACGATCGCGTCGAGGCGACCGAAGAGCTCCTTCTTGAGCTCGAGCTTCTCCGGGACGGCCTCGACGACGAGCTGGCAATCGGCGAGGTCCTGCAGGTCGGTGGTGTAGCTGACCCGGTCGTGGAGGGCGTCGTGCTCCTCCTGGCTGATCTTCTCGCGGCTGAGGGCGCGCCCCGTGCTCTTGGCCAGGACGCCCTTGCCCTTCTCCAGCGCCGCGTCGTCGATCTCGACGGCAACGACGTCGATCCCGTTGCGCGCGAACACCTCCACGATGCCGGCACCCATGGTGCCCAGTCCGATGACGCCGACCTTGGTGAACTCACGAGTCATGGTCCCGATCCTCCCAGAGCCCGTATGCCGTGCCGAGGCGTCCGTGGCGTGACGCTCCCCACGCTGGGGCGGGGTGGGCGCGCATCGCCTACGCTGGCTCCTCGTGCGAGTGGTGATTGCGTCCTGCAGTGTCGACTACGACGGTCGGCTGACCGCGCACCTGCCGCTGGCCACCCGACTGCTCATGGTCAAGGCGGATGGGTCGGTGCTCATCCACTCCGACGGTGGGTCCTACAAGCCGCTCAACTGGATGTCCCCGCCGTGTGCGATGGCTGAGGTCACACCCGACGAGACCGAGGCCGCCGAGGGCGTGACGGCCGTCTGGGTCGTCCAGCACGCCAAGTCCGAGGACCGCCTGCGCATCCGCCTCCACGAGGTCCACAGCGACACGGCCCACGACCTCGGCGTCGACCCCGGCCTGGTCAAGGACGGCGTGGAGGCCCACCTCCAGGCGTTGCTGGCCGAGCACATCGGGACCCTCGGGGAGGGCTGGACGCTGACCCGCCGCGAGTACATGACGGCCATCGGCCCGGTCGACATCCTGTGCAGGGACGCGGCCGGGCGCACGGTGGCGGTCGAGATCAAGCGCCGCGGCGAGATCGACGGGGTCGAACAGCTCACCCGCTACCTCGAGCTGATGAACCGGGACCCCCATCTCGCGCCGGTCACGGGGATCTTCGCGGCCCAGGTGATCAGGCCGCAGGCGCGCACGCTCGCCGAGGACCGGGGCATCCGGTGCGTGGTGCTCGACTACGACGAGCTCAAGGGCATCGACAACTCCGAGCACCGGCTCTTCTAGTCGCTCTGGGTTTCGGGCAACAGGTCCCACCCGTCGTCGCCGATCTCGAGCCGGCGCAGGACCGCCGCCCCCTCCGGAGCCGGAACACCACCGACGACGACCACGTGCTCACCCCGGTGCAGGTCGGCGATGGACTGGAGCGCCTCGGCGCAGTGGCTCGAGGGATGCCCACCGTGGCCGAAGCCGGCCACGTCCAGGGCGTCGAGGTCGGCGTCGATCCGCACGGGGACGGCGAGTTCCTCAGCCACAGCGTCGGCCAGGCCTGCTGCGGCGGGTGAGCTCGCGGCATACACGACAGCGATGTGCTCGTGGCGCAGCGCCTCGAGGTCCGGGCCGACCTCGTCAGCCGCTCTCGGCGCCATCAGGTGCAGCCAGACCGGGCAGAAGAGCGCCATCTCACGATGCTAGACCTGTCCACAGGTCGGGCGTCAGGAGCCGTGTCCTCCACAGGAGGGTGCTCTGGCACCGCCGTCAGGGACCTGAGTCGGCAGCCTCAGGTGATGACGAACCTTGCCCACGATGTCGGGCTTGCCCTGCGGACGCACCGCCGATCTCTCGGGCTGAGCCAGCGGGGATGGGCCACCCAGCTCGGACGATCCGCCGCCCAGGTGGCCCGGCTCGAAGCGCATGCCGATCAGTGCCGACTCGATGTCGTCGTGGACGTGCTCGAGATCACGCCTTGGGTGCTGTGCCTCGGCTCCTGCGTGCTGTCGCCGGATGAGCATGGGCGCGACTGGCTGTCGACGCGTGCACTCCCACCGCGCCTCAGCAGGTCGACGGCAGCGCGACTGAGGCGTGACCCCGGTGCCCGCAAGCTGGGTCTGGTGGCCGCTGCCGCCCACGGACACCTGGTGCTGCTCGATCGCACGACGAAGTGCCCACCCTCATGGGCGGACGGAGACGTGCGGCCCCGCGTGGAGGGCGGCGGTCGCCGCTTCGCGGGGCACCGGTACGTCGTGGTCTCCTCGACGGACGAGTGGTACTCGCTGGCGACAGAGCCTGACGTCCGGCGATGGCGGTCCTGGAAGATCCGCGTGGAAAGGGCCAGGCGTCGGCGGCTCGCGGCGGAAGCGGCACGCGCGTTGCCTCGGCCTCGAGGCCCGTCGCTCGACGACGTCGCCGACTGGGATGACTTCGATGTCCTCGATGAGCGTGACCGAGCCGCGCTGGCGGAAGGAGACGAGGCGGCCGGATGAGGGCGAGCAGAGCGCTGCGCGCTTGCCTCGTACCGTGAACCTTGGTCGGGCGGCCACCACGGATTGTCCGGCGACCACCACGGATTGTCCGGCGACCACCACGGATTGACGGGCGACCCACCACGGATTGTCCGGCGACCACCACGGATTGACGGGCGACCCACCAGGGATCGTCCGGCGACCACCACGGTGTTGGGCGGCCACCACAGTTTGTCGGCGACCACCACGGTTTGTCGGGCAACCATCACGGTTTGTCGGGCAACCATCACGGTTTGTCGGGCAACCATCACGGTTTGTCGGGCAACCATCACGGTTTGTCGGGCAACCATCACGGTTTGTCGGGCGACCACCACGGATTGCCGGGCGACCACCACCGTTTGTCGGGCGACCCACCACGGATTGTCGGGCGACCCACCACAGTTGACGGGCGACCCACCACGGATTGTCGGGCGACCCTAGGGTTCACAGTACGAGGCAAGTCGGTAGCGATGTGATGACACTCATTCGGCTGTCCCAAGCGCCGTTCCGGTCCGCGGCGGCGTCACTCCAGATTGCGGGAGGCGCGGATGACGTCGACGAAGCGGCCCATGATGTCGTTGAGTCCGAAGTCCTTGGGGGTGAAGACCTCGGCCACGCCCAACTCCTTGAGCCGCACCGCGTCGGACTCGGGGATGATGCCGCCGACGATGACCGGGACGTCGTCGACCCCCTCGGCGCGCAGGCGGTCGAGGACCTCGGGCACGAGCTCCATGTGCGAGCCGGAGAGGATCGAGAGCCCGACGAGGTGCACGTCCTCGGCGACGGCGGCCGCCACGATCTGCTCGGGGGTGAGCCGGATGCCCTGGTAGATCACCTCGAAGCCGGCGTCGCGGGCGCGCACGGCGATCTGCTCGGCGCCGTTGCTGTGGCCGTCGAGGCCCGGCTTGCCGACGAGCAGTCGCAGCTTCTCGCCGAGCTCCTCACTCGTCGCCTTGACCCGCTCACGCACGAGTGCGAGCTCGCTCCCGCTCGCTGCCGACGTGAGGCCGACCGTTCCGCTGACGCCGGTGGGAGCGCGGTACTCCCCGAAGACCTCGCGCAGGGCGGCCGACCACTCCCCCGTCGTCACCCCGGCCCGGGCACACTCGAGCGAGGCCGCCATGAGGTTGGTGTCCGTCGCGGCGTCGGCCTTCAGGCGGGCCAGGGCCGCCGCCGCGCGCTCGCGCTGCTGCGGGTCGGCGTCGCGCTCCGCACGCCACCGCGCCACGGCCTCGGCCGCGGCCTTCTCCACGCCGGCGTCGACGGTCTGGATGGCGGTGTCGAGGTCGGCCGTCAGCGGGCTGGGCTCGGTCGTCTCGAACTTGTTGACCCCGACGACGACGTCCTCGCCGGCCTCGATGCGCTGACGACGCAGCGCGTGCGAGGCGACGAGGGCCGACTTCATGTAGCCGCTCTCGACCGCCGCGACGGCCCCGCCGAGCTCGGCGACCTTGGCCATCTCGGCCCGGGCCCCGGCCACGAGGTCCGCCACCTTGGCCTCGACGACGACCGACCCGGTGAAGAGGTCGTCGTACTCGAGCAGGTCCGACTCGTAGGCGAGCACCTGCTGCATCCGCAGCGACCACTGCTGGTCCCAGGGCCGCGGCAGCCCGAGCGCCTCGTTCCACGCGGGGAGCTGCACGGCGCGGGCGCGCGCGTCCTTGGACAGGGTCACGGCGAGCATCTCGAGGACAATCCGCTGGACGTTGTTCTCCGGCTGCGCCTCGGTCAGGCCCAGGCTGTTGACCTGCACGCCGTAGCGGAACCGGCGCTGCTTGGGGTCGGTCACGCCGTAACGCTCACGCGTGAGCTCGTCCCAGAGCTCGACGAAGGCGCGCATCTTGCACATCTCCTCGACGAAGCGCACCCCCGCGTTGACGAAGAAGGAGATCCGCGCGACCACCTCGCCGAAGCGCTCGGCCGGCACCTGCCCCGAGTCTCGGACCGCGTCGAGCACTGCGATCGCCGTGGACATCGCATAGGCGATCTCCTGCACCGGCGTCGCCCCCGCCTCCTGGAGGTGGTAGCTGCAGATGTTGAGCGGGTTCCACTTGGGGATCTCGTTCACCGTGTAGGCGACCATGTCGGTCGTCAGGCGCATCGAGGGCCCGGGGGCGAAGACATAGGTCCCGCGGGAGAGGTACTCCTTGATGATGTCGTTCTGGGTCGTGCCCGCGAGCAGGTGCTTGGCCGCGGCGACGTCCTCACCCGCCGCCTGCGCCTGCTCCTCGGCGACCACCTCGTACATCGCGAGCAGCCACATCGCCGTCGCGTTGATCGTCATCGAGGTGTTCATCGAGGCCAGCGGGATCTTCTCGAAGAGCGCCCGCATGTCACCGATGTGGGAGATCGGCACCCCGACCTTGCCCACCTCGCCACGCGCCAGGACGTGGTCGGGGTCGTAGCCGGTCTGCGTCGGGAGGTCGAAGGCGACCGAGAGCCCGGTCTGCCCCTTGGCCAGGTTGCGGCGGTAGAGAGCATTGCTCGCCGCGGCACTGGAGTGACCGGCATACGTGCGCATCACCCACGGACGATCACGTTCTGGACGCGCGGGGGCCACGGCATCGTTGGACTCAGGCATGAGCCGAACGTACCCGCGCGCGGCGGGCTCAGACAGAGGTCGCGGCGGTGAGAGTGCCCACACCCGAGGTCGCGCCGGCTGCGCCACCCGCCCGCGCCCCCGCCGTGAGCAGCCGGCCCAGGCGCACGCGGTGCAGGAGCCGGCGCGTCCGGGCGTCCGCGTGGGTGATGTGCAGGGCCCGGCCCTGTCGGTGCGCCCGGCGCATGCACTCGAGCAGCAGCCCGAGCGCCGTCGAGTCCCCCACCGTGCACTCCCCGAGGTCCAGCCCGATCGGGCCGGAGCCGGAGTCGATGACCTCGTGCATCCACAACCGTGCGTCGGCGGCGCTCGAGGCGTCCAACCGCCCCGACACCACCACGTTCAGGCCCCCCGGCCCGTCCTCGCTGTGCACGAGGAGCTCCTCACGCCCACCCACTTCGGCCCCCTGTCGCCGTCGACTGTGCCACCAGTGTGGTGCCAGTGACGCCCATCACACACGATGGACACACCGCAGCGTGACAACGCCATGTCAAGAAATGGTCAAGGGTCTGCAAGGCTGGCGTCCATGGTCAACCTCACGAGGATCTACACGCGCACCGGTGACGACGGCACGACCGGACTGGGCGACTTCGGGCGCACGCGCAAGACCGATCCGCGACTGGCGGCCTATGCCGACGTCAACGAGGCCAATGCCGCCCTTGGCGTGGCGCTGGCTGACGGCGGCCTCGCCGATGATGTCGCGGTCGTGCTGCGACGGGTCCAGAACGACCTCTTCGATGTCGGGGCCGACCTCTCGACCCCGGTCAAGGACAGCTACGAGTACCCACCGCTGCGGGTCAAGCAGGAGTGGATCGACGAGCTCGAGGCCGACTGCGACCACTACAACGACCAGCTGACCCCCCTGCGCTCCTTCATCCTGCCCGGCGGCAGCCGCGCGAGTGCCCACCTGCACGTCGCCACGACGGTGGTCCGCCGTGCCGAGCGGGCGACCTGGCACGCCATCGAGGCCCACGGGACCGAGCCGGGGAGCGCCAAGGGCGAGGGTGGGATCAACCCGCTGTGCGCGGCCTACCTCAACCGGCTTTCGGACCTGCTCTTCATCCTCGCCCGCCACGCCAACCTCGAGGTCGGCGGCGACGTGCTGTGGCAGCCCGGCGGCGGCCGGGAGGAGAAGCCGGAGAAGCCGCTCAGGCGACGTTGACGTTGAACCCCGGCGGGCTGCTCTCGTGCCAGGCCCGCACGGCGGTGTAGGTCGAGGGCGTCAGCGCCAGCTCCACCTCGTGGCGACCCGTCGTGACGGCCACCGCGTCCGGCAGGCCGGCGACCACCTCGGTGAGGCGTTGGGGCGCGCCGAGGTCCAGGTCGTGACGCAGCCAGCTGCGCTCCGGTCCCAGGCGGGGCCCCACCACGGAGAACCACTCGAAGCGATCCCCCCGGAGACGAATGAGGCCGAGCCGCCACCGCGGCTCGGCACTCGTGCGCATGGCGCCCAGCATCAGCGTGCGCCCCTGGGCGATGTGGCGCCGACGCAGCCAGACGAAGGCCAGCGACGCGACGACCACCACCAGGCAGGCGGCGACCACCAACTCGACGAGGTGGAGCGCGCCGACCATCGACTTGGCTCCGGTCAGAGGCCCAGCTTGGAGGCGTCGACGTCCTCGGCGACGATCGTCACCACGTCGTTGTTCACCGACAGGAACCCGGTGTCGATGTGGGCGGAGCGGACCGCTCCCTCGGCGTGGATGCGCACGTCCCCCTCGACGAGCACCGCCAGGATCGGGGTGTGACCGGGCAGGATGCCCAGGTCGCCGTCGATCGAGCGGGCCGAGACCTGGGTGGCCTCGCCCTCCCAGACCTTGCGGTCAGCGGCGACGAGCTCGACCTGCAACGTGCTCACGAAGGTCCTCCAACGGTGTCATGGTGCGCTGAAATCCAAGTCTAGCGGGGCTGCTGCACTGCCCCGTATGCCGCGGGGCCGGCTCGCGCTCGAGCCGGCCCCGGGCGGTGGTGCGGGGGTGGGTCAGAGGCTCTTCTGGATCTCGGCCCACTGGCGCTCGACGTCGTCGAGCCCACCGCACATGAAGAAGGCCTGCTCACCGACGTGGTCGTAGTCGCCGTCGGCGATCTTGGTGAAGGCCTCGATCGTGTCGGCCAGCGGAACCGTCGAGCCCTCGATGCCGGTGAACTGCTTGGCGACGTAGGTGTTCTGCGACAGGAAGCGCTGGATGCGACGGGCGCGGTTGACGAGGATCTTGTCCTCTTCGGAGAGCTCGTCGATGCCGAGGATGGCGATGATGTCCTGGAGCTCCTTGTTGCGCTGCAGGATCGACTTCACGCGCACCGCGGTGTTGTAGTGGTCCTCGCTGATGTAGCGACGGTCGAGGATCCGGCTCGTCGAGGTCAGAGGGTCCACGGCCGGGTAGATACCGAGCGAGGCGATCTCACGGGAGAGCTCGGTCGTGGCGTCGAGGTGGGCGAAGGTGGTCGCCGGCGCCGGGTCGGTGTAGTCGTCGGCCGGCACGTAGATCGCCTGCATCGAGGTGATCGAGTGACCACGCGTGGAGGTGATGCGCTCCTGGAGCACACCCATCTCGTCGGCGAGGGTGGGCTGGTAGCCCACGGCGGACGGCATACGACCGAGCAGGGTCGAGACCTCGGAACCGGCCTGGGTGAACCGGAAGATGTTGTCGATGAAGAGGAGCACGTCCTGCTTCTGGACGTCGCGGAAGTACTCCGCCATCGTCAGCGCCGAGAGGGCGACGCGCAGACGCGTGCCCGGCGGCTCGTCCATCTGGCCGAAGACGAGCGAGGTCTGGCCGAGGACGCCGGCCTCCTCCATCTCGACCATGAGGTCGTTGCCCTCACGGGTGCGCTCGCCGACACCGGCGAACACCGAGACACCACCGTGGTCGCGCGCGACGCGGGCGATCATCTCCTGGATGAGGACGGTCTTGCCGACACCGGCGCCACCGAAGAGGCCGATCTTGCCACCCTGGACGTAGGGGGTGAGCAGGTCGATGACCTTGATGCCGGTCTCGAACATGACCGTCTTGGACTCGAGCTGGTCGAAGGCCGGCGCCGGGCGGTGGATGCCCCAGCGCTCCTTGACGTCGAGGGTCTCGCCCTCCTCGAGGTTGAGGCAGACACCGGTGGTGTTGAACACCTTGCCCAGGGTCACGTCACCGACGGGGACGGTGATCGGGCCGCCGGAGTCCTGCACCGCCGTGCCGCGGACGAGGCCGTCGGTCGGCTGGAGGGAGATGGCGCGGACCATGTTGTCGCCGATGTGCTGGGCCACCTCGAGGTTGAGGGTCTTGGTGCCCTCGGTGCCATCGGTGTTCTGCACGTCGGCCATGAGCAGGTTGTAGAGGTCGGGCATCGCGTCGACCGGGAACTCGACGTCGACGACCGGGCCGATGATCCGCGAGATGCGCCCGACGCCGCCGGCCTTGGTCTCGCTGGTCTCGGGGAGGGTTGCAGTCATGGTGGTTGTCCTCACTTGCTCTCGGCCAGGGCGCTGGCACCGCCGACGATTTCGCTGATCTCTTGGGTGATCTCGGCCTGACGGGCCTGGTTGGCCAGTCGGGTGTACTTCTTGATGAGCTCCTCGGCGTTGTCCGTGGCCGACTTCATCGCGCGCTGGCGGGCGGCCAGCTCGGATGCGGCGGACTGGAGGAGGCAGTTGAACAGGCGCGCATTGACGTACTTCGGCAGCAGCGCGTCGAGCACGCTCACCGCGTCCGGCTCGAACTCGTACATCGGCAGCAGGTCCTCGGCGGCCGGCTTCTCGGTGCCCTCGACGACCTCGAGCGGCAGCAGGCGGATGACCTGCGGCTCCTGGGTCACCATCGACACGAAGCGGGTGTAGACGACGTGGACCTCGTCGATCGAGGCGGGGTCGGGGTCGGTGAAGTCGGCGACCAGCCGCTCCCCGATCTCGCGCGCGTGCTCGAAGGAGGGCTTCTCGGTGAAGCCGGTCCACTGCGCCACGAAGTCCCGCTTGCGGAAGGTGTAGAAGTTCACCGCACGCCGCCCGACGAGGTAGGCGCGCACCTCCTTGCCCTCCTCCTCGACGAGGCGGGCGATGAGTCGCTCGCTCTCCTTGAGGACGTTGGCGTTGTAGCCACCGGCGAGGCCGCGGTCGGCGGCGATGATGAGCACCGCTGCCTGCGCGACCTCCTGCTTCTCCGACGTCAGCGGGTGGTCCTCGTCGGAGAACGTGGCCACCGCGGAGACCGCCTTGGTCAGCGCCCGAGCGTAGGGCGTGGACTCACGGACGGCCTGTTGCGCCTTGACGACGCGCGAGGCCGCCATGAGCTCCATGGCGCGGGTGATCTTCTTCGTCGCGCTGACGGAGCGGATGCGCTGCCGGTACTCCCGGATCTGCGCTCCCATTCGGTTTCCGCCTTCCTGCTTCTCTCAAGCTTCGGTATGCCGTGCTGCCGGCCGGACGCTGTGCCCGCCGCGTGCCCACCGGGGTGGGCACGCGGCATACGGCTCAGCGCTTCTGGACGACGATCTGCTCCTGCTCGGACTCCAGCGCCTTGGCGGCGGCGTCGTCCTCGGCCTCGTTGCCGGCCACCAGGCCGTCGTTGCCGCGCTGCTCGAAACCCTTCTTGAACTCGTCGATGAGGCCCTTGAGCGCCTCCTCGGTCGAGTCCTCGAACTTGCCGGTCTCGCGGATCCCGGCGAGCAGGTCGGCGTGGCTGCGGCGCAGGTGGCCGAGGAACTCGGCCTCGAAGCGCTGCACGTCCTCGACCGGGACGCTGTCGAGCTGACCGGTGGTGCCGGCCCAGATCGAGACGACCTGCTCCTCGACGGGGTACGGGCTCGCCTGCTTCTGCTTGAGCAGCTCGACGAGGCGACCGCCCCGGGCCAGCTGCTGCTTGGAGGCGGGGTCGAGGTCGGAGGCGAACATCGCGAAGGCCTCGAGCGCACGGAACTGGGCCAGGTCGAGCTTGAGTCGACCGGACACCTGCTTCATCGCCTTGATCTGCGCGGCACCACCGACACGGGAGACCGAGACACCCACGTCGATCGCCGGGCGGACGTTGGAGTTGAACAGGTCGGCCTGGAGGTAGATCTGGCCGTCGGTGATCGAGATGACGTTGGTCGGGATGTAGGCGGAGACGTCACCGGCCTTGGTCTCGATGATCGGCAGGCCGGTCATCGAGCCGGCGCCGAGGTCGTCGGAGAGCTTGGCGCAACGCTCGAGCAGCCGGCTGTGGAGGTAGAAGACGTCACCCGGGTAGGCCTCGCGGCCCGGCGGGCGGCGCAGCAGGAGGGAGACGGCGCGGTAGGCCTCGGCCTGCTTGGACAGGTCGTCGAAGACGATGAGGACGTGCTTGCCCTGGTACATCCAGTGCTGGCCGATGGCCGAGCCGGTGTAGGGGGCGAGGTACTTGAAGCCCGCGGAGTCGGAGGCGGGGGCCGCGACGATGGTGGTGTACTCCATCGCGCCGGCCTCCTCGAGCGTGCCCTTGACGGACGCGATCGTGGAGCCCTTCTGGCCGATGGCGACGTAGATGCAGCGGACCTGCTTGGTCGGGTCGCCGGTCTCCCAGAACTCCTTCTGGTTGATGATCGTGTCGACCGCGACGGTGGTCTTGCCGGTCTGGCGGTCACCGATGATGAGCTGGCGCTGGCCACGGCCGATCGGGGTCATCGCGTCGACGGCCTTGAGGCCGGTCTGCAGCGGCTCGTGGACCGACTTGCGCTGGACGACCGTCGGCGCCTGGAGCTCGAGGGCGCGGCGGGTGTCGCTGGCGATGTCGCCCATGCCGTCGATCGGGTTGCCGAGCGGGTCGACGACGCGTCCGAGGAAGGCGTCGCCGACGGGGACCGAGAGGACCTCGCCGGTGCGCTTGACCTCCTGGCCCTCCTCGATCTTGGAGAAGTCACCGAGGACGACGACACCGATCTCGTGGACGTCGAGGTTGAGCGCGATGCCCAACGTCCCGTCCTCGAACTGGAGCAGCTCGTTGGTCATGGCCGAGGGCAGGCCCTCGACGTGGGCGATGCCGTCACCGGCGTCGGTGACGCGACCGACCTCCTCGCGGGAGGCGGCGCCCGGCTCGTAGGAGCGGACGTAGCCGTCCAGGGCGTCCCGGATCTCCTCGGGACGGATCGAGAGCTCCGTCATGTGTCTTCTTCTCCTGGTTCACTCGACCCCGTTGGTGCGGGATCGACGTCGTGGTGGTCGTGCTGTGTCGTTGAGCTGTCTGAACTTGTGGTGCGTGGTCAGCTGCCGGTCACGTGCCGGCGGGCGTGGTCGATGCGGCGGCTGATCGTGCCGTCCATGACCTCGTCGCCCACCTGCACCCGGATGCCACCGAGGACCTGCGGGTCGATGACGACCTGGAGCTTGACCGCCGAGGAGTACATCGACTCCAGCTGGCTGGTCAGCCGCGCGGCCTGCTGCTCGGTCAGCGGCGTGGCCACCGTCACGAGGGCGGTCCGCTGCTGGCGGCGGGTCGCCGCCTGCTGGAGGTAGGCCTCGAGGACCCGGTCGAGTCGGCGCCCGCGGGGCGCCTGCACGGCCTGCACCGCCAGCCGGGTCGTCTCGGCGTTGGCCTTGCCCTCGAGCAGCGTGCGCACCAGGCCGGCCTTCCCCGACGCATCGGTGTTGCGGCTGGAGAGGGTGTCGCGCAGCTCGGCGTCACCGGCGACGATCCGCTCGAAGCGGAAGAGCTCGTCCTCGACCGCGTCGATGCGCCCGTCGGCCTCCGCCTGCGCGAGCAGGCTGGCGACACCGGCGGCCTCGAGGGTGTCGGTGAGGTCGCGCTCATCGGCCCACCGCTGGGCGGCGGCGGTGGCGACCAGGCCCGAGGCCGCAGCCCCGACCTTGCCACCGAAGAGCCGCTCCGCCAGCGCACCCTTGGCCCCGCCGTCACCGGAGGGGTCGGCCAGGGCACGGCGCAGCGAGGCGTTGCCGTCGATGACGGACGTCACCGCGAAGAGGTCATCGGCCAGCGCGGCACGGTCGCCCCCGCCCTGCAGGACGCCCTCGAGGGCGTCCCGGACGACGGCGGACGCGGCCCGCGACGACCCACGCATCAGGCGTCCTGGCCCGGCTCGGCGCCGACCTTCTCGGGTCGGACGTTGCCGGCCTCGAGCTCGGCGAGGAAGCGGTCGACGATGCCGGACTGGCGGACGTCGCTGTCGAGGGACTCCCCGACGATCTTGCTCGCGAGGGTGGTCGACAGCGTGCCGACCTCCTGGCGGAGCTGGACGACCGCCTGCTGGCGCTCGGCCTCGATCTGCCGCTTGGCGGACTCGGTGATGCGACTGGCCTCGGCCTGCGCCTGCGAGCGAAGGTCCGCGACGATCTGCGCACCCTCGGAGCGCGCCTCCTCGCGGATCTTGTTCGCCTCCGACCGGGCCTCGGCGAGCTGGGCGTTGTAGTTCTCCAGCGCAGCCTGGGCCTGGGCCTGGGCCTCCTCGGCCTTGGCGATGCCGCCCTCGATCGCCTCGGCGCGCGCCTGGTAGGCGGCCTCGAGGTTCGGCACGACCTTGGTCTTGACGACCCAGAAGAACAGCCCGAAGACGATCAGCCCGAAGATCAGCTCGGGCAGGTACGGCAGGATCGGGACCTGGTCGGCCTCCCCGGCCATGGGCACCGAGCTGGCGACGGTGAAGTGGTACACGTGCTCTCCTTCGAGACGGTCAGGGAACGTGGGCTAGCGCCCCGTCGTCACCTGGGGGAGATGAAGAAGAGAACCAGGCCGAAGATGGCGAGCGCCTCGGCGAGGGCGAAGCCGAGGATGGCGATCGGGCGAAGCAGGGAGCCGGCCTCGGGCTGACGGGCCACACCGTTGATGTAGGCGGCGAAGATGAGACCGACTGCGATGGCCGGGCCGATGGCCGCGAGACCGTAGCCGACGAGGTTCAGGTTGCCACTCACGTGATTGTCCTCTTTCTGATGTTCTGACCGACACGGTGCCGGTCTGAGCTGGTGGTGCTTGACGGAACTTGCTGGGGTGGATCAGGGGGGTCGTGCGAGTCCTGTCTCAGTGCTCGCCGGACACGGCGTCGCTGAAGTAGGACGCGGCCAGGAGCACGAAGACGTACGCCTGGAGGAACTGGATCAGGGCCTCGAACAGGGTCATGACGACGGCCATGAGCCAGGCGGGCAGGGCCACGAACTTCAGGCCGATCGAGTCGCTGGTGAACAGCTCCCAGCCACCGACGATGAAGACGACGAGGAGCATGTGACCGGCGAACATGTTGCCGAAGAGTCGCAGCGCGAGCGTGAGCGGCCGGTTGATGAAGAAGGTCATCAGCTCCAGCGGCACGACGAGGGGCAGGAGCCATGCGGGCAGGCCCGGGGGGATCATCCACTTGATGTAGTTGACGATGCCGTGGTGCTTCTTGATGCCCACCCAGTGGTACACGACGTAGACGATCGCGGTCAGGGCGATGGGGTAGGCCACCCGGCTCATCGTCGGCATCTGGATCGGCGGGATGATGCCGAACAGGTTGTTGAGCAGGATGAAGACGAAGAGGGCGAAGAGCAGCGGCACGAAGCGCAGGAAGTCCTTGGCCCCGATGCTGTCCTTGGCGATGTCGTTGCGGATGAAGTTGTAGACCAGCTCGGTGTAGTGCTGACCACGGCTGGGCACGACCGAGACGTTGCGCGTCGTGCGCACCAGCCACCAGGACAGCAGGATCGCGGAGATGGCGATCGCTGCCATCGACCGGGTGAAGTAGAACCCCGTGCCGGGAATCGCGAACAGTGGCTGCCAGAAGTCCTGGGGCTCGGGCGGGAAGTGCCCGTCGCCCTCACCCGACATGGGGAGAGCCGAGAGCACAGGACTCAGCGCGGCGAGGACCACCATCGCTCCTAACTGACAGCCGACAACGAACGTTCTGACACATCTGTGGGGGTCCCCACGCGACGCAACTACCCGGGGGGATTTTCTCCGGTCCTACCGTAGCGGAACCAGATCAGGTAGATGGACAGGGCCATCCCCCCGACGACCCCGAGCGGCACGAGGAATCCGGTGCCGAGGAATCGGTCGAGCAGCCACCCGATGCCGCCGAAGAAGGCCGGTCCGGTGACGAGGTAGCTGATGATCGAGATCGCCTGGCTGTCGGTCTGGAACTGACCGGCCTGGCGGAAGGCGCCGCCGCCCTCGACACCCTTGCGTGTCCCGTCCTCGTTCCACTGGGTCATCGCGGGCTCCCCTCGACGACAGGGATGCGGGCGCGGGCGAAACCCATGACCAGGCCGACCTGCCAGGCCAGCGCCTGCACGATCGCGCCGAGCGCGAAGGCCCGCCCGTGGATCCAGCCCGTGCGGGAGAGAGCCAGGAGCGCAGCGGCGAGCAGGATCAGCTGGCCCAGGTAGACCACGAAGGCCCCGGCCAGGCTCAGCCCGGGCGCTCCGCCGATGACGGCCCGGATGCCCAGCACGCCGATCACGAAGAAGAGGGCGGTGACGACGGTGGCGGTGACCGCGGACCACAGGGCGCTCAGGCCCCACAGGAGGGGGGCCAGGACGGCGGCGAGGACGGCTCCGACGAGGCCGACCAGGGCGCCACCTCGGAGCATGCCGCGCACTGCCACGTCGCGGTCGGCCACGGGTGGCCGGTCCGCTCGGGGAGCAGTGGGGATCACGATCACCTCGGTGTGGTCGGTGTCAGGGCCGTCCGGACTTTGTGAAAGTTATCACAAGCGCCGCATCAGGGCGAATCCGGACCCAGGTCCGCCGGCGCCCGGCCCGCGATCGTCGCCCTCGGCAGCCAGAAGGTGAGGAACCCGGCCAGGGCGGCCATGGCGAGGACCAGGCCGACGGCGGGCTGCGGCGGGAGGAAGACGAAGGAGACCGACCCGAAGGCCGCGACGGCCGCCCAGAACCACAGGAGCAGGACGGCACGCCGGTGACCGTGACCCCACATGAGCATCCGGTGGTGCAGGTGCTGGGCATCGGGCTTGAACGGGCTCTGGCCACGGCGGGTCCGGCGGATCACCGCGAGCACGACGTCGAGCACCGGCAGCAGCAGGATCGAGAAGGGCACGACGAGCGGGAGCACGAAGGCAGAGACCGGGTTGGTCGACACCTCCGACCCGGTGATGGTCCCGGTGATGGAGATCATCGCCGCCGCCAGGAGCAGGCCCAGGAAGAGCGCCCCGCTGTCCCCCATGAAGATCCGCGCCGGATGGAAGTTGTGCGGCAGGAAGCCCAGGCACACACCCACGAGGGCCGCCGAGATGAAGGCGGCCGAGGTGAAGACGTTGGGTGGTGAGTAGCTGCGGGCGATGAGGTAGGCGTAGCCGAAGAAGGACACCGCGGCGATGGCGACGATCCCGGTGGCCAGGCCGTCGAGACCGTCGACGAAGTTCACCGCGTTCGTCGCCAGGATGACGAAGAAGATGGTCAGGGCGATGAGCAGCGGCGCTGGCAGCACCACCGTCTCCCCCAAGGGGATCGAGAAGAGCTGGACCCCCTGGAAGGCCATGATCCCGGCCGCGAGCAGCTGCCCGGCGAGCTTGATCATCCAGTCGAGCTCCCGCACGTCGTCGATGGCGCCGACGAGGCACACGATGGCGCCCCCGATGAGCACTCCCCGAAGCTCCGGCCCGTTGAACATCTGCCGGCTGAAGGGCAGCACCGAGGCGACGAGGGTCGCCGCGGCGAACCCGAGGAACATCGAGACCCCACCCAGCCGCGGGATCGGGTGGGAGTGCACATCCCTGTCCCGGACCGGGGTGAAGGCGCGCAGGCGGACGGCGACGGAGCGCAGGAGGGGGGTCGCGGCATACGTGACGATGGCGGCGACGATGACGATGAAGAGGTACTCGCGCACTGCCCTACTCCTCCCTCGCCCCGGTCCCGGCCCCCTGTCCCCGAGGGGTCAGCGAGGGTATGCCGGGAAGCGGGTCACGAGCTCGGTCACCTCGGCGCGCACGCCCTTGGAGACCGCGTGCTCCGGGTCCGCGTCGCCCTCGGTCACCGCGCGCGCGATGAGGTCGGCGATCGTGCGCATCTCGGCCTCGCCCATCCCCTGGGTGGTCACGCACGGCGTGCCCACACGGATGCCCGAGGCGATGTTCGGCTTCTGCGGGTCGAACGGGATCGCGTTCTTGTTGAGGGTGATCCCGGCTGCGTCGCAGCGCGCCTCCGCATCGACACCGGTGACGAGCACCGGCTGCAGGTCGTGCAGGGACAGGTGGGTGTCGGTGCCTCCGGTGGTGGGCCGGATGCCCCTCTCCCCCAACGACTCCGCGAGGACCTTGGCGTTGGCGATGACCTGCTTGGCGTAGGCGGCGTACTCGGGCGTGGCGCACTCCTTGAAGTTCACCGCCTTGGCCGCGATGGTGTGCATCTGCGGGCCGCCCTGCATCATCGGGAAGACGGCCTTGTCGATCGCGGCCCGGTGCTCGTCCTTGCAGACGATGGCGCCGGAGCGCGGGCCCCGCAGCACCTTGTGCGTCGTGAACGAGACGACATCGGCATACGGCACCGGGCTGGGGATCGCCTTGCCGGCGACCAGGCCGATGAAGTGGGCGGCATCGACCCAGAAGATCGCCCCGACCTCGTCGGCGATGGCGCGGAAGCGGGCGAAGTCGATGAGCCGCGGGATCGCCGAGCCGCCGGCGAGGATCACCTTCGGGCGGTGCTCCTTGGCGAGGCGCTCCACCTCGTCGTAGTCGATGTCCTCGGTGTCCTTGTCGACGCCGTAGTGGACGGCGTTGAACCACTTGCCCGAGAACGAGACCTTCGTCCCGTGGGTGAGGTGCCCCCCGTGCGGCAGGCTCATCGCGAGGATCGTCTCGCCGGGCTGGAGGAAGGCGCCGTAGACGGCCTGGTTCGCGCTGGCCCCGCTGTGCGGCTGGACGTTCGCGTGGTCGGCACCGAAGAGGGCCTTGCACCGCTCGATCGCGAGCTCCTCGGCCTTGTCGACCTCGCTGCAGCCGCCGTAGTAGCGACGCCCGGGGTAGCCCTCGGCGTACTTGTTGGACAGCGTCGAGCCCAGTGCGGTGAGGACCTCAGGGCTGCTCATGTTCTCGGAGGCGATGAGCTGCAGGCCACCGCGCAGCCGGTCGAGCTCGGAGATCAGCACCCTGGAGATCTCGGGGTCGAAGGCGTCGAGCGCGGCGAAGTCGGAGCCGTAGAAGGTGTCACTCATCGCGGGGGTTCTCCTGGGCGTGGGGGGTGAGGTCGGAGGGGGTGGGGTCGGGATCGATCGGCGCGTCGTCGGCGAGCTCCGACGGCAACTCTAGGGGTTCGGCCTCGTCCGGCTCCTGCGCCCGGGCGCGTGCCACGGCCGCGATGATCTCCTCGGCAGCGATCGCGCCTTCGCGGAGGATGACCGGCTCGGCACCGGTGCAGTCGACGATGGTCGAGGCCAGCCCGCCACGGGAGGGACCGCCGTCGAGGTAGAAGGTGACGGTGGCGCCGAGCTGCGCGGCCGCATCGAGGACCGTCCGTGACGCCGGGTTGCCGGTGCGGTTCGCGCTGCTCACGGCCATCGGGCCGACCTCGCGGAGGATCGCGAGGGCGACCTCGTCGTCGGGCATGCGCAGCGCCACCGTCCCCCGGGTCTCCCCCAGGTCCCACATCAGCGAGGGCTGGGCCGGAAGCACGAGCGTGAGGGGTCCGGGCCAGTAGTCCGCGATGAGCGCGCGGGCCCAGTCGGGGACGTCGGTGGCGAGGCCGTCGACGGTGCGCGCCTCGGCGACGAGCACCGGTGGCGGCATCTCCCGCCCCCTGCCCTTGGCCGCGAGGAGGGAGCGGACCGCGTCGACACTGAACGCGTCGGCACCGATGCCGTAGACCGTGTCCGTCGGCAGGACGACGAGCTGGCCCTCGCGGACGCCGTCGACGACCTTCGGAAGGGCGTCGGCGAGCCCCGAGGACGTGGTGCAGTCGAAGACCGGGCTCATGGTGCCCAAGCGTATGCCGTGTGCTCGCCTTGCCCGGTCAGGGTCCGGTGAGGTGCAGGTTGACCATGTCGGTGAGGGCGCGGTAGCCCAGCCGCACGTAGAGCGCGTTCGAGGTGGGGTTGGCCTGGTCGGTGAACAGCACGGCTCGGTGGCCGGCCCCGACGGCCGCCGCGCTGGCCCGCGCCACGGCGGCTGCGGCATACCCCTTGCCCCGCTGCGGGGCGGGCGTGAAGACCGGACCGATGCGGACGACCCCCTGCGCGGCGGCATTCCAGCCGGTGAGGTGGACGACCTGCCCGGCGGCATCGCACCAGAGACCGAACAGGCCCTCGTCGAGCCGGGCCTCGAGCTCGCCCGGGGCGAAGTGCGGCGGGTTGGGGTCCGGGGGCCTCCCGGCCTGGGCGTCGGCCTCGAGGTGGAACCGGTCCAGCCAGTCCGCCACCAGATCCTGGTCCGCGCGCGTCGCCAGGCGCCACGTCCCCGGCGGGTCCGGCGGATCGAGCAGCTCGCCGAGCTCGAAGAGCCTCAGGCGCATCGCCTCCTCGACACCCCGCCCGGTCACCTCAGCGAGGTGGCCGGCAACCACATCGGCCGCCGGGCGCGCACCGTTGACGTCGATGACGACGGGGACGTCCACGAGGAGGTCCTCGGCGAGGGCCAGGGCCGCTTCCTCGGGCATCGGCGAGAGGTAGACGGGGAAGGGAGACCACGGCGCGCAGCGCATGGCCAGCCCGACGATGAGGCCGTCGACCTCCACCGTCGCCCACCACTGCGGTGTCCCGGGCCCGAGCTCAGCGGGGCGCCGGGCGGCCTTCTCGGCGGTCGTGGCGAGGACCGACGTGACGACCGGCTCGGCTCGCAGGTAGTCGGACGCGCGGGCCAGGAACGAGCGAGGGTCCTGGAAGCGGTGCACTCTCGGACGATCCGTCATGGACTCACGCTAGGAGCGGGCCGGCAGCGCCTCAACTGGATTGGTCACGCGTGGCCACGGTGGCCCGTGGACGTCCGTTGAGGTCAGGACGGTCCTCGACCTGTGTCCAGTTGCCGCTCGCGGTGAGCGCTGCCGGCAGCGAGGCACCCTGGGAGTCGGCGTGCTCCATGACGAGGACTCCGCCGGGCCTGAGGAGGTGGGCGGCCCGGGCGGCGACCAGTCTCGGGATCGCCAGTCCGTCGGCGCTGCCGCCGTAGAGCGCGACGGCCGGATCGTGGTCGGCCACCTCGGGGTCCACCGGGACGGCGCCCGTCGGGATGTAGGGCGGGTTCGACACGACCACGTCGACGAGGCCGGCGAGCTCCCCGAAGGAGGTGATCGCGTCCCCGAGGCGCAGGTCGACCTCCAGGCCGGTCCGCTCGACATTGCGTGCCGCCCAGGCGTGCGCCTCCGGGGAGAGCTCGATCGCGTGGACCTCGGCGGTCGGCACCTCGTCCTTGATCGCGAGCGCGATCGCCCCCGAGCCCGTGCAGAGGTCGACGACGACGGGGTGTGCCGTGCCGGCCGCGATCGCCGCGAGGATCGCCTCGATGGCGTGGCCGGCGACCGACTCGGTCTCGGGTCGGGGCACGAAGACGCCGGGGCCGACCTCGAGCTCGAGGTGCCGGAAGTGGGCCCGACCCGTGAGGTGCTGCAGCGGCACCCGCCGGGCCCGCTCGTCGACGAGGGCCTCGAAGCGGTCGACGAGGGCATCCGGCGCCGGGGAGCGCAGGACCATGGCCCGCTCGACCTCTGACGTGCTGCAGCCGAGGACGTGCGCGGCCAGGGCCGTGGCGTCGTGCCGGGCCGAGGCGACCCCCGAGGCACCGAGCCGGTCAGCGGCGGCCAGCACCACGGCATACAACCCGCGGTTGTTACCCCATGGCGCGGTTGTTCTCCCCGAGTCCGTGCCCATCAGTCGGCCAGGGACGCCAGGCGAGCGGCCTCGTCGGCGGCCATCGCGGACTCGACCACCGGGTCGAGCTCCCCGCCCAGGGCGATGTCGAGGTTGTAGGCCTTGTAGCCGGTGCGGTGGTCGCTGATCCGGTTCTCGGGGAAGTTGTAGGTGCGGATCCGCTCGGAACGGTCGACCGTGCGCACCTGGCTCGCGCGCGCGTCCGCGGCGGCGGCATTGGCGGCGTCGAGGGCCTGCTGGCGCAGGCGAGCGCGCAGGACGCGCAGGGCGGCCTCACGGTTCTGGAGCTGGGACTTCTCGTTCTGGCAGGACACGACGGTGCCGGTCGGGATGTGGGTGATCCGGACGGCGGAGTCGGTGGTGTTCACGCTCTGCCCGCCGGGGCCGGAGGAGCGGAAGACGTCGATGCGCAGGTCGTTCTCGTGGATCTCCACCTCGCCGGCATCCTCGACCTCGGGCATGACCCAGACCCCGGCCGCGCTGGTGTGGATCCGGCCCTGGCTCTCGGTGACCGGCACGCGCTGGACCCGGTGGACACCGCCTTCGTACTTCAGGCGGGCCCACGGCGCCTCCCCCGGGCCCGGGGTGCCCTTGGCCTTGATCGCGACCTGGACGTCCTTGACCCCGCCGAGGTCGGAGTCGGTGGAGTCGAGGATCTCGGTGGACCAGCCCCGGGCGGCGGCATAGCGGAGGTACATCCGCAGCAGGTCGCCGGCGAAGAGCGCCGACTCCTCGCCGCCCTCGCCGGCCTTGATCTCGAGGATCACGTCACGGTCGTCGTCGGGGTCGCGCGGGACGAGCTGGCGGCGCAGGCGCTCGGTGGCCTCGTCGGCGGCAGCCTCCAGGTCGGGCAGCTCGGCGGCGAAGGCCGGGTCCTCGTCGGCGAGCTCGCGGGCCGCGGCGAGGTCCTCGGTGGCGGCCACCCACGCCCGGTGCGCGGCGACGGTCGGTGCGAGCGCGGCATACCGCTTGCCGATCTCGCGGAGCAGGGCCGGGTCGGAGGCGACGGCGGGGTCGGCCATCTGCTGCTCGAGGGCGGCGTGTTCCTCGACCAAGGCGCTGGCGGACTCGAACATGGCGGCTCCTTGGGGTGTGGACGACAAACAGCAATGCGCCGGTCCGTCCCGAGGACGGACCGGCGCATCGTGAGAGCTACTTGGCGGCCTTCTTGCCGTAACGCGCCTCGAAGCGCGCGACCCGACCACCGGTGTCGAGGATCTTCTGCTTGCCCGTGTAGAACGGGTGGCAGGCGCTGCAGACCTCGGCGTGGATCTGGCCGTTCTTGGCGGTGCTACGCGTGGTGAACGTGTTGCCACAGGTGCAGGTGACCGTGGTCTCCGCGTAGTCCGGGTGGATGTCCTTCTTCACGATTTCTCCTAGTGTCACCGGGTCGGCGAGCCCACCACCGTGGTGCAAGCCCTTGGGCGCCCCGACTGCCTCCGCTCGTGAGGGCGGCTGCTCAGGAAACGCGTCGCGTGCCGTGAACCGGTCCGAGGGTCAAGTCTGCCAGAGGCTGCGGCATTCCCCACAATCACGGCCGGCCCCACAATTACGGCCGGCCACCGCACCTGCGTGCCGAGGGTGCCGGATGCCGCACCCCTGACACGCATCCCACCCTCAGCTGACCTCCGCCCCCGACAGGGTGCGTGCCACAGGTGCCGGATGCCGCACCCCTGACACGCACCGGGTGTCCACACCGGACCGGGACTCAGGTGTGTCATCCACAGGGCGGACTTCAGTCCGGTGGCCCGCCGCCGACCCGAGGTGCAATGAGGACATGGCCTATCCCCGGCGCACCAGCCGCCAACAACGTGCACGGGTCGCTGCCCGGCTCGCCCACGACCACGGCGGCGTCGTCCATCGTCGAGACCTGCTCCGTCTCGGGGTGACTCGCTCGGACGTCCGCGCCGAACGACTCGCAGGCCGGTGGGAACTCCTCGGCCGCCACACGGTGCGCGTGGCGCAGCTCGAGCCTCATGCGCAGTGGTGGCTGGCGGTCTGGGAGTCGGGCAGCGCAGCGCATCTTGACGGAGCCGCCGCCTTGGTCGCCTCCGGGCTCAATGGCTTCCAGCCGGCGCGCATCGACATTTCGCTCCCCCGCAACAACCGCCGTCATCGGCGGTCCGGAGTTGTGCTTCATCAGCGGCTCACCATGCCGCCCACCCTGGGAGCCGGTGTGCCACGCGTGCGTCCCGACGTGGCTCTCGTGCATGCCGCGGCCTGGGCGGTGTCCGAGCGACAGGCGGCGCTGCTGATCTGCCTTGCCGTCCAGCAGCGCCTGGTCCCACCGCAGCGGTTGTTGCGGGCGTGGTCGGCGCACCAACTCGCGACCCGCGGGACGCGCCGGACGTTCCTGGCGACCGTCGTCCGGGATGTCGGCGATGGAGCCCACTCACTCGGGGAGCTGGACTTCGCGCTCCTCTGCCGGCGGCGGGGCCTGCCCTCCCCTGACCGACAGGTCGTGGTGGAACTCGAGGACGGTCGCGTCTATCTCGATGTCCGCTGGCGCGGCCGAGAACTCGTCGTCGAGGTCGATGGCGGGCACCACGCGCTTGCCCTCAACACGGTGGCCGATGCCCTGCGCCAGAACGAGGTCGTCCTCACCGGAAGCCGAGTCCTGCGGCTGCCGGTGCTGGGCCTGCGCCTGGAGGCAGACGCCTTCATGGATCAAGTCGCTCGTGGGCTCGCCCAATCGGCCGCGGCCTGAGCCCCTGCGTGCGAAGGTGCCGGATGCCGCACCCCTGACACGCACCACCCACCGCCCATCCGGTGCCCTGCGTGCCAAAGGTGCCGGATGACGCACCCCTGACACGCACGACGTCGCCAGCGCCCGCGTCGTCAGGACCGACGCGAGGACCAGACACCCTGCAGCACCAGGCCGAGGAAGAGGACCGCCAGTCCGACCCAGCCCCCCGCGGTCAGTCGCTGGTCGAGCAGCCACGCGCCGAGCACGGTCGCCGTCAGCGGATCCGCGAGCGTGAGCGTGACAGCCGCACCCGCAGGCAGCCCGCCGAGCCCACGGGTGAACAGGATGTTCGCCACGCCCATCGTGGCCAGGCCCAGGTAGAGCACGACCGCCAGTCCCGGGCCGGACCCGACCCACCCGAGACCGAGCCACGCGGCGACCGGGACCATGACGAGCGCACCCAGGAGGAAGGTGGAGGCGAGCACCTCCATGGTCGGCACTCCCCGGGCCAGGAGCGTCTTGGCCGACACGGTGAACATCGAGATCGACAGCCCCGCCCCGGCAGAGAGCGCGATGCCCACCACGTCCCCGGCGGCGGCTCCCGTGCCGGTGAGCAGCGCCAGACCAGCCACGCAGATGACGGTCGCCACGCCCCAAGCCCGGCTCGGCCGCTCACGCAGCAATACCCACGACAGCAGTCCGGTGAGGACGGGTGCGCTTCCCACGGCGACGAGCGTCCCGATGGGCACCCCGGTCAAGCTGACGCCGCCGAAGAAGAACGGTTGGTATGCCGTCGCCCCCACCGTCGCGACGAGGATCGCCCTGGACCGCCACATCGCGAGCAGGTGGCGCACGGTCACCCCGCGCACGAGGACGTAGGCCGTGATCGCCAGCGCGCCCACCGCCAGACGCATGGTGCCGACCGCGACCGGTGAGGCCCCTGCCGGGGCGAAGGCCTGTCCCACCCCCGCCGTGCCGAAGAGCATCGACCCGAGCAGCACCGCCGTCACCGGGTGGCCGACCACGTGGCGGCCACGGCGGACGGGCAGGTCGGCGGTTGCGGTCATCCCGCGAAGGTATCGCCATCCATTCAGCGCGATGCCCGTCGTCCACGACGCGCGCTCTTGGTGCGCTGCCGGATGACGAGGCGCCCGTCGTGGCCATGGTGCTCCCGGGCTGAGGAGACGGGCCCTGCGGGAGTCCGTGCCGCGGCCGCCGGTATGCCGTGAGGGCGCCACCCCCAGTGGGAGTGGCGCCCTCACGGCATACGGACCGAACCGACGATCAGTCGTCGTCCTCGTCGTCGAGCTTGATGCTGCTCGTCTGCTGGACCTGCACGAGGAACTCGTAGTTGGTGCGGGTCTTGCGCAGCCGGTCGAGCAGAAGCTCGATGCCGGCCTGGGGCTCGAGGGCCGCCAGGACGCGACGGAGCTTCCACATGATCTTCAGCTCCTCGGGCGCGAGGAGGATCTCCTCGCGGCGGGTGCTGGAGTTGTTCACGTCGACCGCCGGGAAGATGCGGCGGTTGGCCAGCTGCCGGTCGAGCTTGAGCTCCATGTTGCCGGTGCCCTTGAACTCCTCGAAGATCACCTCGTCCATGCGCGAGCCGGTCTCGACGAGCGCCGTGGCGAGGATGGTGAGCGAGCCACCGTTCTCGATGTTGCGCGCGGCGCCGAAGAACTTCTTCGGCGGGTAGAGCGCGGCGCTGTCGACACCACCGGAGAGGATGCGGCCGCTCGCCGGGGCGGCGAGGTTGTAGGCGCGACCCAGGCGGGTGATCGAGTCGAGGAGCACGACGACGTCGTGGCCCATCTCCACCAGGCGCTTGGCCCGCTCGATGGCGAGCTCGGCGACGGTCGTGTGGTCGTCGGCGGGACGGTCGAAGGTGGAGGCGATGACCTCACCCTTGACCGCGCGCTGCATGTCGGTGACCTCCTCGGGGCGCTCGTCGACGAGCACGACCATGAGGTGGACCTCGGGGTTGTTGATGGTGATCGCGTTGGCGATCGCCTGCAGGATCAGGGTCTTGCCCGCCTTGGCCGGGGCGACGAGCAGACCGCGCTGGCCCTTGCCGATCGGGGCGACGAGGTCGATGACCCTGGTCGTGAGGAGGTTCGGCTCCGTCTCCAGCCGCAGCCGCTCCTGGGGGTAGAGCGGGGTGAGCTTGCCGAACTCGGGGCGCTTGCGCGCCTCCTCCGCCGTCATCCCGTTGATCGTGTCGAGGCGGGCGATGGCGGTGTACTTCTGCCGGTTGTTGCGGCTGCCGACGAGCTGCTGCTGCGGCTCCTCGCCCTCGCGCGGCGCCTTGATCGCGCCGGTGACGGCATCGCCCTTGCGCAGGCCGGAGCGCTTGACCATCTGGAGCGGGACGTAGATGTCGGTCGGCCCGGGGAGGTAGCCCGTCGTCCGAACGAAGGCGTAGTTGTCGAGGATGTCGAGGATGCCGGCGACGGGCACGAGGACGTCGTCCTCGGCGATCTGCACGTCGACGTCGCCACCCTCACGGCCCGGGAGGCCACCCTGCCCGGGGCGCTTGTCCCGGTTGCGATTGCGGTTGCGGCGGCGCCGACCCGAGCGGGAGCCGTCCTCGTCGTCGTTCCAACGGTTCTGGTTGCCCTGCTGGCGCTCGCCCTGGCCACGGTCCTGGCGGTCCTGCTGGTTGCCCTGCTGGCGCTCGCCCTGGCCACGGTCCTGGCGGTCCTGGCGGTCCTGGCGGTCCTGCTGACGGTCAACCTGGCCACGGTCCTGACGGTCCTGGGTGCGGTCCTGCTGGTTGCCCTGCTGGCCACTCTCCCGGCGGGTGCGGCCGCGGCCGCGCTCCTCGCCCTCGTCACCGTGGTCGCCCTCGGCGCGCGCGGGACGGTCACTGCCGTCGACGGAGGCCCCGGTGGAGCCCTGGGTGGGTGCCCCGGCAGGGCGCTCGGCGCGGCCCGGACGCTCGGAGCGGGCGGGGCGCTCGGCGCCACCCTCGGGACGCCGAGCGGCGTCCTCCCCGCGCCCACCCTGACGCGCCTTGATGGCCTCCACGAGGTCGCCCTTGCGCATCTTGGCAGTGCCACTGATGCCCATGCTCGAGGCCAGGCCCTGCAGCTCGGCGACCTTGAGAGTCGTCAGCGACCCGGAGCGCCGTGCGGGCGCGGCCTCGACAGCGGTGGTTTCGGTCACGAAGGATCCTTCCCCTCGTTCATGGCCCTGGTCGTGAGGACGAGGGCAGGAATTGGTCGGCCGGCGGCCGGGGAATATCCACGCGTCCGGTCGGTCTCGCGACGCAGCGCGGCCGAAGCATCGGAGGCGGGGAGCAGGTCTGGCGTCGGCCATCGGGCCCCGGGTGGCTCCCGGAGCACCGGGAACCGGCGCGTCCTGCACGCCCACCATAACACTCGTGGGGCCAGGACCCGGATCCTGACCGCCCAGGGATTCAGGCCGGGGCCAGCAGTCGTGCCCGGGCGCCACCGGTCGCGATGCCCGGCGTGAGCGCCCGCCACCCCTCGGGCCCTAGGGACCGGACCTCGTCCACGGTGGAGTCGAGGGCGAGCGCGAGCACCGAGGGACCCGCGCCGGAGATCACGGCGGCATGGCCGGCGCGACGGAGCCGGTCGACGAGCGCCATCGAGCCGGCATAGGACGGTCGACGCGGCTCCTGGTGGAGCCAGTCGCGCGTCGCCGCCACGAGGTGCTCGGGTGCGAAGGCCAGTGCGTGGACGAGCGCTGCGGCCCGTCCCGAGTTCGCGGCAGCATCGGCCAACCGGACGTGGGCGGGAAGGACGGCCCGTGCCTTGGCCGTCGACAACTGCTCCTCCGGCGCGAAGACCACGGGGACGATGCGAGGGTCCACCCGCAGCGAAACCGTCGTCGTGCCCACGGCCGGGTCGTCCGACCAGCTCAGCGTCACGCCCCCGAACACCGACGCTGACGCATTGTCCGGATGCCCCTCGAGCCGAGCAGCGAGGTCATTGGTGAAGGTCGGGTCGAAGCGCCCGGCGCCACCGCCGTCGCCCTCCGGACCCGAGCAGAGTGCCTGTGCGAGAACGATGCCCATCACGATGGCCGTCGCCGACGAGCCCATCCCGCGTCCGTGGGGGACGGCATTCGTGCACTCGAGCAGCAGGCCTGGCGGCGGGCTCACCCCGAGCTCTGCCCAGGTCGTCACCATGGTGCGGTGGACCAGGTGGGTCTCGTCGAGGGCGATGCTGCCGGCCCCCTCCCCCGCCGCCGTGATGACCAGCCCCGGCTCGCTGCGGGCGGTGGCGACGCACCGGTCCCAGACCCCGAGCGCCAGCCCGATCGAGTCGAACCCCGGCCCCAGGTTGGCACTGCTCGCGGGCGCCTCGACGAGGACCGAGGTGCCGGGGCGAGGCGCGACCGCGCTCACGGCGGCGATCACTCCAGGCCGAGAGCGGTGGCGACCGACACCACGTCGACCCCGACACGCACCGGCTGGACCTCGTGGCCGTCGGCCGTGCGCAGCGCCCACTGGGGGTCCTTGAGCCCGTGCCCGGTGACCGTGCAGACGATGGTGGCCCCAGCCGGGACACGACCGGCGTCGGCCATCTTGAGCAGGCCGGCGATGCTCGCGGCCGACCCCGGCTCGACGAAGATCCCCTCGGTCGAGGACAGGATCCGGTGCGCGTCGAGGATCTGCTCGTCGGTGACCGAATCGATGAGGCCACCGGAGTCGTCGCGGGCCTCCTCGGCCTGGCGCCACGAGGCCGGGTTGCCGATCCGGATCGCGGTCGCGACCGTCTCCGGCTCGTCGACCGGGTGGCCCAGCACGATCGGCGCCGCGCCGGCCGCCTGGAAACCCCACATCTGCGGCCGCCGGGTCGCGACCGCCGCGAGCCCGCCACTGACACCAGCGGTGGGCTCGGCGTACTCGCGGTAGCCCTTCCAGTAGGCCGTGATGTTGCCCGCGTTGCCGACCGGCAGCACGTGGATGTCGGGGGCGTCCCCGAGGGCGTCGACGACCTCGAAGGCGGCCGTCTTCTGGCCCTCGATCCGGGCCGGGTTGACCGAGTTGACCAGCTCCACGGGATAGACCTCGGCGAGCTTGCGTGCGACGGTGAGGCAGTCGTCGAAGTTGCCCTCGACCTGGATGAGGGTGGCGCCATGGGCGATGGCCTGGCTCAGCTTGCCCATCGCGATCTTGCCGTCCGGCACGAGCACGGCGCAGGTCATGCCCGCCTTGGTGGCATAGGCGGCGGCACTGGCCGAGGTGTTGCCGGTGGAGGCGCAGATGACCGCCTTGGCACCGTGCTTCTTGGCCATCGAGATGGCCGTGGTCATCCCGCGGTCCTTGAAGCTGCCGGTGGGGTTGAGGCCTTCGTACTTCGCGTACACCCTCGCCCCCACGCGGGCCGAGACCTGCTCGCACGGGATGAGGGGGGTGCCGCCCTCCTGGAGGGTCACGATCGGCGCACCGGCCAGCATCGGCAGTCGGTCGGCATACTCGGGGATGACCCCGCGCCACAGGTGAGCCATGGCTCAGTCTCCTTCCACGCGCATGACGGACACGACCTCGCGGACGGTGTCGATGGTCCCGAGGGCGTCGACGGTGTCCGCAAGGGCCGCCTCAGGTGCTCGGTGGGTCACGACGACGAGGTTCGCCCCCGACTCCGCGCGTCCGTCGCGCTCGCGGGGGACGACCTGCTGGCGCACCGTCTCGATCGAGACGCCCCGCTCGGCGAAGGCGCTCGCGACGGCGGCGAGCACCCCGGGACGGTCGGCGACGTCGAGGCTGATGTGGTAGCGCGTCAGCGCGGCTCCCATGGGCAGCACCGGCAGGTCGGCGTATGCCGACTCGCCGGCTCCGCGACCGCCTTCCACCCGGTGCCTGGCCACGGCGACGAGGTCGCCGAGGATCGCCGACGCGGTGGGGTCCCCGCCCGCGCCGCGACCGTAGAACATCAGCTGGCCGGCCGCCTCGGACTCGACGAAGACGGCGTTGAAGGCGTCCCGGACCCCACCGAGGGGGTGGGTCCGCGGGATCATCGCCGGGTGCACGCGCACCGAGACGGCTTCTCCTGCAGGACTGTTCACCCGCTCGCAGATCGCGAGCAGCTTCACCACCGAGCCCATCTCCGCCGCCGCCGCGATATCGGCCGCGGTGACCTCGGCGATGCCCTCGCGGTGGACCTGGCTGCTGCTGACCCGGGTGTGGAAGGCCAGGGACGCGAGGATCGCCGCCTTGGCCGCCGCGTCGAAGCCCTCGACGTCGGCCGTTGGGTCGGCCTCGGCGTAGCCGAGCGACTGGGCGACCTCGACCGTCTCGGCGAAGCCGGCACCCGTGCTGTCCATCTTGTCGAGGACGAAGTTGGTGGTGCCGTTGACGATGCCCATGACCTTGGTGATCCGGTCCCCGGCCAGGGACTCCCGGATCGGGCGCAGGATCGGGATGGCGCCCGCCACGGCGGCCTCGTAGTAGAGGTCCACCCCGGCCTCGTGCGCCGCGGCATACAGGGTCGGGCCGTCCTCGGCGAGCAGCGCCTTGTTCGCCGAGACGACCGAGGCACCGTGCTCCATCGCACGCAGGATGAGGTCACGGGTCGGCTCGATGCCGCCGATCACCTCGATGACGATGTCGGCGCGGGTGACCAGCTCGTCGGCATCGGTCGTGAACAGGGCCGGGTCCACCGGGACGTCGGATCGGTCGCGACCGAGCCGACGGATGGCGATGCCGACGATGTCGAGCGGGCGACCGATGCGCGCGGTGAGGTCGTCGCGGTTCTCGACGAGCAGGCGGGCCACCGAGGCGCCGACGACGCCGCAACCCAGCAGAGCCACGCGCAGTGGGGCCTCAGCGGAGGAGGACATGGGGGTACTGACTCCTTGTGACACGGGTGGGCCTACTCGTCCACGTCGAGGGCGAGCAGGTCCTCGATGGTCTCACGGCGGACGATCACCCTCGCCCGCCCGTCCCGGACGGCGAGGACCGGCGGCCGCGGGGTGTGGTTGTACTGGCTGGACAGGGAGCGGCAGTAGGCCCCCGTGCCGGGCACGGCGATGAGGTCACCTGGGGCGACGTCCGCCGGCAGCCACTCGTCGAGCACGACGATGTCGCCGCTCTCGCAGTGCTTGCCGACGACGCGCACCACCATTGGGTCGGCCGTGCTGGAACGGTTGGCGAGCGTGGCCGAGTAGTCCGCCTCGTAGAGCGCCGGACGAGGGTTGTCGCTCATCCCGCCGTCCACCGAGATGTAGGTGCGCACCTGGCCGTCGGCGATGGTGACCGGCTTGACCGTCCCGACCTCGTAGAGCGTGAAGGCCGCGGGCCCGACGATGGCGCGCCCGGGCTCGATCGAGACGCGCGGGACGCCACCCTCGGGGTCCACGTCGTGGATCCGCTTGAACTCGGTCGCGACGATGTGGCTCATCTGGTCCGCCAGGAGCGCGGGCGTCAGGGGCGTGTGCTGGCTGGTGTAGGCGATGCCGTAGCCACCGCCGAGGTCGATCTCGGGCGCGTTGTGGCCCAGCTCGTCGGCGATCCGGGCATGCAGGCCGATGAGGCGACCGGCGGCGGCCTCGAAGCCGGAGGTGTCGAAGATCTGCGACCCGATGTGGCTGTGCAGGCCGAGCAGGCGCAGGCGCTCGGGCGCCTCGAGGATGCGGCGGGCGGCCTCGAAGGCGACGCCACCGGCGAGGCTGAAGCCGAACTTCTGGTCCTCGTGCCCGGTCGCGATGAACTCGTGCGTGTGCGCCTCGACACCGACGGTCACGCGGATCATCACCGGCGCGACGACCCCCAGCTCCTCGGTGAGGACCAGCAGTCGGTCGATCTCGTCGAAGGAGTCCACGACGATCCGGCCCACGCCGCACTCCAGGGCGGCGCGCAGCTCGGCGACCGACTTGTTGTTGCCGTGGAAGCCGATCCGCTCGGGCGGGAAACCGACCCGGCGGGCGACGGCGAGCTCACCCCCGGTGCACACGTCGAGGAAGAGACCCTCCTCCATGACCCACCGCGCAACTGCCGTGCAGAGGAAGGCCTTGCCGGCGTAGTAGACATCGGCACCGCCACAGATGTCGGCGAAGGCAGCGGCATACTCCTGCTTGAAAGCCCTTGCACGAGTTCGGAAGTCATCCTCGTCCAGGACATAGGCCGCGGTCCCGAACGTGTCGGCGAGCTCGCGGACGTCCACGCCGGCGACCTCGAGGGCGCCGTCCTCACCACGGCGCACGTTGCGGGCCCACAGCTGGGGCAGGAACTCCATGACGTCGGTCGGCGTCGGGAGGTAGATCGGTGGCCCGCCATAGCCGGGGGCGTGGAGGACTCCGGCCTCGTGTGACCTCATCGGTGTCGCCTCACATCCGGTCCGGGGCGCTCACGCCGAGCAGCTCGAGCCCGTTGGCCAGCACCTGCCCGGTGGCGTCGTTGAGCCACAGGCGGGTGCGGTGCAGGTCGCCCACCTCGGGGTCGTCGGCCGTGGGCCGCACGCGGCAGGTGTCGTACCACTTGTGGTAGGCCGCGGCGAGGCCCTCGAGGTAGCGCGCGACCCGGTGCGGCTCGAGCAGGTGCGCCGCCTGCGCCACGACGCGCGGGTAGTCGCCGAGAGCGGCCAGCAGCGTGGCCTCGGTCGGGTCCGTGAGCAGCGAGGGGTCGAAGCCGTCCTCGCGCCGCACGCCGTCCTCGGCCGCGAGCCGCGCGACGTTGGCGGTGCGGGCGTGGGCGTACTGCACGTAGAAGACCGGGTTGTCATTGGTCTGCTTGCGCATCTCCTCCCCGTCGAGGGAGAGCGGGGAGTCGGAGGGATAGCGCGCGAGCGAGTAGCGCACGGCGTCGGCCCCGATCCAGTCGAGCAGGTCATCGAGGTAGATCGCATTGCCCCGGCGCTTGCCCATGCGCTCACCGCCGATGTCGACGAGCTGGCCGATCTTGACCTCGATGTTGTGCTCCGGGTCGTCCCCCGCGCAGGCGGCGATCGCCTTGAGCCGGTTGATGTAGCCGTGGTGGTCGGCGCCGAGGAGGTAGATCTTCTCGTCGAAGCCGCGGTCCTTCTTGCTCAGGTAGTAGGCCGCGTCGGCGGCGAAGTAGGTCGGCTCGCCATTGGCCCGGATGAGGACGCGGTCCTTGTCATCGGAGAAGTCGGTGGTCCGCAGCCAGATCGCTCCGTCCCGGTCGTCGACGTGCCCCTGCTCGCGCAGGCGCGCGATCGCCGACTCGACCGCTCCCCCGGCATGGAGGGTGCGCTCTGAGAACCAGACGTCGAAGTGGACCCCGAAGGCCGCCAGGGTCGCCTCGATCGCGGCGAGCTGGGCGGCATAGCCCAGGTCGCGGGCGACGACGATGGCCTCCTCCTCGGGCAGCTCGAGCAGGTCCGGACGCTGCGCGAGGACCTCCGCGGCCCGCTCCTTGATCTCCTCGCCGGGGTAGCCGCCCTCGGGCACGTCCTGCCCCTTGGCGCGGGCCAGCACCGAGGCGCCGAACTTGTCCATCTGCAGGCCGGCGTCGTTGATGTAGTACTCGGCCGTGACGTCGGCACCGGCGGCCTGCAGGAGACGCCGCATGGCGTCACCGAGGGCGGCCCAGCGGGTGTGGCCGATGTGCAGCGGGCCGGTCGGGTTGGCGGAGATGAACTCGAGGTTGACCACGCGCCCGGCCTCGCTGGAGCCGCGGCCGTAGGCCGGGCCGGCCTCGACGATCGCGCGGGCCAGCTCACCGGCGCTCGCCGCCTCGAGGGTGATGTTGAGGAAGCCCGGGCCGGCGACGTCGACCGCGGCCACGCCCGGGGCCGCGCCCAGGCGGGCGGCGAGGATCGTGGCGACCTCGCGGGGCGGCATACCGGCGTCCTTGGCGACCTGGAGGGCGACATTCGTCGCCCAGTCGCCGTGCTCACGCGAGCGGGGCCGCTCGACACGCACCTCGTCGGGCACGGTCAGCGAGAGGTCACCGGCGTCCACGGCGCCCTGGAGGGCAGCGCGGATCGCGAGGGAGAGTTCGTCCGGGGTCACCCGGCGATTCTATTGGCCCTCCCGCACACCCCGACCCGACGCCGCGACGGATGAGACGAGGTCGAGCAGGTCGTCGGGGTCGAAGGGCTTGGCCAGGACGGCGTCGAATCCGGCGGCCTGGGCGTGGCCGTGGTCCAGCCCGTGGAGGGCGGCGGAGACGAGGATAACGGGCAGGTCGTCCAGCTCGGGCCGGCTCCGGAGCTCGCTGATCAGCCACCACCCGTCGAGCGGGGCCATGTGGGCGTCGAGGAGGAGCACGTCCGGCAGCGGGCGGTCGGGATCCTCGAGCCGGGCCAGCGCCTGTCGGACCGACGCGGCCTCCTCGACGTGGTGACCCTCGAGCTCGAGGTTGATCCTGATGAGGTGCCTGATCGAGGCCGTGTCATCACAGACGAGGACTCGGTGGACCCCCCGGTCCGATTCCATGAACGCAACTCTAGGCTGCTAACCTCCTTCACGCGTCCGCAACGGCCACCCATGGCGGCCATCCGGGACGCGAGGCCCCCGTAGCTCAGGGGATAGAGCACCGCCCTCCGGAGGCGGGAGCGCAGGTTCGAATCCTGCCGGGGGCACCCATCGCACATCGGGGCCCGGCCTCACCCGCAGGGGTGTAGACAGCCCACCTAGGGTCGAAGTGTGGACGACATCCGGTCGATCCACGCCCCCTGCCGGGCATCCTGTCCCCTCAAGAAAGCAGAGCCATGATCACCCTTGGCCTCATCCTGCTCATCCTCGGACTCTTCGTGAGCTCCCTGAAGATCCTCGTGACGATCGGCGCGATCCTCATCGTCGTCGGCCTCATCCTCAACCTCGTCCCGATCGGCGGCACCCGCCGACGGGTGTGGTGACCCCGTCCACGAGCGCGACCGTCGACTCCGCTCCGGCCACGCCGGTCCGGGTCGCCCTGCTCAATGACTACGAGGTCGTCGCGCACGGCCTCGCAGCGATGATGCGGCGCTACGACCACCAGATCGAGGTGGTCGAGCTCTCTGCCGGGCTGGGCGTCCACGAGCACGTGGACGTCGCGCTCTACGACACCTTCGCCCAGGTCCAGGGCGACCGGGTCGACCTCGAGGACCTCGTCGCCGACGGTGACATCGGCCACGTGGTCGTCTTCTCGTGGAACGTCGCCCCCACCGTGGTGCGGGCTGCCCTCGACCGGGGCGTCCACGGCTACCTGTCCAAGACCCTGCCCGCCGGACAGCTGGTCGAGTGCATCCTCGCGATCGCGCGCGGTCGGGTGATCGTGGACACCGGTGAGGACGACCGGATCGCCGGCGGCGACTGGCCGGGTCGCGAGGAAGGACTCACGGCGCGTGAGGCCGAGGTGCTGGCCCTGATCACCCAGGGCCTGTCCAACAACGACATCGCGGAACGCACCGGTGTGTCGATCAACTCGGTCAAGTCCTACATCCGCAGTGCGTACCGGCGGATCGGGGTCACCACCCGACCGACCGCCATCCTCTGGGGCATCGAGCACGGCTTTCGCCCCGACCACATGAGGGTGCGCAACCCGCACATCCCGGGGTCGTCGCGCTGACCCCCTCCGGTGGGCACTCCGTATGCCGTGTGGTGTGCGCAGTGCCCACCGGGGCCCACCGGGCCCACCGGGGCCCCAGCCCGCTCGTCAGGAGCGTTGGCTCGCGTCGACGACCTCGCCGACGAGTTCCTCGATGACGTCCTCGAGGAAGACCACCCCGACGACCTGGCCGTCGTCGGCGACGACCCGGGCCAGGTGCGAGCCGGTCTCCTGCATGGTCCGGAGCACGAGCTCCACCTCGTCGGTGCGGCGCACGTTCGCCATGGCCCGCACGCGCTTGGCCGGCACCGGCTCGAAGCGCTCGTGCTCGTCGGCGAAGAGGACGTCCTTGAGGTGCAGGTAGCCGCGCAGCTCCCCGGCCTCGGAGGCCACGGGGAAGCGGGAGTAGCCGTGCTTGGCCACGAGCCGCTCGATCTGGTCGGGCGTGGTGGCGCTCGTCACGGTGACGAGCTGGTCGAGCGGGACGCCGACGTCGGCCGCGTCCTTGTCCGAGAACTCCAGCGCCGCGCCGAGGCGGCCGAACTGGTCTGCCGGCACGAGCCCCTCCTTGTGGGACTCCTGCACGATGTGGGCCACCTCCTCGGCCGTGAAGGCGGAGGCGACCTCGTCCCGTGGCTCGACGCCGAGCATGCGCACCAGGGCCTTGGACACCCAGTCCATGACCAGGATGACCGGCCGGACCAGGCGGGTCACCCAGGTCAGGGCGGGCACCAGGGCCATGGCCGTGCGTTCCGGCGTGGCGATGGCGATGTTCTTCGGGATCATCTCGCCGAGCACCACGTGGAGGTAGACGACGACGAGGAGTGCCAGCGCGAGCGCGGTGAGGTCGGCGACGCGCGTGGGCCAGCCGAGGCGCTCGACGACCGGGACGAGGGCGTGGTGGAGGGAGGCCTCGGTGACGGCGCCCAGGAGCACCGAGCACACCGTGATGCCGAGCTGGCAGGTGGCGAGGAGGACACCGGTGTGGGTGAGCGCCTCGAGGGCGGTCGCCGCGCGCTTCGAGCCCTGCTCGGCAAGCGGCTCGAGCTGGCTGCGCCGCGCGGACATCGCGGCGAACTCGGCGCCGACGAAGAAGGCGTTGAGGAGGAGCAGGACGGCTGTCACCGCGATGATGCCCAGGCTCATGACGCCTCCCCCTCGCTCGGGGTGGCCTCGGGCTGCTCCACGGGGACGCAGCGCAGCCGGTCGACGCGCCGTCCGTCCATGTCGACGACCCGCAACAGCCATCCGTCGAGGGACACCTCGTCGCCGACGAGGGGGACCCGACCCAGGCCGGCCATGACGAATCCGCCCACGGTCTCGTAGGCGGGGTCGTCGGGCACCGGCGCGCCGGCGCGCTGGCGCACCTCGTCCGGTCGCCACAGGCCCGGGATGCTCCAGCTGCCGTCCGGGAGGCGCCGCCCGGTGGTCTGGCCGCGGTCGTGCTCGTCGCTGACCTCGCCGACGATCTCCTCGACGACGTCCTCGAGGGTGACGATGCCGGACGTGCCGCCGTACTCGTCGAGGACGACGGCGATCTGCAGCCCGGCACCGCGCAGCTGCGCGAGCAGGGGGTCCAGCCGGATGCTCTCCGGGACGCTGAGGTGGTCGACCATGAGGGCCGAGACGGGGACCTCCCCGCGCCGCTCGTGCGGCACCGCCACGGCCTTCTTGACGTGGACGACGCCGGCGATGTCGTCCCAGTCCTCGTCGATGACCGGGAAGCGGGAGTGCCCGGTCGCCCGCGAGAGGGCCACGACGTCGGCCGCGCTGGCCGAGCGCTCGACCGCACGGGCGCGCGAGCGGGGGGTCATGACGTCGGCGGCGGTCTGCTCCCCGAAGCCGAGCGAGGCGGTGACGAGCATGGCGGTCCCGGCGGGCAGGGTGCCGGCCTCCATGCTGGTGCGCACCAGGGACGCGAGCTCGGCCGGGCTCCGGGCGGCGGAGAGCTCCTCCTGGGGCTCGATGCCGACGCCGCGGAGGAAGACATTGGCCGAGCCGTTGAGCACGGCGAGCAGCGGCCGGGCCGCGGTGGTGAACCAGCGCACCGGGGGCGCGGCGACCTTGGCCGTCCGCAGCGGGACCGAGATCGCCAGGGTCTTGGGCACCATCTCGCCGACGATCATCGAGAAGGTGGTCGCGAGGGCGAAGGCCAGGGCCGAGGCCACTGAAGCGCTCGTCCGCTCGCTCCACCCGGTGGCTGCGATCGGGCCGGTGAGGACGCTGGCCAGGGCCGGGGTGGTCACGAACCCGAGCGCCAGGGTGGTGACGGTGATGCCGACCTGGCATCCGCCGAGCTGGGTCGACAGGCTGCGCAGCGAGCGCAGCACCCCGCCCGCGCCGGCCTCTCCCCGACGCACGGCCTCCTCGACCGTGGGCCGGTCGAGGGCGACCAGGGCGAACTCGCCCGCGACGAACAGGGCCGTGCCGACCGTGAGGAGCACCCCCGCAAGGATCATCAACGTCTCGCCCATGGTCGGATCATCCTAGGTGCCGCGGGCCGACCCACGGGTCGTGCGCCGTCCGCTCCCCTGCGCGACTCCCCTGCGCGACGGAGGTCCCGATCGCCGCGTTCCGTCCTGTGGCGGAGGCGGGCCGCCTCCGACGGGTGCGAGGATCGAGGCATGGAGATCACGGCAGGGACACCATGAGCGCGACCACGGAGCCGGGCGCCCGCATCGAGCTGCGCAACCTCACCAAGCGGTTCGGCAGCTTCGTCGCGGTCGACGACCTCACCTTCGACGTCGACCCCGGCCGCATCACCGGGTTCCTCGGGCCGAACGGTGCCGGCAAGACCACCACTCTGCGGATGCTCCTCGACCTGGTCCGGCCCACGAGCGGCACGGCCCTCATCGACGGAGCCCACTACACCTCGATCAGCCGGCCGCTGACCGTCGTCGGCGCCGCCCTCGAGGCGACCAACTTCCACCCTGGCCGCAGCGGGCGGGACCACCTGCGCGTCCTCGCCGCGACGAACGGCATCCCGACGACGCGCGTCGACGAGCTGCTCGAGCTGACCGGCATACCGGCTGCGGCGCGCAAGCGGGCCGGTGAGTACTCCATGGGGATGCGGCAGCGCCTCGGCCTGGCCGCCGCCCTCCTCGGGGACCCCCGCGTCCTGATCCTCGACGAGCCCTCGAACGGCCTGGACCCCGAGGGCATCCGCTGGCTACGTGGCTTCCTGCGCCACCTCAGCGGTGAGGGCAAGACCATCCTCGTCTCCAGCCACCTGCTCCAGGAGGTGCAGCAGACCGTCGACGAGGTGGTCATCATCAACAACGGCCGCCTCGTGAAGTCCGGCTCGATGGCCGAGCTCTCGGGCGGGGCCGCCACGGTGGTGCGCACCTCCGACCCCGACCGCCTCGCCGGCGCGCTGCTCCTCGCCGACGTCACGAGCGAGCCCGGCCCCGACGGCGCCCTCGTCGCCGCGACCACCGACCTGCGCCTCGTCGGGGACGTCGCCCTGCGGGCCGGGCTGCCGGTGTGGGAGCTCAAGGCCAAGCAGGCCGACCTGGAGGAGCTCTTCTTCTCCCTCACCGAGGGCACCAACCGCAACCTGGGCGACGGGCCGGCTGCCGAAGCCGTCCCGACCGACGCGCCGGCGCCACCGGCCGCCGCCCCCACCGAACGAGACGCCGTCTCCGGCGAGGAAGGAGCGAACCTGTGATCGCCGCCGTCCGCTCCGAGTTCCTCAAGTACTTCACGACCCGCCTCTGGTGGGGCATGGCCCTGGGCATCGCTGTGTCCAGCGCCCTCTTCGCGGGCTTCATGGGCTGGGCCCTCACCTCGAAGAGCCCACAGGCTGGTGGCCCCACCGGTCTGCCCCAGGGCACCGCCGTCCAGGTCGCCAACAGCGTCTACACCGCCGGCCTCGGCATCGGCTACGTGCTCCTCCTCACCATCGGCGTGCTCACCATCGGCGCCGAGTACCGCCACAAGACGATCTCGGGCACCTTCTTGTCCACCCCGCGACGGGTCACCGCCATGGGCGCCAAGGCGATCGCCCTGCTGGGGATCGGTGCCCTCAACGGCCTCATCGCCGTCCTCGGCTCGGTCGCCGTCGGCGCCGTCGTGCTCAACGCCCGCGGCCACGACCCCTTCCCGAGCTCGGAGGTGTTCCGGACGATGGCGCTCAGCCTGCTCGTGCTGGGCCTGTGGGCCCTCATCGGCCTGGGCGTCGGCATCCTCATCAAGAACCAGGTCGCCGCGCTGCTCATCGGCGTCGGCGTGGCATGGATCGTGGAGCCGATCGTCGGCCTCCTCCTCAGCTTCTGGGACTGGGGCGCCAAGCACGTCGTGCAGTACCTCCCGAGCCAGGCCACGAGCGCGGTCGTCAACTCGGTGACCCAAGGGCCCGACGTGGCCCGCCTGGGCTGGTGGGCCGCCGCGCTCGTCCTGGCCGCGTATGCCGTGGTGCTCGCGGGATTCGGGGTCTGGCGCACCACGCGGGAGGACATCAGCTGAGGTCCGGGCCCGCTGCGGACCGTTCACCGAGGGGGTGTGCCGTTCGTCGCGGCATCCCCCGTGGCTGCCGGTTGGCCTCGTGCCGGGGTCGGCCCCGGCGGGCTCTCGGGCTAGGCTGGGGAAGGTATCCCCGTCGCCGTTGACGAAGCGAAGAAAGAGGCGTAGCCGCCGTGCCCCAGCAGCCCCCGAGCAGCGACCCGCAGTCCGACTTCGGACCCAACGAATGGCTCGTCGACGAGCTCTACGAGGCCTACACCAAGGACCGCAACTCGGTCGACAAGGCGTGGTGGGACTTCTTCAAGGACTACACCCCCGGTGAGGCCGCCCTCGGGCGCGATGCCGCGGTGAGCGCCACGTCGAGCAATGGCGCCGCGCCGACCCATGCCACCCAGGCCCCCGCGCCCGCGAAGGCCGCGCTGGCCCAGGAGGCACCCGCCCCGGCGGCGCCGCAGGCCCCGGCCGCTGCGGCGGCTCCGGCGGCGGCTCCGGCCACGACGCCCTCCCCGAACCCCACCAAGGAGCCGACGACCGCCTCGACCCCGTCGGCCCCGAAGCCCCGCGACATGAAGGCGCCCGCGGCGCCGACGACCATGACCGAGGGCGAGGACGTCCCGATCCGCGGGGCGAGCGCGCGGGTCGTGACGAACATGGAGTCCTCCCTCGAGGTCCCGACGGCGACCAGCGTGCGCGCGGTGCCGGCCAAGCTGCTCATCGACAACCGCATCGTCATCAACAACCACCTCGCGCGCAGCCGCGGCGGCAAGGTGAGCTTCACCCACATCATCGGCTTCGCCCTGGTCAAGGCGCTGGCCTCGATGCCGGAGATGAACCACGGCTTCACCCATGACGCCGCGGGCAAGCCCGTCCTCCACAAGCCGGCCCACGTCAACCTCGGCCTGGCCATCGACCTCGCGAAGCCCGATGGCACCCGCCAGCTCCTCGTGCCCTCGATCAAGGCCGCGGAGACCATGGACTTCGCCCACTTCTGGACCGCCTACGAGGAGATCGTCAAGAAGGCCCGCAGCGGCAAGCTCGAGGTCAGCGACTTCCAGGGCACGACGATCTCCCTGACCAACCCCGGCACCATCGGCACCGTCCACTCGGTGCCCCGCCTCATGCAGGGCCAGGGTGCGATCATCGGCGTCGGCGCCCTCGAGTACCCCGCCGAGTGGCAGGGCGCGAGCAACGAGACGCTCAACCGCAACGCCGTCTCCAAGATCCTCACCCTGACGAGCACCTACGACCACCGGATCATCCAGGGCGCGCAGTCGGGCGACTTCCTGCGGATCGTCCACCAGTTCCTGCTCGGCGAGGGCGGCTTCTACGACGACATCTTCGAGAGCCTGCGGATCCCCTACGAGCCGGTCCGCTGGGTGCAGGACATCTCCGCCACCCACGACGACGACATCAACAAGGTCGCCCGTGTCCAGGAGCTCATCCACGCCTACCGCGTCCGCGGTCACCTCATGGCGGACACCGACCCGCTGGAGTACAAGCAGCGCCGGCACCCCGACCTCGACATCACCCGGCACGGGCTGACCCTGTGGGACCTCGACCGCAGCTACGCCACCGGCGGCTTCGGCGGTGAGCCCTTCCTCAAGCTCCGCAAGATCCTGGGCATCCTGCGGGACTCCTACTGCCGCACCATCGGCGTGGAGTACATGCACATCCAGGACCCCGACCAGCGCGAGTGGATCCAGTCCAAGATCGAGATCCCCCACGAGAAGCCGACCCGCGACGAGCAGCTGCGGATCCTGCGCCGGCTCAACGCCGCCGAGGCCTTCGAGACCTTCCTCCAGACCAAGTTCGTGGGCCAGAAGCGCTTCTCCCTCGAGGGCGGGGAGTCGGTCATCGCCCTGCTCGACCGGGTCCTCTCCTCGGCGGCCGAGGACGGCCTCGACGAGGTCTGCATCGGCATGCCCCACCGCGGTCGGCTCAACGTGCTCACCAACATCGCCGGCAAGTCCTACGGCCAGATCTTCCGCGAGTTCGAGGGCAAGCAGGACCCGCGCTCGGTCCAGGGCTCCGGTGACGTGAAGTACCACCTGGGCACCGAGGGCACCTTCACCGCCGAGAACGGTGCGACGACCAAGGTCTACCTCGCGGCCAACCCCTCGCACCTCGAGGCGGTCAACCCGGTGCTCGAGGGCATCGTGCGCGCCAAGCAGGACCGGCTCAACCTCGCGGGCGAGGACTTCACGGTCCTGCCCGTGCTGCTCCACGGGGACGCCGCGTTCGCCGGCCAGGGTGTCGTGGCCGAGACCCTCAACCTCTCGCAGCTGCGCGGCTACCGCACCGGCGGCACGGTGCACATCGTCATCAACAACCAGGTCGGCTTCACCACGGCACCGTCCTCGTCGCGCTCCTCGCAGTACTCCACGGACGTGGCCCGGATGATCCAGGCCCCGATCTTCCACGTCAACGGCGACGACCCCGAGGCATGCGTCCGCGTGGCCGAGCTCGCCTACGAGTTCCGCAAGAAGTTCCACAAGGACGTCGTCGTCGACATGGTCTGCTACCGCCGTCGCGGTCACAACGAGGGCGACGACCCCTCGATGACCCAGCCGCTGATGTACAACCTCATCGAGGCCAAGCGCTCGGTCCGCAAGCTCTACACCGAGGCCCTCGTCGGCCGCGGCGACATCGGGCGCGAGGACGCCGAGGCCGCTCTGCGCGACTACCAGCAGCAGCTCGAGCGGGTCTTCGTCGAGACCAAGGACGCCCTCAAGGAGGCCGAGCAGGAGCAGGCCGCGGGCGACACCACGTATGCCGGCACCGACCTCGAGGGCCAGCAGGGCCTCGAGCCGCCGGCGGCGCAGGCCAGCCACGCCGATGCCACCACCCACTCGGCGACGCACACCGCCATCAGCACCGAGCTGCTCCACAAGCTCGGCGACGCGTGGACGGCGATCCCCGAGGGCTTCACGGTCCACCCCAAGCTGCTTCCGATGCTCCAGAAGCGCACCGCGAGCACCCGCGAGGGCGGCATCGACTGGGCGACCGGCGAGCTGCTCGCCTTCGGCTCCCTGCTCGCCGACGGCACGCCGATCAGGCTCGCCGGCCAGGACAGCCGTCGTGGCACCTTCGTGCAGCGGCACGCGGTGCTCATCGACAAGAACACCGCGGAGGAGTGGACTCCGCTGCTCTACCTCGGTGAGGGCCAGGCCCGCTTCTGGGTCTACGACTCGCTGCTGTCCGAGTACGCCGCGATGGGCTTCGAGTACGGCTACTCCGTCGAGCGCCCGGACGCCCTCGTCCTCTGGGAGGCCCAGTTCGGCGACTTCCACAACGGCGCCCAGACCATCGTCGACGAGTTCATCAGCAGCTCGGAGCAGAAGTGGGGCCAGCGCTCGTCGGTGGTCCTGCTCCTCCCCCACGGCTACGAGGGCCAGGGACCGGACCACTCCTCGGCGCGCATCGAGCGCTTCCTCCAGCTGTGCGCGGAGGACAACATGACCGTCGCCTATCCCTCGACGCCGGCGTCCTACTTCCACCTGCTGCGCCGCCAGGCCTATGCGCGGCCGCGGCGACCGCTCATCGTCTTCACCCCGAAGTCGATGCTGCGCCTCAAGGCGGCGGCGAGTGCGCCCGAGGACTTCACCCGTGGCGGATTCCGACCGGTCCTCCCCGACACGGCAGGGGCGACGAGCGAGGGCGTCACCCGCGTCCTCATCGCCGCCGGCAAGGTCGTCCACGACCTCGCCGCCGAGCGGGAGAAGCGCGCAGACACCCGGACCGCCCTGCTGCGCCTGGAGCAGTACTACCCGCTGCCTGCCGCCGACCTGGCGACCGAGCTCGCCAAGTACCCCGACGCCGAGGTCGTCGTCGTGCAGGACGAGCCGCAGAACCAGGGCGCCTGGCCCTTCCTCGCGCTCAACCTGCCGGCCGGCCTGGCCGCCTTCGGTGAGACGCGGCCGATCCACATCGTGTCGCGCAAGGCCTCGGCCTCGCCGTCGACGGGGTCGACCAAGAAGCACGCGCTCGAGCAGGCCGAGCTCATGGCTCGCGCCTTCGACCGCTGACCGGGCGCCGCGGTGTACTTCACCGACCGGGGCATCGAGGAGCTGACGGCTCGCCGCGGCGAGGAGGAGGTCTCCTTCGAGTGGCTGGCCGACCAGCTGCGCACGTTCGTCGACCTCAACCCTGAGTTCGAGACGCCGATCGAGCGCCTCGCGACGTGGCTGGCCCGTCTCGACGACGAGGACGAATGAACGTGGACGACAACGTGATCGAGTTCCGCCCGAGTGCCCACTTCAGCGTCGACGACGACGGCGTGCGTGACGTCGCCCTCGTCTTCCTCGGCGCCTCCCTCGTCGCCGGGGTCGGCGACCCCAAGGGGCAGGGGTGGGTGACCCGCGTCGTGGGCCGCACCCAGCACCCCGACCTCCAGCTCACGGCATACAACCTCGGCCTGCGCGGCGACACCTCCGCGGGTGTCCTCGCCCGCTGGCAGTCCGAGGTGCCGCTGCGTTGGCAGGGCCGAGCCGAGCGGCGACTGGTCCTCTCGGTCGGCGCCAACGACATCGTCGAGGGCGTGAGCCTGGCCCGGCATCGCCTCAACCTGGCCAACATCCTCGACGACGCGGCGAGCACGGGGGTCGCGACCTTCGTCGTCAGTCCGCCGCCCAGCGACGACGCCGTCCTCAACGACAAGCTCGGTGTCCTCGTCGAGGCGCAGGCCGACGTCTGCGCCCGTCGCGGTGTCCCCTTCGTCGACTGCTTCGGCCCGCTGCTCGGACACGACCAGTGGCAGTCCGACCTCGCCGCCTCGTCGGTGCCGCACCACCCGGGCCAGGCCGGCTACGGCCTCATCGCCTGGCTGGTGCTGCACAATGGCTGGAACGAATGGCTCGGCACCGCCTGAGCCTTCAGAGGGTGAAGACGACCTTGCCGTCGACCTGACCGGCGTGCATCGCGGCGAACCCCTCGCGCGCCCGGGCCAGCGGCAGCACGCGGTCGATCTTGGGCTCGATGCCGCGCGCGGCCACGAAGCGGGTGAGCCGCTCCAGCTCATCCCGCGTGCCCATCGTCGAGCCGATGACCTGGAGCTGCTTGAAGAAGATCGTCGTCAGCTCGGCCTTCGCCGGCGCGTCCCCACTGGTCGCGCCGCTGATGACGATCCGACCACCGGGGCGCAGCGACTTCACCGAGTGGCTCCAGGTCGCCGCCCCGACGGTCTCCATCACCGCGTCGACCCGGTCGGGCAGGCGCTCCCCCGAGGCAAAAGCGGCATCGGCACCAAGCGCCACCGCGGCCTCCCCCTTGGCCGCGTCCCGACTGGTCACCCAGACCCGCAGCCCGGCGGCGCTGCCCAGCTGCACCAGGGCGGTGGCCACCCCACCGGCGGCCCCTTGGACGAGGACGGTGTCGCCGGGGTGGACACCCGCGTGGGTGAAGAGCATGCGGTATGCCGTGAGCCAGGCCGTCGGGAGGCAGGCCGCCTGCTCCCATGAGAGGCCGGCCGGCTTGGGCACGACGTTGCGGGTCGGGACGACGACCTTCTCGGCGAGCGTGCCCTGGTGGACCTCCGAGAGGAGGGACCGGCGGGGGTCGAGCGTCTCGTCGCCGCTCCACCCGGGTGAGGCGATGACGGCGTGGACGAGCACCTCACGGCCGGACTCGTCGACGCCCGCCGCGTCGCAGCCCAGGATCATCGGCAGCTTGTCGGCGGGCAGCCCGACACCACGCAGCGACCAGAGGTCGTGGTGGTTGAGCGCAGCCGTCCTGACCGTCACCGTGGTCCAGCCCTCCGGCGCCACCGGGTCGGGGCGCTCACCGACCTCGAGGCCGGACAGCGGGTCGTCGGCGGACTGGCGGGCGGCATACGCAGCGAGCATGCTCCGACCCTAGCGCCCGCGGTGGGTCAGTCGGCGAGGACCGTGGGGGCTGCCCGGTGGAGGGCGTCCCGCCACTCCGGCAGGGGCGCGATCCCGGCCTGCTCCCACCGCTCGTGGGAGAGGACGGAGTAGGCCGGGCGGGCGGCGGCCGCGGGGTACATCGCGGCGTACTCGGCGCTCGTGATCGGCTGCACCCGCTCGGGGTCGAGGCCGAGCTCCTCGAAGGTCGCCCGGGCGAAGTCGAACCACGAGCACTGGCCCGAGCCGGTGCCGTGCCACATGCCATAGGGCGCTTCGGACTCGACCAGTCGCACGATCGCCTCGGCGAGGTCGTGGGTCCACGTCGGCTGGCCCACCTGGTCGGAGACGACCGTGAGGGAGTCCCTTGCGGCGGCCAGTCGCTTCATCGCCTTGGGGAAGCCGGTCGGCCCCGCGGCGCCGTAGAGCCACGCCGTGCGCACGACCCACGACTGCGGGCAGAGCCCCCGCACGGCCCACTCGCCGGCGGCCTTGGTGCGGCCGTAGGCCGACACCGGCGCCTGCGGCGCGTCCGCGGCATACGGCTGCGAGGCGTCGCCGGCGAAGACGTAGTCGGTCGAGATCTGCACCATGGCGGCGCCCGTCGCCGCGGCGGCGCGGGCGAGGTTGGCGGCGCCGACGGCATTGATCGCGAAGGCCAGGCCCTCCTCCTCCTCGGCCCGGTCGACCGCGGTGTGGGCGGCGCAGTTGGCGACGACGTCGTGCCCGGCGACCTGCTCGAGGCACTGCTCCGCCTCGAGGATGTCCAGCTCGGGCAGGTCGCGCCGGGTCACCTCGTGCCCGGCGGCCTCGAGCACGGCACACAGGTCCTGGCCGAGCATGCCGTTGGCGCCGGCGACGAACCAGCGCATCAGTGCTGTCCCTCGGCGGGAGCGGCAGGCTCCTCGATGACCTTCTGGGTCGAGGCGTACTTCGCCTCGGTCTCGGCCTTCATCGGCCGCCACCAGGACTCGTTGTCCCTGTACCAGTCGATGGTCGCCTGCAGCCCGGAGCGGAAGTCGCGGTACTGCGGCTGCCAGCCGAGCTCGGTGCGCAGGCGCGTGGAGTCGATGGCGTAGCGCAGGTCGTGCCCGGCCCGGTCGGTCACGTGGTCGAAGGCGTCGGGGTCCTGGCCCATGGCGGCCAGGATGTCCCGCACCACGGTGACATTGTTGACCTCCCCATCGGCGCCGATGAGGTAGGTCTCGCCGATCTGGCCCTTGTCGATGATCGCCCAGACGCCGGTGTTGTGGTCATCGACGTGGATCCAGTCGCGCACGTTGAGGCCGGCGCCGTAGAGCTTGGGACGCACGCCGTCGATGACATTGGTGATCTGGCGCGGGATGAACTTCTCGACGTGCTGGCGCGGACCGTAGTTGTTCGAGCAGTTCGAGATCGTCGCCTGCACCCCGAAGGAGCGCACCCAGGCGCGCACGAGCATGTCCGAGCCGGCCTTGGTCGAGGAGTAGGGCGAGGACGGGTTGTACGGGGTGGACTCCTGGAAGCGCTCGGGGTCGTCGAGCTCGAGGTCGCCGTAGACCTCGTCGGTGGAGACGTGGTGGTAGCGGACCCCGTGCTTGCGCACCGCCTCGAGCAGCGTGTACGTGCCGATCAGGTTGGTCTGCACGAAGGGCCACGGGTTGGCCAGCGAGTTGTCGTTGTGCGACTCGGCGGCGAAGTGCACGACGAGGTCGGCCTCCCCCACGAGACGGTCGACCAGCTCGGCATCGGCGATGTCGCCCTCGACGAAGGTGATCCTGTCGAGCACCCCGTCGAGCGAGGCCTTGGTCCCGGCATAGGTCAGGGCGTCGAGCACGATGATCTCGGCGTCGGGTCGCGTGGCGAGGGTCAGGTGGACGAAGTTGCTGCCGATGAAACCGGCTCCACCGGTCACGAGGATACGCATGGCGCAAGCCTACCGACGCCGACCTCGACCGAGCTGGCGGCCACTGGCCGATACCCTTGGCGCATGAAGGGAATCATCCTCGCCGGGGGCTCGGGCACGCGCCTGCACCCGATCACCAAGGGCATCAGCAAGCAGCTCATGCCGATCTACGACAAGCCGATGATCTACTACCCCCTCTCGGTCCTGATGATGGCCGACATCAGGGAGGTCCTCATCATCACGACGCCGGCGGACCAGGAGCAGTTCCAGCGCCTCCTCGGCGACGGGTCGGAGTGGGGCATCGAGATCTCGTATGCCGTCCAGCCCTCCCCCGACGGCCTGGCCCAGGCCTTCATCATCGGCGCCGACTTCATCGGTGAGGACTCCGTCGCCCTCGTGCTCGGCGACAACATCTTCCACGGCAGCCACCTCGGCACCTCCCTGCGCAGCCTCAAGGGCATCACCGGGGGCCACGTCTTCGCCTACCACGTGAGCAACCCCACGGCCTACGGCGTCGTGGAGTTCGACGAGGACGGCAAGGTCATCTCGATCGAGGAGAAGCCGGCCCACCCCAAGTCCGACTTCGCGGTGCCGGGGCTGTACTTCTACGACAACGACGTCGTCGAGATCGCCCGCAACCTCACCCCGAGCGCGCGCGGCGAGCTCGAGATCACCGGGATCAACGACGCCTACCTGCAGCGCGGCGACCTGACCGTGACCGTGCTGCCGCGAGGCACGGCCTGGTTCGACACCGGCACCTTCGAGGGCCTGATGGACGCCAGCCAGTTCGTCCACGTCGTCGAGGCCCGGCAGGCCTACAAGATCGGCTGCGTCGAGGAGATCGCCTGGCGCGCCGGGTGGATCGACGACGCCCAGTTCCGTGCCCTCGGCGACGCCCTGGCCAAGTCCGGCTACGGCGCCTACATCCACGCCTGCCTCGAGCGAGGAAAGCCCTGATGGAGATCACCGCACTCAAGCTCGCCGGCGCCTTCGTCATCACGCCCCGGCAGTTCCCCGACGGCCGCGGCGTCTTCCTCGAGTCCTTCCGCGGCGACAAGCTCGCCGAGCAGCTCGGCCACCGCCCCGACATCGTGCAGACCAACGTCTCGGTGTCCTCGCGTGGCACCGTGCGGGGCATCCACTTCGCCGACGTGCCGCCGAGCCAGGGCAAGTACATCACCGCCCTGTCCGGGTCGCTGATCGACTACATCATCGACATCCGGGTGGGCTCGCCGACCTTCGGGCAGTGGGAGCAGGTGCTCCTCGACACCGTCGACCGGCGCGCCGTCTACCTCCCCGAGGGCATGGGCCACGCGTTCTGCGCCCTCGAGGACGACACGACCGCGATGTACCTCTGCACGGCGCCCTACTCCCCCACCCGCGAGCACGGCATCCACCCGCTCGACCCCGAGGTCGGGCTGCCGATCCCCGCGGACATCACCCCGCTGCTCTCGCCGAAGGACGACGCGGCGCCCTCGCTGGCGCAGGCCGTCGAGACCGGCCTGCTCCCCACCTGGGAGCAGTGCCAGGCGTATGCCGCGGAGCTGGCCGCCGCGCGTCCGGCCTGACCCAGCCCCACGGCATACGGCTCAGGCGAGGCGGGCCACCGCCGCGGCGACGGCGTCGGCGACGCCCTCCTGGAAGACCGAGGGCACGATCTGGTCCACCGAGGGCCGGTCGACCAGGTCGGCGATCGTCTGCGCCGCCGCGAGCTTCATCGCCTCGGTGATCTGCCGGGCGCCGGAGTCCAGGGCGCCCCGGAAGATGCCCGGGAACGCGAGCACGTTGTTGATCTGGTTCGGGAAGTCCGAGCGCCCGGTCGCGACGACCGCCGCGTGGCGGTGCGCGACGTCCGGGTGGACCTCGGGCGTGGGGTTGGCCAGCGCGAAGATCATCGCCTCCGGAGCCATGGTCGCGACCTGCTCCTCCGGCACCTGGCCGCCGCTGACCCCGATGTACACCTCGGCCCCGACGAGGGCGTCACCGAGCGTGCCGGACACGCCCCGGGGGTTCGTCGACGCCGCCAGGGTGAGCTTGTGGCCGCCCAGGTCGGCGCGCGAGGGCGCGAGGATGCCCCGGCTGTCCGCGACGACGATGTCGCGCACGCCGGCCCGCTGGAGCAGCTTGGTCACGGCGACGCCGGCGGCTCCGGCGCCACCGACGACGACGCGCAGGTCAGGCAGGTCCCGGTGGAGCACCCGGCAGGCGTTGATCAGGCCGGCGAGGACGACGATGGCCGTGCCGTGCTGGTCGTCGTGGAAGACGGGGATGTCGAGCCGCTCCTTGAGGGCCTCCTCGATCTCGAAGCAGCGCGGCGCGGAGATGTCCTCGAGGTTGATGCCGCCGTAGGTCGGCGCGATCCGGACGATCGCCTCGACGAGCTCCTCGACCGACCCCGAGTCCATGACGACCGGCACGGCGTCGACCCCGGCGAAGTGCTTGAAGAGGACGCACTTGCCCTCCATCACCGGCAGGGCACCCAACGGGCCGATGTCCCCGAGCCCGAGCACCGCCGTGCCGTCGGAGATGACCGCCACGGTGTTGCCCCGGGCGGTGTACCGCGCGGCGAGCGTCGGGTCGGCGGCGACCGCGAGGGAGACCTCGGCCACACCGGGGGTGTAGAGCAACGCCAGGTCCCCCCGGTCCCGCAGGGGTTGGGTGGCGTGTACGCCGAGCTTGCCGCCCTCGTGCGCGCGGAACACCGGGCTCTGCGGGTCGAAGAGGAACTGCTCGGGCGCGGCGGACATGGACGGCTCCTTGCGGGCGGGCGGCGAGGCACGGTGTCGTCACCGGCGAGGTGCTGGCGACGGGCGGCTGCCACGGCGGGGACAGGCTGTGACCGGCGATGTCACGGCGAACGTCGACCCGAGGTGCCGGGTGGCTCGGCCGCGCTCGACCGATTGGGCCGCGCAGGTCGGGCCATCCTCGCACAGGCCCTCCCCCATGACGATGTGATTCATCTCCCCCACCCGGGGATGGCACGATGGCCCGGTGAGCAGTCGCTGGCGCCTGGTGAGGGTCCGGGGGGTCTCGATGCAGCCCTCGTTCGACCCCGGTGACCTCCTCCTCGTCTCCTCCCGCAGACCGCCCCGCCCGGCCGATGCCGCCGTGGTACGCCTGCCTCCCGACCGCCACGGCACCCCACGGCCGGTGGCGCTCAAGCGCCTCGTCCACGCCGAACCCGGCGGCTGGTGGATCGACTCGGACAATGCCCGTCACGGAGTGACCTCGTTCGAGGTCGGCCTCATCCCCGTCGAGGACGTGCTCGGGGTGGTCAGGCGTCGGCTGTGGCCGATGACCCCCCGACCGGGGGGTGCACAGTCCCGGGGGCAGGGGTAGGTTGGTCGGGACCCATTCCCGATCCGCGAGGAGCCCCCATGTTCTCCCTGCCCGCGATCCTGCGCATCAGCGACGTGAGCGCCCACTGCGACCTGCCCTGTGGCGTCTACGACCCGGCCCAGGCCCGCATCGAGGCCGAGTCGATCAAGGCGATCGACAAGAAGGTCGCCGACAGCAGCGACCCCGACTTCCGCGTGCGCGCCGCCATCATCAAGGAGCAGCGCTCCGAGCTGGTCAAGCACCACCTGTGGGTGCTGTGGACCGACTACTTCAAGCCGCCGCACTTCGAGAAGTTCCCCGAGCTGCACACGCTCGTCAACGAGGCGACCAAGCTCGCCGGGGCCGCCGGCACGAAGGGCTCGTTCGATGAGTCCGTCGCCGACGAGCTGCTCGCCAAGATCGACCGCATCGCCGAGATCTTCGCCGAGACCAAGAAGGCCTGAGCTCGATCGACGTCACGAAGGCGGCCGGGGTGGACACCACCCCGGCCGCCTTCGTCACCCCAGCGCACGGTCCTGCGGCCGCCCCGGGCTCAGGGGGCGGCGACCACGTAGGCCTCGCCGCTGACCAGCTGCGCATCGCTGTCGTCGGCACGCACGAAGGCTGATTCGGCCGGTCCGAGCTCCACCTGGTGCCCGGCACAGGCCACGGTGGCGCCGCCGCGCAGCGAGAAGACGATGCGCGCGCCCTCGCCGGGCAGGGCCAGCGGTCCGACCCCGGCGCTGAGGCGGTGAAGGACGAAGCGGTCCGAGGCCGAGTCGAAGACCTCGACGCCGGGACCGACCTCCCTGGGCCGCCCCGCAACGCCGTCGGCGGCGGTGTCGACGATCCGCAGCAGCTCGGGCACGTTGACCGGCTTGGCGGTCAGACCCGCCCGGACCACGTTGTCGGAGTTGGCCAGCACCTCGATCCCCAGGCCGCGGACATAGGAGTGCAGCACCCCGGCGGCAACGTCGATGAACTCCCCGGGCTGGAGGACCCGGTGGTGCATGAGGGCGAGGACGACCAGCCCGATGTCGTCGGGGTGCTCCTCGGCGATCCGGACGATGGCCGAGGCGGCATCCCCCAGCTCGTCGTCGACGCCCTCGACGCGCACGGCGGCCGCGACCAGCTCGCGGGCCAGCGACCGGACGTCGTCCTCAGGTGTGGCGAGGACCGCGGCGAGGAGGGCGTGCACCGGGTCGGGGGCGTCGGCGGTCCGGGTGAGGAGCTGGGTGAGGCGGGGCACGGCCAGTCGCTCGATGAAGGTCACGATCTCTGCGTGGTCACGCAGGCCGACGAAGACCTCGAAGGGCGCGATCGCCACGAGCAGCTCCGGCTTGGCCCAGTCGTCGACGTAGACCTCGTCGGCCCCGGCTGCCCGGGCCTTGTCCCCGGAGCGCAGCTGCTGGGCCTGCTCGGACGTCGGGTGCGCCTGGATCGAGATCGCCTTGCCGGGTGCGAGCACCTTGAGCAGGAAGGGCAGCCGTGACCCGAAGCGCTCGATGTTGCGGTCGCCGAGGGTGCCCTGCGGATCCGCGGCGATGAGGCCCTGAAGCGTCTCGCCCTCACGGTCGCGCAGCCCGGACGGGCCGGCCTCGTGCGCGCCCATCCACAACTCGGACTCCGGCAAGGCACTGGGGATGGAGCGACCCATCAGGCTGGCGATGGACACGTGCGATCCCCAGGCATCATTGAAGATGACGGGCTCGAGTCGTTCCACCGGACAAGGGTATCCGCCGCTGCAGACCTCGACTGAGCGACGTCACAGGGGCCGCGCGGTGTCCTGTCCGGCCGTCGCACGTGGCGACTGGCCACGCACCTCGTCCCCGACGATGGTGGCCAGGGCGGCGACGGTGACCGGGTCGTACTCGTAGCCCAGCCCCAGCTCGATCCGCTCGAGGGCCTGGGCCACGACGGCAGGAGTCCGGCGGCCGCCGGTCAGGTCGTCGAAGGCATTGGCCACCTTGAGGACGCGACCCGACAGCGGCACCTCGGCGAGGTCCTCGACGACGGCCCGGTAGGGCACGGCCTGGGTGGCGATGATGTCGGCGGCGGCGACCAGTCCGGGGTTGCGCCGCACGATCTCGGCACCGTGGTCGGCGATCCGCTGCTGGTCCGCGGGGGCGACGTGGATCGTCGCACCCCCCTCCAGCGGCTCGCGCAGGGACACCTGGCCCAGGTCGTGGAGCAGGGCCGAGTACTCGAGGTCGAGCAGCTCCCGCTCAGCGACGCCGAGCCGTTCGCCCATGGCGCGGGCGAGGTCGGCGACACGCTCACTGTGGTGGGCGGGCGTGTAGCCACCCTCCTCGGTGAGCCGGGAGAGCGCGCGCACCGTCTGGCGGAAGGTCTCCCCCACGGCGGCATACCGTCGCACGGCCACCGCCGTCAGCCCCACCGGCACGAGCGCCAGGGGCAGGGCCGCGGCACCGAGCACCGGCGCCATGAGGGCGGCCATCGGCGCGGCCGCGGAGATGGCGAGCGTGAACGGGCCCGCCTCGGAGGACTCGCCCCGGATGGCCGTGCGCAGCCGGCGGTGCCCGCGGGCCTGGACGGCGGCGGCGACGAGGCGTTCGACGAGCAGGCCGGCCAGGGCCAGCAGCAGCATGCAGGCACTGGCCAGCCAGCCCGGCGCGGCCCCGCCGGCCCACCACGTGACGAACGAGCGTCCGTCGACCACCAGGCCGCGGGCGAGCCAGGCGACGGCTGCCACGCCGAGCAGGCGGGCCGCGGCCACGCTCGCGCGATCACGGCCCGGACGCACCGCCAGGGCGATGCCCTGGCAGGCGGCGAGGAGCAGCGGCGGCGTCCACGGACCCATGACCAGGTCGTCCTCACCGTGGACCGGCCCGAGGAGGGCCAGGGTCAGCGCAGCGGCCGTGGACAGCGGCGCCAGCAGTCGCCCCGAGGGCAGCCGGACCGGAGCCAGCTCGCCACCGACGAGCAGGAGGACGAACAGGCCGATGAGCCGCGGATGGGTGGACGCCACGCCGACCAGGTCGGCGGCACCCAGGGCGAGGGCGGGCCCCAACAGGGCCGCCGTGACGACGACGAGCAGGGTCGGGCTCACCGGCTGGGGACGAGTCCTCATCTCAGCTGCCCGCCTCACCATCGGCGAGGTCCGGCGCAGGCACACGGTCCCATGACCAGGCCAGAGCCTCGGTGACGCGGACGGGCACGTCCGGGGAGAGCGCGGCGAGGGCCTCGGCCGGCGGCATCCCCAGCCGGTGGACCAGGTCGTCGAAGCGGGCGGCGGCCGCCACGACGACGGCGCCGACGGGAGCCGGGTCGGGGGCGGCGAGCAGGGTGGCGGCCCCCTTGAGGAAGGTCAGGCCCTCAAGCATCCGGGCACCATCAGCGCGACCGGAGCCCGCCGTCACCTGGTCAAGGCCGTTCAGGCGGCCGGCACGACGGACGTCGTTGACCTCGAGCACCCCCAGGCCCAAGTGCTCGGCGGTGCGTGCGGCCAGGTCTCCCACGCGCGCACTGCGACCCGACCCCTCGGGGTGGTGGGTGTCGATGGCGGCCACCAGCACCTCGAGCGACGCCTCCTGGCTGGCCACCTGCGCGGAGTACTGCGCCAGAGCCCATTGGGCACCGAAGAGGGGGACGAGGAGGAGCAGGATGCTCATCGGGCCCAGGCCCGCCGGGAGCCAGAGGACGACGAGGACGAACGCCAGGACGCCGTAGCCGAGGTAGACCGCCCCGGAGGAGAGGATCATCCGCTTGGCCTGGAGCCGGATCGGGATGCCCTGCGCGAGGCGGACGATCCCGACGACGAGCGCGACGTTGAGCAGGGCCTGCACGACGTCGGCGACGAGCAGGGGAACGGCCACCTCGCGCAGCAGCGGGCCGGCGCCCACCACCTCACCGATGTCCGAGCGCCCCCCGACGAGCGGGTAGACCAGTCCACCGGCGCTCGCGAGCAGCCCGACCATGGCCATGTTGAAGAGGCGGGCCCACCAGGGCCCGGCCTGGCGGGACAGGGCCGCGATGGCGACCCCGAAGAGGGCGGCTCCCGGCGGCCCCAGGATGACCGCCGCGGCGAGCAGGACCACACCGAGCAGCGAGAGGTTGACGTGCGACTCGACGAAGGTGTCGCCGACCAGCCAGACCAGGCCGTAGAGGACCAGCATCGCGATGAGCGGAGCAGGCCGCGGCATCGGCCCGGACCGCAGTGCGGTCGTGACGAGGATGGCCGTGACCGCGCTGACGGCCAGGACGTAGGGGATCACCCTCGTCGGCGTGGGTGGCCGTGATGTGGCGGGCCCGGTCACGGCAGCAGGCGCTCAGCCCTGGTCAGGGGCGATAGGTCCAGATCTGGGCCCCGGCCTGGGTCGTGGGGGCGTCGTCGGGTGCAGCGGCCCCCACCGAGGCCCCCACCACGGCAGCGAGTGCAAGCAGGGCGGACACAGCGAGCACGCGGATCCGGCGCACGGGTTTCTCCTTCGATCGAGCGAGCCCCGTCCGGCGCGGACTCGGCCCACGCCCATCGTCTCATGAGGCCAAGATGTGCGACAATGACAGCCTGCGGTCTGCATGTCGCGACACGTGTGTGCGTGTCCAGGTGTGCCCCGGCGCAACCCTGCGTGACCGCGCCACGGACCACCCGGTCGATCCCACCTGTGACGGAGGCTGCCATGAGCAAGCGCGCCCGCAAGCGCCGCTCTCGCAAGGGCAACAAGGCCAACCACGGCCGCAAGCCCAACGCCTGAGCACCAACGCGCGCAACGACACGGGGCGGCCCTCCTTCTGGAGGGCCGCCCCGTGTCGTCGACTGCGTGTCGCTAGAACTCCCGCTCGACCCGGATGGTCGTGATCTGCTGCATGATCGACAGCCGCAGGGTCGGCGGGGCCGGCTGCTCGCTGCACGACCGGCGCACCACGGCCTTGAGCGTGCGCTCGAGGTCGTGCTCGGCCAGGCAGGGGCCGCAGGCCTGCAGGTGGGCCGCCACCCGGGCCACGTCCGCCGGGGACAGCTCGCCGTCGAGGTACTCGAAGATCCGGTGCAGGACCTCGGAGCAGTCGGCGTGGCCGGCGTGCTCGGCCGCGAACTCCTGGCTCATGACTCCAGCCCCTTCCCGAAACCCCGCTCCGCGGCATACTCACTGAGCAGCGAGCGCAGCTGGCGGCGACCACGGTGCAGACGGGACATCACGGTGCCGATCGGTGTCCCCATGATCTCGGCGATCTCCTTGTAGGCGAAGCCCTCCACATCGGCGAAGTAGACCGCCAGGCGGAACTCCTCGGGCAGGGCTTGCAACGCCCGCTTGACCTCGCTGTCCGGAAGGTGCTCGAGGGCCTCCACCTCGGCGGACTTCAGGCCCGAGGAGGTGTGCGACTCGGCGCGCGCGATCTGGTAGTCCTCGATCTCGGCGGCGTCGGACTGCTTGGGCTCGCGCTGCTTCTTGCGGTAGCTGTTGATGTAGGTGTTGGTGAGGATGCGGTACAGCCACGCCTTGAGGTTGGTCCCCGGCGTGTACTGGTGGAACGCGGCATACGCCTTGGCGAAGGTCTCCTGGACCAGGTCCTCGGCGTCGGCCGGGTTGCGCGTGGTGCGCAGGGCCGCGGAGTACAGCTGGTCGAGCAAGGGCAGGGCCTCGCGCTCGAAGCGGGCCCGCCGCTCCTCGGTGGTCTCGGAGGCGACGTCGACGGGCACCTCGTCGGGGCTCTCGAGGTGGCTCTCGACGGGCGGGCTGGTCGGGCTGCTGGAAGTCATCACCGACCAGCCTATCCCGGGTCGCGCGGTGTCCGAGGGGGACGGTGCGGCGAGAACGAGCATGAACCGGGGCGCCTTTCCGGGAGCGGACGGGAACGCCTCGCTCAACAGCGACCGGGTGCGGAGGATTCCCGGTCGCCGATCCATGCGGTGATCGCGTCGGCGACCGCGGACGGGGAGGAAAGGCTGTGCGTGCCGGGCACCTCGATGACCCCGTCCGCTGCCGGCAGGACCGACCGCACCTCCTCGGGGGTCCCGAAGGGGTCGCGCGCGCCCTGGACGACCCGCACGGGCAGTCCCGCCGCGACCGGCAGGGCCAGCTCGTCGGCGCGCGAGGAGGCCGGACGGCCCGGTGGATGGAGCGGGAAGCTCAGGCACAGGACGGCGTCGGCCGCCACCGCCGTCGCGGTCCGGCAGGCCACCCGCGCGCCGGCGCTGCGCCCACCCACGACGAGGACCTCCGGGCGGAGCAGGGTTCGCAGATGGTCCACCACGGGCACCCACGCCCTGTCGAGCACCGGTGGCCGATCGGCCACCTTGCGCCCGGCCACCCGCCAGGGCTGGTCCACCAGGGCCACCGTCCAGCCCCGCTCCTGGCACCGGTCTCGCACGGCGAGCACGTCCTTGGACCACGAGGAGCCCCCGGCTCCGTGACCCAGGACCACGAGGCATGCACCGGCACCGCTGACCGTGACCCGCGCCGGGCCCACCGGCGTGTCGACCAGGTCGCTCATGAGCCGGCCCCGATGAGCTCGCCGGTCAGCGGGTCGACGACGCCGACCAGGTCCGACTCGGGGACCGGCGCGAGGAGCCCGGGACCGTTGGCGCGGCTGGACCCGACGGCGCTCGGGACCGGACGGGCGGCAAAGCGGCCGGGTGGCGCCGGGGCCAGGAGGTCGGCCACCGCCTCGGCCCGGTCCAGCTCCGGGTCCAGCCAGCGCTCCCAGTCCGTCTCCTCCAGCACCACCGGCTGCCGGTCGTGGATGCGATCCAGCCCCGGCTCGGCCGCGCTGGTGACGACCGCGAAGGAGACCAGCCAGGCAGCTGGATCCTCCGCGTCCGTGACGGCCCGGTCACGCCAGAAGGCATAGATGCCGGCCATGGCCAGGCCCTGCCCGTCGGCGCGCGAGATGAAGAAGGGCTGCTTGCGTGGGCGGCCCTTGGCGTCCGTGGCGGTGGGTGAGGCTTGCCACTCGTACCAGCCGTCGGCCGGCACCAGGCAGCGCCGGGAGGCGACCGAGGCCGCAAAGGCGGGCTTGTCGGCGATGGTCTCGGCACGGGCGTTGATCATGCGGACGGCACCCTTGGTGTCCTTGGCCCAGCCCGGCACCAGGCCCCAGGTGAGCAGCCGCAGCTGACGGACGGATCCGGCCTCCGGCCGCTCCCGCACCGCCCGGGTCAGGACGACGGGAGCCTGCTTGGTCGGCGCCATGTTGAAGTCGGGCGTGCCCGCCGGGGGCTGCTGGGGGGAGGCCAGCAGGCTTCGGGTCGGCTCATTCGTGCGGTCCTCGTCGACCGCGAACTCCTCGATGAGCTCGCCGACGTTGGCGCTCGCGGCATAGCGTCCACACATGCCGCCAGCCTACGAGCCGGGGTGGCGGGCGCGGAGACGGGCGGCGATGGGTGGCGGGCAGACCAGCCCGGTGGCGCGTGGAGCAACTACGGTAGGAACGACCCGATCGTCAGGAGTGAGCCCATGTCCATCGTCCGCCGAGTTGCTCGTCCCATGCTGGCTGCGATGTTCGTCGCCGGAGGCCTCGACAGCCTGCGCCACCCGGCACCCAAGGCCGAGGCGGCCGCGCCCCTGCTGCGCGCCGTCGAGCGGGTGCGCCCGGTGGGGACCGACGACGAGACCCTCGTGCGTGCGAATGGTTCGGCGATGCTCGTCGGCGGCCTGCTGCTGGCCACCGGGCGCTTCCCCCGCCTGGCCTCCACCGTGCTGGCGGGCAGCCTGGTCCCCACCACGGTTGCGGCACACGCCTTCTGGGCCGAGACCGACCCGGACCGCAAGCACCAGCAGCAGGTTCAGTTCCTCAAGAACGTCGGCCTGCTCGGTGGCCTGCTCCTGGCCAGCGTGGACACCGAGGGCAAGCCCGGGATCGCGTACCGCACTCGCCTGGCCGGCGCCTCCGTGGAGCGCTCGCTGCGCTCGGGCCGTCGTGAGGCCAGGCACCTGGCCCGCGCCGCCTCGCGGGAGGCCAAGCTGCTCTCGGCCCAGGCCCAGAATGCCCTCAGCTGACTGGGCGGCGCCGGTCGCGGAGGGACCGATCGACGCCACCGTCGTCCTGCCCGGATCGAAGTCCCTCACCAATCGCTTCCTCGTCCTGGCCGCGCTGGCGCCGGACGTCTCACGGCTGCGCGCCCCCCTGCGCTCCCGCGACACCCTGCTCATGGCCGGTGCGCTCACCGCGCTCGGGGTCGAGGTCGCCGACGTCGACGGCGACGGCGGTGACTGGCTGATCACGCCGGGCACCCTGCGGGGCGGGGCCCGTGTCGACTGCGGGCTGGCGGGCAACGTGATGCGCTTCGTGCCACCGCTGGCGGCACTGGCCCAGGGGCCGGTCGACTTCGACGGCGATGCCCACGCCCGCGCGCGACCGATGGGTCCGATCCTGGCCGGCCTGCGCACCCTCGGGGTCGAGGTCGACGACGGTGGCCGACAGTCCCTGCCGTTCACCGTGCGGGGCGCGGGCCGGGTCCACGGGGGCTCGGTCACGATCGATGCCTCGGCCTCGAGCCAGTTCGTCTCCGGCCTGCTGCTCTCCGGAGCCCGCTACGACCACGGGGTCACGGTGCACCACGACGGCCTCCAGCTCCCCAGCCTGCCGCACATCGACATGACGGTCGAGGCGCTGCGCGACGCCGGGGTCGACGTCGACGACACCGAGCCGCACACCTGGCGGGTGGAACCCGGTGAGGTCCACGCCATCGACGTCACCATCGAGCCGGACCTGTCCAACGCGGCACAGTTCCTCGCCGCCGCTCTCGTCACCGGCGGACGGGTCACCGTCCCGGGCTGGCCCGCGCACACCACCCAGGCCGGCGACCACCTGCGGGAGCTGCTGGAGCTGGCCGGAGGGCAGGTCGAGCTCGACCGGGACGGCCTCACGGTCAGCGGCACGGGCACGGTCACCGGCCTCGACGTCGACCTGCACGACGCCAGCGAGCTCACCCCGGTGGTCGCGGCCCTGTGCGCCCTCGCCGACGGACCCTCCCGCCTGCGCGGCGTGGCCCACATCCGCGGGCACGAGACGGATCGGCTGGCCGCCCTCGCGGCCGAGCTGGGCCGGCTCGGAGCAGAGGTCGTCGAGCACGAGGACGGCCTCGACATCACACCACGCGCACTCGTCGGCGGACGCTTCCACACGTATGCCGACCACCGCATGGTGATGGCGGCGGCTCTCCTCGGGCTGGTCGTGCCCGGTGTCGTCGTCGAGGATGTCGGCACCGTCGCCAAGACACTTCCGGACTTCACGACCCGGTGGGAGCAGATGGTGTCCGGCGGGCCTGCCACCCCATGAGCCAGCGATACGGCGGCGAGGACGACGCGCGGGTGCGGATTCGGCCCAACCGGCACGGCAGCCGTCCGCGGACCAAGGACCGGCCCCTTCACGCCGATGCCGTCACCGGGTTCGTCGTCGGCGTGGACCGTGGTCGGTACCGCGTCCTCGTCGACGACGGCTCGAGCACCCAGCAGGTCACCGCGATGCGGGCTCGGGAGCTCGGGCGCAAGGGCATCGTCGTCGGTGACCGGGTCGGCCTGGTCGGCGACACGTCCGGGGCCCCAGGCTCGCTGGCGCGGATCGTCCGGATCCACGAGCGCACCACCGTGCTGCGTCGGACGGCCGATGACACCGACCCGGTCGAGCGCGTCATCGTGGCCAACGCCGACCAGCTCGTCATCGTCTCGGCCCTGGCCAACCCCGAGCCGCGCCCGCGCCTGATCGACCGGGCCCTCGTCGCGGCCTATGACGCGGGGCTGGACCCCCTGCTCGTCCTGACCAAGGCCGACCTGCGCTCCCCGGAGGACTTCCTGGGGCAGTACGCCCCGCTGGACGTCCCTTCCGTCGTCACCTCCTCGGCGGCCTTCGACGAGGGTGGCCTCGACCTGCTCCTGGGCCACCTGCGTGGTCGCGTCAGTGTCCTCCTCGGCCACTCCGGCGTGGGCAAGTCCACGCTGGTCAACGCCCTCGTCCCGGACGCCGCCCGCGCCACGGGCGAGGTCAACGACATCACCGGCCGCGGTCGGCACACGTCCACCTCCGCCGTGGCCCTCCCCCTGCCCGACGACGACGGCTGGGTCATCGACACCCCGGGCGTGCGGTCGTTCGGATTGGCCCACATCGACGTGGACCGGATCATCACCAACTTCCCCGACCTCGAGGCCGGCACCGAGGAGTGCCCCCGCGGGTGCACCCACGACGAGGACGAGTGCGCCCTCGACGGCTGGGTCGCGGGAGGTCACGCGGGCCCGGCGGGCGCCTCACGGCTGGAGTCGCTCCGGCGCCTGCTGCGCACCCGGAACGCCGCCGCCGAGGACTGATCCCAGCCGCCGATGACGAAGGCCCCCAGCCCGGGGGCTGGAGGCCTTCGTCACTGGCTCACGGCTGGCGCCGGTGGCCTTCCTCGCCACCTTGGCCCTCGTCGTTGCCGACGAGTCGGGTCTCGTCGCCGGGCGTCGACCCGTGCTCCCGCGGCAGCTCCACCGCCTCGCTGCCATCGCCGGCGGCGATCCGCGACTCCTCGGACGCGCTCATCTCGCGCTCGGCCCGCGCCTCCGGGTCCACGACCTCGGGCGTGGCGAAGCGCTCGTCCGGCTCGAGGTGGCTGACGTCGACGGTGTCCACGATCGGCCGGGGCTCGGCGAAGTGGCAGGCGGACCGGTGCTGGCCCTCGCCGTCGGGGCGGTCGACGAGCTGCGGCTCCTCGACCTTGCAGACCTCCTGCGCCTTCCAGCAGCGGGTGTGGAATCGGCACCCCGAGGGCGGGTTCGCCGGCGAGGGCACGTCACCGACGAGGACGATCTGCTGGCGCTTGCCCCGCAGGGTCGGGTCCGGGACCGGGACGGCGGAGAGCAGCGCCTGCGTGTAGGGGTGCGTGGGCAGCTGGTAGACCTCGTCCTCGGTGCCGAGCTCGGCCATCTTGCCGAGGTACATCACGCCGACGCGGTCGGAGATGTGCCGGACGACGGAGAGGTCGTGGGCGATGAAGATGTAGGCCAGTCCCAGCTCGTTCTGGAGCTTCTCCATCAGGTTGACGACCTGCGCCTGCACCGAGACGTCGAGCGCCGACACCGGCTCGTCGCACACGAGCACCTTGGGGTTGAGGGCGATGCCCCGCGCGATGCCGATGCGCTGGCGCTGGCCCCCGGAGAACTGGTGCGGGTAGCGGTTGATGTGCTCGGGGTTGAGACCGACCAGGTCGAGCAGCTCCTGCACCCGGGCCCGCCGGCCGCCCTTGGGCACCACATCGGGGTGGATCTCGAAGGGCTCGCCGATGATGTCGCCGACCGTCATGCGCGGGTTGAGCGAGGTGTACGGGTCCTGGAAGACGATCTGGATGTCGCGACGCAGCGTGCGCATGTCGCCCGTCGACGCCTTCTGCATCTCCTGGCCCTCGAAGACCACCGACCCCGAGGTCGGCTCCTCCAGGCGCATGATGAGGCGGCCGAGCGTGGACTTGCCACAGCCCGACTCCCCCACGATGCCCAGCGTCTCGCCGCGGTGCAGCTCGAAGGAGACGCCGTCGACCGCCTTGACGTGGCCGGTGGTGCGCCGCAGGATCCCGGTCTTGATCGGGTAGTGCTTGACCAGGTCCCTGGCCTCGAGGATGACCTCAGTCATCGATGACCTCCTCGGCGAAGTGGCAGGCGGAGAAGCGACCCGGACGGATCTCGCGCAACGCGGGCAGGTCCGTGCGGCACACGTCCTGCGCCATGCGGCACCGCGGGTTGAACGGACAGCCCGGCGGGATCCGCAGCAGGTTGGGCGGCAGCCCGCCGATGGCGGCCAGGGTCTGCCCCTTCTGGTCGAGGCGGGGAATCGACTCGAGCAGCCCTCGCGTGTAGGGGTGGGCCGGGTTCGCGTACAGCGGCAGGATGTCGGCGGTCTCGACCAGGCGTCCGGTGTACATCACCGCGATCCGGTCGGCGACGTCAGCGACGACGCCCAGGTCGTGGGTGATGAGGATGAGGCCCATCTGGCGCTCGGCCTGCAGCTCCTCGAGCAGGGCCATGATCTGCGCCTGGACGGTGACGTCGAGGGCGGTCGTCGGCTCGTCGGCGATGAGCACCGCCGGGTCGAGCGCGATCGCCATCGCGATCATGATCCGCTGGCGCATGCCGCCGGAGAACTGGTGGGGATAGGCCTTGACCCGCTCGCGCGCCGCGGGGATCTGGACCCGCTCCATGAGCCGGATCGCCTGGGCGAGCGCATCGCTCTTGTTGAGGCCGCGGTGCTCCCGGAACATCTCGGCGATCTGCCAGCCGACCGGGAAGACGGGGTTCAGCGAGGAGAGCGCGTCTTGGAAGATCATCGAGATCTCCGGGCCGCGGGTCCTGCGTCGCTGCTCCTCGTCCATGGTGAGCAGGTCCTGGCCGCAGTAGCGGATCTTCCCCTCGGGGATGACCGCGGGGGGCATGTCGAGGATGCCCATGATCGCCTGGGCGGTCACCGATTTGCCCGAGCCGGACTCGCCGAGGATGGCCAGCGTCTCGCCCTGCCGGACCTGGAAGGAGACACCGTTGATCGCCTTGGCGATGCCGTCGTCGGTGTGGAACTCGACGTGGAGGTCCTCGACGTCGAGCAGCAGCCCGTCCTCGGGGACGTATGCCGAGGGGTTGGCGTGCGCCTTGGCCTCACGGGTGGTGGTCGTCATGGCTCCCCTCACCGGTTCTTCGGGTCGAGGGCGTCGCGCACGACGTCGCCCAACATGATGAAGGCCAGGACGGCCAGGGACAGGAACAGGGACGGGTAGAGCAGCATGTGCGGGGTGGTGCGCAGGCCCACGATGGCCGCACTGATGTCGATGCCCCACGAGATCGCCGGCGACTGCAGGCCGATTCCGAGGAAGGACAGCGTGGCCTCGGCCGCGATGTAGCCACCGAGGTTGATCGTCGAGACGACGATGACCGGCGCGAGCGCGTTGGGGAGGATGTGGCTGCGGATGACCCGCCACGGGCTCGCCCCGAGGGCACGCGCCGCCTGGACGTAGTCGTTGGGCTTGACCTGGATCACGCTGGAGCGCATGAGCCGGGCGATGCTCGGCCAGCCCAGGACCATCAGGGCCAGGACGACCTTGATGATGATGAACCAGTAGTTCGTCGTCCGCGGCAGCGAGACGAGGATGATGATCGCACCCAGCAGCAGCGGGATGGCGAAGAAGACGTCGCCGATGCGCGAGAGCAGCGAGTCGACCCAGCCGCCCTTGTAGCCGGCGAAGACGCCGATGGCGCCACCGACGAGGACGACTGCGATGGTCGTCATCAGGCCGACGAGGATCGAGGCCCGGGCACCGTAGATGCACCGGGCGTAGATGTCGTAGCCCTGGATGTTGCGCCCGAACCACGCGTTGGAGTTCGGCCGCTCCCGAGAGCGCTCGAGGATGGCGTACGCCGGGTCGGTGTTGGTGAAAAGGCTCGGCCAGACCGACATGAGGATGAAGACGGCGATCATGCCCGCCGAGATCCAGAACATCGGGTTCTTGCGCATGGCGCGCCAGGCGTCGGACCACAGCGACCGCGCCTCGCCCACGTCGCCGCGGGCGTCGAGGGCGCCGACGGCCTTCTGCTCGGAGACGGCTTCGATGGCGGGCTCAGTCATGGCTGATCCTGGGGTCGAGGACACCGTAGAGCAGGTCCACGATGAGGTTGACGATGAGGTAGACGAGGACGAGGACCGTCACGGCGCCGACGACGGCCATCCCGTCGCGGTTGTTGATGCCGCGGTAGATGTAGCTGCCGACACCCTGGATGTTGAAGATCCGCTCGGTGACGATCGCGCCACCGAGGAGGCCGCCGAAGTCGAACCCGATGAAGGTGACGACCGGGATCAGCGAGTTGCGCAGGGCGTGCAGCCCGACCGCGCGGCGGCGGGTCAGGCCCTTGGCGATCGCGGTGCGGACGTAGTCGGCGCGCAGGTTCTCCACCAGGTTGGTGCGCGTGAGGCGCGAGACGTAGGCGATCGAGAGTGCTCCCAGGACCATGCCCGGCAGGAGGAGCTGGTAGAAGGTCGGGTTCGAGCCGACGGTCACGGGGAACCAGCCGAGCTTGACGCCAAGGAAGTACTGCCCGAGGGCGCCGATGACGAAGATGGGGATCGAGATCACCACGAGCGTGCTGACCAGCACCAGGTTGTCGAGGAAGCCGCCCTTGCGGACACCGGTCAGAACGCCGGCGGCGATGCCGATGACGACCTCGAACACGATGGCGACGAGGGCGAGCTTGGCGGTCACCGGGTAGCGCTGCTGGAGGTCCTCAGCCACCTTGTAGCCGTTGTAGTTCTTGCCGAGGTTGCCCTGGAGCAGCCCGTCGAACTTCTGCTCACCACCCCGGTCCTGCGGCCAGATGCCGGTGTACTTGGCGTAGCGCAGGAGCAGGTTGTCGTTGAGGTTGTACTCCTTCTTGAACTCCGCGATGTACGCGGCGCTGCACGGGCGCTCACCACACTTGCCGTCGGTGGGGTCGCCCGGGAGGGCGAAGACCATGGCGAAGATGAGGAAGGTCGCACCGAGGAGAACCGGGATCATCTGCAGGACGCGCCGGATGATGTAGGTCCCCACACGTCACCTCCATCTGAACGGGCCCGCCCACGAAGGGTGGGTGAGCGGTCTGGTCGGGCGGCGGCGGCAACGGCCGCCAGCGTGTCGGCGAGGCGTATGCCGTGGTTCGGCACGGCATACGGCCTCGGGGCCACGCGTGTTGCAACTTACTGCACGCGGCGGCGCGATTCCACGGAAGGCGGTGGTGTCGCCCGCACCGGCGGGAGGGCTCGCGTGCGACCCCTCCACAGGCCTTCGGCCTGCCAGCAGTGACGCTGGCAGGCCGAAGGGTGGTGTGCCTTGCGAACCCTTGCGGGCTCAGATCACTTCAGCGAGACCGACGGGAGGTCGATGGTGCCGAACGCGGTGATCTTGACGTTGGTGACCTTGTCGGACCAACCCATGGTGGTCTTGCCGTACCACATCGGGATGGACGGGAAGTCGTTGGCGAGCATCGCCTCGGCCTCCTGGTACAGCTTGTTCGACTCGGCGGAGTCGGTCGCGGCAGCGGCCTCCTCGAGCTTCTTGTCGAACGCGGGGTTGCTGTAGTCACCGTCGTTGGAGGACGCGCCGGTCTTGAAGATCGGGGCGAGGAAGTTCTCGATCGACGGGTAGTCCATCTGCCAGCCGGTGCGGAACATGCCCTTCATCTCACGACCGCGGATCTGGCCACGGAAGGTCTTGAAGTCGACGACGCCGACAGCCTGGCAGTCGACACCCGTGGCGTTCTTGATCGAGTTGCAGGTCGCCTCGGTCCAGTCCTTGTGCGACGCGTCAGCGTTGTAGGACAGGGTGATCGGCGGGGTCTTGAAGCCGCCGGCAGCCTCGAGGGCGGACTTGGCCTTGGCCGCGTCGAACGTGCAGTACTCGCCACACTGGTCGGCCTTGTAGCCGTCGACGACCGGGGAGACCCAGCCGGTGGCGGGAACACGCGTGTTGTTGAAGATCTGCTTGATGATCTCCTCGCGGTTGATCGCCATCGAGATCGCCTGGCGGACCTTGGGGTCGGCGTACGCCGGGTCGACGGTCGCCGGCGCGAAGGTGATCGTCTGGATGACGCCGGTCTCCTTCTGCGCGTTGCGGTCGGGGAGGTCGGCCTTGTACTTGTCGTCGATCATCGCCGAGGTCGGGATCTCGTCGGTGATGTCGAGCTGGTTGGCGATGACGTCGTTGTAGGCGGCGTCGCTGTCCTGGTAGATCTTGAAGGTGATCTGGTCCAGGTTGCCGGCGAACTTGCCCGAGTAGTCGGCGAACTTCTTCAGGACGATGGACTGGTTCTTGGTCCAGCTCTCGACCTGGTAGGGGCCGGCACCGATCGGCTTCTCACCGTAGGCCGCCGGGTCCTTGAAGAAGGAGTCGGGGAGCGGCGAGAACGCCGAGTAGCCGAGGCGGACGGGAAGGTTCGAGACCTTCTCCGTGGTCTTGATGGTGAAGGTGTGGTCGTCGACGACCTTCAGGCCGGTCATCGTCTCGGCCTTGGCCGCGCCGGTGTCGGCGCAGGGGTCGTCGCCCTCACCGGTGCACTGGGTGTCGCCGTAGCCCTCGATCGGCTCCATGAAGTAGCCGGAGGCCTGGGCGTTCTTGCCCGCGGCGGCGTAGTTCCAGGCGTCGACGAAGTTCTTGGCGAGCACCTCGGTGCCGTCCTGGAACTTGTAGCCCTTCTTGAGCTTGACCGTGAAGTTCTGGTTGTCCTCGGTCTCGATGGACTCGGCGATGTCCATCTCCGGCTTGGCGTCCTCGGCGTTGTAGTGGACCAGCTTGGCCGCGAACGCGTCGATGACGTTGCCACCACAGGTCTCCGTGGTGTTGCTCGGGATGAGCGGGTTCTCCGGGTTGCATCCGCGGATGGTGATCTCCCCACCCGTCTTGCCGGCAGCCGTGCTGCCGTCTCCGCTGCTGCTGTCGCCGCCGCCGCAACCGGCAGCGAGCAGGGCTGCGGCCGACATGACGGCCACGGCCACCGTGCGAGTGGTTCCCCGCATGGATGTCCTCCTGTGTTTGTCTCCACCCTCACGTCGGGGTGGCACTGACTCGACGGGACCCGGTCGGGCCCCGCGCATGCAGCACCCACGGGCACCGCGACCTCCATATAAGTCGACGGAGGAGCCAAAGAGGGCACTGGCGTGACCAACTTGATCCGATTGTGACGTTCCAGTAGCAAAGCGTCATGGGGCCGGTGGGGCCAGCCGCTAGCGTGGGCCAGGTGACCAGCTATGACGACGACCTCCGCCTCGCCCACGTCCTGGCCGACGCCGTCGAGCGCGTCACCCTGCCCCGCTTCCGCGCCCAGGACCTCACCGTCGCCGCGAAGCCGGACCTGACGCTGGTCACGGATGCGGACCGCTCCGCCGAGGAGCTGATCCGCGCCCAGCTGGGGCGCTCCCGACCGCGGGACGCCGTCGTGGGTGAGGAGTACGGCACGACCGGCCACGGGCCACGGCGCTGGGTGGTGGACCCGATCGACGGCACCCACAACTTCGTCCGCGGCGTGCCGGTGTGGGCCACCCTCATCAGCCTGATCGTCGACGACGCGCCCGTGCTCGGGCTGGTCGCCGCCCCCGCCCTGGGTCGGCGGTGGTGGGCCGCCGTCGGGTCGGGCGCGTGGGCCGGCCGGAGCCTGACGTCGGCGCAGCGGATCTCGGTCTCCGAGGTCTCGCGCCTCGAGGACGCCAGCCTGTCGCTCGCCTCGGTGACGAGCTGGGATGCCGTCGGGCGCACCGAAGCGGTGCTGGACCTCGCGCGCACCTGCTGGCGCGAGCGCGGGTTCGGGGACTTCTGGTCCTACATGCTCCTGGCCGAGGGCGCCCTCGACATCGCCGCCGAGCCCGAGCTCGCCCTCTACGACATGGCCGCCCTCGTCCCGATCGTCACCGAGGCCGGGGGCCGGTTCAGCTCGCTGTCCGGGGTCGACGGACCGTTCGGGGGCAACGCGCTGGCCACGAACGGCTGGCTCCACGACGCGGTCCTGGACCGCATCGGCCTGTAGTCAGGAGCGCACCAGCTGGATCGGCCCGACGCCGCTGGCCCGGAGCGGCTCGAACACGGTCTCGGCGTCGGCGACGAGGACGATCGACCACCCGTCCACACCGAGCCGAGCCATCGCGGACGACAGGTCGTCCGGGACGAGCGCCTGCATCGCCGCCATGCTCCGTTCGGGCTGGTCCAGGGGCAGGCCTTCGAGCGCGAGGGCGGCGAACTCGTCGGCCACGGCGTCCGAGGTCCCCCACCGGCCCGGTTGGGCGCGCGTGATGAAGTCGACCCCACGCGCCAGCTCGGGGGCGGCGAAGCCCTCCCGGGCACGGTCCAGCTCGCCGAGCAGCAGGGTGAGCGCCTCGGCGGTGACCTCCCGACGCACCGACCCGGACACGACGAAGGACCCCCCGACCGCGCGCGGTCGCATGGCCGCCCGGATCCCGTAGGTGTAGCCCTTGTCCTCCCGCAGGAGGGCATCGATCCGGGCGTTGGGGGAACCGCCGATGAGGTAGGCCAGCACCGGGAAGGCGGCCCACTGCTCGTCGGAGCGACCGGGTGCCGGGCACCCGATGGCGAACTCGCTCTGCACCGACCCGGGCCGGTCGACCAGGACGATGCGCGCCGCGTCGGGCGCGGGCTCGGGAGCCACCGCCCGGGCCGCCACGCCCGTCGCCTGCCACCGGCCCAAGGTGTCGCCGACCAGGGCGGGCACGTCCAGGCCGCGCAGGTTGCCGCTCACGACGAGCGTGGACCCGGCGGGCAGGACGCGTGCGTGGCGCGCCCGCAGCACCTCACGGTCGATCGCCTCGATGGTCTCGGGGCGCCCGGCCGTCGGACGAGAGGCGCGGCACCGCGGCGACCACATCGTGGCGATCAGCTCGCGCGCGGCGCGGTGGGGCGCCGAGCTGCTCTCGTGGTCGTACTCCGCGACCCGGTTCCGCAGGACCCGCCGCACCTCGCTCTCGGGCAGGAGCGGCTCGGCGAGAGCATCGGCGAGCAGGGCGAGTGCTGCGGCGAGGTGCCGCGCCGGGACATCGAGGTCCACGCTGAGGCCGCCCTCGACCACGCCGGCCCCCAGGACGGCGCCGTGGCGCTCGAGCGCGAGGGCGAACTCCTCCGGGCCCAGGCCGCCGGCGCCCTCGTCGAGGAGCCGGGCCAGCATCGCGGTGGCGCCCTCGTGGGCGGGATCCTCCTCGGAGAGGGAGACGGGCACGACGGTGCGGCAGGCGATGACCTCCTGCCCCGGCAGGTCGAGGGTCAGCAGCCGGAGTCCGTTGTCGAGGATGACCTCCCGCGGCCGCGGCTGGTGCCAGGGGCCGGGGGCGGTGACCTCGGGTCGAGGGGTGCTCACTGGTCCTCTCCCTCCCTCAGGTGCGCGACGACGACGCGCTGGTCCGGGTGCAGGTGCTCGGCCGCCGCGTCACGGATCTGGTCGGCCGTGACGGCCAGGACGTCGTCCAGGTGCCGGTTGACCAACCCGGGATCGTCGTGGAGGAGCGCATAGTGGCTGATCAGGTCGGCCCGCTCGTCCTGGGCGGCGAGGGCGGTGAGGAAGGCGCGCTCGGTCTGGGCCCGGGCGGCGTCGAGCTCGTCCGGGGTCGGCCCCTCGGCCGCCAGGCGCAGCAGCTCCTCGACCACGACCGCCTCCACGCCGTGCGGGTCGACACCCGGCGCGACGTCGAGGGTGAGGAAGCCGATCGAGGCGCCGTCGACCAGCCCCCAGGCGGTCGCACGGACGCTCAGGGCCTCTTGACTTCCCCGGACCAGGCGACGCACCAGGCGCGAGGAGGCGAGTCCACCGAGGACGTCGAGGGCCAGGGCGGCCGCGTGGAACTGGGGGGTCTGGTCCACCGGGAGCCGGAAGCCGATGGTGAGCCGGTCGTGCGGGACGGCGCCGACCCGCTCGAAGCGGCGGGGTGCCTCCAGCCGGGCGGGGACCGCTGGAGGGCGAGGCACCGGCGTCGCGGACGCCGGGAGGGGTCCGAAGAACTTCTCGGCCGCGGCGAAGCCCTCCTCGGCCGTGAGGTCCCCGCACAGGGTCAGCACCATGTTGTTGGGGCCGTACCACCGTCGGAAGAACGCGTGCACGTCCTCCAGGGTGGCCGCGTCGAGGTCGTCCATCGACCCGATCGTCGCGTGGTGGTAGGGATGGCCCTCGGGGAACAGCACGGCATACAGGTCCGGGAGCATCTGGCCATACGGCGGGTTGTCGTAACGCTGGCGCTTCTCCTCCTTGACCACGTCGCGCTGGTTGTCGAGGTTGGCCTGGTTGACCGCGTCGAGCAGCCTCCCGTGCCGATCCGCCTCGAGCCAGAGCGCGAGGTCGAGCGCGCCCGTGGGCACGGTCTCGAAGTAGTTGCTGCGGTCGAACCAGGTCGTGGCGTTGAGGCGCGCGCCCACGGCGAGCAGGGCCTCGAAGTGCTCCCCCGAGGCGACGTTCTGCGACCCCTGGAACATCAGGTGCTCGAAGAGGTGGGCGAAGCCGGTGCGACCCGCGACCTCGTGCCGGGACCCCACTCCGACCCAGATGTTGACGGTGACCGTCGGCACGAGCGGGTCCGGCGAGACGATGACCCGCAGGCCGTTGGGCAGCGTTCGCTCGTGGAGGGGGTAGTCCAAGGGCATGGCGCCCACCCTACGGTCCCGACGCAGAACTCCCCGGACCCATCGGGTCCGGGGAGTTCTGGCGTGGTAGCGGGGGCAGGATTTGAACCTGCGACCTCCGGGTTATGAGCCCGGCGAGCTACCGAGCTGCTCCACCCCGCGTCGAGTGAACAACCTTGCGGCTGCTCGGTTCCACGAGGTTACGTGATGGTCCGCGCCATTCCAAATCCTCACCGTCACGGGGTCGGTGAGGGCGTGGGAGAGGGCGTGGCCGCCGGTGCGGGCGTCACCTCCGGCAGGCCCTGGGCCGCCGCGGCGACGGCGTTGATGGCGGCCTCCAGCCGCTTCTGGGCTTCGCCGTATGCCGCGAAGTCACCCTTCGCGAGCGCCTCCTGCCCTGCGGCATACGCCGCCTGGGCCTCGGCCACGGCGGCACTGAGGGCGGTGACGTCCCCGCCCCCGGTGGCTGGCGGCGTGCTCGTGCCCGGCGTGTCGGTGCCGGCATCCCCGGAGGTGGCCCCGGAGTTGCCGCCGAAGAGGCCGTCGAGGGCCTGGTCGAGCGTCTCGCCCCAGGCGACCTTCTTGCCGAAGACCACGGCGGTGGCCTTGATCTGCGGGAACGATCCGCCCTCCTTGGAGGCCTGGACGTACATCGGCTGGACGTAGAGCAGGCCGCCGCCGACCGGCAGGGTGAGCAGGTTCCCGAAGGTGAACAGCTTGCCGGACTGGCTGTTCTGGGTGATGAACTGGCTCAGGTTGAGCGGCTCGGCCGGGCTCTGCGAGCGCTCGGTCGAGACCTTGATCTGGTTCTGGATCTGGCCCGGCCCGTCGACGGCCGAGGCCCGCGGCAGCTCGAGCAGCCGCAGGGTCCCGTAGTCCGCGGACGGCTTCCCGGCGACGGCCCCGGCGTCGGCGTCGACCGCGAGGAACCCGCGCAGGATCTCGCGGCCCGAGCCGGTCGGGATGAAGGTCGTGGTGAGCGAGAAGGTCGGGGCCTCCTGGTCCGGCATCGCCAGCGACTGGTAGTAGGGGGGCTGGTCCTGGGTGTCGTGGGTCGGGTCCTTCGGCACCCGCCAGAAGTCCTGTCCGGTGTAGAAGGACTCCGCGTCGGTCACGTGGTACTTCGTGAGCAGCTGGCGCTGCACCTTGAACAGGTCCTGCGGGTAGCGCACGTGCGACATCAGCTGCGCGGAGATCTCCGAGATCGGGCGCACCGAGCCGGGGAAGGCGCCCTCCCAGGCCTTGAGGATGGGATCCTCGGTGTCCCAGCCGTAGAGCCGGACGGTGCCGTCGAAGGCGTCGACGGTGGCCTTGACCGAGTTGCGGATGTAGTTGATCCGGCCGGTGTTGATGCTGATGACGCGGGACTGCTCGCTCACCGAGTCCGAGGTGGCGTCGGCCAGGTCGGTCAGGCGCGAGTTGGGGTAGCGGTCGGTCGTGGTGTAGCCGTCGACGATCCACTGGATCCGCCCGTCGACGACGGCCGGATAGCTGTTGCCGTCGAGGGTGAGCCACGGCGCGACGCGCTCGACGCGCTCCTTCGGGGAGCGGTGGTCGAGCATCCGCGAGGCCTCGTTGACCTGGTCGGAGAGGATCAGCTTGGGCTCGCGGTACTTGGCGGCGTAGGCGAGCTTGCCCAGGAAGGACCCCATCGCCACACCGCCCGTGCCGGTGTACGTGACGCTCTTCTGGCCGCCGGCGCCGGCGTCGTCGGGGTAGTCGAACTCGCGCGGGGCGGCACCGGCCGGGGCGCCGACGACGGAGTACGTCGGCGACTCCTCGCCGAAGTAGACGCGCGGCTCGTAGGAGTCGAAGGCGGCGCTCGCGCCGTCGAGCCCACCGGAGAAGAAGACCGGGTCACCCTCGGGCGTGCGCTTGTTGCCGTAGGCGCCGACGAACCCGAAGCCGTGGGTGTAGACCGTGTGGTCATTGACCCAGTTCCGCTGTGCCGCAGGGACTCCCGAGAGCCGCAGCTCTCGCACGGCGACGACGGAGTCGTAGACCGTGCCGTCGATGGCGTAGCGGTCGACGTCGAGGCTGTCGGGGAAGGCGTAGTACTGGCGCAGCCCCTCGAACTGCTGGAAGGTCCGCGAGACGACGGACGGGTCGACGAGCCGGATCCCCGGGATCGTCTCGGCGCTGTCCCGCAGCTGACCCGGCTGGGCGTCGGTCGTCGCGGCATACGCCGTCGTCCGGATCGTGTCGAGCCCGTATGCCGCGCGCGTCGCCGTGATGTTGCGCGCGATGTACTTCGCCTCGAGCGAGCGCTCCGAGGGCCGGACCTTCAGCGACTGGACGAGCGCGGGGTAGATGGTGCCGACGAGGATCGCGGTGATCGTGAGCAGGGCGACGCCGATGACCGGCAGCCGGAGGCTTCGGGTGAACATCGAGGCGACGAAGAAGAGGGCGCACATCACCGCGGCGGCGGCCAGGATCGTCCGCGTCGGCAGGACCGCGTGGTCACCGGTGTAGGTGACGCCGGTGATGAGGTTGGAGTCCTGCGTGGTCAGGGTGTAGCGGTCCAGCCAGTAGGCGGCTGCCCGCACGAGTGCGAGGGCTGCACCGAGCACGCCGACGTGCACCAGGGCCGCGCGCGTCGACGGCCCGCGCCCGGGCAGCTGGAGACCGCCGTAGACATAGTGCGTGAAGAGCGCCGCGGCGAGGGAGAGGACGAGGACGACGGTGACGAAGCTGACGAGGAAGCGCAGCCACGGCAGGGTGAAGACGTAGAAGCCGACGTCGAGGCCGAACTGCTCGTCCTTGCGCCCGAAGGGCACGCCGTTGAGCCAGAGAAGGACGGTCTGCCAGGACCCCATGGCCGCGGCGCCGGCGAGGATGCCCAGGAGCGACGGGACGATGACCAGGCCGATCCGACGCACTGGCTCCAGCGCCCGGCGGTACTGCTCGAGGGTCTGCTGGGCGACCGTCACCGGGATGACGAACGGACGCAGCCGGTGGCCGAGGGCCAGGCTGGCCCCGACCGCGAGCGCCATGAGCAGGAAGCCACCGACGAACAGGCCGGCCTTGGTGAGCAGCTGGGTGGTGAAGACCTGGCGGTAGCCCACGCTGTCGAACCACCAGAGGTCGGTGACGAGCTGGGCGAGGATCGAGGTGAGGAAGAACAGGACCGCCAGGACGGCGATCGTCGGACCGAGCACGCCCCGGCGGGGCCGCTCGGTGGCCTGGCGGGCAGAGGGCTGCTCGCCCTGCTCCCGTCCCTGCTGCTCGTCACCGGACTCCTCGAACCACTCCGGTCCACTCACGACCAGCCTCCACCTGCGACCTGTGGGCCGCTCACGACGTCTGCGTACTCCCCCACCAACCTACCCGGGCGCTCCCCCGGCCGACGACCAGCCGCGGATGGGGCACCATGGTCGCGTGCCGGCACCGACCTCCACCACCGACCCCCTCGACCTCGTCGCCCTGGACATCGAACGCCATGTGGCGGGCGCGGGGTGGGACCAGCCGCTGCGGATGTTCGCCCTGGTCCCGACCGCCGAGCTCGCCCAACAGGTCCCGGACCTGCTCGGGCCCGGCGGCCCGGCCGACCTCGTGACCGGGGCGCTCTCGGCGGTCGAGCAGGAGGACCTGCCCTCCGGCGCGGACCTCGAGGCGACCCTCGCCCGCGTGGCCTGGCCGGAGGAGGTGGCCGGCGCCGCGCTCGCGCTCGAGCGGCTCGTCGTCCCGCCGGACGCCGAGCGCGACCTGCCCAAGGACCCGGCGGCGGCGCTGGACGCCCTGGCCGCCCACCCTGACCGTCGCGACATCCGCCTCGTCGTCGCGGTGTTGCGCGACGGCCGCAGCTGCTGCCTGCTGCGCCAGCGGGAGCACGACCGGGACGACCGGGTCGCCAAGGGCGAGCAGATCGCGCCCGGCCTCGTGGCAGCGCTGGCCGCGACCCTGCTCTGACCTCAGCGGGTGCAGCTCGCCAGGTCGCCTGTGGCGGCCTTGGCGATCGCCTCGACGGCGGCGCGGGCCTGGTCGAAGGTCGCGACCTTGACGACCCGCAGGCCGTCCGGCACGTGATCGACGACCTCGTCGCAGTTGTCGGCGGGGGCGAGGAACCAGCGGGCCCCTCCGGAGCGCGCCCCGGCGAGCTTCTGGCGGATGCCTCCGATCGGGCCCACCGATCCGTCGTCGGAGATCGTGCCCGTGCCGGCGATCGGCTGGTCGCCGGGCAGCGCGCCCGGCGTCAGGTGGTCATAGATCGCCAGCGAGAACATCAGGCCGGCGGAGGGGCCACCGACCGCGCCGGCGTGGATGGTCACCGGCGTCGGCAGGTCGTAGCGGCCGGCCATGAGGATCCCGACCGAGGCCACGCCGTCTCGGGCGACCGCCACCACGGACAGCGGCACCTCGGCGCCGGCACGGCGGACGGTGAAGGAGATCGTGTCACCGGGAGCCCTGGCCCGGACCGCCTCCCGGACCTGCGCGGGCGCCGACGTCGCCACTCCGTCGACGGCCAGGATGACATCGCCCTTGTCGAAGACACCCGAGGCCGGGGCGCCGTCGACCACGCCGGTCACCTCGGTGTGGACGCCGACCTCCTGCCCCGCGGCCCGCTCGGCCACGGCCGCCGCGACCTGCTGGGAGTCGGCCATCTCCGCGGCGTTCTCCTCCTGCACCTGCGTGCGCGTGGACTGGGGCGGGAACAGCCGGGACTCGTCGTAGACGTCCTGGCTGGGGTCGAGGGCGGCTCCGAGGAGGTCGAAGGCGGTGACCCGCTGGCCAGGGCCCCCGAGGACGCGGACCGTGGTGAAGTACAGCCTGCCCTCCGCTGCCTCCGTGGAACCCTCCACCTGGACGATGGGCTGCCCGTCGACCGTGCCGAGGGTGTTCGTGATCGGCCCCGGCGACATCACGGCATACGGGAGCGGGATCAGCGAGGCGACCGCGGCGAGCGCGATGAGGAGCAGGCTCGCGGTGAGCACGCCACCCACCCAGCGCGAGGGTCGACGGGGGTCGTCGGCCTCCGCGAGGGGTGCGCTCACGGAAGGCCCACCCATTCGGTGCTGCCGTCGTCGAAGCGCTGGTGCTTCCAGATCGGCACCTCGCTCTTGAGGGTGTCGATGAGGTCGCGGGCGGCACCGAAGGCCTCGCCCCGGTGCGGCGCACTGACGGCGACGACGACGGCCAGGTCACCGATCTCGAGCGCCCCCACCCGATGCACGGCGGCCAGGCGCACGCCGGGAGTGCGGGAAGCCACGGCAGCGCACACCTCGGCGAGGCGGTCGGCGGCACTGGGGTGCGCCGAGTAGTCGAGGGCGTCGACGCCCACACCGTGGTCGTGGTCACGGACCAGGCCGATGAAGGTGACCAGTGCCCCACAGCTGGGGTGCCGGACCGCCGCGATCGCCTCGTCGACCGAGAGGGGTTGCTCCCGCAGCGCGGCCAGCGTCGTCACGGACGTGGGGGCGCTGGACATCTCGCTCCTCGAAATCGGGCCGGACGGGAACCATTGCCGGGCCCCCATGGTTGGGTAGGAAGGCACCCATCCTCTCAGGCTCCAGGAGCAGCTCGTGACCAGCGCCGACCCGCCCGCATCCCCCGACCCGGGCGACCCGCAGGGGCTGCCGCCGGAGCTGGAGAAGCTGTGGCGCGACCTCACCGGGGGCGCCGAGCTCCCCGACGAGGTGCGCCAGATGCTTGCCGGCGCCGGGCTGGAGCAGCTCGACCCCCAGATGATGGGGCTGTTGACCCAGCAGATGCAGGGCCTCTTCGGCGGATCTGGTGGTGAGGGCGGCTTCGACGACGAGCGCGCGACGTCGATGGCGCGCACCGTCGCCGCCGCTGAGGGAGATCCCTCGATCACCACCGCGGAGCAGGACCGCGTGCGCGACAGCGTGCGCACGGCCGACCTGTGGTTGGACCCGGTGACCGACCTGGCCGCTCCCGGACTCGTCGGTCGGGCCTGGAGCCGGGCCGAGTGGGTCGAGGCGACGATGGCCCGGTGGGCGGACCTGGTCGAGCCGGTCAGCGAGGGCGTCGCTGACGCCGTCCAGGGCGCCATCGGCCGCCAGCTCGGCCGACTGGGCGAGGGCGACCTGCCCGCCGGCCTGCTCCCGGCGGGCATGAACCCGGCCGCCATGATGGGCCAGGTCGAGGGGATGATGCGCCGGCTTCACGCGGGCCTCTTCTCCGCCCAGGTCGGCCAAGGAGTCGGCACCCTCGCCACCGAGGTCCTCTCGGGCTGTGAGCCGGCGCTGCCCCTCGTGGCCAGCCCCACCGTCGCCCTCCTCCCCCGCAACATCTCGGCCTTCGCCGAGGGCCTGGACCTCGACGCCGGCGAGGTGATGCTGCACGTCGCCGCGCGCGAGGCGGCCAGGGCACGCCTGTTCCACGCCGCGCCCTGGCTCGGCCCGCACCTGCTCGCTGCCGTGCGTGACTACGCCGCCGGGATCGTCATCGACACCGACGCCATCGAGGCCGGGCTGGCCGGAGTGGACCCCAGCGACCCGGAGGCGATGCGGTCGGCCCTCGAAGGACGCCTCTTCGCCCCGCCGGCGCGCACACCGGCGCAACAGCGTGCCCTCACCCGCCTGGAGTCGACGTTGGCGCTTGTCGAGGGCTGGGTCGATGTCGTCGCGAGCGCCGCGGTGGCCGGCCACCTCCCGCATGCCGAGGCCCTCGGCGAGGCCGTGCGCCGACGCCGGGCCGGCGGTGGTCCCGCCGAGCGCACCTTCGGGGCGCTCGTGGGCCTGGAGCTGCGGCCACGGCGGCTGCGTGACGCGGTCAACCTCTTCGCCGCCCTGGAGGCGGCCGGTGGGGCCGGCCTGCGCGACAGCGCGTGGTCCCATCCCGACCTGGCGCCCTCGGCGGACGACCTCGACGACCCGCTCGGCTACGTCGAGCGGCTCACGACCCCCGCGACCGATGGCTTCGACGCGGAGCTGGCGGACCTGCTGCGCGGTTCCACCGAGGGCGAGGCCCCCGGTGGCCGCCCACCCACCGATGGCTGACCCGAGCGGTCCGGCCGGCTCGGCGAGCTCGCCCCACGCGCACCTGTGGCGGTCCGCGGTGGCCGAGCTCACGGCATACACGCCCTCGACCGGGGAGCAGGCCCGGTTGCGGGAGGACTACCTCGCCCACCTGGCCCGTCACGCGGACGGCGTCGTCAAGACCGGGCCGCCGGCGCACCTGACCGCCTCCTGCCTGGTCCTCGACGAGTCGCTGGACCGGGTGCTGCTCACCCACCACCGCCGGGCCCGGCGCTGGTTCCAGTTCGGCGGGCACCTCGAGACCACCGACCCCGGCCTGTGGGCGGCCGCGGCGCGCGAGGGCCGGGAGGAGTCCGGCATCGCGACGCTCGCGCCGGGTCCGGCGATCATCGAGCTCAACCGGCACCGGCTCGAGGGAGACTTCGGGCGCTGCCGGGAGCACCTCGACGTGCGGTATGCCGCACTCGTCCCCGTCGGCAGCCGGCCGCAGGTGTCGGGCGAATCCCTCGACGTGCAGTGGTGGCCGGTCGACGCCCTGCCCGAGGGACCGCAGGGCGAGGTCGCCGACCTGGTCCGGGCGGCGCGCTCAGCCCTGGGCTGAGCGGCCGGCCGCGGCGAGGTGGGCGCGCGCGTCCGCCAGATGGGGATAGGACGCGAGGAGGGTCCAGAAGCCGGGACCGTGCCCCGCGATGAGCAGGTGGGCGAGCTCGTGGAGGAGGACGTAGTCACGGACGTGGGCCGGCATGGGCGCGACCTGGTGGGAGATCCGGATCGTGCGTGCCAGGGGCGTGCAGCTCCCCCACCGCCGGGTCATCGTCTCCACCCAGCGCACGCTCTCCGGGCGGGCATGGCCGCCGAGGTAGCGGCGGGAGAGCTGGTGGGCCCGCCGGGCCAGGTGGGCATCGGAGAGCCGGCCGCACCCGTGCGCAGCCGCGTTGCCGTCCCCCGTGACGGTGCTCATGACCGGACTCTAGGGCACCGGCGTGCTTGATGAGGCGTTTGGGACTGATGTGACCAGAGTGATCAGGTTGGGCGCCCGCCACGCCGAGGTGACCTCCGAACCGGTCAGTGCGCTGGTCTAGGGTTTCAGGGTCCGGGCCGCTGTGGCGGCACCCCCCAACGACCAGCAAGGAGATGTCATGGCTGACGAGACCTACAAGGGCGAGTTCTACTGCGTGAAGTGCAAGGCCAAGCGTGAGGCCGAGGGCAAGGTTGTCGTGTCCGACAACGGCCGCCGCATGGCCAAGGGCAAGTGCCCCGAGTGCGGCACCAACCTCAACCGCATCCTCGGCAAGGCCTGAGCGCCCTCGCCCGACCAAGGGCCCGACCCCTCCCTGGGGGGTCGGGCCCTTGTCCGTTCCCGGGGCCGTGACACGGGCCTGTGGATGACGGCCGGGCCGCCCGGCGCCCTTCTGCCAGATTGGGCGCAGGAGGTGGACCATGGACCCCAGGCCACAGCTGTTGTCAGCGCTCGCCGTCGTCGTGGACGGCCGCGGCGCCCCGGCGGCGCGCGTCGCCGCCTCGCTGCGCGCCGTCGGTGTCGGGCGTGTCGCTCATGGCACGTATGCCGCCGAGCCGGCCCTGTGGAGCGCTCACCCGTGGGCCGGGGTCGTCTTCGTCCGGGACCGGGCCCTCGACCCCTCCGTCGCGGAGCCCTGGCGGCGCGGCGGCGTCCTCCACCTGCCGGTGCGGGTCGACGCCGAGGGGGCAGAGGTGGGGCCGCTCGTGCTTCCCGGTCGGACGAGCTGCGCCCGCTGCCACGCCATGGTGCGGGCGCTGGCGGCGCGCACGCCTCGGGAGGTGCCGGCAACGGCCCCGTCCGGCACCTCGCCACGTCCGGCCGACCCGGCCACGATCGAGCTGGCCGCGGCGATCGCGGCGCTCACCGTCCGACAGGCCCTGCTCGGTGACCACGACCTGGCCGGGGTGTCGAGCGAGTTCCGCTCCGGCCGCCCGGAGGTGGTGCACCGGCACTGGCCCCGCCAGCTCGACTGCTCGTGCGGCGACCGGGCGAGAGCACCCTGGGCGGCACACGCGACAATGGGTGCGTGAGCGAGATCCCCCGCCGGGCCATCAGCCGATCGGTGCGCCTGGCCAGCCTCCCCCTCGGCCATGCCGGACGGGTGGCCCTGGGCCTGGGCAAGCGGATGGGGGGTGCCCCGGCCGAGGCCGTGGCCGCAGAGGTCCAGGCGCGCACCGCGGCCCAGCTCTTCAGCGTGCTCGGGCAGCTCAAGGGCGGCGCGATGAAGTTCGGCCAAGCGCTCTCGGTGCTCGAGGCCGCGCTGCCCGAGGAGGTGGCCGCCCCCTACCGCGCCACGCTGACCAAGCTGCAGGACGCAGCCCCGCCAATGCCGGCCCGCACCGTCCACTCGATCCTCGCCGTCGAGCTCGGCCCCCGCTGGCGGACGGCGAAGTTCCAGGAGTTCGACGACGTCCCGGTCGCCTCGGCCTCGATCGGCCAGGTGCACCGAGCCACGTGGCGCGACGGTCGCCCCGTCGCCGTCAAGGTCCAGTACCCCGGGGCCGGGCCGGCCCTCATGAGCGACCTGGTCCAGCTCTCCCGCGTCGCCCGCCTCGCGGGCACCTGGATCCCCGGTGTCGACGTGGCACCGATCATGGCCGAGCTCGTGGAGCGGATGGAGGAGGAGCTCGACTACACGATCGAGGCCCAGCACCAGCGGACCTTCGCGCGCGCCTTCCGCGGTGATGCCGACGTGGCGATCCCCGACGTCCTCGCCGCCTCCGAGACCGTCATCGTCTCGGAGTGGCTCGAGGGCACGCCGCTGTCCCGGGTCATCGCCGAGGGCAGTCCGGCCGAGCGTGACGCCGCCGCGGCGCTCTACCTCGAGTTCCTGCTCCGCGGCCCGAACCGGGCCCGCCTGCTCCACGCGGACCCCCACCCCGGCAACTTCCGGATCACCCCGGACGGTCGCCTCGGCGTGCTCGACTTCGGTGCCGTCGACCGTCTCCCCCACGGCCTGCCGGCCGCCATGGGACGCCTGGTGAGTCAGGCCGTGGCCGGCGATGCGGAGGCCCTGGCTGAGGGGCTGCGTTCCGAAGGGTTCCTGCGGCCGGGCGTGAACGTCGACGCGCAGGCCCTCCTCGACTTCCTCGCGCCCTTCCTCGAGCCGCTGCACCACGAGGAGTACACCCTCGACCGGGCCTGGCTGCGGGCCCAGGCCGCACGCATCCAGGATCCACGGCGTCCGGACTTCTTCGTGGGGACCCGGCTCAACCTCCCGCCCGAGTACCTCCTCATCCACCGCGTGTGGCTCGGTGGCATCGGGGTGCTCGCCCAGATCGGCGGCACGATCCCGATGCGTGAGCTGATGACGGCGCACCTGCCCGGGATCGACGAGGCGATGCTGCCGCCGATCGAGGGCTGAGGGTCAGCCGCTGAGGTTCACCACCAGGCGGAGTCGAGCTTGCCCTCGATGGCGCGGGCATGGGTGCGGACGCAGGACGCGCAGGTCCACACCTCGCGCCCGGCCTCCCGGCCCCGCGACCACGTGAGCCGGGCCAGCGCCTCCTGATCGGCGTCGATGCAGGTGGCCCCGCACGTGGTGCAGGTGGGGGGCCGCTCCGGTCCTTGTGTCACGCTCCCGCCCGGGCGACGGCCTTGGCCTGCTTCTTGAAGTCGCGGACCTTGAGCAGGCTCTCCTCGTCGACGACATCGGCGACCGAGCGGAAGCTGCCCGGCTCGGCATACGCACCGCAGGCCTGCTCCCATCCCGGCGGGCGGATCCCGAGCTGCTTGCCGAGCAGGGCCGCGAAGATCTTCGCCTTCTGCTCGCCGAACCCCGGCAGGCCACGGAGGCGGCGCACCAGCTCGGCACCGTCGGCCGCCTCGGTCCACACCCGGGTCACGTCCCCGGCGTACTCGTCGACGACGACGCGCGCGAGGGCCTGGATGCGGCCGGCCATCGAGCGGCCGTAGCGGTGCACCGCGGGCGGGGTGGCGCACAGGTCGGCGAAGGACTCCGGCTCGGCGTCGGCCAGCCGCGCCGGATCCAGGGTGCCGAACCGCTCGAGCACCTTCGCCGGCCCGGCGAAGGCGCGCTCCATCGGGAACTGCTGGTCCAGGAGCATGCCGATCGTCAGCGCGAACGGGTCCGAGGTCAGGACCTCGTCGGCTTCGCTGTCCTGGGCGATCTGCAGGCGCATGGCCCGATGCTCTCACGAGGGAGGGCACCGGGCCATGGGCCCGACCGGCTGCCGAGGACGGACTCAGGCAGCCACGGTCTCCTTCCGGGGCCGGCCCCGCGGACGCTTGCGCGCCACGAGGACACCGCGCTCGAAGAGCTCGCCGCCCCAGATGCCCCAGGAGACCTCCGCCTCGAGGGCGTGGGCGAGGCAGAGCTCGACGGCCGGGCAGGTGGCGCACAGGGCCTTGGCGAACTCCACGTCCTCCGGCGTCTGGGCGAACCAGATCTCCGCGTCGTGGACACGGCAGGGCACGAGGTCCGTGCGCTCGATGACCTCGAGGAGCGTGAAGAGGTCGAGGTCGTTCATGGGTGTCACCTCCTGGGTGATCTCGGGAAGGGTGGTCCCGGTGGGGCTCGGGGTCGGCACGAGGGTGTGGCCGGTGGCAGTCATGCGGTGGTCCTTGGTGGGCGGTGGTCGATCAACGACAAGGGCCGCTCATCCCGAGTCGGGATGAGCGGCCCTGGCAGGCGCTCGGCTCAGCGGGTGAGCGGCGGTCCTGACAGGGACGTGATCCGGACGGGGGCGACGGCATCGATGTCGGCGCGGTCAGCGGCGAGGGCGCCAACGCGGGCGGCCTTGGCGGCGTAGGCGGTCATGGCGGAGTCCATCGACTCGGCGCACGGGCGCGCAGCATCGGCTCCGGTCGTGAGGGTGAACGTGGTCACTGGGGAACCTCCTTCGCACGCGATGCTCGCACGCGCTCGCCCGAGCGCGTCCTCGAAGAGTAGGAGAGACACCGATCGGCCCGCAACGCAATTAACGGCGGGCCGCTCAGGCACCCGTCCCGGGAGTGTGGGCGGCCACGATCGCGAGCACGTCATCGGCATACCGCTCGAGCTTGAGGGCACCCACCCCGCGGAGGCGGGAGAGCGCGGGACGATCCGAGGGAGCGGTCTCGGCGATGGCCATCAGGGTGGCGTCCGTGAACACGACATAGGCCGGCACCTTGTCCCGGGCCGCCACCTCGCTGCGCCAGCTGCGCAGTGCGGCGAAGAAGTCCTCGTCGTAGGTCGCCGGGCAGTCGGTGCAGCGGCCGACGGTGCGCTCGGCCGCCGTGGACAAGGTCGCCCCGCAGACGCGGCAGGCCGACCGCGCCGCCGGCGCCGGCCGACCCCCGCGCGTGCGACGAGACCTCCGTCCACCAGCGGCCTCGGCGGCCTCGGCGGACCCGCCCAGGACCGCCCCGACACCCTCGAGGAAGCGGGAGGGGCGGCGGGTGGCCCGCCCGCCCGGCGTGCGGGTGCTCGCCCACGACAGGGTGAGGTTGCGCCGGGCCCGGGTCACCCCGACGTAGAGCAGCCGTCGCTCCTCCTCGATCGCCTCGGGCGTCTCGGCCATGGTGATCGGCAGCAGCCCGTCGGAGCATCCGATGAGGTGGACGGTGTCCCACTCCAGGCCCTTGGCCGCGTGGAAGGAGGCCAGGGTCACGCCCTGCACCTCCGGCGCGTGCTGGCTCGCCGCACGCTCGTCGAGCTCGCGCACCAGGTCACCCATCGTCGCCGCCGGATCGAGGGCCACGAGGTCGTCCGCGAGCGCGGCCAGCGCCGAGAGCGACTCCCATCGCTCCCGCGCCGCTCCCCCACTGCTCGGCGCCCGGTGCGACCACCCGGCCCCCAGCAGGACGTCGCGGGTCAGGTCGGACAGGGGCACCGTGCCGTCGTCGCTGCGCGCTGCCCCGCGCAGCAGCACCAACGCCTCCCGGACCTCGCGCCGTTGGAAGAAGCGCTCACCGCCCCGCACGAGGTAGGGGACGTCGAGGTCGCTGAGGGCGGACTCGACGAGCTCGCTCTGGGCATTGGTGCGGAAGAGGACCGCGATCCCCGAGGCCGGCTCCCCCGCGTCGAGGCGCTCCCGGATCGCCGCGGCGACGGCTCGGGCCTCCGCTGGGTCGTCGGCGTGGGTGACGATCGTCGGCACCGGGCCGGAGGGATGCTGCGCCACCAGCTCGACACTGCCACTGCGCCGCACTCCCCCGGGCCCGCGGAGCAGACCATTGGCCAGGGCGAGCACCTCGGGGGTGGACCGGTAGTTGCGCACCAGTCGCAGGACCTGCGCGCCGGGATGCCGGGTGGGGAAGTCGAGCAGGTGCGCGGCGCTGGCACCGGCGAAGGAGTAGATCGTCTGGGCCGGGTCACCGACGACGCAGAGGTCCGCGCGGTCCCCCAGCCAGGCCTCGAGGAGCGCGCACTGGAGGGCGTTGACGTCCTGGTACTCGTCCACGACGAAGTGGCGGTACTGCGCACGCACCGTCTCGGCGATGTCCGGTCGGTCACGCAGGATGCCGAGCAGGACGAGCAGGACGTCCTCGAAGTCGATGACCCCTCGCTCGGCCTTGACCTCCTCGTAGACGGCCATGACCCGCGCCATCGCCGTCGCATCGAGCCCGGCGGGGGGCTCGCGACGCTGGGAGCGCGCGTGCGCGGCATACGACTCGACGGGGAGCAGGCCGACCTTGGCCCACTCGACCTCGGCGGCCAGGTCACGCAGCGCCGTGCGGTCGACCTGGAGCCGGAGCCGCCCGACGGCCTCGCCGATGGCACCGGCCTTCTGGGCGAGCACTTCCGGCGCCGGCCCACCGATCGCCTGCGGCCAGAAGTAGTGGAGCTGGCGCAGGGCCGCGGCATGGAAGGTGCGGGCCTGGACGCCGGCCACCCCGAGCGTGCGCAACCGCGTGCGCAGCTCCCCGGCGGCGCGCGCGGTGAAGGTGAGGGCGAGCACCCGGTGCGGCTGGTGCACACCGGTGCGGACGGCATACGCGATGCGGTGGGTGATGGCGCGCGTCTTGCCCGTGCCGGCGCCGGCGATGACGACCATCGGACCGTGCGGCGAGCTGGCGACGGCGCGTTGCTCGGGGTCGAGGGCCGCCAGGAGCTCCTCGACGTCGGGAAGGCTCATGTCCGGCGCACCGCCGCGTCCGGGACGTCGATCTCGGTGCCGTACCAGTCCTCGATGAGGCGGCGTGAGATCGACAGCCGGCCCGAGATGTGCAGCTCGCCGGCCGCGAGCGCGGCGGTGAACTCCGCGCGGTCGAACCAGCGGGCCGCCTCGATCTCGCCCTCCTGGAGGCGCAGCTCGGTGCCGAGCGCCCGCGCCCGGAACCCGACCATGAGCCCGCTGGGGAAGGGCCAGGGCTGGTCCCCGACGTACTCGACGTCCGCCACCTCGACACCGACCTCCTCGGCGACCTCGCGGGCCACGGCCGCGGCCATGGTCTCCCCCGGCTCGACGAACCCGGCGAGCACGCTCATGCCGGTCGGGGTGAAGCCGCGCCCCCGCGCCAGGAGGAGCCGGTCGTCGGTGTCGACGACGGCCATGATGACGGCCGGGTCGGTGCGCGGGAAGTGGTCGCTGCCGTCAGCAGAACAACGGCGCACCCACCCCGCCTGCACCGGCGTCGTCGGTGCCCCGCACCGGGGGCAGTGGGTGTGGGTGGCGTGCCAGTTGGCGAGGGCGGACAGGGTCGCCGCCAGCGCGCCATGGACCGGGGGCAGGGACAGCGCGATCGAGCGCAGGCCGGCGAAGCCGGCGTCGTGGTCACCGGCGCCGGGCGCCTCCACCACCCCGACGTATGCCGTGCGCTCGCCTCGGTCGCCCGGCCCGGCGGCGGCGCGGCCGAGATAGATGGCGAAGGCGTCGAGGTCCGCCGGTGACGGCGCGCGGAAGGCCAGCCCCGTCCCGCCGTCGGCGTGCGTCACGGGAAGGCGCCCGTCACGGATCGCCAGGACGCGGGTGGCGGGGAGGGTGAGGAGGCGGCCCAGGAGGCCGGGGTCGGTGCGTGCCTCGGCGTCCCGGTCCACGCCCGGGCCGGTGAGCGCCAGGCCCGTCAGGCGCGCGCTCACCGGAACGGTTCGGTCTGCTCGGGCCACGTCGCCCACTCTAAGTGCGCCCCACGACATACGGTGGGGTCGTGGAACGGACCCCCCTCTACCTGGCCGCGATCGCGAGCGCCGCCGTGCCCGGTCTCGACCCCGTGACGGTCGAGGCCCTGCCGAGCCTGCCGCACGACCGGTTCGACGTCGCCATCGTCCGCGACACCGAGCACCGCCGCTGGGTGGTGCGGGCTCCGCGCTCGGAGGCGGCCGGGGCCGAGCTCGACGCGGCGGTGGGTCTGCTCACCCTCCTTGGACGGCGGCTCAGCTTCGCGGTGCCGGCCCCGAAGGGTTTCCTGCCGCTCAAGGGGGGCGGTCGGGCCGCGGTCTATCCCTACCTCCCGGGCGACCCCATCGACTTCGCCGAGGTGCCCGACGGACCGGGGCTCGCCGGCGAGATCGGCCGAGCCCTCGCCGGCATCCACAACCTCGACCCCCGCCTCGTCGACGAGGCGGGCCTGCCGACCTACGACGCCGACGCCTACCGCGCCCGGCGCCTGTCGGACCTCGACCGGGCGGCTGCGACCGGTCGCGTGCCGACGGCGCTCCTCGAGCGCTGGGAGCGGGCCCTGGAGGACGTCTCGCTGTGGAGGTTCGCGGCCACCCCGGTCCACGGGCGACTGAGCGGGGAGCAGGTGCTCGTGGTCTTCGACGGGGACGATGCCTCCAGCGGCCGAGTGCGTGGGCTGCTCGGCTGGGAGGGCGCCCAGGTGGCCGACCCGGCCGACGACTTCGCGGCGCTCGTGGACCAGGCCAGCCCGGACGTCGTCGAGCGTGTGCTCGAGGCCTATGCCCACGCGCGGGTGGAGCGCCCCGATGCCAACCTCCTCGTGCGCGCCCGGCTGGCCGCCGAGCTGGCCCTGCTCCGTGACCTCATGGAGGCCCTCGCCCGCCACGACGAGCCGCTGGTCGAGGGACTGGGGGCACGCCTGCGGCGGCTCGACGAGCACGTCCACTCCCTCGAGGAGAGCTCGGACGACTACCAGCGGATGTCCTTGACCCCCTTGGGCGCCCGCCCCCGGCCGGTGCCTCCTCCGGTCGACGTCGACGAGCCCGACGAGGACGACCTCACGCCGCTGACCCCCACGAGCGCCGGGGACGGGCCGCCCGAGGCGAGTCCGGACACGGGCATCGAAGCCGACCTCCACCCGGACGAGGATCCTGACGAGGGTTCTGACGCCCGCTCGGACGAGGGCTTCGAGGAGGACTCGGGGACGGGCTCCGACCCAGGCGCCGACCAAGGCACCGACGCAGGCACCGACGAGGAACCCGCCCACGAGGATGCGCCGGGGAGCGTGGCGGACGAGGTGCCGGGCCGACACCGGGCCGACACGGTGGAGATCAAGCTGTCGGAGTGAGCTGCAGCAGCGCCTCGAGCTCCTCGACGCCGATCGGATCGGGCCAGGTGGTCTGCCCGGTCGCGGCATGGAAGAAGGCCACCCGCACCCGGTCGGGGTCCACCTGCCGCAGCCGGCACCACGCGAGGCGGTAGCTCGCCAGCTGCACCGCACGGGCGGTCGCGCGCGCACCCGTGGGTGGTGGGCCGGTCTTCCAGTCGACGATGACGAATCCGTCCGAATGCTCCGGGTCGGCGAAGACGGCGTCGATGCGGCCGCGCACCGAGACACCGGCCAGCATCGTCTCCACCGCGACCTCGAGCTCGACCGGGTCGCGGCCGGCCCACTCGCTGTCGAGGAAGTTCGCGCGCAGCTGCTCCAGGCCCAGGCCCGCGGGGTCGTCCTCGTCGCTCGACCCCGGCAGGTCCTCGGCGTCGAGGAACGCGGCGCGGGCATAGTGCTGCTCGACCCAGGCATGGAAGAGCGTCCCGAGCCGGGAAGCGGGTGCCGGTGCCGTCGGCATCGGCCGACGGAGGGCACGGGCATACGCCTCCGGGTCCGCCGCCAGGGCGACCAGGTCCGAGGTGGACAGGTGCCCGGGGAGGTCCACACGCGCCGGCATCGGTCGCCGGTCGTCGCGCTCGGCCAGCAGCAGCCGCGCTTCCTCCTCCCAGTCGGGGTGGTGGGTCGCCTGCCCCTGAGCCGGGGCGCCGTGCTCCCCGCCTCCCGACCCGACGAGCGCGGCCGCCTGCTGCCACGCGGCGAGCGTCGGTGGCGCGGGCGGCGGCCATGGGATGACCTGGTCCAGGGCCAGCCTGGGGTTCTCCGGCATCGGGTCGACCGGCGGCATGGGCTCCCAGGCACTGACCCGATCGGCGGCGCCGCCGTCCCGCAGCTCGAGGAGGAAGCGACTGGTCACCCGGGGCGTGCGCGCACTCCCCCAGATGTGGGCGCTGAGCAACAGGTCGCTCCGGGCCCGGGTGGTGGCGACATAGGCCAGGCGGCGCTCCTCGGCGATCCCCCGGTGCGCCGAGGCCAGAAGGTAGTCCGCGTGAGCCGACGCGGCGTCGTCCCACTCCATCAGGCGGTCCCACGGGAAGCGCGGCAGCCCGTCGCGGTCGCCGCGCAGGTCGTGGGGAAGGCCGGCGAGCCCGCCGAGCCAGGCACGGTCGCGGGGCTCGGAATGCTCCCACGTGCCGTCGTCGGCCGGGCGCGAGGTGGTGGCGTTGTGCGCCGGGAAGCTGCCTTCGACCAGTCCTGGGACGGCGACCACATCCCACTCCAGGCCCTTGGCCGCATGGACGGTCATGACCTGGATCGCCTCGGGAGTCGTCTCGATCCACCCGAGGTCCAGGCCGCGCTCCTCGGCCACGGCCGCGTCCAGCCAGGCGAGGAAGCCGCCCAGCGACGGGCGGTCCGCGCCGGCGTCGAAGGTGGCGGCGACCTCTTCGAAGGCGTCGAGGTGTGCCCGAGCAGACCCCGGGCTCCAGCCGGGGCGCGCGAGCACCTCGACGTCGAGGCCGAAGGTCGAGGCGGCCTCGGAGACGAGGTCGGCCAGCGCGCCCCCGGTGCGGGTCCGCAGGTGCGCGATGACCCGCGCCAGCGCCCCGAGCCGCGCCAGGGCGGTCGGACCGAGCGACTGACCCTCCGGACCTCGCCACCGCGCCGAGGGGAGGTCCTCCAGGGCCTCGACCAGGGTCACTCCCTCGGCCACCCCTTCCTCGAGGTCGCGCGCGCGGTCGCGGGTCTTGCCCGAGCCATCGGCGGCCGCCGCCTGCCGCGCCCGCTCGGAGAGCGTGCGCGTCCAGGCCCCCAGTGCGTCGAGATCGGCGGCGCCCAGCCGGCAGCGCGTGCCGGTGAGCAGCCGCATGAGGTGATCGCCCCGGGACGGATCCTGCACGACCCAGAGCAGGGCCACCAGGTCGGCCACCTCCGGCGTGTGCAGGAGCCCGCCGAGTCCGACGACCTCATGGGCCACGCCGCGCCGCTCCAGCTCCTCGACGAGGGCGTCGAACTGGGAACGCTTGCGGCACAGGATCGCCGCCGTGGACCGGCCGGGGCGACGGCGCCGCTCGAGCACCCAGTCGACGACGTGGGCTGCTTCGTCCTCCACGGTGGCCAGCCTCGCCAGGCAGACATGTCCCCGCCCGGCCTCCGGCCGGGCCCGCAACGGCTCGACTGGCACTCGGGCGTGCTCGCGCAAGGGGCCGGCGACGGCGTTGGCGGCATCCAGGACGGCGGCATCGTTGCGCCAGCTGGTCGTCAACGGCAGCACGCTGACCGCTGACCCTCGGGCGAAGTCGGACCGGAACTGCGCGAGCGTGGTCGAGCTGGCGCCCCGCCACCCGTAGATCGACTGGTGCGGATCGCCCACGGCCGTCACCGAGAAGCTCGGGTCGTCGGTGGCGAACAGGGCGCGGATCAGCTGGAGCTGGGCCTCGCTGGTGTCCTGGAACTCGTCGAGGAGCACCGCCCGGAAGGACTGCCTCTCCTCCCACCCCACCTGCGGGACCTCGGCGGCGAGCCGGGCCGCCACGGCCACCTGGTCGGCGAAGTCCATCGACTCGCGCGAGGCCTTCAGGGCGCGGTAGGCCCCCAGGATCGGGAGCACCTGACGCCGCTCCCGCAGCACGTCGACCACGGCGCGGATCTCGGGCGGCAGCCCGCGGCGCCGACTGCCCTCCCCCTTGACCAGGCTCTCGAGGCGGTCGATGACCCGGCCGAGGTGGCGATCGAGCACGGGAAGGTCGACGAGGTGCTCGGCCATCTCACCCGCGAGGTCCACGACCGCCGTCGTCACGGTCGACTCGGCCTTGGTCACCGCATCCATCGGGCCGTCGTAGGCGGTGACGGCTTCGTGGGCGAACTGCCAGGCCGCGGCCTCGGTGAGGAGCCGGGTGTCGCTCTCGATGCCGACACGGGCGCCGTGTTCGCGGACGATGCGACCGGCATACGAGTGGTAGGTGGAGACGACGGGCAGAGCGGCGAGCGTGGTGGGCGACGCGCCGGACGCAACCAGACCGGCATCCCGCAGGGCCCCCAGCCGACGGGACAGCCGCTCCGAGAGCTCGCCGGCGGCCTTGCGCGTGAAGGTCAGGCCGAGGACCTCCTCGGGCGCGACATGACCGTTGGCCACCAGCCAGAGGACCCGGGCGGCCATGGTCTCGGTCTTGCCCGAGCCGGCACCGGCCACGACGAGGACCGGCTCGATCGGGGCCTCGATGACGGCCACCTGCTCAGGCGTGGGCAGGTGCTGCCCCAGGGCGCGGGCGAGGTCGACGGCAGTGACTCCTCGGCTCATGTCAGCTGCCGTCCCTCGGCCCTGGCCGGGCAGCTGGAGGCCACCTGGCAGGTGCCGCACAGCCCACCGCGCGGGGAGGCGGAGAAAGTCGAGCCCGCCATGGCCTGCGCATTGGACGCCATCGCCTGCTCCGCCCACGCTGGATCCGGATCGTCGGCCAGCGCCACCTGGGCCTGCAACGGAGTTCGCGTCGAGGCCGCTCGGCCGAGCTGGAGCAGGGCTGTGCCTCCCGGGGTGCCCTCGATGTCGAGACCGCCGTGGGCGAGCGCCACTTGGTACGCACCGAGCTGCTGGTGGCGGGCCAACTCCTCGGCGGTGGGCTTGGAGGACCCCGTCTTGAGGTCGATGATGCGCAGGCGACCGTCGCCGTGACGCTCGACGCGGTCGACCTGGCCGCGAATGCGGGCGCGCCCGACGGTGACGTCGACGACGACCTCCGAGGCGACCCGCTCCCACCCCTGGGCCCGTGCTGAGTCGATGTGCGCAGCCAGCCGACCGGTCATCTGCACGGCCTGCTCCAGCCCGCGACGCGACAGCCACCCGCTGGGCAGCCCCAGGCTCCCCCACCGGGCCCTGACCTCGGCGGCGTAGGACCCGGCGTCGACATCGCCGAGCTCGTGGGCGACGGCATGGACGAGGGTCCCGACCTGGCTGGCACCCAGGCTCGGACCCTGGCCACCGCACGCCGAGAGGAACCACTGGAGCTGGCACCGCGCGAACCGGTCGAGGTGCGAGGGAGACATGCGCACCGCCACGTCGTCCCCTCGTCGGGGCCGCTCGTCGCTGACGTCGAGCGCTCCCCACCAGGCGGCCGGGTCGGCCCCCGTGACCCCGGCGCGCGCGAGGCGGTCGAGCGTGCGGGCTGCAGCAGCGCGCACCTCACCCGGGCCGGCCGTGACCAGCGCCTGGCGCGTGGCGCCGATCAGGCCCGGCAACGAGAGCGGCCGGGGCACCTCGGTCGGCGGCCGGGCGGCCCCGCCGCCGGGGTCGACGACGTAGAGGAAGGCCGAGGGCCCGCGCTCCTCGCCACGGACGGCAGAGACGGTCAGATGGCCCCGCGTGCGCGTGAGGGCCACGTGGAAGAGTCGGGTCTCGTCATGGACGACGGCGGCACGGGCGGCGCGCCGGTCCAGCGGACGCCCTCGGGCAGCATCCAGCAGGTCAGGTCCGCCGAGGAGCAGGCCGCGCAGGCGCGGATCGGGCCAGACCCCCTCCTCGACACCGACGACGAGGACCTCTCTCCATTCGCGACCGGCGGCCTCGGCCGGGGTGCACAGTGTCACCGCGTCGTCCTGGGGGGCCCGAGCCGCCAGCGTGTCGGCCGCTAGGTCCTGCCCGAGGAGGGTGTCGAGGAAGACCTGCGGTGACTGGCCGGGTGCCCTCTCGACCTGGACGGCGGCGCGGTCGAAGAGCGCCACCATGGCGTCGAGGTGAGCATCGGCGCGTCGTCCCGCGACACCACCCCCGAGGGCGACCTGCTCCCAGGCGGATGCCAGGCCACTGGCCGTCCACATCGCCCACAGGATCGACTCGATGGTCGCGCCCTCGGCGCAGGCCGCGTCCCGTCCGGCCGCGATGGTGCGACCGAGACGCCGCAGCGATGCGCCTTCCGGACCGAGGGGGGCGCGCAGCTCCTCCTCCACGAGCGCCGCCGCGAGCAGGTCGGCGCTGCGGCGTGAGCCACCCCCGGCGAGCTCGCTCCGACGCAGGGCCCGCCTCAGCCGACGCATCGTGAGCGCATCGGCGCCTCCGAGCGGTGAGGCCAGGAGGTCCGCGGCCTCATCGGGCGTGAAGGAGGGCGCATCGTCGAGTGCCTCCAGCACCCTGGAGGCGATGGTGAGGAACGGGCGGACCGCGGGATGGTCGCGCACGGCGATCGTCGACTCCGTCGCCACCGGGACCCCGGCGCTCCTCAGGACGCGCTCAAGGGTGGCCAGGGCCGAGCCGCTGCGGGCCAGGACCGCCATGTCCGCCCACGACAGGCCCTCGCTGAGGTGGCGTCGCCGGAGTCGATCGGTGACCCAGGCGGCTTCCTGGGCGGCCGTCCGGAACACGTGGGTCTCGACGGCGCCGTCAGGCCCGAGTGGTTCCACCCGGCGGTGGGCACCACCCCCGACGGCTCCGATGTAGCCCCGGACCCGGTCGGCGACGGCGTGCACCCGCGGACCCAGGCGGTGCGAGCAGGTGAGCACGGCGACCGAGGCGTCGGGCCAGGCCGTGACGAAGAGCGAGGGCTCGCCCCCGCGGAAGGTCTGGGCAGCGCTGTCCGGATCGCCGAGCAGGACCAGGTCCGGCCCCGGCACCGCCCCCGACTCCCCGACGAGCACCTGGAGCAGTGCCGCGGCGGCGGGAGTCAGCTCCTGGGCATCGTCCACGACAACCAGGCGCAGGTCCGCCCGGACCTCCGCCAACAGGTCCGAATCCTCGGCCAGGCGCGCGGCGGCGGCCCCGAGCAACGCCGAGGGGTCGAGCGCACCGGGTGAGGACAGGGCGGTCACCGCTTCGTAGTCGGCGAGCACCCGGGCGGCAGCCGTCCACTCGGGCCGCATATGGCTCAGGCCGGCCGCGGCCAGGCCCTCGCTGCCCAGCCCGAGCTCGAGGGCGCGCATCATCAGGTCGCGCAACTCACCCCGGAAGGTGCGGGTGCCGACCGCACCCACCAACGCCGGTGGCCAGCCGGGGTCGAGGGCCGGCTCCGCGGCATACCCCTCGAGAAGTTCGCGCAGGATCGCGTCCTGCTCCGGGCCGGTGATGAGCCGCGGCATGTCCTCACCGATCCGCGCCGCCCTCCGTCGAAGGATGCCGAAGGCCAGCGAGTGCGGGGTGCGTGCCAGGGGGCCACTCGAGGTGGCGCCCAGGCGCGCCGTCACCGCCTCGCGGAGGCGGGCGGAGGCACGTCGGGTCGGGGCGATGAGGAGAGCCTGGTCAGCCGTGACCTCCCCCGCGCCGACCCGATGGACCAGGACCTCGGAGGCGAGGAGCGACTTGCCGGTGCCGGGGCCGCCCAGGACGCGCACGACCGGACCCCGCAGGTCGAGCACCGCGCGTTGGGAGGCGTCGAGCTCCGGGACCTGCGGTCGCGAGGGCTGCTGCCGCACGAGCGTGACCACCCAAGGATTCCATCACGCGGTGCCGACACTCCCCCGGCTCAATAGGTCGGCAGGCTCGGGTCGATCTCCGCCACCCAGGCCAGGATGCCGCCGCGGACATCACGCGCATCGACTCCCCGGGCCCGGAGGGCGTCGACCGCCCGGGCCGACCGGGCGCCGGACTTGCAGTGGACGAGGACGACCTCGTCCCCGAAGGGCGTGGTGGGGTCGAGGACCTCCGCGAGGGGAATGTGCTCCGCGCCGGGAATGCGGACCACCTCGCGCTCACCGGGCTCGCGCACGTCGACCAGCCGGGCGCCGTGCGCCAGCAACGCCTCCACCTCGTGCACGCTCACCTCCGGGCGCGGTGACGTCGCGACCACCGGGTCGACAGCCGGCGCCTCCCCCGACGCGAAGCCCGTCGTGCCCAGCGGACGCACGGGATCGGCGGTCGGGGAGCAGACGGGGCAGGTCGGCTCGGCGCGGACGGGCAGCTCCACCCAGGACTGCGCGAGGCCGTCGTGCACGAGGAGGCGTCCGACGAGCGGTTCACCGACGCCGGTGATCAGCTTGAGCGCCTCCACGGCCAGCAGTGAGCCGATCGTGCCCACCGTCGCGCCGAGCACCCCGCCGACCGCACAGGACGGCACCTGGTCCGGGGCGGGCATGCTGGGGAACACGCAGTGGTAGCACGGACCGACGCCCGCCCACCAGACGCTGGCCTGGGCGTCGAAGCGATGGACCGACGCCCAGACGTGCGGCAGTCCCAGGCGGGCACATGCCTGCGAGACCAGGGCGCGCGTCGGGAAGTTGTCGGCCCCGTCGATCACGACGTCGTAGTCGGCGAGGATGCCGAGCGCATTCTCCGGGGTGAGGCGGACGGCGTGCGTGATCACCTCGACCCCGTCGTTGACCCTCGCCAGGCCGTCCCGGCCGGAGACGACCTTGGGGCGGCCCACGTCCTCCACCCGGTGCAGGACCTGCCGCTGGAGGTTGGTCAGGTCGACCACGTCGTCGTCCACGAGTCCGAGCGTGCCGACGCCGGCGGCGGCGAGGTAGATGCCGGCGGGTGAGCCGAGACCACCGGCACCGACGAGCAGCACGCGCGCTGCGGCCAGCCGGCGTTGACCCAGCTCGCCGATCCCCGGGAGCAGGAGGTGGCGGGCATATCGGGTCCGTGCCCGGGCATCCAGCTCAGGGCCGGGGGGCACCAGTGGCGGTCTCGGCATGCCGTCCAGCCTAGGCGTGGCCACCGTGCCCACCCTCCGCGCGTTGTGGCACCGACGCCCACCCGGCTTCGTAGGATGACCGGGTTGCTGCACCCGCCGCGACGCTGTTTGTGCCGAGCCCAGAGGACCATGATGAGCACCCAGCCCCAACGCGGTCAGCGGATGCCGCGATCGGAGCGTCGCGCCCAGCTGCTCGAGGCCGCCCAGTCGGTGTTCGTCGCCCGCGGCTACCACGCGGCCGCCATGGACGAGATCGCCGACCGTGCAGGGGTCTCCAAACCCGTTCTCTACCAGCACTTCCCGGGGAAGCTGGACCTCTACCTCGCGCTCCTGGACCAGCACTGCGAGACGCTCGAGCGCCTCGTGCGCGACGCCCTGTCCAGTGCGTCGGGTGACAACCGCGACCTCGTCATGGCGACGATCGCCGCCTACTACGACTTCGTCGGCCGCGAGGGCGCAGCCTTCCGGATGGTCTTCGAGTCCGACCTCACCAGCGTCCCCCAGGTCCGCAGTCGACTCGACAGCGTCGAGTTCGCCTGTGCCGAGGCGATCGCTGACGTCATCTCCACCGACACCGGCCTCGACGACGAGGCGGCGATGCTCCTCGGGGTCGCCCTGGCCGGGATGGCCCAGATCACGGCGCGCCACTGGGTCGGCCAGGAGGGCGGCATGGACCAGGCCACCGCGGCCGACCTCATCGGGTCCCTGGCCTGGCGGGGCGTCGGATCCCTGCCGCTCGTGGGCGGGGAAGGTCCGGAGCCGGAGGCCGGTTAGCCTTCAGGACAGATCGCCACCTGGCCGGCACGGCCGGGCCCACCCGGCCGGCACCCGGCCGACATCGGAAGGACACGTGACGTGGAAGTCACCATCGGCGTCCAGAACGTCGCCCGCGACATCACCATCGAGACCGACGAGAGCCCCGAGGCCGTCGCCGCCGCCGTGCAGCACGCGCTCGAGAGCCCCGACAACGTCCTGGCCCTGAGCGACACCAAGGGCCGTCGCCTCATCGTCCCCGGTCGCAGCCTGGGCTGGGTCCTCGTCGGCGAGGGTGAGCGCGGACGGGTCGGGTTCGGCCTGACCCCCTGACCCCCTGACCCACTGACCTGCTGACCAACTGACCCGCAGACCTCAAGGTCCCCGCCCCGACCGGGTGGGCGACTAAATTGGGCCGCGGCACCAAACCTCTCAGGCGTCGGGGCACCCCGCCGACGCCGTCTCGGCCTCCGGGCCCGAAAGGAGCTCCACATGACCATTGGCGCAATCATCGGCACCATCATCTTCGGCGCCGTCATCGGCATCCTGGCTCGCCTGGCGCTGCCGGGCCGGCAGAGCATCAGCGCTGTCGTCACCGTGATCCTGGGCATCCTGGGCGCCCTCATCGGCTACTGGGTCTGGGGCCAGATCGGCTCCGGCGACACCAACGGGATCGACTGGATCCGCTGGATCATCAGCATCATCGCCGCGGCGGTCCTCGTCGTCGTCTACGGCCTCGCGACCGGACGCAAGCAGGTCTGAGCAAGGCACCCGAGCACGCGAAGGCGCCCCACCACCTGGTGGGGCGCCTTCGTGTTGCCGGCTTTCAGGGGTCGGTGGATCAGGGGGTCAGGCCGAGACGGGTCATCCGGACCTGGTGGCGCTCGCGCAGTCGCGCGAACATCTCCCCCACCCACGTGAGGTCCGCGCCCGCCCCGACGAGCAGGTTCGCCAGGGCCTCGCGCTCACCGGCGACGACCTGGCCCTGGGAGAGGGCCTCCCCCATGAGTCGCCGGCCCCACAGCGAGAGCCGACCGGCGAGTCTGGGATCGGCCGCGGTGGCGCCGCTCACGACCGGCACGATGAAGGCGGCCTCGTCGCGGTCGTCGAGCACCGGCGTCATGACGGCGAGGGTGTCCTCGTCGAGGACCCCGGCCAGCTCTCGGTAGAAGTCCTTGGCGATGCCTTCGCCGACGTAGGCCTTGACCAGTCCCTCCAGCCAGTCGCTGGGCCGGGTGCGCTCGTGGAAGGCGGCGAAGGGCACGACGAAGGGCTGCATGGCCCTCTCCGGGTCGATGCCCCGCGAACGCATGTGGGCGGTGAGCTCGTCGAACTGGCGGTACTCCCCGAAGGCCAGGCCGGCCAGTGCCGACTTCAGCCGGAGGGTGGGCGCCAGCTCGGCATCGGCGGCCATCCGCAACGAGGCCATGAGGGCGCCGTGGGCGAGGACGCCGAGCAGGTCGGTCACGGCGGCCGTGTATGCCGTGTCGTCGTATGCCGTGTCCTCGCCTTTGGTGCCGCGCACCGGCGAACCCTGGGCCGGGTCTGCCATCGGGTCCGGGCCTGGGTCGGTCATGGCCGCAGCCTAATCCCGGCTAGACTGGGCGGGTCCACGGTGACCGGTCGGCATGATGACCACTTCCCACGCGTGCGGGGTCAGACCCGCCGCGACGCAGACCTCCGATCGGCCCGACCCTGCGCGCCCCTGTGCGCGCGACCGATCCACGGAGTCCGTCCATGTCCGACACCCCCGTCCTCGATGCCGTCCAGCCCTCCTTCGGCGACTTCCCGATCCACCCCGAGATCGTGGCCGCGCTCGCCGACCACGGCATCACCTCGCCGTTCCCGATCCAGGCGATGACGCTGCCGGTGGCCCTGAGCCGCCACGACATCATCGGCCAGGCCAAGACCGGCACCGGCAAGACGCTCGGCTTCGGCATCCCGCTCCTCAACGGTGTGGTCTCCCCCCAGGACGAGGCGTGGGAGGACTTCGCCCACCGCGGCAAGCCGCAGGCGCTGGCCGTGGCCCCTACGCGGGAGCTGGCCGTCCAGGTGGCCAAGGACCTCGAGCGGGCCGGGGCGCGTCGTGGCATCCGCGTCCTCACCATCTACGGCGGTCGGGCGTTCGAGCCGCAGATCGAGGCGCTGCGCACCGGGGTCGAGGTCGTCGTCGGCACGCCCGGGCGCCTCATTGACCTGGCCAAGCAGGGCCACCTCGACCTCTCCCGCGCCCGCACGGTCGTTCTCGACGAGGCCGACGAGATGCTCGACCTGGGCTTCCTGCCCGATGTCGAGAAGATCCTGGCGATGACCCCGCCGAACCGGCACACCATGCTCTTCTCGGCCACGATGCCCGGCGCCGTGGTGGCGCTGGCCCGCCGCTACATGAACCAGCCCACCCACATCCGTGCGATGTCCGAGAGCGAGGGTGACACCTCGCAGACGGTGCGTGCGATCAGCCAGCACGTCTTCCGGGCACACGCGATGGACAAGACCGAGATGCTCTCCCGCATCCTGCAGGCCCGGGGTCGTGGCCTGACGATCATCTTCAGCCGGACCAAGCGCACGGCCGCCAAGGTGGCCGAGGACCTCACCGAGCGCGGTTTCGCGGCCGCCCCCCTCCACGGCGACCTCGGCCAGGGCGCGCGCGAGCAGGCGCTGCGAGCCTTCCGCTCGGGCAAGGTCGACGTCCTCGTCGCCACCGACGTCGCGGCCCGCGGCATCGACGTCGAGAACGTCACCCACGTCGTGAACTACCAGTGCCCCGAGGACGAGAAGACCTATGTCCACCGGATCGGGCGCACCGGCCGCGCCGGCAACACCGGCGTCGCCGTCACCTTCGTCGACTGGGACGACATGCCGCGCTGGGGCCTGATCAACAAGGCCCTCGATCTGGGCATCCCCGAGCCCGCGGAGACCTACTCCTCCTCCGACCACCTCTACGCCGACCTCGACATCCCGCGCGAGGCCAAGGGCCGGCTGCCCAAGGCGCAGCAGACGCGTGCCGGCCTGGGCGCCGAGGTCCTCGAGGACCTCGGGGAGACCGGCAAGTCGGCCGGCCGCGGTCGCGGTGGGGCGGGTCGCGACGGTGGACGTCGGGGTGAGCGCGACGGCGGACGGGACTCCGGCCGCGGCCGCGGCGGCGCCGGACGTGATGGAGCCCGCGCCTCCGAGGGGACCCCGTCCCCCGGCGAGGGCGAGCGCCCGCGCCGCTCCCGCAACCGTCGCCGCACGCGCGGCGGCCAGGGCGGCACCCCGGCGGCCTGAGCGTTCAGGCGATGATGCGGCGGTCGGTGGCGGCTGCGGCGCGCACCCGACCGGACCGGACATCGGCCCACGCTGCAGCCAGTCGCTCCGGCACGAGCGAGAGCTGCTCGACCCCGAGCACGTAGGGCAGCCGGACCCATCCGTCGAGGCCGCCCTGGGGGGCGAAGTTCGGACCAGCGGCCAGCGCGACACCGTGGGCCCTGGCTGCCACGGCCAGGGCCGTGGAGCCGACTTCCGGGAGGGCGCACCACAGCGCCATCCCGCCCTGGGGCGTGCGTACCCGCCAGTCCGGCAGCTGGCCGGCCAGTCCGGCAAGCAGCACGTCCCGACCGGCACGCAGGGCCGCGCGCCGCTCGGCGAGCACGCTGTCGAGCCGGTCGAGCAGGTGCACGGCGACCAGCTGCTCGAGCACCGGCGCCCCCAGGTCCAGCCGCAGCCGACTGGCTGCCAACTGGTCCACGAGCTGGCGCGGAGCCCGGACCCAGCCGATCCGCAGGCCACCCCACATGACCTTGCTCAGGCTGCCGATCGAGATCGCCCCGGGAGCGAAGCGGCCGAAGGGCGCCGGTGGCGGCTCCCCCAGCCACAGCTCGGCCAGCGACTCGTCGACGATCGGCCGCACCCGCGCCTCCCGGAGCAGGGCCGCCACCTCCCGCCGCTGCGGCTCGGGCATGAGGGCACCGGTCGGGTTGTGGTGGTCGGGGATGAGGTATGCCGCCCGCGCCCCACTGGTGCGCAGCCGCTCTCCCAGCGCAGGCACGTCCCAGTCGTGGGTGAGGTGGTCGAAGGGATGGGCCACCGGGCGCGCCCCGGCCCCCTCGATGGCGGCTATCGCGTTGGGATAGGTCGGTGACTCCACGAGCACGCCGTCACCGCGGCGGACGAGCGCTCCCAGGGCAATGGCGAGCGCCCCGAGGGCGCCGGCCGCCACGATGACCTGGTCCGGATGCGTGGGCAGGCCGCGCTCGGTGTAGCGCTGTGCGATCCGCGTGCGGAGCACCGGCAGCCCACTCGGGTAGTACCCGGTCCCCGAGAGGTAGCCCGGGAGGTCGGCCAGGGCGCGAGCGTACGCGTCGCTGGTGCCGGCGGGGGCGGCCTGAGCGGTGCACGTGAGGTCGAGCACGCCGTCGTCGAGCGCCGCCGGGGTGAGCAGGTGGTCGACCCGTCCGCCGGGCACCTCGGGCAGGACGAGGACGCTGCCCGAGCCACGGCGGGAGACGAGGAAGCCCTGCTCGCGGAGCTCGGCATACGCGCGGCTCACCGTGGTCCGGCTGACCCCGAGGCGATCGGTGAGGTCCCGCTCCGAGGGCAGTCGGGTCCCCGTCGGCAGCCGTCCGTCCACGAGGGCCTCGCGCAGCCCCTCGGCGAGGCGGTCGTAGAACGCGCCCTCGCGCCGGGCGAGGGCCTCACCCACGAGGGTGAGGATGCGATGGGAGCTGGCGCGCGGCATACGTCCATCGTGCCCCAGGGTGGACACCGATCACAGGGCCACTTGGTGGCCACTTGGCACGAAGTGGCTCTTTGTCGCGCGGCCAGTTGCCGTCAGGGTGGGTGGATGCATCGTCACGCGACCGCCGCGCCCCGCACCCAGCCCTCAAGGCGCGAGCTGCTCGCGATCGGCCCGATCGCCCAACTGCGCGCGGGCCGGCTGGGGCGGCGCATCCCCCAGCTCGTGCTCGGCCTGGTGCTCTACGGCACCTCGATGGCCCTGCTCGTGCGCAGCGCCCTCGGCGTGATGCCCTGGGACGTCCTGCACCAGGGCCTGGCGCACCGCCTGCCGCTGACCTTCGGGCAGATCGTCATCGTCACCTCGATGGCGGTCCTGCTGCTGTGGTGGCCGCTGCGCCAGCCGCCGGGCCTGGGCACGGTCCTCAACGCCGTGGTCATCGGCCTGGTCGTCGACCCCGTTCTCTCCTGGGTGCACGAGCCCTCGGGGCTGGCCGCGCGGACCGGGCTGATGGCGGCGGGGCTGCTCCTCAACGCGATCGCCACGGCGATGTACATCGGCGCCCAGCTCGGCCCCGGCCCGCGGGACGGGCTGATGACCGGCTGGGCACGTCGCACAGGTCACTCGATCCGGATGGTGCGCACGCTCATCGAGGTCGTCGTGGTCGGCGTCGGCTGGCTGCTCGGTGGCGTCTTCGGGGTCGCCACCGTCGCCTATGCCCTGCTCATCGGCCCGCTGACGCAGGCCCTGCTGCCCTTCTTCACCGTCTCGCTCACCCACCCGGGGGCGGCAGGAACGGCCGTCAGGGAGTGATCGTCGACGTGTCGATGACGACGCGGTAGCGCACGTCGCCCTTGACCACCCGGTTCCATGCGTCGTCGACGGCGGTCGTCTCCGTGGCGTCGAGCACCTCGACGGTCGCCCCGATGCCGTGCTCGGCGCAGAAGTCGAGCATCTCCTGGGTCTGCTCGATCCCGCCGATGTTGCTGCCGGTCAGCACCTTGTTGCCGCCGATGAGGTTGAAGGGCGCGACCGAGAGCTCGCTCGGCGGCAGGCCGACATTGCACAGCACGCCGTTGGGGCGCAGCAGGCGGAGGTAGTCGTTCATGTCGAGGTCGGCGCTCACCGTGTTGACGATGAGGTCGAAGGTGCGGCGGGCGTCCTTCATCGCCGCGGCGTCGGACGTCGCGATGTGGCGCACGGCACCGAGAGCCTCGGCGTCCTCGGCCTTGTCCATCGAGCGCGAGATCGTCGTGACCTCGGCCCCCATGGCGTGGGCGAGCTTGACCGCCATGTGCCCCAGGCCACCGACACCGACGACCGCCACCCGCCGGCCGGGGCCGGCGCCCCACCGCTTGAGCGGGCTGTACGTCGTGATCCCGGCGCAGAGCAGCGGGGCGGCCTCGTCCAGGCCGATGCCCTCGGGGATGCGCAGCGTGAACCGCTCGCTGACGACGACCTGTTGGCTGTAGCCGCCACCGGTCCACTCCCCGTCGTAGCCCTTCGCGTTGTAGGTGCCGACGGCGCCCTTGGTGCAGAACATCTCCTGCCCGTCCTTGCACGACTCGCACTCCCCGCACGAGTCGACGAGGCAGCCCACTCCCACGCGGTCCCCGACCTTGACCCGCGTGACCGTGGAGCCGACCGCGGCCACGGTGCCGGCGATCTCGTGGCCGACGACGATCGGGTAGTGCGCCGGACCCCACTCGTCACGTGCCGTGTGGATGTCGCTGTGGCAGATCCCGGCGTAGGCGATGTCGATGAGGACGTCGTCGTCGCGCAGGTCGCGTCGCTCGATGGTGGTGGCGACGAAAGGCGCACCGGCAGAAGGGACTTGGAGGGCTGAGGTGGTGTGCGGCATACCCCCACTGTATGCCGTGGCGCCGGCTGGGTGCCCTTCCCTCAGATCCGCGGAAGGAGGGACTCGGCGACCTTGCGGTAGGCCAGGGCCCCCTTGGAGGAGCGGGCGGTCGCAAGGATGGAGCGCCCCACCGCCGGCGCCTCGGCGAAGCGGACCGTCTTGGGGATCGGGGGCTCCAGGACCGGCAGGCCGTAGCGCTCGCCGACGTCGGCGAGCACCTCACGGGCATGGGTGGAGCGTCCGTCATAGAGCGTCGGGAGCACCCCGAGCACGGTGAGCTTCTTGTTGAGGAACTTCTTGACGTCCTTGACGGTGTCGAGGAGCTGGCCCACGCCGCGGTGGCTGAGCATCTCGCAGGGCATCGGGATGATGAGCCCGGTCGCGGCGGTGAGGGCGTTGAGGGTGAGCACGCCCAGGCTCGGCGAGCAGTCGAGGAGGATCACGTCGTAGTCGCCGCGGACCGGCTCGAGCACCTGCTGCAGGACGTACTCGCGCGCCGGCCGACCGAGGAGCACGGCCTCGGTGCCGGCCAGGTCGATCGAGCTCGGGACGAGGTCGACGCCGTCGGCGCACTCGACGATGACGTCCTCGATCTCGGCCTGGCCCAGGAGGAGGTGGTGGACCGAGTCCTCGACGGCATCGGGGTCGACGCCGAGGGAGAAGGTCAGGCAGGCCTGGGCGTCGAGGTCGACGAGCAGCACGCGTTGGCCGAGCTCGGCAAAGGCGGCGCCGAGGGAGGCCACCGAGGTCGTCTTGGCGACGCCGCCCTTCTGGTTGGCGACGGCGAGGATCGCGGCCTTCTTGGCCTTGGGACGAGGGGGCACGACGGGATCCTTGGGGACGGCTGGGCGGTAGCGCCCAGTCTCTCACGGGGGCCAACTCGCGGTGCGTGCCAAGGGTGCCCTATGCCGCTCCCTCGGCACGCATCGCGGTCGGCACTCGTCAGTCCTGCCCCTCCTCGGCCACGCGCACCGGCGCGTGGTCGCCCTCCAGCGCGGCCCAGTCGGGCTGCTCAGGCCCGGCGAGCTGGCCCTCGGGGCAGTGCGCCCGGAAGTCGCACCATCCGCACAGTGGCCCCGGCTGGGCGGGGAAGGCACTCGAGCCCTCCCCCTCTCGGGCGTATGACTCCTCGGCGCGTCGGGCGTCGCGGGCGATCGCCTTGGCGCGGTCGACCTGCCGGGTGAGCGACTCCGGCGTGTGGTCGTGGCGCACGACCTGCCCGGTGGGCACGTGGTGCAGCTCGACGGCGAGGGTGGGCCGCCGGAACATCTTCCAGACGGCGGCGGCATACAGCGCCATCGGCAGGGACGTGCGGACGTCCTCCTCCGTCGGTGGCCGCCGGGAGGTCTTGTAGTCGACGACGACGAGCTCTCCGTCGCGCTCGTCGAGCCGGTCGACGCGTCCGGTGAAGCGCACGTCGCCGCTGACGAAGCCGACTGTCCGCTCGATCCCCCGCGGCTGGGTGGAGCCGTCGACGCCCTCGAGGTAGGCCCTGACGTGCTCCTCGCTGCGCGCGCGCCACCCGGCACTGTGGGCGGCATCGCGGAAGCCGACGTCGATCCACGATCGGGCGAGCAGTCGTGCACCGGCCTGGGGCGTTCGCTCGGGGGCATCCCACCAGTCCCGCAGGGCGTTGTGCACCGCATTGCCGAGCGAGGTGTGCGCACGCTGGGACCGCTTCGGAGGTGACGGGCGGTCGAGGTACTGCATGCGGTAGCGGCGCGGGCAGTCGAGGAACGCCAGGAGCTTGCTCGGGCTCGCGGCATACAGCGGGGTGGGCATCCCGGGGAACGCCTCCTGCTGCACTCGGACCATGGCCGTCAGCCTACGGTTGGGACCTGACGGTGGCCCGCCTGTGGAAAACTCCGGGGCGCGGCCCGCCGGTGCGGCAGGCTCTCGGCATGGACAGGGACACCGTCATCACCCGTGAGAACGCCGCCGACCTCTTCGACTTCCTGCTCGACCCGGACGTCCGCGAGGCGGGCTGCCTGGCGGCGCTCCTCCTCGACGACGAGGGACGGGTGGTTGTGCCCATCGTCGTCGAGGACATCCCCTCGCCCGTGGCTCGCGACGACAAGGACCGGGCCGTCTGCCCCCTGGTCCGGGCAGCCGTGGAGGCGGGCGCCGCGATTGCCTTCGCCATCGGGCGCGACGGGCCGCTCCATGCGACCGACGAGGACCGCGACTGGCACGAGTCGCTGCTCGCCACGGCGCGCGCGGCCGACGTGCCGGTCCTCGGGGCGTGGATCGCCGGCGGCTGGGGCGTGCGTCCGTTGCCGCGGCCGCTCGCCGAGGACGCGCTCGCCGGCTGAGCCCGCCTCAGGCGGCGCCGACGAAGGCGCGGACGCTGTCGGCGACCATCTGGACCGCGATCGCGGAGAGCAGCAGACCGGCAATGCGGGTGAGCAGCACGATCCCGGACTCGCGGAGCACGCGACCCAGCGCACCGGCATACCGCAGCGTCAGCCAGACCACGGTGAGCGCGGCCACCAACGCGAGCGCCACCGAGAAGACCTGAGCGCCGCTCGTCGCGTTCTGCACGGCGAGCATCGTGGCGACGATCGCTCCCGGGCCCGCCAGCAGGGGCGTACCCAGGGGCACGAGCGCGACGTTCACCCCGGCGTCGGCGTGCTGCTCGGACTCGGCACCCATGAGCAGTTGGAGGGCGACGATGAGCAGCAGCAGTCCGCCGGCCCCCTGGAGGGCGGCCACCGAGATGTGCAGGTAGTCGAGGATGTAGCGCCCGAACACCGCGAACGAGGCGATGACGAGGAGCGCGACGAGCGAGGCCCGGCGGGCGGCCGCCCGCTTGGCGCGAGCCGGCAGCGATGAGGTCAGCGCGAGGAAGATCGGGATCGCGCCCGGAGGGTCCATGATCACCAGGAGGGTGACGAACGCCGACACGAAGGTCACGCTGTCAAAGGGCACCCGGCCACCTTAGAGGCCGATCGCTGCTGAGCCGCTTCCTTGCTCCACGATGCGCGCCAGCTGGGCCGGGTCGGTGGTGTGCTCGCCGAGCCGGTTCGGCTTGCCCTCGCCGTGGTAGTCGCTGCTGCCGGTGACGATGAGGTCGTGGGCGTCCGCGAGGTCCTGCGCGAGCGCTCGCCCGGCCGCGTCGTGGTCCCGGTGGTGGACCTCGATCCCCCCGAGCCCGGCGGCGACCATCTCCTCGACCACGTCCACGTCGAGGGCCCGGCCACGTGTCACGGTGAACGGGTGGGCCAGGACCGGCACACCCCCGGCCGCCCGGACCAGGCGCACGGCCCGCACCGGGTCGACCGCGTAGTGCGAGACGTAGTACGGCGACTCGTTGTGCAGCAGGTCCCGGAAGGCGGTCGTCCGGTCGGGCACCTGGCCGCTCGCCACGAGCGCGTCGGCGAGGTGCGGCCGGCCCAGCGTCGCCCCGGCGGCCACCTGGGCGCGCACCTGGTCGATCGTGATGGGTATGCCGTCCGCCGCCATCCGCTCCACCATGCGGTCCATCCGGGTCAGGCGCGAGGACCTCGCGTGCTCGATCTCCCCGAGCAGGTCGGCGTCGTCCGGGTCGAAGAGGTAGGCCAGGAGGTGGACGCTGCGGTGGTCTCGCTGGCAGGAGATCTCCATGCCCCGCACGAGCCCGATGCCCCGCTCGAGGGCGGCCGCCCCGGCCTCGTCCCACCCCCGGGTCGTGTCGTGGTCGGTGAGGGCGACGACGTCGAGCCCGGCTCCCGCTGCCGCAGCGACGAGCACGCCCGGGTCCTGCGTGCCGTCGCTGGCGGTGGAGTGGGTGTGGAGGTCGATCCGCATGCGCCCCAATGTAGGCCCGCGGGGAGTGCTCCCCATGGCCCTCGTTCCCAGCCGTCGGCCACAGTGGATCCATGAGCAGAGTGGACCTCGCCGAGATGGACAAGATCGGCCAGCTGTTCGACCGCCAGAAGGGGTACCTGACTTCCGGGCAGGGCTTCCTCAGCGCCAATGCCGCACCGCGGGGGTTCACCGGGGTGCTGAGCTTCCTCGAGGGTCACTACCAGCGCTGCTACGAGGCAGGCACCAAGGGCATGGGCAACGGGGTCGCGATCGCCGACAAGTGCTCGCGTACCATCAAGGCCAACTACGCCCAGTACGTCGCCGACGACCGCGCTGCCTACGAGCAGCTGAACAAGTACAACAAGAACGCGCCGCCCTACCAGCCGCCGACGGGCACCCTGGGTGCCGGGGGTCAGCCGGGTCAGCCGAGCGGTCCGGGTGCGGCCCAGCGCGTCTGGGACGGCACGAAGTGGGTGACCGCCCAGGCCAAGACCGCGGGCGAGCATGCCGGCACGGCCTTCGGGCTGCACAACCGGGGGGCGAACAACTCCGCCAAGCGCAAGGAGCTGGGGAAGCTCGGTGACCAGGCGGATGACAAGAGCATGCTCGGCGGCAAGGACACCAACTGGTTCGAGGATCCCTGGGGCACGGCCAAGGGCAAGGCCAGCGACTACGTCAAGGAGTGGCAGGCCAAGGCGGCGGGTTACAAGAGCGCCGAGGCGCAGGAGAGCGCGATGACCCAGGAGTACCGCGATGCCTATCGCGACAAGCGGGCCGATGTCCGTCAGGACCAGCGCGCCAACGGGCAGACCCCGAATGACACCCGACCCTTCGTCACCCCGAGCGCCGAGAAGCAGCAGGCCCTGAACGGGGCGATCGACGCCGTGCAGAAGCCGGCCGAGCTGATCGACGCCGCCGAGGGCGTCTACGACGCGGGCAAGGGCCTGCTCGACGAGATCCAGCGCGCGGCGAGCATCCAGCGGCTGAAGAACACCGACAACACCGGGTCGAGCACCTGGGCCAACGACTCAGGGGGGACCTGGTGAGCGTCACCGAGAGACACGCACTCAGCGAGAACTGGTCGGCCTGCCTGGCACCGGAGGGCAATGACGACTTCGCCGAGGAGTTCGAGTCCAACTGCGGCTTCCTGCTCGGCGGTGTGCTCTGGGTCGCGCGGGAGGCCTTCGGTTTCGACGTGATGGACAAGCTGGTCTACCCGCTGTGCGGTGACTGGGCCACCTTGGCGGTGACGAGCCGGGCCTGGGTGAGCCTGCAGGGCGGGTGCGCCGACATCTCCGGCAACTTCGACGGCATGAACCAACTGCCCGAGTCGGTCTGGGCGGCCGACGGCACCGACAGCGCGCCCACCCAGTTCCGTGCCCGCATGGGCGAGGTCAGCAAGAGCTTCATGTCCTACTCGGAGTCCGCACTGCTCATCTCCCAGCTCGTCGACAGCCTGATCGAGGTGGGCAAGGCCGCGGCCGACGGCATCGCCCTGTGCATCAGCCTCATCTCCGAGACCCTTGAGCGCATCATCATCGAGGCGAGCATCCCGGTGATCGGGTGGGTCGCCGGTGCCGTGGAGGCCGGTGTCTTCGTCACCCGCTTCTGGCAGAAGGTCAACCGGGCCCTGGAGCTCATCGAGAAGATCATGAAGACCATCGAGCGGGTCGTGGTGACCCTCAACAAGATCATCCGCGTGCTCAAGATCCTCAAGACCGTCCTGAGCACCTTCTCGGGCGCGATCGCCATCTCCAACACCGCGCAGACTCCGGACGCGGTCAACCACGGATTCGGGAACACCGCATGAGCTACGAGGACGACCTGCTGGCCCAGGCCCGCGCGGTGCTCGGCGAACTCCGCGACTCGCTCACCGAGGTGCGCGAGAGCACTCGGGAGATCATCGAGGAGGGCGCGCGCGACATCCGGGCTGACGCCCACCGCGACGAGGAACGCGCCCGTCAGGCGCGTCGTGGGGACTTCGGTCGTGACTGGGTCCGACTCCAGGAGCGCATCGACAGGGGCGAGAGCTCGCTGTCGGCCGTGGCGCGGGGACTGGACACCTCACCCGAGGCCCAGACGGTGCGCAGCCACACGGTGCTGAACCTGGTGGACCTGCGCCTGCTGATGGAGGATGCCGTTGGCGAGCCCGGGGAGGAGCTGCCCGTCATCCGCATCAGGGGTGAGGAGCAGGTCGGCGCCGGCGCCCTGCCCCCCGAGGCGCGACGGGCGATGGCGGAGGTGGGTCGCACCATGGGTCGGATCGAGGAGCTGAGCCGGCGCCTGCGTGACATCCCGCTCGAGGATCCGGACTGACTCCACCTCATCCGGGTCAGTGGCGGCGAGCGCCGCGCAGGGCGACCCCCGCGCACGCCGTGAGGATCGCACCCCACCCGAGGACGAGCCCCAGCGTGCTCGCGCCCACCACACCGGGGGTTCGGGGGAACCAGGGCAGGTAACCCCCTTGCCCCGGCTGCGGCAGGACCCGGTTGTGCAGCCGGCCGCTGCGATCGACCTGTACCGTCACCGGGTCGCCCACGGCATAGGTCGTGGTCTGCCCATAGGCCGACCCCGGGCGGTAGTGGCGGGTCCCGGTCACGCTGCTGCGGGACTGGCGACCCGCGAAGGAGGCTGCCGGGGAGTAGGCCGAGAGCGCAGCGCCATCCACCGTGACGCTGACCCGCTGCACCGACCTATGCAGGTCGGTGGCCGTGGTGACGGCCCCGGTGTGCTCCTCGAGGAGATAGCGACCGATGGCGGCGTCGAGCAGGATCGCGCTGAGCGGGAAGGTCACGATGGACACCGCGCCCAGGCCCCGCCGGACCCAGCGCGGCCAGCGCGAGGGCAGCTGCGTGAGGAGCAGTCCGAGGAGGGCCAGACCCGGCCAGAAGGCCCACCGCGGCCACACTCCGGGCGCCGGCCCCAACGCGTCCATCGCGTAGGTCTGGCTGCGGGCCAGGCCCGCCGCGGCGACGAGCAGGAAGAGCCCGACCAGCGTGGACCGCACCGGCCGCGAGAGGTCGGGCCCCCGTCCGGGCCGTTGCTCGACACCGTCCTGGATCCTCCCCTGCTCCATGGCGTCGACCCTATGCGGCTGCAGCCCTCACCGCAGTTCGGGTGGCCTCCGGCGGGTCAGCGCCGAGGCATGAGCAGGGTCAGGTCGAGGTCGAGCACGACCTCCGGCAGGTACTTGCCATCCTCAGCCCGGAGCGGGAAGTCCCCGCACGCGCGGTCCTTGGTCGCGACCAACCGGGTCCTGAGCGCACCGACGTCGCTGCGTCCGGGCAACTCGATCTTCTCCAGCACCTCCGACCACGCATAGACCGTGTCGCCGGCGAAGGTCGGGTTGCAGTGCGTCCCGGCATTGATCGCCAGGATCGTCTGCGCGTTCGCCAGTCCGTTGTAGGACAGGGCCCGCGCGATCGAGATGACGTGCCCGCCGTAGACGATCCGTCGACCGAACCGTCCGTGCTGCTCGACGTGCTGGTTGAAGTGCACCTTGGCGGTGTTGTGCCAGAGCCGGGTGGCCGTCATGTGCTCGGCCTCCTCGATGGTCATCGCGTCGACGTGGTCGATCCGCTCCCCCACCGCGTAGTCGTCCCAGAGGTACGGGCTCCCCGACAGGGCAGTGTCGTATGCCGTTCCGCTGAGTCCCGCGGGCACCACCAGGTCCGCTGGGGCCACCGTGGCCGGCAGGTCCGGCAGCACCGTCTCGGGCGCCGGGCTCGCCTCGTCCCGCTTGCGCACCATGACCCAGCGCACGTAGTCCAGGACGGTCTCGCCGTGCTGGTTGGTGCCGACCGAGTGGACGTGGACGACACCGGTCTTCCCGTCGCGGTTGGCCTTGACGCCGATGACCTCACTGCGCGCGCTCAGGGTGTCGCCCGGGAAGACGGGCGCGGTGAAACGGCACGCGGCGTACCCGAGGTTGGCGACGGCGTTGAGGCTGACCTCCGGCACGGTCTTGCCGAAGACGGTGTGGAAGACGACGAGCGCATCGAGCGGCATCCGGTCCAAGCCCATGGAGGCGGCGAAGGTCGCGCCCGAGGTCAAGGCGAAGCGCGAGCCGTAGAGGGCGGTGTAGAGCGCGGCGTCGCCCTCGGTCACCGTGCGCGGACTGGCGTGCACGAGCTCCTGCCCGACGACGAAGTCCTCGAAGTAGTGCCCGGCGAAGGTCTTGCTCAGCGTCATGGGGCCCATCCTCGCGTGCCCGGGCCCGGCGCCCAACGACTGCGGCGCGTGCTCTGCCTCACGCAGCCGTCGGGAAGAGCGGGCGCCGGTGACGCAGCGCACTGACGATGGCTGCGGCATACGTGCCCAGGGACACGCCCGCGGCCAGGCCGAGCCCGACGATCCCGGCCCCCGCGAGGGTGGTCAGGCCGAGCAGGGGACCCTCGCTCCCGGCGCCGATCATCTCCGAGATGCCCTGGTAGACCGCCCGACCGGGCAGCAGCGGCACGATCGCCGACGTCGTCACGGCGAGGGCGCCGGCCCGCAGGCGTCGGGCACCGGCGCGGGCGAGGAAGCCGATGACCCCCGCGGCGAGCGTCGCGGACACGGCCGCACCGAAACCGAGGGAGTCCCCCAGCGCGGTGGCCACGACCCAGCCGACGGCGCCGAGGACACCACTGAGGACGACGACCCGCCCCCGGGCGTGTGCACTGACGGCGAAGGCGGCCGCGATGAGCACGGCGCACGTCACCTGCAGGAGCAGGCTCTGGTCGAGGTAGGTCTTGGAGGAGACCGCGATCGGCAGACCGATGCGGTTGCCGATCGACAGGACGGTGGTGACCCCGATGACGATCGCCAGGGTCATGACGACGACCTCGAAGGAGCGGGCTCCCGCGGTCACGTAGTACCCCTCGAGCGCGTCCTGGGCCGCACCCACGACCGAGAGTCCGGAGAGGAGGAGCACGATGCCCGAGGCGACGATGAGCGAGGGAGAGGCTGCGGCCACCGGGCCCCAGCCCTCGCGTGCCGCCACGACGACCACGATGGCGACGGCCGTGGGCACGGCGGCAGCAATGCACTGGGTGAAGAAGGACGCGACGTTGGCCCGGCCAAGAGCCCGCTGGAGGCGATCGATGAGGAGGGCCGAGGCGAAGGTCAGCGCGATGATCAACGGGCCCGCGCCGATCAGCAGGGCGACTGCGGCGGCCAGGACGGCGCTGGCCGAGGCGACGACCCAGCGGCGATAGGGATGCGGGGCACGGACGACGGCGTCGAAGCGCTCGCGGGCCTCCTGCACCGGGATGGGATGCGCGGCCACGGCGGCCACCAGCTCGCGCAGACGCTCCAGTCGCGTGAAGTCCTGTGTGCGGTGGCGGACCACCTTCATCACGGTCATCGGGTCGGCGTGCGGGCCGCGCTGATAGCTCACCGCGATCGAGGTGAAGGTGATGTCGACGTGCACCGAGGTCATCCCGTAGGCCCTGGTCAGCTGGAGCACGGTGGCCACCACGTCGGCGGCGGGCGCCCCGGTCGAGAGCAGGGCGATGCCGGCCCGCAGGGCGAGGTCGACGACCGCGCGAGCGGTGACATCGGCGACCTCGTCGGGGTGGACGAAGACGGGGAGCTCATCGGTCGGGGGGCCGCTGGGCCGGAACGCCCTCCGGGTGCCGGCGACAAGCCGCGAGCTGCCACGGCCTCCTCCCGGCCGGGGATCGGGCGGCGTCACGGACATGCAGTCGAGTATGCCGTCAAGGCCTTCCCACGGTGGCCCGCGTGACCCTAGCGTGGGCCGACCACTGGTGCGCCAGACGAAACAAGTTGCATGATGCGCAACGCTTGCGCCTATCCCTCCTCGCGCTTCCACGACCTGATGGCCACGGCCCGCTTCGAGGTGATGCCGACCGCCAAGATCGAGGAGCAGGTGCTCGCCGGCGTCCCCCGGGAGGTCACCGTCACCGTCACCGCCGCCCAGAACAAGGGGATGGAGGCGACTGCACGTCTTCACCTTCAACCAGGTCGACGTCATCGAGCGCTGGCGGCAGGAGGCGCTGGGACGTCCGGCGCCCTGACATCGTCGGGACGTACCCTTGGGCGGTGCCCACGGATCGCCTGACCGTCCTCCTCGCCGGACGACCGGCCCTCATCGACGGCGGCTACGGCTGGCTGCTCCAGGAGCGCGGCCTGCCCCCGGGCGTCGTCGCCGAGCAGTGGAACCTCGAGAACGCCGAGGCGATCTCCGCCCTCCACGACGAGTACGCCACGGCGGGGGCGCAGGTCCTCACGACGAACACCTTCGGCGGCACCAGGGCACGCCTGTCGATGAACGGCCTCGAGGACCAGGTCCACGAGGTCAACCGCGCCGGTGCGGCGGTGGCGCGCACCGTCGCCGACCGCCACGGGATCCTCGTCGCCGGCGACCTCGGCCCGACCGGCGAGCTCCTCGAACCGCTCGGCACGCTGACCGAAGAGGATGCGGTCGCGATGTACGTCGAGCAGCTCCGCGGTCTGGTCGAGGGTGGCATCGACCTCGTCCTCATCGAGACGATGAGCGACCTCGGCGAGGCCCGCGCCGCCATCACCGCGGCTCAGCAGGTGGCCCCCGACCTGCCGATCATCGCGACCATGAGCTTCGACACCAACCTGCGCACGATGATGGGAGTGGACCCCGCCTCCGCGATGCGCGAGCTCGCTGCGGCCGGCGCGGACGCCGTCGGCGCCAACTGTGGCCGCGGACCGGAGGATATGGAGCAGATCGTCGACAAGCTCGTCGCGGCGCGCCCCGACGGAGTCCTCGTCGTCGCCCAGTCCAACGCCGGGCTGCCCCAGCTCGAGGGTGGCGACTTCGTCTACACCGTCGACCCCGCAGGGATGGCGGCACACGCCCAGCAGCTCCGCGCCCTCGGGGTGGACGTCATCGGCTCCTGCTGCGGGTCCTCACCCGCGCACGTGAGCGCGATCAGCGCCGCGCTGGCCTGACCTGCCCGACGAGCACCGACAGGGCATCGCGCAGCCCGAGCACGCCCGTGTGCAGGACCTCCAGCGGCAGGCTGATCCGCTCCGCCGCGGCCCGGGCCAGCGGCCACAGCTCGGCCTCCTCCTGCGCGTCCGTGGTCTGCACGAGCCAGACCATCCGCGTGTAGTGCTGGAAGTAGTCGTCCCGCAGCTCGGGGAACCGGTCCAGCCCCAGCCCGTGGCGCCCTCCCCCGCGACGTTGCCGGCCGAGACGATCCGCAGCACCGAGAGCTTGGGCACCAGGCCGATGCGCACGGTGGAGGCCGGCGACAGGTACGAGCCTAACGACCCGGCGAGGAGCACCTGCTGGACGTCGGTATGGGCAAGCCCCAGCTCCTCGAGCAGGAGGGTCCAGCCGGGCCACGGCGGGCACTTCCTGGGCTCGATGCACACCATGGAGCGCTTCTGCACCTGCTTCTACCGCCCCTTCCTCTCCAGCTCGGACAACCACGAGCGCTGGATGCGCGGGGGCGCCCTCGGCACCAGCGCCCGCGCCGCCAACGTCTGGCGCAAGAAGCTGGAGGAGTACGAGCAGCCGCCGCTCGACGACGCGATCCGGGCCGAGCTCGAGGACTTCGTGGGCCGCCGTCGGACCGAGCTCGGCGACTAGGATTCGGCGATGGCCATCTCCGCGTTCGACCTGTTCTCCGTGGGGATCGGCCCCTCGTCGTCCCACACGGTGGGCCCGATGCGGGCCGCGGCGACCTTCGTGCAGCGGCTCACCGAGGCGGGCCTGCTCGAGCAGGTATGCCGTGTGCAGGCCCAGCTCTTCGGCTCCCTGGGTGCCACGGGGCACGGGCACGGCTCGGTCAAGGCGGTCGTCCTCGGCCTGGCCGGTGAGCGACCCGAGCTGGTCGACCCCCGCGCCGCCGAGGCGACCTTCGAGCAGGTGAAGGCCAGCCATCGGATGCCTCTTGGTGGCACCCACGAGATCACCCTCGACGTCGACACCGACGTCATCCTGCACCGCCGCGAGACCCTGCCCTTCCACAGCAACGGCATGCGCTTCACGGCCTGGGGCCCCGATGCCGGCGAGGGCTCGGCACCCCTCTTCGAGCGCGAGTTCTACAGCGTCGGAGGCGGATTCGTCCTCGACCAGGACGAGGTCGGGGAGAACCAGATCATCCCGGACCACACGCCAGTGCGCTATCCGTTCGCCAGCGGGGCCGAGCTGCTCGCGCGCTGCGCCGAGTCCGGCCTGCCGATCTCGGGCGTGATGATGGCCAACGAGCTCTCCTGGCGCACCGAGGCCGAGGTCCGCGAGGGCCTGCTCCACCTGTGGACGGTCATGCAGGAGTGCGTCGACAACGGCTGCCGCACCGAGGGCGTCCTCCCCGGTGGCCTCAAGGTCCAGCGACGCGCCCCCCGCCTGGCCAAGCAGCTCAAGCGCGAGCACGCCGGGGACCCCCTGTCCGCCATGGACTGGGTCACGCTCTACGCCCTTGCCGTCAACGAGGAGAACGCCAGCGGCGGGCGCATCGTCACCGCCCCGACCAATGGCGCGGCCGGCATCATCCCGGCCGTCCTGCACTACTACACGCGGTTCGTGCCCGGCGCCGACGACGACGGCGTCGTGGCCTTCCTCCTCACGGCCGCGGCGATCGGCTCCCTCTACAAGCAGAACGCCTCGATCTCCGGCGCCGAGGTCGGCTGCCAGGGCGAGGTCGGGTCCGCATGCTCGATGGCCGCCGGCGCGCTCGCCGAGGTCCTGGGCGGCACGCCCCGCCAGGCCGAGAACGCCGCCGAGATCGGCATCGAGCACAACCTCGGCCTCACCTGCGACCCGGTCGGCGGACTGGTCCAGATCCCGTGCATCGAGCGCAACGCCGTGGCCTCGGTCAAGGCGATCACCGCGGCGCGGCTGGCGCTGCGTGGCGCCGGGGACCAGATCGTGAGCCTGGACACCGCGATCAAGACCATGCGCGACACCGGTCGCGACATGAAGGTGAAGTACAAGGAGACCGCGCGCGGCGGGCTCGCCGTCAACCTCATCGAGTGCTGACGCCGGCCCGGTCCGCCCGAGCCGTCAGCTGAAGACGACCGTCCGGTCGCCGTTGAGGAAGACCCGGCTCTCGCAGTGCCAGCGCAGCGCCCGGCTGAGCACGCGCGCCTCACACTCCTCGCCGGCCCGCACCAGGTCCTCGGGGGTCATCCGGTGGTCGACGCGAATGACGTCCTGCTCGATGATCGGCCCCTCGTCGAGGTCGGCCGTCACGTAGTGCGCGGTTGCGCCGACGAGCTTGACTCCCCGACCGAAGGCCTGGTGATAGGGCTTGGCGCCCTTGAAGGAGGGCAGGAAGGAGTGGTGGATGTTGATGACCCGCCCCGACAGCTCCCGGCTGAGGTCGTCGCTGAGCACCTGCATGTAGCGGGCGAGGACGACCAGGTCGATGTCGTGCTCGGCGACCAGCTCGCGCAGGCGCGCCTCGGCCTGCGGCTTGGTCTCTGGCGTGATCGGCACGTGGTGGAAGGGGACGCCATAGCTGCGCGCCAGCGGCTCGAGGTCGGGGTGGTTGGAGACGATCGCGGGGATGTCCATGGTCAGCTGCCCGGACTTCCACCGGAAGAGCAGGTCGTTGAGGCAGTGCCCGAACTTGCTCACCATGATGAGAGTGCGATGGGGCGCGGTCGAGTCCCGGATCTGCCAGGTCGCACCGAGCTCCTCCCCCACATGGGCAAAGGCCGCCTGCAGGTCCGCCAGCGGCACCGCGGGTGTCACGGTGAAGCGCATCCGCAGGAAGAGCTGCCCGGAGCGCGGGTCGTCGAACTGCTGGCTCTCGGCGATGTCCGCGCCGAGCTCGAACAGGGTGGTGCTCACGCGCGCGACGATGCCGGGCCGGTCGGGGCAGGAGAGGACGAGGAGGTGTTCTGGTGCGTTCACGCCCTGGACGCTAGTCGACGTCCGCTAGTGTCGCGCCATGCGCAACACCGAACGCGACCAGCGAGACACGGTGCAGTCCGTCGACCGGGCGATCACCATCCTCGAGACGCTGGCGCGGGAGGGAACGGTGGGCGTCACCGAGCTGGCCGCCGCCCTCGACGTGCACAAGAGCACCGCCTCGCGGCTGGTCTCAGCCCTCGAACGCCGTTCGCTCGTGGAGCAAGTCGAACAGCGCGGCAAGTACCGCCTCGGCACCGGGATCCTCCGCCTGGCCGGCGCCACCAGTGCGCGGCTGGACCTGGTCCAGGAGGCGCGACCGATCCTGCGACGCCTCGCTGCCGACACCGGCGAGACGGTCAACCTCGTCGTGCTCTCCGGCGGCGCCGCGCTCTACATCGACCAGATCGTGGGCCCCTCGACCCTCTCGTCCTACAACTGGGTCGGGCAGCACATCCCGCTCCACGCGACGAGCAACGGCAAGGTCCTCCTCGCCGGCCTCACCCGCCGGGAGGTGGCCGACCTCGTCGGTGAGCTCACGGCATACACCCCCTCCACCCTCACCTCCCCGTCCCGCCTCGACGAGGAGCTCGCGACCGTCCGCAGGCAGGGGTATGCCGTGGCCGCCGACGAGCTGGACGTGGGCCTGACGGCGGTGGCCGGGCCGGTGCACAACGCCCACGGCGAGGTGGTCGCCTCGGTCTCGGTCTCCGGCCCGACCTTCCGCTTCCGCGAGGCCCGCATGCACCAGGTCATCCCGTTGGTCACGGCAGCGGCGGACGAGGTGTCAGCCGCGATGGGCTGGCTGGGGCCCGACCGCGCCCACGAGGACTGACCAACCCCTTGACCGGCGGGGCCAAGCGCAGCATTCTGTTGCGCAGGTCACATACCGGTTGCACATTACGCAACACGGCGAGGCACTGGTGCCGGAGCTGTTCATCGACGGCGCCTTCGTCTCCCCACGCGACGGTGGCCGCCGCGCCATCACCTGCCCGGCCGACGGCCAAACTCATCGAGCCGACCGCCGGGTCGATCCTGCTCGACGGCGAGGAGTCACCGCCCTCAAGGACGACGCCCTCCCGACGATGGAGGTTCCTACGCCATCCATCCGGAAGACCTCGACGTGACCGACGCTACCCCGCCGGCCGGCTTCGGCCGCCCTGACCTGACCGCCTTCGCGGCTTACCCCAATCGACCCTGATCGGGTCTGCTGACCCCCTCGACGAGAACGCAGCGACATCACAGCCACCCAACCCCGACCGTCCGGGAAGCCGGGGCACGTCACATGGCCGGTGCTGCGGGCGTGTCGAGTGGGTCGTCCAGGGGCGACGCAGGAGCGTCGACGCGACGTGCTGAGAGGTGGTTCCAACCGAGCGCTAGGGCACCGGCTACAGGCATGGCGATGGGTCAGGAACGGCGTCGCTCCCTGCGCAGGAGGGAGCGCAGAGTCTCGGCGTTCGCGTAGCCGACCCGTCGTGCGATCTCGGCGGAGGTGAGGTCCGTGGTTGCTGAGAGGTGCCGAGCTCGTTCGATCCGAAGCCGTTGGACGAAGCCGAGCGGAGTGAGGTTGAGCGCCGCACGGACTCGTCGTTCGAGTGTGCGCCGGCTGGTGCCGAGCGACTGCGCGACGAAGGCGACGTTGAACGGTTCGTCCAGGCCGGCGCGCACGAAGCGTTCGAACTCGATGACGATCGGGTCCTCGTGCCTTAGATGTTCGTAGGCGACGAAGGCCGCCTGCGACGGGCGCTCGTCGATGAGGAGGAGCTTGGCGACATGTTGGGCCAGGTCGGGGCTGATCGATCGCACGAGTGAGAGCGCGAGGTCGATGTGGGCGAACGCGGCGCCGGCGGTGACGAGGTTCCCGTCGACCACGACCATGGTGTCGAGATCGAGGGCGACGGTCGGATAGCGCTTCAGGAACTCCGGCCCCAGGAACCAGCTGGTCGTCGCCCGCCGATGATGCATCCGTCCGGTCTCGGCGACAGCGAACACGCCGGTGCACGCCGCGGCGATCCGGGTGGTCGCCTCGTCGAGGCGCCCGAGCGAGGCGATGACCGAACGAGCATCTCGGCTCTGGAGGGCATCGTTGGTAGCGGCGGCCGTGAGGGTTCCAAGCGCAGGGACGACGACCACGTCGAACTCGCCGGACTCCGACAGCGGGTGGTCCACCGACAGGGTCATCGATGCCGTCGTGGTCACTCGCCGTTTCGGTCCGAGGATGGCGAGTTCGATCGGGCCGATCCGCGGGTCGACATCGCCGCGGGCTCCGTCGGCCACCCGCACGATGTCGATGACCGACGCGACAGCCGAACCGAAGCAGCCGTCGATCGCGATCAGTCCGATACGCATGGCGCGAACAATAGCAATACTGCCGTATACGCCACTTCTCACATGCCCTTGCCCGTCATACGCTGAACTCGCTTCACCAAGAAACCTCGACACCTGGGAGAGCCCCTCATGTCCACACCCGCATCACTTCCGTATGCCTTCGTCGCCAAGATCGTCGCGGCCGATGGACAGCACGACGCGCTCGCCGACCTGCTCGCCGGCGCTGTCGCGCTCGCCAACGAAGAAGTAGGAACGATTGTCTGGTTCGCGGTCAGGACCCACGCCGACACCTTCTGGATCTTCGATGCATTCCCCGACGAGGCCGCTCGCGACGCCCACGCCAACGGCGCCATCGTCGCAGCACTGCTGGCCAACCAGCACCTCCTCGGCGCAGCACCCGAGATCCTGGCGGCCGACGTCCTCGCGTCCAAGCTCCCGTAGTCCGCCAACGCACGAGACGATCGCGCCCCGCCGAGCCGTCGCCAGGTCGCGACGCAACGCCACGCTGCGTTGCCGAGCGGTGCGAGGCCTATCGGCACACGGACAGGATGTCGACCGCGAGCGCTCAGCCGGCGAGGGGTCCGTCGCAGAGGAGAGCGACGTCGGTGTCGGGCAGAGCCGTGAGGCCAGCGCATCGCGCGACCACCGGAACCGAACAGCCCCTGCCCTGCCTTTCCGCAGGTCAGGGGCTGTTCGCCGGAGCTGCCTGTCGGAATCGAACCGACGACCTAATCACGTCGGCTTTGCGTCCTGCCGACACCGGCGACTTCCAGGTCGGCGTGCGACTCGCCTATGCGCTGGGTCGTCCGGTCGCCGGCGGGGTCCAGACCGTCACCGTCGAGGGCGGCACGGCCACCCTCACGAGGTCCTCGGCGAAGGTCCCGGTGCGGCCTCGGCCGTCGCGAACAAGCTGCGTGAGCTGGGGGTGGTCTCGTGAACACGATCGTCGTCGTCGAGGTCGAGGAGGGCGCGCCTCGCTCGTCTCCCGTGAGGCCTTGACCTTCGCTCGTGCCATGGGGTCCGGTGAACTGCACGCCGTGGTGCTCGGCGCGGCCTCCCCCGAGGTGGTCGCCGACTGCGCAGCCCAGGGCGTCGTCGCGGTCCACGCGGCGACCAACCCCGAGCTCACCTCGTATGCCGCGGCCGCCTGGGCCGCTGGGGTCGAGTCCGCGGGCCGGGCCAGCCGGTCGACCACCGTCATCGCCGGTGCACGAACCGCGGCAACGAGGTCCTCGCGCACGTGGGTGCTCGCCGCAACCTGTCGATGGCCGCGAACGTGGTCACCCGTCGTCTCCGGAGAGCCGCTCGTCGTCGAGCGCCAGGTCGTCCAGGGCAACGCCCTCGAGACGATGGCGCTCACGGACCGGATCCGCCTGTTCACCATGGCCGGGCACGCCGTGGCGCCCGAGGACGCCAGCGCTCCGGGCGGGGCCGAGGTGCGTCCCTTCGAGGCGCCGCTCCAACCCGGTGACCTGGCGGCCCGCGTCGTGCGCGTCGAGGCCCGCGAGTCCGGGGATGCCTCCGGCCTGACGTCGGCCAAGGTCGTCGTCGGCGCCGGGCGCGGTGCCGGGAGCCACGAGCAGGTCGGCCAGACCGGCTCACGGATCGCCCCGGACCTCTACATCGCGTGCGGCATCAGCGGCGCGATCCAGCACTGGGCGGGGTGCGCCTCGAGCAAGACGATCCGGGCGATCAACACCGACCCGGACGCGCCGATGATGACCAAGGCGGACTACGCCGTCGTCGGCGACATGCACGAGGTGCTGCCGGCCCTCCTCGAGGAGCTCGCCTGACGAGTCACCCGCTGCACGCCGGGCAGGGGCGCCATGGGGCACAGTCCCGCGCACGGCATACGGAATGATGGGCGCTCGTGACCACGATCGTCTTCGTCCATGCCCACCCCGACGACGAGGCCTCGGCGACCGCCTGCTCGATGGCCATAGCCACGGACCTCGGCCATCGCGTGGTCGTCATCTACGCGACCAATGGCGACCACGGCGAGCCCGCCACCGACCTCGCCGAGGGTGAGACCGTCGTGTCCCGCCGACGCCTCGAGGCCCAGGCCAGTGCGGCAGCCACCGGGGCGGAGATCCGCTGGCTCGACTACGCCGACTCCGGCATGGCCGGCTGGGAGCAGAACGACGCCGAGGGCTCCTTCCACGCCGCGAGCACCGACGAGGCCGGTGGGCGGCTGGCGGCCCACTTCGACGAGCTCGCCCCCGATGTGGTCGTCGGCTATGACTTCCACGGCAACTACGGGCACCCCGACCACGTCAAGGTCCACCACGTCGTCAAGCGCGCCCTCGACCTGCACCACGGCCGGCCGCGCTACCTCGAGGTCACGATCAACCGCGACCTCATGCGTCGCCAACGCCAGCAGGCCATCGACGCCGGCGTCGACGTCGGGGACTGGGATGTCGACCAGCCGATGCTCGACGGCCACCCGATCGGCACCCCCGAGGCCGAGCTGCACTGGCAGGTCGACGGCCGCGCCGTCATCGACCGCAAGCGGGCCGCCCTCTCCGCGCACGCCAGCCAGACCTCGGACGTGGGGATGATGCTCGCGATCCCCGAGGACGCCTTCCGCGAGGGCTGGGGCTTCGAGCACTACATCGAGCCTGCGCTCGGCGAGCAGCCGATGCGCACCGCCTGGCCCTTCTGAGAGGGCTCAATTCGTATGCCGTGAATCGCACGGGACCCTGGCGGCGCGGGCGTGCCGCCTAGGGCCTGTTATGAAAGTCGTTTCAGCCAGTGATCGATGCTGGCGACGTGGACGGTGGCGGCGAAGCGGACGGCGAGTTTGTCGTAGCGGGTGGCGAATCCCCGATGGTGCTTGAGGTGGCTGAA
>Ga0209570_1000112_pt1 | contig 186301 bp, 157 predicted proteins | sample EBPBio172007_DNA_FD_185861 | JGI IMG/M metagenome (GOLD analysis project Ga0209570, IMG submission 185861) | Wastewater treatment Type I Accumulibacter community from EBPR Bioreactor in Madison, WI, USA - Reactor 1_9/17/2007_ DNA (SPAdes)... | ecosystem: Engineered > Bioreactor > EBPR >... | reverse complement strand
TTAATGCAAAAATTAAAGCCTTCAGAGCTCAATACAGAGGAGTAACGGATGTGAACTTCTTCCTCTTCAGACTCACAAAACTATTTGCCTAAAAAAGGATCCCCTCCACAACTTTTGACCCTGATCCGCGATTTCCGCGACGATCCCTGGCGCATAAAGCTGCATTTCTGTAAACAAAAAACCCCTGTTTTTACAGGGGTTTTTATCTTTACTTGATACTAAGTGCTTTGGTTGTCCGACTAGGGCTCGAACCTAGACTCCTCTGAACCAAAATCAGATGTGTTGCCAGTTACACCATCGGACAATCTGAACTTATTTAAAAGTTCGGGCGACAAAAATACAACGTTTTTCTATATTTACAAAAAAATGATAAAAAAAAATATTCGTTTAGAGGGCTTACTGATTTTAACTAAATTCGCATCTCATCCGAATCACAGAATACACTATGCAATTTAAAAAACTGAACAACATTATCGGCTGGCTAGTCTTTGCTATTGCCACTTTTACTTATTGTGCGACGATCGAGCCAACAGCTAGTTTCTGGGATTGCGGAGAGTACATTGCCTGTGCGTATAAGCTGGAAGTAGGGCACCCGCCGGGAGCACCGTTTTTCCTTATCGTAGGACGCTTTTTTGCCCTCCTGGCTGGCGGAGATCCTGCACTGGCAGGCAAAATGATCAATATCATGTCGGCTTTATGCAGTTCGTTTACCATCCTGTTTTTGTTCTGGAGTATCACACGCCTGAGCATAAAAATGGTGCTTAAGCCGGGCGAAAGTTTCACACAGGCCAAGCAATGGGCCGTTTTGGGAGCGGGAATCGTAGGTTCCCTGGCTTATACATTCTCCGATTCGTTTTGGTTTTCGGCAGTGGAGGGCGAGGTGTATGCCATGTCGTCTTTTTTCACGGCCATTGTGTTCTGGGCCATCCTCAAATGGGAAGCTGAAGATTCAGAAGATGCGACTTCTGCAATGCGCTGGCTGGTACTCATTGCCTACCTGATGGGTCTTTCCATCGGCGTTCACTTACTCAACTTGCTCGTGATCCCGGCAATTTGCTTTATCTACTATTTCAAGAAATACAAGTTCGAGTGGAAAACGTTCATTTACACAGGCCTTATTTCCCTGCTTCTGCTTGGCGGTATTCAGAACATTTTGATCCCGAAGATCGTAAAATTCGCGGCCGATTATGAGATTTTCTTCGTCAACAAACTCGGCATGGGCTTCAACATCGGTTCCATTATTTATTTCCTCTTACTGTTCGTTTCGCTTACCACGCTTATCCTCTACACCGTGCGGAAAAACGAAACCATGTACAAAGTCGGTTTTTATACCGGGGTGCTGTTTGCCATCATCGCAGTGATTTCAGCGTACTCGGGCATGGGTAAATTTACCCGCTTGCTCGTAATGGGTGGCTTGTTGTACGGCGTGCATTTCCTCAAAAGCAAAAATACCAATACGCTTAACGTAATTCTGATCAGTTTTGCAACGCTCATTATCGGTTACTCATCGTTCTTCATCCTCATCATCCGTTCGCAAGCCAATACACCAATGGACGAGAACGATCCAGAGAATGCCATTACCATGTTGTCTTACCTCAACCGCGAGCAGTACGGCGATTGGCCATTGATCAAAGGCCAGTATTACAACGCTCCGGCCAAATCGCAACAGTATTTTGGTGATGGTGAGCCGGTGTATGCCAAAGACGAAAAAACAAAGAAATACAAGATCACCGATGACCGTAAGAAATCGATACCCGTGTATGAAGACGAATACACCACGATTTTCCCTAGGATGTGGAGCCAGCAAGGAAACCATGAGGCTGCCTACCGCTATTGGGGTGACGTTCAGAAACACCACCGCAGTAAAGTAAGGCAAAACGACCAAACCGGCGAGATGGAAGAAGTGCAGATCCCAACCTGGGGCGCTAACTTTACGTATTTTATCAATTACCAGGTGAAGTACATGTACCTCCGTTATTTTGCCTGGAACTTTATCGGACGCCAAAACGATATTCAGGGTCTTACCGGAAATCCGTTGGAAGGCAATTGGAAAACAGGCATCAAGGGACTGGATGATGTGATCCTGGACACCGATACCTCGCTCGAAACGCACCAGGTAGCCAATAATAAAGCCAATAACTCATTCTTCGCGCTGCCGTTTATTCTGGGCGTTCTGGGCTTTGCGTTTCAGTACCGCAAGCACAAAGGCGATTTGTGGGTTGTGTCGTTGCTTTTCCTGCTCACCGGGCTGGCCATCGTAATTTACCTGAACCAATATCCTTATCAGCCACGCGAACGTGACTATGCCTATGCCGCGTCCTTTTATGCGTTTGCCTTCTGGATCGGTTTTGGGGTGTTATTCATTTTTGATCTGCTTTCCAGGAAAGGCGCCAAAACGTCGGGAGCTGCAATTGCTACACTTGTCGGACTTATCATTCCTGTAATTATGGGAGCCCAGGGATGGGACGATCACAACCGCTCGAAACGTACCATGAGCCGCGATTTCGCGATCAACTACCTGAACTCCTGTGCGCCTAATGCCATTTTGTTTACGAATGGTGACAACGATACATTCCCACTTTGGTATGCCCAGGAGGTAGAAGGTATTCGCACAGATGTGCGTGTGGTGAACCTGAGCCTTTTGCAAACCGATTGGTACATTAACCAGATGCGCCGTGCCGCCTACGAGTCGGCTCCGGTACCGTTCACTATCCCGGCTGAGAAATACGTGCAAGGCACCCGCGATGTGGTTTACCTGATGGATAAAGGCGTGGGAGCAATGGATCTGCGAAAAGCGATTGACTTCGTGGAGTCGGATGATATTGCGAATAAGTTTGATGGCTATGGTAAACCATTGGATTACCTGCCAACAAAAACATTTTATGTACCGGTTGATTCTGCGGCCGTTATGCGCGAAAAAATTGTGTCGGTAAAAGACACCGCCAGGCTTGTGAAAAACATCAAGTGGTCGGTTAACCGGTCGTATATCACCAAAAACGATTTAATGGTACTTGACCTCATTGCACATAACAACTGGAAGCGCCCTATTTATTTTGCCGTAACCACAGGGTCTGAGGCTTACCTGGGTCTGGAGGAGTATTTTGAGCTTGATGGCCTGGCTTACCGCTTGATGCCGATTAAAAATACCGATGAGGAAATGGCACAAGGCGGCCGTGTAAATACGGATGTGATGTACGACAATGTGATGAATAAATTCCTCTGGGGTGGTGCTGATAAGGACGGCGTAAATCTCGATGAGAATTGCACCCGCATGTTGTCGAACATGCGCATGCAACTGGGAACCCTCGCAAATGCGCTTATTGCCAAAGGACAAAAAGAAAAGGCCGAGAAAGTGCTGGACCTTTGTATCGAGAAAATTCCAGATGAAAATGTACCATACGAGGCAACGATCTATACCATTGTGGCAGGCTATTATCAGGCTGGCAATAGCAAGAAAGCAATGGCGTTATCTACGAAATTATTCGATATATACGAGAATGACCTGAAAGTTTACCAGGCACAAAAGCCGGCACACCGTGCAGCTTTTGGTCGCGAGATCGGCCAGGCAAAAGAGATCATGAAACGGTTGGTGATGCTGGCCGGACAGTTCAGGCAGGAAGCCTATTCCGATCAATTGATGAAACGCTTATCGGCTATTGTCCCCATGGACGAATTGATGCCTGCGCAACCGCAGATCCCGCAAGACATTCAATAGCCACAGGTATTTACTAAGTAAAAGGCCTTCGGTTATTTTGCCGGAGGCCTTTTTTTATTTTTCTATTTTTCGCCATGAACACGATGACTTTTCCGCAATACCGCAAGTACGCCAACAACCGCAATTTCTTTATGATCATTTCGAGCGATGCTTTTGAAGAGATCAGCGTGGTTGGCAGTAAGAAAATTGTGCGGCAGCACCAGGCCAGGATCCTGCCTGATATAAACCTGATCCATGATCTGCTGTTCGATCCTCAATTCTCGATAACTATCGATGAAGAAGAATACACACGTCAAAAATCACTAACCTAAAAACATACCTTTATGAACACCATTGCCATCATCGGCTGCGGCAATATGGGCCTCATTTATGCCCATGCTTTTTTAAAATATAAAATCACCAGTCGCGATCAGCTGCTGTTGGTTGAGAAGAACGAAGAACGTCAGCGCATGCTTTCCGGTTTGGATATCGGACGGGTGGTGACGGTTGACAGTCCTGAAATAGTGACCTGCAATATCGTTATTCTGGCTGTAAAGCCACAGGATTTTGGAGCTCTGGCGCCTGAGCTGCGGCAGGTAATCCATCCGGATAGTGTTGTGCTTTCCATCATGGCTGGTACCGAGATCAGCTATATTGCATCGGCGCTCGGCCAACATAATGTAGTACGTGCTATGCCCAACTTGCCGGTGTCGGTAAGTATGGGTATGACGGCCTTTGCTGCTTCCCAGGGTTTGTCGCAAGAGCAGATCCGCTTGGTAGAGAACCTGCTGTCAACTACCGGACGAACACTTTACCTTAAAGACGAACATCAACTCAATGCCGTCACAGCCCTTAGCGGCAGCGGTCCGGCGTATTTTTTCTATTTCATGAAGGCCCTGATCGATGCCGGTGTGAGTATGGGACTTGACGAGGCAGTGGCGTCTGTGCTGGCCCGCCAAACCATGCTGGGTTCTTTTCATCTCATCAACGATGGCGCCAAAACACTTGATGGCTACATCGCTTCTGTAGCATCGAAAGGTGGCACAACAGAGGCCGCATTAAAAACGTTTGGCGAACGCGGGGTGCACGATGCCATCGTGGATGCCTTGGCACAAGCGGAAAAACGTGCAAGAGAACTGTCAATCAAATAATTATTTACCTTTGTGATTATGGATAATTCATCGGGGCAGGGAGTGAACCCGCCAAAAAGCAAATGGAAAAAAAGGCTGTGGATGGCTTTGGGTATTTTAGCTCTCCTGGCAATTGGCTACGTACTCATCTGTGGGATGCACTACTCAAGCGGCGCACGCACGGGCATCGTTATCAAAGCCTCCAAAAAAGGCTTTGTGTTTAAAACGTATGAGGGCGAACTCAACCTGGGAGGTATCTCGGAAGGCGATGGAACGATTATGCCAACGCGGATCTGGAACTTCTCCATTCCCAAAGGCGATACGGCTGTTTACAATGCTATTATCCGTTCGCAGGGCAAGCACGTTAGGCTGTATTACGATGAGCTGCTGAAAGTGTTTTTCTGGCAAGGCGACACGCCCTACATGGTGAATAAAGTGGAGGTGGTGAAGTAGGCATTGCTGAACGGAACGATTTCTTGCCTGTCAGCATTCCGATACATAGCTTGGTTTTTTGATATCTCGTAGCAAGTGGGGCGTTCGGGCGCGCTTTCTGTTGCAATCTTTTACCTTGGCTTTGAGAGCCTCAGCCTGCGTCAAAAAGGATTTTCACTGCAATCTTTTACCTTGGCTTCGAGAGCCTCAGCCTGCGTCAAAAAGGATTTTCATTGCAATCTTTTTACCAGGTGTTGAGAGCCTCAGCCTGCGGCAAAAGGATTTTCACTGCAATCTTTTACCTGGCTTCGAGAGCCGCTGTCCATTTTCTGCAGCGGGGACACGCCCAAAATATTCTGATTCCTGAAATGCCTGAGTGCTTTTATTTTCCTTCGATCCACTTGGTGATCTCGGCATCCATCGGTTTTACAGAGGAAGCGAGGTGTTTCACTACTTTTCCGTTCTCGTCTATCAGAAACTTATTGAAGTTCCACTTTACGGTGGCGTCCAGTACACCATTTTGCGCTTTTGAGGTGAGGTACTGGTACACAGGGCTGCTGCCAATACTCACTTTTTCCATCATCGGAAAGGTCACGCCGTAATTTTTGGTGCAAAAGGCTTTGATGTCAGCACTGCTGCCGGGTTCCTGACCACCGAAATCGTTGCAGGGAAAACCGATGATGGTGAAATTCTTGTTTTTATAAGTCTCGTAAAGTGTTTCGAGGTCTTTGTATTGCGGTGTGTAGCCACATTCGGAGGCTGTATTGACCACCAGTACTTTTTTTCCTTTCAGGCTGGCGAGGTCGAAGTCTGCGCCTTCGAGGGTTTTTACTTTAAAATCGTGCAGACTTTTGCTGCCTGAATTGGTGAAAGCCATGGTGATAGCGGCCAGGGCGAGGATAGTAAGTTTTTTCATAGGTGAAGCGCTTTTTTTTAAAATACGGTACAGACGGCACAATGGATTTGCCAGTTGCCGATTTGTTGAAAATGACCGACGTCAGCCTAACAAATATAGCCCAATGCCTGATCAAATGCTAATTAATTTCCTAAATTTGTGCCGTTTTGCAGAGCGCCCAACACATAGCAAATCCAGAAGCGGTTAGCTACGGTAAAGTTCAATCCCTTTTTAAATTGACGAAATTTACCTTGTCGGCGCTCGTCGTTTTTTCGGCCATTATCACGTATTTTACCGTTGCCGAAAGCTATACCTGGCAACGTATTCTGGCTATTTGCCTCGGCGGTTTCCTGGTAACCTCGGCCGCTAATGGATTCAACCAGATCATTGAGCGCGATCTGGATAAGCTGATGAATCGCACCCGGCTAAGGCCTTTGCCTACAGGGAACTTATCGGTGCGGGAAGCCTTTGTGTTTTGCCTGTTTTGCACGGTGGCGGGCACCGCCCTGCTTTGGGTATTTACCAATCCGCTGAGCGCTATCGTCGGTTTTGCGTCGGTGCTTTTGTATGCATTGGTGTACACGCCGCTTAAGCGTAAAACGCCGTTTTCTGTTTTCATCGGCGCCTTTCCGGGGGCCTTTCCAACGCTTATTGGCGCTGTGGCTGCTACCGAAGGTTTTGGTCATGTCACATTTTCAGCGCTCCTGTTATTCTTTATCCAGTTTTTCTGGCAGTTTCCGCATTTCTGGGCCATTGCCTGGGTAAGCCACGACGATTATCAGAAAGCCGGTTTTTTCATGTTACCGTCCAAAGGCGGGCGCGATAAATCCACCCGATCACGGATCCTGATTTACACATTATCGTTATTTCCCATTGTGCTTACGCCTTATGTGTTTGGCTACAGTGGCTGGATATCAGCGGCGGTGGTTAGTTTTATGGGCTTCCTGTTCTCTTACCAGGCTTATAACCTATACCGCTTTGGCAGCATCGAAGCTGCCCGTAAGCTCATGTTCGGCTCCTTTATTTTTTTACCCATCGTGCAGCTAACGCTGATGGTAGGACACAAGTTTTTAATCTAATTTCTCTATTGTTATGGATGCAATCCCGAACTCAGACACCAACCAGGGCAGCAATGAAAAAGCCCTGAAACCAAGCCCGACCTACCGGAGCGAACTCAAAGCTGCCCGCCGCAAATCGGCCAAGCCATTGTTGTGGCTAGGTATTGTGAGTATTGTGATGTTGTTTGCCGGTACAACCAGCGCCTATGTGGTACGGGCAGATAATGGCAACTGGCTCGTTTTTAACCTGCCGAATGCGTTTTACCTGAGCACCGCGGTTATTGTTACCAGCAGCATTACCTTGTTTATGGCGTTGCGCATGGCCAAGAAAGACAATAAAACCGGGACGATTTTGGGCGTGGCCCTCACGTTTGTACTTGGTATCGTGTTTACGTTTACGCAGTTTGCCGGTTATAGCGAACTGACAGACAAAGGCATTGTGGCCATGGGTAAATATTCCAATGCTGCAGGTTCCTTTTTGTACTTTATCACGGCGCTGCATCTTTTGCACCTTTTAGGAGGTCTTATTTCCTTATTTGTAACGCTTATAAATAGCCTGCGAGGCAAGTACAGCGCGGGAAACACCCTTGGCCTGGAACTGACGTCTATTTATTGGCATTTTCTTGATATTTTGTGGGTGTATTTGTTTTTATTTCTCTATTATATTCGTTAAACTTGCAGCATTATTTCATAAAATCCGTTAAAAACGCAAAAATTTAATTTATGTCTCACAGCACAGAAATTGATTCAAAGACAGCCTGGGGCGGTGGCCAATCGCCATTCCGCATCAGTTATGGTAAAATGATGATGTGGTTCTTCCTGATATCGGATGCCCTTACTTTCGGCGGCCTCCTGGTGTCTTACGGATTTATCCGTCATAAATATGCGGATGTGTGGCCTAAAGCAGAGAATGTATTTACGCACTTTCCCTTTGTGGATAAACACTTGCCGTTGGCTTATGTGGGTTTAATGACGTTTATCCTCATCATGTCTTCTGTAACCATGGTGTTGGCAGTAGAAGCCGGCCATCGTAACGATAAGAAAAAGGTGATCATGTGGATGTTCTGGACCATCGTTGGTGGTGCTACCTTCGTGGGTTCACAGGCGTGGGAGTGGTATCACTTTATCCATGGTACTGCTGAAGGTGCGTTACGCAATGTGTGGGATATGGAGCAAGGAAAATATGTGCAGCAAGTCGTTCATGGTGCCAACATGGTGGTGAACGAATACGGCGTGCCTCAGTTTGCCAACTACTTCTTCTTTATCACAGGTTTCCACGGTTTCCACGTATTTTCGGGTGTTATCATTAACCTTATCATTTTCCTGAATGTGATCAATGGAACCTACGAGCGCCGTGGTCACTACGAAATGGTTGAGAAAGTAGGTTTATACTGGCACTTCGTGGATCTGGTGTGGGTATTCGTGTTTACCTTCTTCTACCTGCTTTAAAAAATCGTTTTATCAAAATCAAAACCATTCGCAAACTCACAAATTAATTTATTATGTCAGAATTTCACGACGATTATCCTTCATACGAAACCATGGCTCTTCACAGCGAAGAGGAAGGAAAAGTAACCCGCAAAAAATTATGGAGAGTATTCTGGATCATGCTCTTTATTACCATTGTGGAGCTGGTAGTTGGCTTCCTGGCCCCAGGTCAGGGTTGGTCTGGTACCGCGTTCCTTAAGATCTTTTTCATCGCCCTGACTATTTTGAAAGCCGGCTACATTGTGATGTCTTTCATGCACTTGGGTCACGAGGTTAAGTTCTTTAAAATGGTGGTTCTCGTGCCATATATTATCTTCATGAGCTACGGTATCTTTATCATCCTCGACGAAGGTACTTACAGCAGCGAGCCAGCAAACCGCACGAAAGTGGATCCTTTGTTGATTCAACAGCAAGAAAATCTGAAAGCCGGTCATGGTCATCATGAAGCTGCTCCGGCAGCCGAAGGTCACAGCGAAGAGGCGCACCACTAATAAGCTATTACGAAATTGAAAAGCTGTCGCAAACGCGACAGCTTTTTTTATTTATGTGCAGATAATCGTTCTACTGTGCTGATCGTACATAGGTAGTCAAACCGAAGCCGCCGGCATTACGTATCGAAAGTTTGCCTGGGTTCGTGAGCCGACACCAAAACATGTTTCCATTGAAATGAAAAAGGCTGTCTGAAAAAGACAGCCTTTCTTAAATAACATAAGGATAGTTTTAGCCAGTATCAGAATTCGAACTTATAGCCGATGCCTTTGATGGTTTTAATGTAGCTATCGCCCAATTTTTCGCGAAGTTTGCGCACGTGCACGTCGATGGTCCGATCGCCCACTACTACTTCGTCGCCCCATACCTGTTCGAGAATATACTCGCGGGTAAATACCTTGCCAGGCTTGCTGGCCAGTAGCGACAAGAGTTTGAATTCTTTTTTAGGAAAAGAGATTTCCACATCGTTTTTATACACCATGTACTTTTCTTTGTCGATTCTTACCCCTCCAAGATCCACTTGAGATGGTTTTTGCTGGTCGGGCGAATAGCGACGGAGCAGTGCTTTGATACGGCTGATGAAAACACGCGGTTTGATCGGTTTGGTAATGTAATCGTCGGCGCCGACTTCAAACCCTGCGATCTGCGAGTAGTCTTCGTTCCGGGCGCTTAGGAAAGCGATCATGACATCTTTCAATGCCGGTATTTCGCGGATCTCGCGGCAGGTATCTATGCCATCCATTTCCGGCATCATCACGTCGAGCACGATGAGGTTGGGCACTTCTTTTTTAGCAATGGTTATGGCGTCTTTTCCATTCAGGGCAGTAAACACCTGAAAGTCTTCTTTCTTTAAATTGTAACTCAAAAAATCAAGGATGTCCTGCTCGTCATCTACCAGCAAAATTTTGTAGATATTGTTATTTTCTGTACTCATAGCTTCTGTCGGCACAAAGGTATAGCGAATGCCGGTCGCTAACGTTAAATTAACTTTAAGAAATCACTTCGTTAAAGTTGTGTTTTATAGTGCAGCCAGCGCCAGGCGCGAGCTTTCGTTTAAAGGTACGTAATTTTTGCCACTTTGTCGAATCGCATACTAAGTTGATCTAAGTTTAGCATCCTCTAACTTTTGCTTTGCACATTGGTAATGTGCGGTGCTTTATTTTACGCTGTACTAAATTCTCAAAACGTCCCTTATGTATCTTCTCAAAACAACCGTGTTCCTGGCGCTGACGGCGCTGGTCGTAACCTCGTGCAACAACAAGCCAGCAACAGTAAGCCGTAATTCGGCGATTCGTATCAAAGGTTCTGATACCGAGTACCAGATGGTGAAATCGCTGGCGGAGGCCTATAGCAGGTTGCACCCTGATGTGCAGCTCGTCGTAGAAGGCGGTGGTTCTAATGAAGGTATCAAGGCTATGGTGAATGGAGAGATCGATATCTGCAACGCTTCGCACCAGATGAACGAGAAAGACCTGAAAGCGGCGGCTCTTCATCATATTCATCCCAATTCCATTATTTTTTCGGTAGATGCAGTAGCCATTATCACCAACTATAAACTCGCGGTCGATAGCCTTTCCATTGAACAGCTATCACAACTGCTCCGTGGCGAGATCAAGAATTGGAAAGAACTTGGTGCAGCTGATATGCCGGTAATCGTTTACGGGCGAAATAAGTCTTCGGGTACACAGGATTACATCAACGAGAAATTCATGAAAGGAAACCACAACGAACAGATACAGGTGATGAAAACCAGTGGCGATATTGTAGAGCATGTGATGCAAGACCCGGGCGGCATAGGCTACGTGGGCGCTGGCTTCCTGATGGATAGCACCGGTAGGCCGAACGGAAAAATTTGGGCCATGCCTATTTACATCGACGGCCACCGGGCTTATTCGCCCTATGAGACAGCCGCTGTTAAGAGTGGCGAGTATGTGCTCACACGACCTTTGTATCAATACGTGAACGGCGTGCCCGATCAGCAGATCGAAGATTTTATATTATTTGAATTAAGCGGACAAGGACAGGAAATTGTGAAGCGTTTCGGCTTCTTCCCAATCAATGATAATCAGCAGCAGATAAACCGGCTTAAAGGCTTACAGGCAGAATAACCGCGGGCAGGATGACGGGTGTTTATTATTTAATACAGAGTTTACAAAGAGTTATATAGATTAGTAGCTTATTAGCATCTTAGTTTTATGGCAATCACAATCAGGCAACTTATCGAAAAAAACAAACAGGCATTCGACCAGGGTTTTTTTATTGAATCCCTTAACCTTAGTTTTATCCTCATTAATAAAGCGCTAAAGCAGATCATTCGTGAGGATTTGAAGCAGGAACTGCTGGATCAGAAGATCAAGACGTCGGCACTCATCGGTTGTATAAAGAAAGAATTGCCAGACAATGTAGCCTTGAAGAAAAAGGTTTCGAAAAAGGTGCTCAAGGATATTGAACTGTTTTCGAAACTGCATAAAGAAATCCATAAGGAACTCAAATTTCAATTCCCCGAAAAGAAAATTGCAGAAACATCGCAGCTCGGCATCAACTGTATAGTGATTCTTAACACAAGCCTCGTTCGCATTAAAAACAACAAGGTAGAATAGCACTATTATCTTTACACTATATTCGACGAGGGCATGGTCTTATGCTATCAATGCCCTGATTTACCGGATGCCGGATTTGGTAAGTTGAAATGGCCGGTTAGACGGGCGTATTTCAATTTGGAGAGTTAATGATTCGCTAAACTTGCCTTGTCGGATGCTTCATGTTATCGACGGAACTTTGCCCGACAAAAGTGAAACCCGCAATGATTCTCGTTCCCTCTGCCGAAGCCTATGAAAGCAGCCTTGTTTACGCACAAACCATACAAACCGGCTTGTTGCCCAAAGCCAGGCATTTCACAAAGGCATTTAAAGATTGCTTCGTACTGTATAAACCACAAGATAAGATAGGCGGCGATTTTTACTGGCTCACCAAAAAAGATGATACGGTTTTCTTCGCCCTTGCCGATTGTACCGGCCATGGTGTATCAGGTGCGATGCTTTCGGTGCTCGGCATCAGCCTGCTGAATTACGTGGTGCAAAAGAATTTTAGCAACATCGGCGATTACCTTTCCGAACTGGATAAGAAGTGGGTAGAGACGTTTAACGGTGAGGCTCATGACTTGCATTTCAACAACGATTGGATGGAGATTACCCTGTTTGCGTACAATACGCTTACACGCGAATTTCAATATGCAAGTGCGGGTGGCGAATTTGTAATTTACGAAAACGGGAAGGCAAGTACCTACCGCGGTAACACGTTTCCTGTGGGCGGCTGGCAAATTGAGCAGGATCGGGAGTTTGCCAGCTACAGTGTGAATGTTAGTCCAGGAGCCAGGCTGTATTTTTTTTCAGACGGAATGAAGCATCAGTTTGATAATGCTGATCGTAAGAAATTTGGGCGCAAGCGCTTACTAAGGGCCATCGAACATTACCACGCGTTTCCCATGGACCATCAGTACGAGATGATCGAATATATTTTCAATGCATGGAAAGATACAACTCCACAAACCGACGATGTGACATTGGTTGGCATTGAGCTGGACTAAGACGGTGTGTTAATATAACGTTAAGTTAAACCGGCTGTACCGGTTTACCTTTTAACATTAAGGTAACGTGTGGGTAATAAAAAAATTAACCCGTCTTTGTTTTTTTGCGTTCGAAAAATCACAACTATGTTTCAGAAATTACAACTCATTTTTGGCTTCATTGCTTTTGCGTATGCTGTTCAGGCACAAACCGGTAAAATAGCGGGGAAGATCGTGGACGGAAAAACCGGTGAAACGCTTCCGGGCGCTACCGTGATGATTGAGGGCACTACCCGCGGTGCTTCCAGCGATTTCGACGGAAATTACAGTCTTAACGGACTTCAGCCGGGCAAGTACACCATTGTTGCCAGCTATATTACGTATGATAACAAGAAATTTGTGGACGTGGTTGTGAAGGCGAACGACGTGACAACATTTAATATCACGCTCGATCAGGCCAGCTCGGCAACGTTGATAGAAGTAGTGGTGCAGGCTGAGATGAACAAGGAAAATACGGCGACGCTTTTTGTCATGCAGAAAAACAACGCGAGTGTGAGCGATGGTATTTCCTCGGAAAGTATCAAGAAAACGCCGGATAGAAGTACCAGCGACGTATTGAAGCGCGTGAGTGGCGCCAGCATACAGGACAATAAATTTGCGATTATCCGCGGGATGAGCGACCGCTACAATGCCTCTTACCTTAATGGATCGCCGCTGCCAAGCTCGGAGAGCGATCGCCGCGCTTTTGCGTTCGATATCTTTCCGGCAGGCATTCTCGACAACCTCATTATTTTAAAAACGGCAACACCTGATTTGCCGGGCGATTTTGCGGGCGGTATTATCCAGGTGAACACAAAGAGTATTCCTGAAAAAAACAACACGAGCATTTCCATCGGCACAGGTTACAATCCGATGACCACGTTTAAAAACTTCAAGACATACCAGGGCGGAAAAACCGACTGGCTTGGCGTTGACGACGGGTCGCGTCAGCTTCCGTCATCCATTCCTTCTACCGAAGACTATTCGAAAGTATCACTCAATACTGATAAGGTAGAGTATGCCAAAAATCTTGACTACGATTGGACTATTAAGAACAAACAGGCTTTACCAAACCTCAATTTGCAGTTTACCCAATCCAACGTGTTCAAACTTTTTAAGCGCGATTTTGGTAGCGTAGCGGCAATAACGTATCTCAACAACAATGCAACAACTATTACCGATCGCCGCGAGTTTGAAGAGCAGGGGGAAATGGTTCAAAAAACCCGCGATTACAAAGACTCGACATTCATCAACACGATTCTGGCCAGCGCGCTGTGGAACCTTTCCTATAAGTTGAATGATAACAACCAGCTCGGGTTCAAAAACCTGTATTCGATCAATACCGATAACCGAACCATAACCCGTTCGGGCATAGCGGATGCCAGCGATGTGACCAACCCATTGTGGCAGCGTTCAAACGTTCGGTTTTTTACGCAGAATACTATTTACACGGGCCAGCTTAACGGCGATCACTACATCCCGAAAGGAAAAATCAAGGTAAAGTGGATCGGCGGGCTGAGTGATATTAAACGCGATATTCCGAACCTGCGCCGGATGGTGTATCAGAAATCCAGTCCTTCCGAAAACGACTCTGTAAAATATGCAGCCCAGATCCTGAATGATGCCGTTGGGCCAACCAGCGCGGGTTCGATGTTTTTTGCAAAAACGCAGGAACGCATCTACAGCCTTCGCTACGATATTTCCAAAATGCTGGAGTTTAAAAAATCGAAACATGAGATCAAGATCGGCGGCTTCCAACAGTACCGTGATCGTAGCTTTGCCGCCCGCCTTTTGGGTTACACTTACTATGTAAAAGGAAGCGCTATCAGGCCGAATACCGACTTGAGCTTTTTACCAGAGGATCAGATTTTTGCTCCTGAAAACATGGGCGTAACAAATGGGGTTGGCCGGAATACCGGTGGATTTAAACTGTCGGAATCAACCACCTACATTGATAGCTATCAGGCCTCGTCGATGTTGAATGCCGCTTACATCATGTCGGATTCACGTATCCTCGAAAAGCTGAGATTTATTTATGGTGTACGGGTGGAGTCATACATGCAATCACTGAAAACGAATAACATGGACTACAGTGTGAAAAACCAGGATACAACAGTAGTCGATTTCCTGCCATCTATAAACGCTGTTTGGTCTATCAACGATCGCACGAACCTGAGGGCGGCTTATTATAAAACAGTAAACAGACCTGAGTTCCGTGAGTTGGCGCCATTTAACTTTTACGATTTTGTTACCGATTACCAAATCTCCGGGAACGACAGTCTGAAGCGCGCTACCATCAATAACTACGACCTGCGTTTTGAGTATTATCCAAAAAAACCTGGACAGATTTTCTCGGTGTCTGCATTTTACAAAGATCTTACCAATGCAATCGAGCAAATTGCCGGTAACGGGCAAATCCGTTCCATCAATTTTGCCAATGTGCCAAAGGCAACTAACATTGGTCTCGAATTGGAATACCGTGTGTTGCTCTCTACCATTTTTCGTGCCGACTCATCGAAATTTCTCAATGCTACCACTTTATTTACCAACTTCTCTTACGTGCAGTCGCAGGTAGATGTGTCGAAGCTAAACAATGTAGAAGCCAGACCGTTACAAGGCCAGAGTCCGTTTATCATCAATGCCGGCTTGCAATACCTCGACCCTGAGTTTGACTACGGCATTGCACTGTCTTACAACTACGTTGGCAGGCGCATTGTGATCGTAGGTAATACCGATGAGCCAAATATCTGGGAGAACCCAAGGCATGTACTTGATTTACAGGTTTCAAAAACATTTAAAGAAAAATTGGAACTGAAGCTAAATGTGAGGGATGCCTTGGCGCAAAACCTTATCTACTATCAAGACATCAATAAAAATGGAAAATTTGATAGAACTTCTCTCGACGACGCTAAATCATTCCAGCATGCGTCGTCTGTCGATAACGTGATGGTGAACACCAAATTGGCTCCAACCATCAGTCTTTCGGTGAGTTATAAATTCAAATAGAAAAACGTTAACAAAATGTTACCCGGCAATGCGGTTTATTTACATTAACATAAAGTGTCAGTAAATATAAGGTAAACTCAGGCTAACCTAAAGACAAGACCGGTGTTTTTACTTTGTGCCGGTAAATTTAAAAACACTAACCATCATAAATCACATGAAAAAAATCTACACCCTGGCAGCATTGGCGCTTTTAAGCGTACCCGCCCTTGCTCAAAATGCTTTTTGGACAGCAACATCTTACAAAGGTGCTTTTCCTGTAACCGACGGACAAACTGGTACCAGCTCGAATAACTGGCTTGCTGGCTGGACGAACTGGGATCCTGAAAATACCACTTACCCGGCAACGACAACAACGGTAAATGCAAACATTACTACCAATACAACCTGGACATCTGGTAATACCTATTTATTGGTTGGTAATATTGCTGTAACACCTGGACATACATTAACTATTCAGCCTGGTACGGTTATTCGCGGCGATAAGGCATCTAAAGCATCTCTTATCATTACTGCCGGTGCCAAAATCAACGCACAAGGTACCGTAACGCAACCTATCGTTTTTACATCTAACGAAAATCCTTCAGGCAATGGGCGTGCTTCAGGCGACTGGGGTGGGGTTATCATCCTGGGTAATGGCGTTATCAATACAGCTTGTGCAACTTGCGCCACGTCTCCTAACCAAAATTATATTGAGGGTTTTGCAACTAATTTCCCTGAAATTCTTTACGGAGGAAATAACAATACCGAAAGTTCAGGAACCATGTCTTACGTAAGGATCGAATTTGCCGGCGTGGCATTGTCAACCACTCCTAACTCAGAGATCAACGGTTTAACGTTTGGTGGTGTTGGTTCAGGCACAACCATCGATCACATCCAGGTATCATTCAGCGGGGACGACTCTTATGAATGGTTCGGTGGTGCTGTGGATGCAAAATACCTTGTAGCCTTCAGGGGCCTCGACGACGATTTCGATACGGATTTCGGTTATAGCGGACGTGTTCAATTTGGCCTCATTGTAAGGGATAAAGACATTTCTGATGCAGCAGGTGATTCGAATGGTTTTGAGTCGGATAACTTCAGCACAGGTTTAGGAAGAACTCCAATTACCAAAGCCGTATTTTCAAACATTACTTCAATTGGTCCTAAACGCGATGGTAATACCGCATTACCTGCAGGCGAAAAATTTGAGCGTGCTATTTTTACCCGCAGAAACACTGCCATATCTGTACACAATTCAATCCTTTTGGGTTGGGAAAAAGGATGGCATGTGTCTGGTAGCATCACATTCGATAACTACGATGCTACAACCAGTCTCGACTCTATGGGCGTAGTAAGAAGCTGCATCATGGCTAACAATATGTTCCCGCACTTTGTGTACGATGCCGGTGGCGCAACAGCAGCTTGGTATAATACCTATGCAGGTTCTCATGCCATCGATACGGTATCTACCGTTAGCCAGATTGCCTTTGTGAATGCATTCCCTACAAATCTTGAAGATGCAAGCGATTTCCGCTTACAAGCAGCATCAGTTGCTGCCAGCGGCGCTAATTTTTCAGGTCCCCAGTTCACCGGTGGTTTTACAGGTATCCAGGAATCAAAAGCAACAGACGCTGCATTTGTAATGTTCCCTAACCCGGCAGGAAACAATACAACCCTGGCTTTCACAACCAACCAGTCATCAACTGTGTCTGTGGAAGTGTATGATGTACTAGGAAACCTCGTGTCGTTGGCGGCGCAAAGCACTTCTTTCGATAAAGGCTACAATACAATCAGCATTAATACCACTTCTTTCTCAAACGGTATTTACTATGTTTCCCTTGAGGTGAACGGCGTGAAAGAAACCAAGAAGTTGGTGATCAGCAAATAATCGCACTCTTTATACATCAAAAACGCTCCCCGCACGGGGAGCGTTTTTTTAACCACATTGCTTATAGAGCCCGAAGGCTCAGGGGTATTGTCGGAATACTCTCGGAAACCTACACGAAAATGTTCACCACAAAGGCATGAATAAGGAATTCAATATCGTCATTTGTTCAAACTCGGAACCGTCGATGAAGAAGATCGTGGAGTTTCTGGAAGAGAAAAAATATGCCGTGTCGTTTGCCAGGAACGAGGAGGAACTCTTCTGGCAATTGCACAATAACCAGGTTAGCCTGGTAATTCTTGAACTTGATCTGAAACAAAAAGACGGTATTACCATTACATCCGATATCCGAAACCTAAAAGGCATCGAACAGCCTTTTATCATTATTTTCTCCAGCAAGCAAGACGACTACATCCAGATCACAGCTTTTAATGCAGGTGCCGATGATTTTATCATTACTCCGATAAAACCTATCCTTCTCGAGGCCCGTATTTGCACCCTCAAGAAGCGCCATGCGCATTCGCTCAACAGGCAAGAGATAAAAGACGAAAACGTAAAGTTTTTCGTTGATCGCGAACAGTACCTCATTGTGACAGAAAACGGAAAGATCAGTCTTCCCAGAAAAGAATTTGAGATGATCGATCTGATGTTTCAGAATGCACACAAAGTATTTACACGGCAGGATTTCGCGAGACTTATCTGGAATGCGCCAGAGGTAGCTAATAGCCGCACGATCGACATCCATATTCGCAATATTCGTCGCATCCTCGGCAACGATATTATTAAAACGTCCAAAGGTATTGGTTATACGATTAACCGAGACGTTCTCTGAAGGTTTGTTTACCTTAATTTTTTCTGATTACAGTAATGCCAAATGCTGCGCTGGCTTCGAGAGCCTCAGCCAGCTGGTAGTACAGGAATATTGATGAGTTTTTGTTCTGGTTTCGAGAGCCTTAGTTTTTATGCTGGCTTCGAGAGCCTCAGCCAGCTGGTAGTACAGGAGAGCCTCAGTCAGCGATCAGGCACGGCTTGGGTAGGTGTCAATCAGTAGCCGAAGGGTCTCGTCAATGTTATTGGCTTTCACATTCGCTTTCAACGCCGGCTTTTTGAGCCAGCTCAGGATCTGGCCAGCAAACGAATCGTCGATGTCATCGAGTACAACAACTCCCATTTTCCGGAGAGCAGCCGAATTGCATTGTTGCTCGTAATGGTTCCGTATAGGAATGCTCATCAGCCGTTTTCCCATATACAATGCCTCGGCTGGCGTTTCGAAACCGCCGCCCGTGATCAAGCCATGACAATGGATAAGACTATTGTTGAACAGTTCCTGGTTTACGGGGTAGAAAGTGATATTGTCTTTTTGAGTGATCTCCTGTGTGCCGCTGAGAAACCAGTGGAAATGTAGATCCCTAAGTTCCGCGAATGCTTTTAGCAGACAATGTTCCTGAAAAGAAGGCAAATATACGGTAATGTGTCCCTGGTTTGTAGGAATAGCCTGCACGAAGGCTTCTTTGATAACAGGTGGCAAAACGAAGGAATCGTAGTTCTGGAAATGGAATCCAATGTGCCGGGTGGCGTGCGCGTAGTGTTTCAGGATGGTTTCGCCTACGATGCTTTTTTTATCTGGTCTGGGCGTATGCTCCGACTGGAAACTTGCCTGGTGGCCTAGCTGAACCGACGGCAGCTTTTTCAACTTACAAGCCAGCGATGTCACAAAATCGAAATCATTGATGATGATGTCGTATTGCTCGAGAGGCAATGCCGCGGCATCTTTATACATGGCTAACGGACGGATATTTTTGGCAATACTTAGGTAGTTAAGTCCACCACATTTGCTGTAGTGTAGGCTACAGCCCTTGCTGCGGAACTTAACGGGGAAATTGAAATCAAGGTTGCAGTTGTTACCGCTTACAAAGAAATCGACCTCACCGTATTTTTTGAGGTAGGGGTAGAGCTGGGTTGCCCGGCTAACATGTCCATTTCCTGTAGCTTGCGCAGCATAAAATATTTTCATAGACTAAGCCAGAATTTTTTTAACAATATCATGCTCTACTGGTGTTTCGGTGGAGTAGATGAGGTCGAGATAGTTCTTGTCGTAATGGAAGATTTCCCATTTGCCCTGGTCGTATTCCAGGGCTGTGAGATTTTCGACCCAGTCACCGCTATTGAGGTAAGTGACCTGGCCTTTATGCGTCACCACATTTTTGATTTGCGGCACGTGGATGTGGCCACACACAACATAGTCGTAGTTTTTATCGATCGCAATTTCTGTAGCCGTTTTTTCGAAGTTACTCACAAAGGCCACTGCTTTTTTAACGCTGTCTTTAACTTTTTTCGAGAAACTCATTTTTTCGCGCCCGAAGAGCTGGAGAATCCAGTTGATGAAGCGGTTGATGAGGATGAGCAGGTCGTAGCCCTTGCCGCCGAGTTTAGCGAGTAGTTTAGCTGATCCGTTGACTGATGAGTCGAATACATCGCCATGAAAAATCCAGGCCGACTTGCCGTCGATTGTCAATAATAGTTTGTCCACAATTTCAAGGTTGCCTAGCACCAGATCGGTGTACTTGCGTAGCATTTCGTCGTGGTTGCCGGTAATGTAGATGACGCGTGTGCCTTGGCTTGCCATCTTCATAATGTGCCGGAGCACATCCATGTGCGCCGCCGGGAAATAGCTTTTGCTGAAGTTCCACATGTCGATGATATCGCCGTTGAGTACCAGCGTTTGAGGATTCACCGTTTTAAGATAGTGAAGCAGTTCTTTGGCATGACAACCATAGGTACCCAGGTGTACATCACTGATGACTAATAACTGAAGATCCCGTTTGCTATACATCATTTGTTTTTGCAAACTTAGGGTTACAATGTGATCTAAAAGTACAACACGTATTAATAGAATAAGAATAATACCCTTACTGCATTAGGGGATTGTTATGTAATGATTAAGATGGCGTGTCGTATTAAAGAAGACCAGTGCCTATCAATATTGAAAATAGGATAAGCATAACAGCAACCATGGTGTGAACGGATGCGATGGTTACTTTTTTAAGGATGCGTGTGCCCAGAAACGAACCGGCAAATGCAAAAAGCGTCGCAGCGGCCAGTAGGTAAAAGTCAATAGCGCCAGCTTGATTCCGGAAGTTTTTGAAATATATGACTAAACGGGAGCTATCGATAAAACAGGCAATTACCACGCCTGTGGCAATAAACGATTCCTTCGTTAGCCCGGCCCTGAGCAAAAAGGCGCTGCGCAAGGCCCCCTGGTTTCCGGACAAGCCACCAAAAAAACCGCTTAAGATGCCGCCGATGGAAAGGTACTTTTTATCGAAGCTGACTGTTTTAAGCATAGGTAGGATCTCGAACAGCGAGAACAAAAGCATCAATGCTGAAATAGTCAATTTGAGTGGTGTGATGATGCACGTCTTTCCAAAGGCCTGGTAGGTATAGAGTACACCGCTGTCGCTTAATGCAGAAAGCAGCCAGGCACCGAGCAGAGCGGCAGGTATTGAGGGAATGCCGAAGCGTATCAAAACCTCCATGCTTGCATGCTTTCCAAGCAAGGCAAGTTTGAAAAGATTATTTAAGAAATGAACGATAGCAGTGAGTACAACCGCTAATTCAACAGGAAAGAACAAAGAGAATACGGGGACCAGAATCGTTCCGAGGCCAAAGCCAGAAAACAGCGTCAGGCAAGCGCCCATCAGGCAAACCAGGGAAATAAGAATGTATTGCGTCATACTGTTAAAATAAAGAGGCTGCCCGAAGACTAATTTTACAGGCTAAAATTACAAATCTTTTGGCAGCCTCTTTTACACTTAGAATTTATATCTTAAGCTGGCAATGAAATTCCGTCCGGCGGCGTTGATTCCGCTGGCGAATACCCTGTAACGGTTGTCGGTAATATTTTCACAGGCGAGGTTGAGCCTCAGATTTTTCGTGAAGTTGAAGCCTAGTCTCACATTGAGCGTGAACCAGCCGGGCATGCCGTTTGGTGTAGCATAAGGTAAATTATCTTCGCCGCTGGGACTATAATCAGCCAGTGCTTTTTTTCCATTGTAGCGCACAAAAAACTCGCCATCTATATTTTTGTCTTTATATAGCACACTGGTTTGGCCGAATACGGGCGCAATGTGATCCAACGGAACTACGGTATCTTTTCGGGCATCAATGTAGCGTCCATAGGTATAATTGATCACGCTTTTGAACGATATCTGGTCGTTAAAGTCAAATTGAATGCCGCCCGATAGGCCGTATATATAAGCTCTATCTACATTTTGCACGGCCTGTACTTTGCTCTTGCTGCCTTGATACATCACCGAGTCGCTGCCGTTGAACTGAAAGTCTTTGGTGACAAGTGCATTGGTGAGGCTTGTATAGAATGCGCCGATGTCGAATTTGTAGCGAGACTGGAATATTTTACTGAGACCCATTTCGAAGTTATAGGCGTATTCCGGTTTCAGATTTGGATTTGGGACGATCAGAATGTTTCCTGAGCTTTCAAACACTTTACTCATGTCATCGACATTTGGCGTGCGAAACCCGGTATTGGCCAGAATGGAAAATTTGTAGTCGTTTTCAGCTTTCCAGGTAAAGCCAACACTGCCGGTAAGAGCCTGTGACTGTTGTTTCGCTTCTGTAAACGGGAATTTGAAAAAGGTCGTATCCTTGAAAGTGCTTTTTAACAGGCTGTTGCTGTAACGTAATCCGTCGCTGATCACCAACTGACGGTTTACTTCCCAGGAGTGCGATGCATAAAAAGCGAAGGTATTCATGGTACTTCCTCCGTCGGCATACCGTGTGTCGGCCGGCGTTTCGGCCTGGGTCTGGATATTGGTAAAATGAGCCGTTGACTTAACATCGTTTGCTGTGATTTCAGTGCCGTATCGCAGTTCGTGTCTTTCCTTTATGGTTTTAAAGACGTCAACATTTGCCGAAAGCACGGTGACATCTTCCATTTGCGTTTTGCGGTTCACGTTTTGAAACCTGCGTGTAATTCTATCCTGATCTATTTTCTGATAAGCCAGTATTACTTTGATGTTGTCGGAAACACGCGTTTTGCCATCATAGTTCAGTGTGTAAGCTCCCAGAAGGCGTTTTTGCGGGCCGTATCCATTCTCTGCCCAACGAAGCTTTCCTCCTGCGTAATCACCGTTGAGCCGGTCATAACGAGGCAGAAAACCCGATTCACTGTACTGCAGGTTCAAGTCATGCGTGAGGTGATTTCCGGTTTTGAGAACAAAACGCTGCATGATATCCGTTTGTTTATAGCCGGAACCTTTTTGGAGGTTATTGTTGGCATTGGAGAGCATGGTGTCCCGATCATTGATGCGTTCTGCATAGTATCTGCGATCCCATGTATTGGTGTATCCAGCCAGTTTGGTTGAGCCGCTCATGAGGTCTCCGAAATCCGAAAACGTGATGTTGGTAAGCGATGCAAATTTTTTCCAGCCCAGATTGAAGTCGAGGTGTCCGGTTTTTTCACTGGCGGCACTTGCATAACGCATCATCGCATTGGCTTTTACTAGGATTTTGTTATTGTCGCTCAGTTGCGCATTCTTGGTATAGAAATGCATCACGCCGCCAAGGGCATCGCTGCCGTATATGGTGGACGATGGTCCGAACACAATCTCCGTTCGCTCCAGCATATTCGGGTCGATAGTCATGACATCCTGTAAATGTCCGCCGCGGTATATGGCGTTATTCATGCGTACCCCGTCTATTACCATCAACACTTTGTTGGCTTCAAATCCTCGCAGCGAAGGGCTTCCGCCTCCCGCCTGGCTTTTTTGTAAAAATACCTGGCCTGTGTTCGCAAGCATGTCGCCGCTGGTTGGCGGGTTACTAAACTCGATGTCTTTTTGTTTGATGATCTCCATCGCATACGGCACATCCAGTTTCGACTCTTCTTTACGGTTGGCAGAGAGCACAACTTCGTCGAGGTTAACCGTTGTTGCCGTCAGATCTACAAGCAGCTCCTGCTGCCCTTGGCTTAGTCGCATTTTTGTGCGTGCATAGCCCGGCTTATACAGCCAAATGGAATCCTGCCGGCTCAATGCCGAAGCATCTGCTTTTCCGTTGATGTTTGTTTTTACCATGGTATTGGTAATATCCAGAAGCATAACATCGCTTAGAGGTTCGCGGCTTGTTTTATCGCGGACCACAACCGTTTGAGAGTATGTACTGGCTGATATGAGAAAGAGTATAATGATGAAGTTTGTTTTCATAAATAGGTATAAATTAGTGTAAGTTGTTGTAATCCGTTCCGGTAAAGTGAAAAGGAGTAGCAAGATGGGTTGCCTCACGCAAAAAAATCGGGTGGCACTGTGAAAGGCGCGATGAATGCAGCTACGATTGAGCGCGGATGCGCATGTGGATGGACAATGTAAACGTGGAAATGGAATAGGTGTGGCCCATTGTCCGCTAGGTATTCCAGTGCGATCAACTGTTTCAATAGTTTGAGGCAAAGCGTTGCGGGCACCTTGTCGTAATCCGTTCGGAATAACTCTCTCAGCTTTTCTTCCTGCTGATCCTGGATAACATAAAGTATGATGTCGTTTTCCAGGCGTTCGATCTGCACAATATCGTATAACACGTGTTGGTAAACCACCTCTTTTCCGCCGTCTTCCCAATAGAGTGTTTCGGAATTAGTAAATAAATCATCTGGATGAATGGCTATTTTTTTAAGACAGCTCATGTAAAGCGTCGAAAAGTGAGCGCGAAAAACCGAGCGGTGTTTCTCCATAGAATATTGGTATAGACAGCAAACGGCAGCCAATATAAACGATAAGAGAAGCAACATAAACCAGGCAGTTATTCTGCGCATATTTTTGTATTAGTTCACGAAAAGCCCTTCTGTGTAGGGTTTCCGTGCAGTGATCAAATAAGGGTACGTAACTTCGAGGCGCACAAATCTATGTTTTATTTCTTTCGAGAGTTTTTTTTAACACGGTGTTAATTCTGTAAAGGATTCATAGATGAATATAGATTTGTCTTTTCGGTGTGCATACTTTGCTTTCCACGCAGAATGATTTAATGAAGGAAATCACCATCTAAGTATCGCGACACCACATATTGCGAGCGTTGTTACTATTGGGGTATGTTGGCAGTGAGTCTATTGCTGTAATGTGTACGAGACACAAAATTGAACATCGAAACTTACGCGTCCGGAATTATTTTCTCGTTTTTCAGTCGCCGGTGTACATAGTGCCCAGCTGGCTATTAAAAATTAGCAATGCTATTTTTACTGTAATTTGTCCGTTCGCTTTTTTGATCTGGATTAGCCTTTTCTCGTAAGTGGTAGTTAGCTTTGGGCTAGGCTTGCCCAAAAAACTACGCAAATCTTCGGGAAAACAGTTCAATGAAACCCTTGAGAACTTGTGTTTTTGCATCGTCCTGACGTTAAAACAGGTTTTAAGATGATCCAAGTGTTAAATCTTAGTTAGTCCTTTATTTTTCTTAAATAGATAAGTAAACGGCTATTTTTTCATTTTTGATCACATCATTTCTAAATCGGTTTACCTACATCGTTAATTTAGCTTTCGTTTCCTGGTACTTTTTCAATACCCACTTAATATTAAAAAATACAAAACAATGAAAAGGTTATGTACTGTTCTATTTTGCACACTATGGTTCATGTGTTGCAAGCAGGTTGATGCTCAGAACCCCAAAAATATTCATACGGATAAAGAGTATGAAAAAATGCCGCTATGGGTGGGTATGATGAACGATCCTAATGCCAATTACTATGAAACGATCAAGGCTTTTCGTTTATTTTGGAAAGACCGGGTATTGCCCGAAGAGCCTTTCGAAGATTCTTCGGTTGATTCCTTTGAGCAGGAAGTAGGCTTATCAGGCAGTGTAAAGAGCAAAGCTGAGCGTCGGCGTGAAGAGCGTCGCCGCGAACAGTTCCGTAAGCGTAACCTGGGAAAAGAATATACCTATGATGCAGAAGTGCGCGCTTTTAGGGGCTGGCTGGTTCACAACAAACCGTGGGTAAAAGAAGATGGTAGCATCTACACCGAAGCCGAACGTCAGGAGATGATCAATAGGCAGATCAGCGAGTTAAAAGAAATCGAATCACAAGAAAAAACGCATTAAGAGCATAAGGCTAATGAAAAAAATGTTATTAATAGCGGCGATGGCCGCAGGATGTTTCTTACCATTGGGTGTTTTTGCTCAATTGGCTAACTGGACGGTTCCCAAAGCAGGAACCAAATTTCCGGTAAATAGCAGTGGCCAGATCAATGGTCTTTGCCGGATCGTTCAACTGAAATTTCATCCGACCAACGTCAATAAATTTTATGCTGTGACATCGCAGGGCGGTTTGTTTACCTCACAGGATCAGGGTACAAACTGGCTGGTGGCGGCAGGCACAGAAACTCTGACAGATAATTGTGCTTCCATTTGCGTGGACTATACCAACGATCAGCATTTGTTGCTTGGAACGGGAGACCCTAGTTACTATTACAACGGTTCCGGGATAAAAGTGTCTAATGACGGCGGAGCAAGTTTTAGTTCTACCGGACTTACCAACTGCCTCGTTACCCATATTCTGCAACATCCCTTGTCATCCAATGTGTTTGTGGCAGCTACTAACAAGGGTATCTATCAATCGACAGACGGTGGTAATACCTGGGCGGCCAAAACTTCTACTACGATTCCATTCTGTGATCTTAAGTCGAAAGCTGCTGCTAACTCACGGGTATTGTATGCAGCAACCAAGGATGCGCCTTCCAAGTTTTTTCGCTCTACGGATTTTGGAAACACCTGGACACAAATTACCGGCTTTGCCACAGCTACTACGTTTAATCACTCAGGCGGGCGCATCGGCGTGACGCCAGCTGATACCAACGTGGTTTACTTCGAACCGATCAATGGCGGCGGGATGATCTATAAATCCGATAACAGCGGCTTGAGTTTCAGGTTGAAAAAGGGCGAGGGGAGTCCATACCTCACGCTTTATGCCAATAGCTCAACCTCCAGCGGCCAGGGCGATTACAACAATTGCATTGTCGTGGATCGCACCAATCCCGCAAAGCTCTGGCTGCAAGCACACAACACCTGGTTTTCAGCGGACTCCGGGGCAACCTGGACCCAACTTACGTCTTGGTGGGCCACAGTTCATACCGATATGCATGAACTGCTGATCCCATCCTTTGACAATAATCGGCTTTATAGCTGCAACGATGGTGGCGTTTGGCTTAGCACCGATGGGGGAAACACCTGGACGACCAAAAGCAATGGTTTATATGCTTATGAAATAGGATCCAACACAGGCATCGGTAGTCCAACACGTGGAGACTTTGTAAGCATAGGTACTCAGGATAATGGCCGGGTGTACGGCGATTCTACCGGCTGGTTTACCATTGGAGGTGGTGACGATTACGCGAAGCGTCAAATGGATTATAATGATTTCGTTTATTATAATGGCACAAGCCGTCAGCGCATACCCAACAATTCGTCTTCTACCTACAATTTGCCAACTGCCAACTGGAATGTATTTTCGTTCAATCGCCGAAATAAAAACCTGGGTTTTATGGGGGAAAATGGCGTATATTGCACAAAGAACCTTGCTTCCACGTCGCCTGCCTGGACTGCGATAGGAACCTTTACAACCGCTGTAACAGCCCTTCACAGCTGTATTGCCGATACCAACCGGCTTTATGTACTGGTTTCCAATGGTGTTTACGTCTCAACAAATGCTCTCTCGCCGAGTCCTACGTTTTCATTCTCTTCACTGCCAACATCATTCAGCACCCGCGGAAGCATTGTGGCAATCGCCAATAATCCTAACGCAGTGTACGTGGCAGCTGATAATAAAGTGTATTACTCGAGTAATGCGGGCGCCTCGTGGACCAATATTACTTACAACCTGCCAAACGCGACACACCGCAGGATACTGGCAGAAGAGTATGGCGGTACGCAAGAACTTGTGTTCTTAGCTACCAACAATGCTGTATATTACAAAAAAGCAGGTCAAACCAGCTGGACCAATTACAGCACTAACCTGCCAGTAAGACGGTCTCCATCCGAATTTTCGATGTTCGACGACGGAACACGGAACTCAAAGATTTGGTATGCATCCTACGGAAGAGCAATTTTCGAATCGAAATTCGATAACATCAGAGCGGCCAGCGCAGAAATTGTTATGAACTCAGATTCTACCATTACGTGTTCTTCTCCCAGCGTCACGTTTAGTGAGTCTTCCGTTGGCATGGTGGGTGCTATGAGCTATACCTGGACGCTTCCCGGGGCCTCTCCCGCCACGGGATCGCTGTCGGCAATCAGCACTACGTATTCGGTAAGTGGAACTTATAGCATTACACTTCAGGCAAAAGATGCTACCAATACCATATTTACAAAAACCATCACTAAATACATTCAGGTTATTCCTTGCGCACCAGATACAGTGCCTGGCAATGCGGCATTTATCGATGGTTCCTTAAATTATCTCGCAACCCCGAATTTTAGTATTACCAATGCCAACTCCTTAACATTGAGTGCCTGGATCAAGGTCGATACGGCTCAGGCAAGTTTTGCGGGCATTATTTTTACTTCAAGTTCTCCGGCTACAGGCCTGGATTTTTATTCCGGAACGAAAATCGGCTACCATTTCAATAGTAGTCCGTCCACTTATAATTACAGTGGCGGGCCAACAGTACCCCTCAAAAAATGGACTCACATCGCACTTGTGATTACACCTTCCAACGCCACCATTTATATGAATGGAGTGCCCTACGTTAACAATGTAGCAAATCCTTCTATTAATATCACGAGTGGGTTTTTAATAGGCAACGATCGGAACAATACCGCACGAACGATGAAAGGACAAATCGACGAAGTGTGTATCTACAGCCGCGCGTTGTCTCAGAATGAAATCAGGGAGCAAATGCATCTTACCAAAAACCATAACAGTATTGATCCGGCGCTCCTTGCTTATTATCAGTTCAACGAAGTTGGGAATGTGGCCTACAACCGTTCGGGTAGCCTGAACGCAACGTATCAGATGAATGATGCGCATGTGATATCAACGGCTCCTGTAGGAAGCGGCAACAGTGAGCGCATGACGATTACAACTACCGGGGTGAAAAATTTTGCTGCCGAAGGATTGAATCTGAATTTCCCTAGTACGCCGCTTCCAAACGGAGAAATTTGTGTTACGCGGTTGAATATTCCGCCAGATTCCGTACCATTGAATAATACCTTTGCTAATACGGCTCAAAAATACTGGATCATTAACAACTACGGTTCCAATAGCACATTCAGTTATGTTGCTAGTGCTACCATGACAGGCTTCGGTAGTATCAGCGCTGCTCAGGCCACAGCACCCTGGAAGTTTAAATTGCATCAGCGGGAAACCGGAGGGTATCTGGCATCTGGTTGGTCAAAAATTGATAGTGCTTCGGCAGCTACTGCCGGCGTTGCCGGCGTGCTTACCTTTACAGGTACGGGCGTTACAAGTTTCAACAAGCAATTTACCATCACGCGAAGCGCATGCTTTTCTGCTACCAGTCCGGCCTTATCTGTAAGCAACAGCAGCTTGTGCAGCGGGTCGTCGGTTACGCTCTCTGTTTCGTCGGGTACCCTGAATGATGCAACGTCATGGGGTTGGTATAAGGGAAGTTGTGGCGGCACTTCAGTTGGCAATGGTCTTTCGCTGGTGGTGTCTCCCACCACCACCACTACGTATTACGCACGAGGAGAAGGCGGATGTGCGGCGGCGGGTATCTGCTCGTCAATTACAGTGACAGTGAACACCATCCCGGCAAGCCCGTCAACATTATCCGGCAGCTCGCCGATTTGTGCGGGTTCGGTGAATGTATATAGTGTAGCCGCTGTATCGGGTGCTACGTCTTATTCCTGGACGGTTCCTGGCGGTTGGTCGGGTACATCTATCACGAATACCATTTCACTCACCAGCGGATCCGTAAGCGGTAACGTTACCGTGAGAGCCGTCAATAGTTGTGGTAGCTCTGCGGCGTCCACCAAGTCGGTAACGGTGAACACGATCCCTGCAAGCCCGTCCACACTATCCGGTAACTCGCCATTGTGTGCGGGGTCGGTGAATGTATATAGTGTAGCCGCTGTATCAGGCGCCACGTCTTATTCCTGGACGGTCCCTGGCGGTTGGTCTGGAACATCTACTACGAATAGTATTTCAGTTACCAGTGGATCTGTAAGCGGTAACATCAGCGTGGTTGCTGCAAACAGCTGTGGTAGCTCTGCGGCGTCCACCAAATCGGTAACCGTGAACACCATCCCTGCAAGTCCGTCCACACTATCCGGCAACTCGCCGGTGTGTGCCGGTTCGGTTAATGTTTACAGCGTAGCTGCAGTAGCAGGCGCCACGTCATACTCGTGGACGGTTCCTGGCGGCTGGTCTGGAACATCTACGACAAATAGTATTTCACTCACCAGTGGATCTGTAAGCGGCAACATCAGTGTGGTTGCTGCAAACAGCTGTGGTAGCTCTGCAGCGACTACCAAATCGGTGACGGTAAATACCATTCCTGCGAACCCTGCAGTTATATCCGGCAACTCAACGGTATGTGCCGGTTGGGTAAATAGTTACAGCATAACCGCAGTAGCAGGCGCCACATCCTATTCCTGGACCTTTCCTGGCGGTTGGTCCGGAGCTTCTACGACCAACAGCATTTCGCTCGCGAGCGGATCAGTGGGTGGTAACATTACCGTTGTTGCGACAAATAGCTGTGGTAGTTCTGCCGCTTCAACTAAATCGGTGACGGTAAGTGCGATCCCGGTGAGCCCGGCAGCAATTTCGGGCAGTTCGGTGGTATGTGCGGGTTCATCGTATAGTTATACAGCTTCTGCGGTATTGGGCGCTACATCGTATTCCTGGTCGGTTCCTGGCGGTTGGTCCGGCGTTTCCAGCACAAATACCATCGTCGTGACGAGTGGATCAACAGGTGGCAGCATCCAGGTATGGGCGCTTAATATTTGCGGTATTTCAGCGGCCTTTTCCAAATCTGTTACCGTTCGCGCTGCCATTGTCAATACTCAAACAGTAAGTTTATGTGCCGGTCAAACGCTCACAATTGGTTCAACGGTTCATAACTCTTCCGGATTTTATACCGATACCATTGCATCTGCTGGTGGCTGCGACAGTATTGTGAAAACTCAATTGACGATTAAAGCACCAATCAACGTTGCAACAACGCTCAATGGTGCCACGCTTTCAGCCAATCAGAATAATGCTGCGTACCAGTGGATCGATTGCCAAACCATGACCCAGGTGAGCGGAGCAGTGAGCCAAACCTTCACGCCGTCCACTAATGGCAGCTATGCCGTTAGTGTTACTTTCAACAATTGTCAGGATACCAGTGCCTGCCAATTGGTCAACTCCGTTGGTATTGCTGTTAATCAGTCGGGAGAATCATTCGATGTTCTGCCAAATCCGACTTCCGGCTTGCTTACCGTGATCACGCCATTTAGTTCGGGTACCTTACACATTCTCACGGTTCTCGGTCAGGAAGTAATGTCTTTGCAAGTGCAAAGCAGAACTTCGATGTTGGACATCAGTAACCTGGCCGCAGGTATCTATTATGTAAAAGTGTCTGCGTCTGGCAAGCAATTCATTCGCAAGATTGTTAAGCAGGATTAGACGTTCTGTTGTGTACGATTGAAAAGCAACAAGCCCGTCTGAATACCAGGCGGGCTTGTTGCTTTGGGAATATGTGCGGTTATTGGTGTAGCAAGCGTGTATAGGAGTATCTGTTTAACACACGAGAGCCCCCCCTACAAAAATGCTCATGGCAGGACATTTCAAAGGGCTTACTCTTCCGCAATTGTTTTGATCTGTTCCAGGATAGAACTCCAGCCGCCCCCTGCCAAACTATCAGCATAACGTTTTTCGCCTTCGGCTACATTGGCGTAGTCGCCTTGCGTGATGGTAAGTTCTGTGCTGCCGTTTTTTTCGTTAAGCAAATAGCTTACTGTTGTATAATTTTCCGGAATATCAGGAATGGCTGCATTATTGGGATCAATGGCAGTGTACGACAGTAGTTTCCCTGGATTAAATGCCACGATACGTCCCTTCACAGCTACCAGTTCAACCCCGTCGAAAACGCCACGCCATAATAGTTCGCTCCCCACTTTCCAGTCGCTCACAGTTTCGCAGCCAAACATATACCTTTTTGTTTCCTGCGGGTTCACGAGGATGTCCCATACGCGTTGTACGGGAGCATCGATCGTGATGGTATTACGTATATACAGTTCCTCAGCCATCATTATTTGCCCGCTGCGGCGTTGCTTTTTGCTTTGGCGTCTTCCAGTATTTTGTTACACTTCGCGTCTGTATCGTCGAGGATCTTCTGCGCTTTTTTATCAACCTCTTTCTTCGCGACTTCTGCCGCTTTTTTGGCAGCAACTTTCGCCAGCGGGTTTTTCACATCTTCCACCTGCTTGTCGGCGGCAGCGTAGCCTTCGGCTCTTACCTTGTCGGCGGCAGCCTGTGCTTCGGCTTTCAGCTTCGCTACCTGCGCCTGCGCATCGGCAAGAATTTTTTGAGCTTCTTCGTTGGCTTTGTCTTTTACCGCTGTTACTACTTGTTCTTTTACATTTTCAACAGCTGATTTGCCATCGCTCTTCATGTTGGTTTTAATGGTAGGCTTCGTAATGGTTCCACCGAAGCCCACATTCACATTAACGATTTTTGGTACGCTAAGGTTGGTGCCTGCTGCCGAATTGGCCTGGCCCAAAAGTCCTGCCACCACGGTGTTTGCCTGTGAGCCAAACAATTCAGTCGGCACAGCCATTTTCCAGTTGTAGTCTATTGTCTGATCGAAGCCGGTTGATCCGGTAATATCGGCATTGATGGATTTTCCGACTTTCACTTTCACCGGGTTTCGCAGGGCAATACGACCATCTTTAAATTCGTAGTCGGCGCTCACGTTGTCCAGCGTAAGGTTCTTCAACTGTTCTATTTTCAAGGCTTCACCAAGTTTCATGAACGGAGGAAAGCCACTGAAAGCAACGCTGTTGGTTTTAAAAACACCGTGCCCGCTCAATGAGGTCAAGATCGGCGACATTTTCGAGTCGAGGTCGGCCTTGAACCCTTCGAGTGTTGCGGTAAACATGCCATTGGCATATTGCCCGATCGGTGCAATTTTCTGAACCGTATTGAACGTTGTGAATGTTTTCTGGATATCGAAATTTTCCACACGGATGTTGAAGTCGATGCTTGGCTTTTTTGGGTTCGTTGTTTCATAGTAGCCACTTAGCAAGACATTTCCTCCCAACATGCCCATTTTCAAATTGGTCATATCCACTTTCTTTTTCCTCACCACAATGTTTCCTGCGGTATTGTCGATAACCAGGTTGTCGTAGAGTAATTTTCCGATACTCGCATTCAGTACAAAATCAATGTTGCCCGGAACTTCGACCACGCTCATGGCTGCCGTGTCGGCTGCTGCAGGAGTTGCGGCACTGGTTGTTCCAGACGATGAAGATGACATCAGTTGATTGATGTCCATCAGGTTTGAGCGCATATTGAAGTGTCCTACGATCAATGAGTCCTTGAAAATGTATTGCATGAAGTTGTCAATTTTACCATCGGCTTTAATATCCGATTTGCCCATGCGTGCATCGAATGCAGCCAGTTCTACGAATTGATTGGTGAAGTTGAGTTTCATCATGTTCAGCAGCACATCGTAAGGAAGCGACGCCGTTTTGTAATTCATTTTGTCGATTTCGAGGCTTCCTGCCAATTTGAATTTCTCGTATTCTTTCTTGTCGATGCTACTCATGCGTCCGGCGGCAGCAATATCCGCTTTGATGATGCCACTCATGTCATCGCCTTTTTCCTGCGGAATGAATTCTTTCACCGATGCGAGGTTGATCAGCGCTTTCACCTCGGCGCTCAGATCAGGGTCGGAGATCGGCGTTTTCACATGTGCCCATAGGTTCACCGGATTGCCGCCCATTTCCAGATGGAATTTATTCACGTCAATAACTGTCGCGTCCAGGTAATCTTTTTTATTTTCCACATGAACGTCGATGTTGATGTTGTTCACCGATTTCGGTAATGAAGGGTATTTAAACATCGCATCCGCAATGCCAAGGTTTAGTTCAAACGAAGGGTATTTATCGCTTTTGCCATCTGTGCTGCTATGCATGGTGCCTTTTGCCATACCGTTCAGTTTCAGTTTGCCTGCCGTTTTCACGTTGGCAAAATCTTTTGAATACACGCTCGGTATCAGTGAAAGAATCGATTTGAATTCTGTTTGTTTAGTGCCGAATTTCAGATCCATGTCGATGTCGTCTTTAGGCATTGCTACAAAACCTTCAAAGGCCAGTAACAGATCGTTTAGCCCGAGCTCATTGTCTTTAAAGGCAAACTTCATATTCGGCATATCCATATCCAGGTCCGCTTTAAAGTGAGTTTTCACTTTGGTGAGATATCCCACACCGCTCATGTCGAATGAAGTTTCGGCAATATCGAGCAAGTTGCTCAGTACAAACACATCCTGCGTAAAGTCACCGCTCATGGTGTAGTTCATGTCTCTTAACGTGGCCGCCATTGCGCCTTTGCGATCGTCGTACCGAATGTTGGCGTGTTTGATTTCCAACGATTTCAACTGCAGAGCAAATTTAGTAGCGCTGGTATCGGGCGCGCCAGTCGTCGTATCTGTCGATGGTTTTGCAATGTCGTAGCTTGCACGGCCATCTTCCAGTACGGTGGCATTAATTACCGGACTATCAAGTAATACAGAGTTAATCTGGTATTTGTCACCACTGATCACGCTTTTCAGGTTCAGGTCGAAGGCCAGTTCCTTGATGTAGGCCAACGTGTCGCCCAGGAAGGGCTCTTTATTGATAACACTTACATTCTGGATCTTGAAACGAAAATCAGGGAATGAGCTGAACAGCGTAAGATCGAAGTCGCCAAAGTCCACTTTGGCATTCAGGTTTTTATTGGCTTCATTTTTAGCCAGCTGCACCAGTTTATCTTTGAACAGAAAGGGGGCCAGGATCACAAGGATCAATAAAAGGAGAAAGGTAATCCCTGTCCATTTGAAGATGCGTTTGATCAGGCTTTTCTTTTTTCGTGGCGGTGTTGTTTCCATATAAGTGTTGTTAATAGGGAACTAAGATACTAATTATACTTCTATCGGAAATTGGCAGCCGTTTTTTATAATTATAATAAACTATAAATAGTACCACTAAGTCGAAATAAATCCATAAGACGCAAATACACCGTAGTGGTGTGAAATTAAATTTGTAAATTAATGATATTCAGTAATTTGGATTTTGTCAATGAGTCGAGAGGTACGTTTTCAGCAAGGGATCGTGCGATTCTTTGTCGATAATTTAACTCGTCTGGCAAAAAAATTTAATAGATTTGGAGGCATGATGCAGATTTTGAAATACGGCTGCTTGTGCCTGATACTGTGCCAGTCTGCCCGATCACAGGTTCTCAATGCTTATGCTAAAATAACTGGTATTACAGGTTCAACGCAACTTAACGTAAGTAACGTCAACCAAGCCAGTCATACGTTTACGGTAGGCGGAAAAGTAATAATTATGCAGATGCAGGACGACGTGATTGGTGCAAACACAGCTGATGTGGCGTCTTTCGGCGATCTGTCTTCTATTTCGAGTGCTGGGCTTTATGAGATCGGAACCATCGCCTCGCGTTCTCCGGCCACCGGTACTCCAACCACTATTACCTTGTCGTCGGCGCTGGCCAATACTTACCATACCGGAACCAATTCTTCGTTGCAGCTCATCAGCTTCCGGAATATGGGTGCCAGCTACACAAACACTGCTACCATTACAGGATTAGCCTGGGACGGGAACATCGGAGGCGTCGTTGCCTTTGAAGTAACCAATACACTCACGCTTAATTTCCCGGTAAGTGCAGACGTCATCGGATTTCGGAGAGGACTGATCAACTCAAATGCCGTGGCAGGGGCTTGCCTCCCTAACTTATACCGGAGCAGTTCCAATAGCGAAGCCTTTAAAGGCGAAGGTATTTATAAATCCACCGATGTTAATTATACCAATGCACGCGGCAAGATACTCAATGGCGGCGGCGGTGGCAACGAGCACAATGGCGGCGGCGGCGGCGGTGGCAACTATTCCGCTGGTGGCAATGGCGGCATGGGCTATAGCTGTGGAACAGGATCGGCTTCCGGTGGCCTTGGCGGTATTTCCTTGAACGGGCAAATTGCCAGCAACCGCATTTTTATGGGCGGCGGTGGCGGTGGTGGTCAGCAAAATAACACGGTTGGCCTCGATGGAGGCAACGGTGGCGGTATCATCCTCATCAAAGCAACTACACTGGCTACCAGTACGTCGTGTGGTAGTGCGATCAGAATTTCGGCCAATGGAGGAAGTACAGCCTCCTGCGGAAACGACGGTGCCGGTGGAGGAGGAGCAGCCGGAACAATCGTATTGCAAATCAATAATTATTCAGCTACGTCAACCTGCCCTTTAACCATCAATTCCAACGGCGGAAATGGTGGTAATGTGGGCGACGGTGCAGAACATGGCGGCGGCGGCGGCGGTGGCCAGGGTGCGGTTATTTTTTCTTCGGCGCAACCCACGGTAAATGTCACAACCACCACCACCAATGGTTTGGGTGGAAAGAACAATTCCGCCGGAGCTTCGTATGCGGGCAATGGCGGCGGTGTGAATAACACAGGTATCCTGAGCATGGGCGGCCCCTTGCCGGTGGAGTTACTTTATTTTACCGGCTATGCCGATCTGCCTCATGTTAAACTCAATTGGGTAACCGCTTCCGAAAAAGCCGTAAGCGTGTTCATTATCGAGCGCAGTGCCGACGGCCTTCAGTTTTCTCCCATTGGCCGCCAAAAAGCCTTGGGCTCAACACGATATAATACATCCTACACCTTTAAGGATGAGAGTCCACTCAATGGGGTTAATTACTACAGGCTTAAGCAACAGGATATGGATGGCAAATACCGCTACTCTGCCACCGTAAGTGTTTTACTCGAACAGTCTGCTGATTTTAAATTATTTCCAAACCCACAGATGGAAGGACGTAAACTTTACCTCACAGTCAGCCGCGCATTGCCGGCCAATGCAGAAGTAACAGTGTATGATATGATTGGAAAAGTAGTGCACGTGCAATCCTGCGTTGCAAATGCCGGCGAACCTATGGAAATCAATGCTTCGCTTGGCCGGGGTGTCTATCTCGTAAGTGTTTCAGCCGGAGAAACCAGTTTTTGTCAGAAACTGGTGATCCACTAATGCTATTGTTTTGGAAAACTCAGGCAGAAACTCGTTCCCTGGTGTTGTTCGTATGAATAGCTGCCATTGAGTTGATCGCTTAAAGCTTCTATCACCGCCATTCCCAGCGATTCCTTTTTCCGGTAGTCCTCTGCCAGACCCGTGCCATCGTCGGTTACCATCAACAGGTAGCATTCGCCATCGGATTTAAACGATACATGGATGTGTCCTTCAGTTCTTCCGGCAAAGGCATGCTTATAGCAATTGGTGAGAAGTTCGTTCAGGATGAGGCCACAAGGCACCGCCACATTAATATTTAGCACCACGTCGCCAATATCGGTCGATACTTGTATAGAGCCCGATACCGAGGGGTAAGATAAGTTAATTTCGGAGATCAGTTCGGCGGTGTACTGCTCAAAATTGACATTGCTCAGTTGATTATTATTGTAAAGTCTGTTGTGTATAAGCGACATTGAAAGAACACGGTTTCTACTCTCCACCAGCACATTTTTTGCTTCCTGGGGCACGTTGGTGTCTATTTTGAGGCTGAAGAGTCCAGAAATAATCGCAAGGTTGTTTTTTACGCGATGGTGCAGCTCTGAGAGCAGCACTTCTTTTTCGGCCAATGCCTCCTTCATTTTTTTTTCTGCCAGTTCACGTTCTGCCAGCCGTTGGTTGTATTGTTCCGTCTCACGCAAGCCGTTTTTTATGGTAATGTACATGAAGAAGCCCACAGCCAGGCAACTGAAAATCAGGTTTACCATAAACATTTGGTAGCGTTGCTCATCTTTGATAAGATCACTTTTAAACAGGCTGAAGTCCGTTAATAGATTGGCGAGGATAAGTGTTAGAATAAATGCCAGGTGTGCGATAATCGTTTTTTTCTCTGTGCGCACATCAAAAAGAAAGGCAATGGCAAGAATAAGCGGGAAGTAGTAAAGGTAAGTCCCCGACATCAGTCCCGAATAAGAGTTGAAGTAAAAAATGGCAGCATTAACAGTAAAAAAAAGAAACGACACAGCAAAAGTGTGATGCCCCATCCGGTTGATAAGTAACCCTGCAACGCAAATAAGCATAAAGGCTTCCAGCAGTAAACCCGAAAAAACATCGCCCAAAACGATGTTGTTCAACCCACTGAAGAAAAAAATCGTCAGGGCAATAGCACTGAATTGGTTGGTCAGGATAATACGCTTTACCAGGGTATCCGGATAGTTGTTCCTGATACCGGTTTGCGAAATCCGATCCCAGTATGGCAGAAACATAAGCGTCTTATTTACTTAATATTTTGAAATCGGTACGTCTGTTCAGTTGCCTGCCTTCTTCTGTATCGTTGGTTGCAACAGGCAACGTTTCGCCGTAGCCCTTAGCCACCAGGCGCTCGCCAGAAATGCCCTTGCCGATAAGGTAGGTAACAACCGATTGCGAGCGTGCCTGCGACAGTTTCTGGTTGTAGTCGTCGCTGCCTTTGCTATCGGTGTGGCTTCCCAGTTCAATTTTGATCGTTGGGTTTTCATTGAGCAGTTTGATCAACCGGTCGAGTTCGTTAGCCGACTCCGGGCGTATCGTTGCCTTATCGAAGTCGAAAAAGATATTGCGAAGCGTGATAGTTTTGCCAATGTCGATCTTTTTCAGCTCAATGTTCTTTTCTACTTCCTGGAAATTAGCTGTTTCAGGTAAATCGAAGTTTTCGGAATGGAATAGGTAGCCTTCTTTCTTCACTGCAATCCCGTAGTTCTTGCCGCTGGGTAACGATACCAGGTATTTTCCGGTGGTGCTGTTCGACTTAAAGACAGCAATCACTTCGTTTTTTGTATTGTCGATCAATTCTATGCTCGCCTCCAGCGGTTGCTTGCTTTGTTCATCGGTTACAATGCCTTTTAGGATCGTCATTTTAGGTCCGTTCGACGCGATTTTGTCTGCTTTAAATTCGCTTACCGGCGCAGTAACACTCGCCAGCAAGTTGTCTTCATTCATCAGCAAAGGTGCTTTTTCCGGACCAAGGAATGTAATTTTGTAAATATCCTTGTCGCCAAAGCCACCTTGTTTAGACGAAGCAAAATAGCCGTGATGGCCACTGCCACTGATCACAAAGAACACGTCGTCGTCGGGGCCGTTGATGGGGTAGCCGAGGTTTTCGGGCTCACTCCATTTTCCATTTTCAAATACCGACTTAAACAAATCAAAACCTCCCATGTTGGCATGTCCTTTGGAACTGAAATAGATCGTTTTTCCGTCGGGATGAATGAATACGCTTTCTTCCGCATATTTGGTGTTGAGTACCTGGCCCGCATTCACGGCTGGCCCCCATTCGCCTTTGGCATCTTTGTCGGAATAGTAAATGTCCCGGTCGCCCAGCCCCCCGTCGCGATCGCTGATGAAGTAAAGGCGTTTGCCGTCGTACGTTAAGCTGACGGACGATTCATGGTCTTTCGAGTTGATGTTCTTGTTGAGGTGCTCGGGCTTGCTCCAGGTGTTACCTACCAGGTTACTCATGTAAATGTCGCCACCATCTTTTTCTTTGAACTTGAAAATGAACATCGTGGTGCCATCCGCAGATAGTCCGGCCGTGGCGTCGTGTTCTTCGCTGTTCACGATGGGGCCGAAGTTCCGGGCTTCCGTCCATTTTCCATTTACTTTTACTGATTGGTAGAGGTCTTCGAATGGCCATTTGTCCTGCTCATCGATCTTGCCGCCGGTGGAGTTCTGGCGGCGCGAGGTAAGTACCATCATCGATTCATCAGCTGTAATGAAGGCGCTGTACTCGGGATAACTCGTGTTGATGGCCGCGCCAAGGTTGTCGATGAAGATGCGTTGCGGGTTGGCCATCTGCAGCTTACCTGTTTTGCACTCGTTGATCTTTTTGTTGAGGTCTTCGATTTGCACGGCGTTGCCTTTAGCATCTTTGCTCAGTATGCTCAATTGCGCTTGGTAACTTTTAATGGCCTCATCCCATTTAAGCTGGTACTGATAGGCCCAACCGAGGAAGAAATTGGCATCGGCCGGGAGCGGACCATTCAGGCTTTGGGCTTTTTCCAGGTATTTTACGGCATCCGGACTTTGAGGGTTGAGGTTGAAGGATACAACGCCAAGCATGTAATTGAGCAATGCGTTGTTGGGATTGAACTCCTGGGCTTTTTCCAGCAATGGCCTGGCTTGTTTGTAATACACGTCGCCGGCGCGCTGAAAGTCTTTACGGCTTACCGGGGCAAATTTGTATTTGTCGACATATCCTTCCAGGATGTAGGTGTATTCTTTGCTGCCAAGCTCAAATGCATCGCGCCCGTCATCAAGTGCTTTCCGGGCTTCTTTGAGCTGGTCTTTGCGATCGGGGAAATTGGCTTTTTCAAACTCCACGTTCTGTGCCCAGGCAGTGGTACTCAGGAAAAATAAGCAAGCGATCGTTGTAATTAACTTCATAGGCGGGTGTTTAAAAAAGATAAAACATGGAAAAAAAGAACTTAATCGCACAAGCCGGAAGCATACCGTTTACCTTCCGGAACTCCTAATTCGGCAGCTTTTTTCCAGTCGGCACAAGCGCCTTCTTCATTGTTTTGCATCTGCCGGATAATGCCCCGGTTCAGGTAAGCCGCACCGGCTTTTGCATCGGCTTTGATCGCTTTATTGATCCAATCTTCTGCTGCTTTATAGTCTTTCTTTTTAATGTATGCCGAGGCCATGTTGTTCATGGCCAGTACATAGTCTGCTTTCTGGCGAAGCGCGGCATCAAAATCGGCAATAGCACCATTGATGTCGTTGTTATTCAGTTTGGCCGAACCGCGGTTGTTCAGTGCCAGGTAGTAATCTGGTTTCAGGGAAAGCGCTTTGTTGTAGGCATCAATGGCGCCGGTCTGGTCACCTTTATTGCGTTTACACGACCCCAGGTTGTTATAGGCAAAATAGAGTTTGGGATCAATAGTTACAGCCTTTTCATAATCGGCAATGGCACCGGTTTCGTCGCCCAACTGTTTCTTGGCCGATGCGCGGTCATTATATGCATACGCATAATCGAGTCTGGCAGCAATGGCCTTGTCGTATTCGGCAATGGCTTCTTTGTACTCGCCGCTTTCAAATTTCAATTGACCCGCTAAGTAGTAGGCTTTGGCATAGCTTTCATCAACCAGCGTGGTTTTGTTCAGGTAAGAAAGCGCCGAGTCGGTTTTATGCAGGGCGTAAAACGTTTGCGCTTTTCCAAACAAGGCATCTGTATATAACGATTGAATGGCAAGCGCTTTATTATAGTCATCGAGCGAACCCTCGTAGTTTTTAGATTCGAATTTGGCAAAGCCACGGTTGCAATAGGCTTTGTCGAAAGCCGGATTCAGGGAAATGGCTTTGGAAAAATGTTCAATAGCCAGCGTCGGATTCTTCTGGTTCATGAATTCCAATCCCTGGTTGTATGCATTTTCAGCTTCCTGGGCTGGGGTGAGGTTGGTTTTAACTTTTACGGTATCCTGAGCGTTCAGTCCGTAACACCAAAGGGCAAGGCCAATCAAAACTATCTTTCGCATATCCGTTTTGTTAGTTACGAATTAAAGATAGAAAAATAAATGGATAATGTCCAGCCAGCCTAAAAATTAACGTAGTAGTCGCGGGTAAATTCCTTGTACTCGTCGGTGTAATGGTGCCGCTCGCCTTTTTCGATTACCAGTGTTTTTTCAGAAAACTCAGTTGGTACAAATTCAAATTGCATAAGGTGACGTTTATCACTGTCTTTATCTTCGCGCGATTTCACCCGAAGAAGTTTTGAGAGGTAAAGCCCTTTCTTTTCCGCCATTAGCCTAAACCGTTCTGCTTCGGGTTTTGGTAGGATGAGGCAAAATTTTCCTTTCGGATCCAGTATTTTAATTACCCCATCGAGGAGTTCTTCAAACGGAAGTGCATGCGCGTGGCGTGCCTGCGAACGTTGCGCATCGCTGGGCTTCAAACATTGTTCGAAGTAGGGAGGATTAGACACGATGAGGTTGAATTTTTTGTCGGTGGCTTTCGCGTAGTCCTGAAACGAGCTTAAGGAAACATGAATTTTATCCGCAAATTTGCTTTCAGAGATATTTTGCGACGCCTGTTTTACTGCATCCACATCGATATCGATCGCATCAATGCGCGCATCCGATTTTTGCGCGATCATCAGAGCGATCACTCCGGTTCCGGTTCCAATATCGAGAATGGTTTTACTTCCATTGGGAACAACCCAGGCACCTAATAATACCGCGTCCGTTCCCACTTTCATTGCACAGCGGTCTTGATGTATAGTGAATTGCTTAAAAGCAAATGAAGTGCCGGGCATAAAGCATTTGACAAAATTACTCTTAAAGTTAAAGTAAAAAAGACTACTTTTAATTCCGAAATTAATAAAAAAAAGTTAAACCTGTCAAAATCTGAAACGCTCCCGGACAGCGGTGTTCGACTTTTAACGTTTGAGATTTACATGGCCTGATATCTGCCAGGCTTTGTTGTTAGCGCAATGCGGCTTTGCTAATAAGGAGAATGAAAAGATGAAGTTAAAGCGTTTTAGGTTCTTTCTGGCGGCACTTCTTTTGTCCGGTAGTATATTGGCTCAGGCTGGCATAGATGATGTGCTAAAGGGTTACCTGGCCGATAAAGATTTGAAACATGCACAGATCAGTTTCTGTGTGGTAGATGCTTTTACAGGGAAAACCCTGAAGGAATTCAATTCCGAAACAGCCATGATCCCGGCAAGTACATTGAAAGTTGTTACCACTTCTGCCGCACTGGGCATCCTTGGGAAAAATTACACGTACAAAACTTCCTGCTACCTCAACGGTGTTCCTGATGCGAAAGGTATTTTCAAGGGAGATGTTGTTATCAAAGGTTGTGGTGACCCTTCCTTTAACTCCGCTTATTTTTATAGTAGCGACTCTCTCTTTCTCGGTGCCTTTGTCAAAAAGCTCTATGCAAAAGGCATACGCCGGTTCTCGGGCCGCATCATCGCGGATGTTTCCTGTTTTGATAAACGCATTCCCGACACCTGGATATGGAGCGACATCGGCAATTATTTTGGCGCAGGTGCCAACGGCCTTTCTTATGCAGATAATAAATTTTCTATTTACTATTCCACTGCCGAAGCTGGCTCTGTTGCGAATCTCGAAAAAATCAGCCCTCCTTATTTTGCTGCGCGTCTTACCGTGCAGTCGGCGGTAAGAGCTTATGGCTCCGAAGACGAAGCCTTTGTTTATGGCGATCCGGATACTTACACGCGCTATGTAAGCGGCACTATTCCGCCAAACCGCCGTCATTATGAAGTAGAGGCGCAGATGCCGCAGCCGGCAATTTATTTTGGGCATAGCCTGTTGGCTGAGTTAGCCAAGGAAGGCATTGATACGACAATGGCTGCCGTTCAGCAAACTGAAACGCCAGCCACGCAGCAATATAAGCCCGAACAACTGGTGCATACACACACGTCTCCTGTGCTCGAAAAAATAGTTTATTATACCAATACCAAAAGCAATAACCATTATGCAGAAAGTCTTCTCAAAACCTTGGGTGCTTCCGGGAGTGGGAAACAAGGAACAACGGCGAATGGCATAGACGCCGTAGAAGCCTATTGGAAAGGCCGTGGCATGGATGTGTCGGGCTTGCACATGAGCGATGGCAGTGGCCTGTCGCGCGCCAATACAGTTACAACTAGATTTTTGGCAACGATGCTGTCTAAGATTTACCGCGATAGCGTCATGTACCCTGTGTTTAACGCATCTTTGCCGGTTGCCGGCAAAAACGGGAGCATGGCGGGTCTTTGCAAGGGAAGTTTTGCAGAAAACAATATGCGCGCTAAAACGGGTTACATCAATCGCGCACGTGGGTATTGTGGTTATGTAAAAACAAAATCAGGAAAAGAGTTGGCTTTTTCGGTGCTATTTAATAACTACGATTGCTCGCCTCGCGAAGCTAAACTCAAGATCGAAAAATTGCTCATAGCGCTTACCGAGTTGTAAGGTCAGTTCGTCAACATGGGCGCGTCCGCAAGCGGCCAGGCTATCACTGCAATCGCAGGCTCCGCGGCACGGGCCTGCGGATTTCCGCTCTATCCTTCGCGCAACTAGCTCTATTCAGGAGCCATGTATCTTTACGACTCGTTGAGCATGCTTCATAAACAGAAAAGCCTCTCGTTAGGCGAGAGGCTTTTCAAAAATAGTGTTGTTTAGGCTATCAGGCACCTACCGGTTCTTCCATGTAAGCCTCAATGGGCGCACAAGAGCATACCAGGTTACGATCGCCGTAAGCATTGTCCACACGCGATACGCTTGGCCAGAACTTGTTGTCGCGGATCCAGGTCAGCGGATAAGCGGCTTTCTGGCGGCTGTATGGTTTTTTCCAATCGTCGCTCACTACCAGCTTGCAGGTATGTGGCGCGTTTTTAATCACATTATCGGCCTTGTCAAATTTGCCTTCTTCAATCTCTTTGATTTCCTGGCGTATGCTGATCATCGCTTCGCAAAAACGATCAAGTTCAGCTTTAGATTCAGACTCTGTAGGTTCCACCATCAAGGTGTTCACCACCGGAAACGCCACTGTAGGTGCATGGAACCCATAATCCATCAGGCGTTTGGCAATGTCTGCAACCTCTACACCACTTGCCATTTTAAAGTCGTTGCAATCCAGGATCATCTCATGGGCGCAACGGCCGTTTTTGCCAGTATATAAAATTTTGAAGTGTTCTTTTAAAATGTCCTTCATGTAATTGGCATTCAGGATTGCCATCTCTGTAGCTTGTTTCAAGCCATCGGCCCCAAGCATTTTGATGTAACCATAAGAGATCAAGAGGATCAGCGCGCTACCGTATGGCGCCGCCGAAACGGCTGTAATGCCTTTATCGCCGCTGGTATTTACAATCGTGTGCGAAGGAAGGAAAGGAACCAGTTTCTCCACAACCCCAATTGGGCCCATGCCAGGTCCGCCGCCGCCATGCGGAATAGCGAATGTTTTATGCAGGTTTAGGTGGCATACGTCGGCGCCAATATTACCAGGCGATGTTAAGCCTACCTGGGCATTCATGTTTGCACCATCCATGTAAACAAGTCCACCGTTGTCGTGAATCAGTTTGGTAATGTCCATGATCGACTCTTCATAAACACCGAATGTCGAAGGATAGGTTACCATCAGGCACGACAGGTTGTCCTTGTGTTTCTCCGCTTTTTCTTTCAGGTCAGCAAAGTCGATATTTCCTTTCTCGTCGCATTTTGTTACCACGATCTGCATGCCGGCCATGGCTGCCGACGCAGGGTTGGTGCCATGTGCCGATGAAGGAATAAGCGCCACGTTGCGGTTGGCCTGCCCGTTTGCAATATGGTAAGCGCGAATCACCATCAAGCCTGTATATTCACCCTGAGCACCTGAGTTTGGCTGAAAGCTCATGCGAGCAAAACCTGTAATCTCGGAAAGGTCTTTGTTGAGTGCCTCGATCAGTTCGGTATAGCCCTGAGCTTGTTCAACAGGAACAAACGGGTGGATGCTTGCAAATTCCGGCCAGGTAATCGGGAGCAACTCAGAAGCTGCATTTAGTTTCATGGTGCAGGATCCCAAAGAAATCATCGAGTGCACCAGCGAAAGGTCTTTGTTTTCGAGACGTTTGATGTAGCGCATCATTTCGCTTTCGCTGTGGTGTGTATTGAATACCGGATGTGTGAGGAAGGCCGACTGACGCGCAGCGAAAGAACCCTTAAGAAGATTTTGTTTTTCGAAAGCGCCTGCATTTGCAGTAACGCCTTTGGCTTCGGCAAACACAGCAATGATATCGTTCAGGTCGTTTTCTTCTACTGTTTGGTCGAGTGATAAGGCAACCAACTGATCGTTGATGTAACGGAAGTTGATCTCCCTCGCTTCGGCCAGGGCGCGTACGTTGTTAGCGTCAGCCTTTACCACAATCGTGTCGAAGAACAATTTGGTGTTGATCTCGTAGCCGAGTTTTTTTAGAGAAGTTGCAATGAACGTGGTAGCGCCGTGCACGCTTTCGGCAATGGCACGAATGCCTTCCTGTCCGTGATAAACGGCATACATGCTCGCCATAATGGCCAGCAAAGCCTGAGCTGTGCAGATGTTGGAGGTCGCCTTATCGCGCTTAATATGTTGTTCGCGCGTTTGCAAGGCCATGCGCAGAGCCTGGTTGCCTTCGGCGTCGATCGAAATACCGATGATGCGGCCAGGAATAAGGCGTTTGTAGTCTTCGCGACAGGCAAAAAACGCAGCGTGAGGACCACCGTAACCCAATGGCACGCCGAAACGTTGCGAGTTGCCAACCACGCAGTCGGCACCCCATTCGCCTGGAGGCGTTAGCATAGCGAGCGCCAGAAGATCTGTCGCCACAGCTACCTGTACCTCTTTTGCTTTTGCCTTTTCAACAAAACTCCTATAGTCACTTACTTCGCCGTTGATATCCGGATATTGGATCAGTGCGCCAAAGAAGCTATCGTCCAGGTCAGCTGTATTTGCATCACCAATAACCAATTCGATACCGTAAGGCACCGCGCGTGTCTTCACCACGTCAATGGTTTGCGGAAAACAGGTGTTGCTTACAAAAAATTTGTTGGCATTATTCTTTACCTTGTCTTTGCTGCGATTGCTATAGAACATGAAAAGTGCTTCGGCAGCGGCTGTAGCTTCGTCGAGTAGAGAAGCATTGGCAATTGGCATGGCGGTAAGATCCATGACCATGGTTTGGAAATTGAGGATAGCCTCGAGGCGGCCTTGTGCAATCTCTGCCTGGTATGGCGTGTAAGCCGTGTACCAGCCTGGGTTTTCAAGCACATTGCGTTGGATCACCGCCGGTAAAATATTATTGTAGTAACCAAGCCCAATGTAAGAACGGAATACTTTGTTTTTCTTTCCGAGTGCTTTCAGGTGTTTGGTATATTGAAACTCACTCATCGCTTTAGCCACACGCAGGGGCTGCTTCAGGCGGATATTCGGTGGAACGGTCTGGCTGATCAGTTCATCTACTGAAGAGACACCGATCTTTGCCAGCATCTGTTTTACTTCTTCTTCGCGGGGTCCGTTGTGGCGGGAAACGAATTTATCTGTGGTCATGGTTTGTTTTTATAAGTTGCTAAATGTAAGAAAATTACGTCTATGAAGTAACGCATTTTTTGCACAGATGTTTATAAGATCGGTCGATGATTTCCGGCTATTTGTGGGCTGTAAGCGGATTCGCAGATTAAAACCTGATCCGCTTGTTAGTATCGGTCAGTGTGTTGGAGGGCGGTTTCTGCGCAGAAAAATCACGTTGGTGTGAGCGTCAGTCGGATTTACCGACACTTATTTTTGGGTTGAGCTTGGTGAGGGAGTACCTGCCAAACCGTTTTACAAATGTTCAACAAGGGGCTTTTTCTCCCGGGTTAGCGATTTGGGGAACTTATCCTGCACGGTGCCAGGGAAAGCCGGTCGGCACCGCCAGGCTTCGCTTAGCAAATCTTGCGATTGCCACAGGTGTCGATGTTTCGCTGGTTACATTTGCAGGAGAGAAATACAGCGATGGGTACAAATACAAAAGGAGCCCTGAGGCTCCTTTTGTTATATTGAAAAAATGAATGCCTAGTTCACTTTGATGAGTTCCACATCGAATACCAGCCAGGCATTCGGAGGGATCACACCACCGGCACCGTTGGCGCCGTAGCCTAATTCCGAAGGAATGATGAGCTTGGTTTTTCCACCTTCTTTCATCAATTGAAGACCTTCTGTCCAGCCCGGAATCACCTGGTTGAGAGGGAATGTTGCCGGTTGGCCGCGATCTACGGAGCTATCGAATTTTGTACCATCGAGCAGGTAGCCGGTGTAGTGTACTGTTACTTGGTCGGTTGCTTTTGGCGCAGCGCCGGTACCTTCTTTTTCTACAATGTAGCGAAGCCCGCTTGCAGTGGTTTTAGCACTGCCATAGGTTTCGTTCAATGTTTTTTCCATCGCTTCTTTTGCAGCTTTTGCTTTCGCTTCCGCTTTGGCGGCAGCACCGGCTTTTTCAGTTTCAAACACTTTAGGCGCATCAAAGGCTTCTGCCTCTTTGCCTTTCCTTAAAATGAGAATGTGATTGATGGTGTCGTTGCCAGCAATTTTATTTACCACGTCCTGGCCTTCTACCACATTGCCAAACACAGTGTGTTTGCCGTCGAGCCAATCGGTTTTCACGTGAGTGATAAAGAACTGGCTTCCGTTGGTGGCAGGTCCTGCATTAGCCATCGACAGAATGCCCGGGCCAGTGTGTTTTAAGCTAGGGTCGATTTCGTCAGGAAAGGTGTAGCCTGGGCCACTCTTACCGTTGCCAAGTGGACAACCGCCCTGGATCATGAAATTTGGGATCACACGGTGGAATTTTAATCCATCGTAATACGGAACGCCTTCTGCTTTCGCATTGTTTTTAATAGAACCTTCTGCCAGGCCTACAAAGTTAGCCACGGTCATCGGTGTTTTCTTGAACTCCAGGTTACAATAAATGTTGCCTTTAGAGGTTTCAAACTTGGCATACATGCCATCGGGTTGCTTGCTTAAAAATTCTTTGTCCATTTTACTCAATTTTACTTTTTTCGGTTTTTTCGGATTATCCGGGTTTGCAACCAGACTTGCTGTTGCAAACAGGGCACATAGTGAAGCCAGAATGAGTTTTTTCATGACTCTGATGGTTTAGTGAATAAATAATTCGGATGGGTTATTGACCCGGCATCTGCGGAGCGGCTTCAAAATTCACCAGTTCCACTTCAAATACCAAGGGCGAAAACGGCGGAATCACACCACCCGCACCGCGTGCACCGTAAGCGATAGACGAAGGAAGCACCAGTTTAGCTGTGCCGCCTTTGGCCATCATCTGGATAGCTTCGTCCCAGCCCGGAATTACCTGCCCTTGTCCCAAGATGAATTTGAAAGGCTCTGGCCTGCCATATGATGAGTCGAACTCTTTACCGTCGAGTAACATACCTTTATACTGAACAGTAACAAGATCACCAGGTTTAGCGTTTGCGCCTTTTCCTTTTTTGGTTTCAATATAGTAAAGCCCGCTCGCGGTGGGTGTAACCGTAATGTGATTGTCGGCTATGTATTTTTCGAGGATCGGTTTTTCTTCTTCGGCCATTTTAGCCATGCGGTCTTCCTGCTCTTTTTGATTCTTCTCGATCTCAGCCTTGGTTTTGATCTCTACGATTTTAATATTGACTTTGATGAAATCGCCCGGTTTAGCATAAGATGGGATCGCAGTAGCATGATTTGTTTTCAGGAAAAACGAATCGGCGCTAACCATGAACGAGGCGCTGTCATTTACACTCATCATCATCATGGCATCTTCTATACTGCCTACAAAAGACGATTTTGGAAGAATGAATTTGGTAGTACCACTGCCGTCCTGGCTTACTTGCGACGAATTTACCAGAACCGAATCTTTCGGTAGTAATGTAAACACATATTTAAAGCTCACGCCATCGCCTACCTGCGGTTTCTGGCCATTCTCATCATGAGTAAAAAACTGGTAATGCAAACCGTTTTCAGCTTTTGTGTAGCCTTCAAAATCCGATTTATTACATGAAGCGAGGCTTGCAATCGCCGCGGTACCTAATACAATTAAGGTTTTGTTCATTGGTTGGTTTTATTTTATGTCAATTAATGTCAGGTTGTAAAGCAATGGGGTATAAGGGGGAATCGAGCCGTTCGTACTTCCTGTTTCTCCAAAAGCCAGCCGCGAAGGTACTATAATTTTTGTAGTTTCTCCCTTTTTTAAACTACCAATAACAATATTTAACCCCCGTACCAATTGATCTGGCGTGCCAAAAACGAATTCCAGTTGTTGCTGCCCGTTATCGAGCGGCGCCCCGTTGAGGTAAAAGCCGCTATAAGCAACACGCACACGCTTTCCGGCACTTACCGCTTCGGATGCCTTAACCGACCGTTCCAGGGTGTATATACCATACGTATCGGGTTCAACCTGCGGGTAATGCTGGCGCAGATACCGGTCTATCTGCTGAAGTTCCTGCAGTTCAAGGTCAGGGTTTTCCGTTACGCTTACGACAGTTGCGGGCAGGTGATCCATGATCCGGAGTATCTTCAGGTCGAGTTTAACCAGTGAGTCGCCCTCCAGGAATATAGGAACAATGGTATCGAAATATTCGCGGAAAAAGCAGGTTTTACCAACCATCAGCGACACACTGTCGCCTTCGGTGAGGCTGGACAGATAACGTTTGCCGGAAGCAGTCGGGCCGGTGCGCAGGTCAATCACAAAGCCCTTTGGCGCCTGATAACGGCTATTAAAAAATACCGAGTCGGACGAGGTTCTTAACACCGCCTCACAAGCCATGGCTTCTGCGCCAGCTGCGCTTTTAGTTCCATCGCCAATGCCGAGCAGGCGGTAGGCATAAGCATCTGCGGTTTCGGTGTAGTTGTTGCCATGCTTAGGGGTGCAGGACGCCAGAATAGTAAGTGCCAAAAGACAAACGCAAATGATCCCGTTCCTCATGGCTGCTTTGGATGATCGACAGACAGAATGTTAATGTCGTAAAGAATGGGCGATTGAGGCGGTATCTTCCGTGAGTCGCCGAGCAGCCCATGCGCAAGGTGCGACGGAATCATGATCAGGGCTTTGTCCGCAGCTTTAAGGTATAATACAGCTTTGTGCAGTCCGTCTTCCAGATCGTCCATCCCTACCTTAAATGTTTTTGGGCCGGTTGCGGCCGAAGAGTAACACTCGGTGCCATCCAGTAAAAAAACGGTGTAGTGGATGCTAACAATATCGCCGTCGTGAATAGAATCACCCTTAAGAGGGCCGGGTTGATAGACGTGGTAGCGGATGCCTTCTTTGGTTTTAACGAAGGGCAGGCGATGTGACTTTTGATAGTAGTCCATTTCATCGTTCTCTTTGGCTACTACCTGCTGGTTGGCTTTGATAAATTGATCCTTCACTTTTACCGGGTTCATGGGCGGCACAGGCACAGGTTCCTCACCGCAGGATGTTGCCAAAAGCAGGCAGCTTATCAGACCGGGAAATAAAAAAAGGAAACGGGAAAACATGTATAAAAATACACTTATTTTTCAGGATTTTGGATGTTGTCCACCTCTTTTTTTACTTCCTGAATATGTTCCTGGATTGTTTGTGTGATGCCGCCGGTGCTCTCCTGAATATCCTTTTGGATGCCGTTGGCGGCATCTTTAAATTCCCTGAGGCCCTTTCCGAGTGCTTTCGCGAGATTGGGTACGCCTTTACCGCCAAAAAGAAGAAGAATGACCAGAACGATCACCACAACTTCACCGCCGCCAAGATTAAGGAAAAGAGCAAACATTTGGTTCATCGGTCAAAGGTACAAATAAGAATAAGATAATAAGGGCTTTTTTTCCTCAATTTTTGTCGATAATAACATAGGATTTAACAATTTATTAGATTAGATTTGATAATTAAACTAAACACGCATGGATAAAATTTACTCAAACGTTACGTCTTCCCCGGCGAAGTGGGTTAAACTAGTTACCGTTTTAATGGCTCTGGCCATCTGGTCTCCTAAAGCAAATGCACAATATTGTGCTTCTGCGGCCACCAGCACAGCCGATGACGAAATTTTTAATGTTACTTTCGGTACGCTTAACAACACCAGTATCTGCGGAGCGATAGCTCCTGGCCCTGGCTCTCAGGCGTTTATGTACTCCAATTATACATCTCTCACTCCCGGAAACTACGTGATCGGGAATAATTACCCGTTTTCGGTGGTCGGCGGTCAGTGCGGTAATACCCCCTATTCCGGCATTGTCGGTGCGTGGATCGATTACAACCACAACGGATTGTTCACCGATCCGGGCGAAGAAATCTTTATGTCTTCCTATACGCAGTTTGCCGTTGCTGGATCTACCATCACGGCACCGGGCGGCGTTACCATCCTTGCCGGTGCTACACCAGGCCTCACCACGATGCGGGTTATCCTTACCGAGTCGAGCACCAATCCAGGTCCTTGCACAAGCCCTACATGGGGAGAAACCGAAGATTATACCGTGAACCTCATTCCATCGACCCCTTTCAATCTTGGTGTTTCGGCATTAATAAAACCAATGAACCTCAAAAAGTGTTTCACTGTTGATACCATTGTGGCACGCGTTTTTAATTTCGGTACCAGCGCGGCCGATTTTGCGGTAACGCCTGCAACCGTTACCGTGAGGTCAACCGGCGTTGTCAACGCTACGTACTCAGTTGCAATTACCAGCGGTACTCTTGCTTCTTTTGCAACCCAGGACTATACGGTAACCACTAATTATAATATGACCACAGCCGGGAATTACAACCTCAAGGCATATACAACAGCGGCCGGTGATGGTTATGCACCCGACGACACCACACAGGTTACTGTACGTCGTAAGGCCTTCTTCAATTTAGTATTGTCGCCTAACGATACGGTGTGCCGAGACATTCCGGTAGTGGTAACAAATACACTCGATCCGTTTTTCCAGGTAGGTAATGGTTCATTGAGCAATACCTCCACAACTTATCCTGCACCTTACGGAAACACTTTTCATGGCGCCAAACATCAGTTCCTGATCCTGGCATCGGAACTAACGGCTGCCGGCCTTACTGCTGGAAACATCACCTCAGTAGGGTTCAATGCCATCAACCTTAACAATGCGTCTGCTCTCGATAACGTTAACATTGGCATTGCGACAACCACACTCACCAGTCTTACTGCATTCCAAGGCGGGGTTCCAAGTGCTTATGCAGTTTCAAATTACACACCAGCGTTAGGGATTAACCGCCACACGCTCTCAACACCATTCAATTGGAACGGAACATCCAATCTAATCGTTGAGACCTGCTTCAACAATTACCTGCAGTCCAATACCACCTCTGCCAACGTGTCGTTTAGTTCCAGCAGCACACCTTTTTCATCGTCGGTATGGTATGCCGCCAGCAATACGGCAGCTGTGTGTTCCAATACGACTGTGGTGACGGCTGCAGCAAACAATCGCCCTGACATTTTCTTCGATCAGGTAATTCCTGTTACTTATACCTGGAGCCCATCGACAGGTGTTTCGTCTGTTTCGGCTGGAAGTCCAACAATTACGGCGCCTGCCTCTACCAACTACACACTTGTGTCTTCTTATCCGGGATGTACCACACGCGAAACCATTCATGTAGAAATTAAACCAACGCCGTTGCCTAACCTTGGCAGCGACTCGCTGGTGTGTTCGATGCCGGTGACGCTTAGCCCGCACATTACAGGAAGCAGCTATCTATGGAATACCAATTTCGTAAGCCAAACCATCAGCATTACGGGCCCCGGTAAATATTGGGTGCGGGTAACGGGAGCCAATGGTTGTGTAGGTACTGATACTGTTCGTATTACCCAGGGAGTTTCTCCGGTAGTAACTTTGGGACCTGACACAGGTTACTGCCAAGGTTCGTCGATGGTGCTTTATGCAGGTAATCCGGGTTCCTCATACCTGTGGAGTACAGGGTCAACGGCCTCTTCTATTACAGTGTCGTCACCGGGAACTTATTCAGTTATGGTAACACATCCGAGTAGCTGCAAGCAGTCCGATGCCGTAAACATTACCGTGAAACCGTTACCAACTGTAGGCTTGACGTTTGCCAATCCAGAGATTTTCTGTCCGACAGATAACAACGGGCGTCCGCTTACTGAAGGCACACCAGCCGGTGGTACATATATTGGCTCAGGTGTTACCGGCAATAGCTTTAATGCCGCGTCTGCAGGCCAGGGAACCTATGTGATCTTATATAGTTACACCGGGCCGAACGGCTGTTCAAACATCGCCGCCGATACCCTTCGTGTATATGCCTGTGTTGGTGTCGAAGAACTTGAAAACGAACTTGGCCTCAATGTATTCCCTAACCCGAACAGCGGCATCTTTACACTCGAAGTAACTGCTTCGGCAGAGATTGATGCTACAATACAAATTACCACTGTTGATGGTCGTTTGGTGTACAACGATGCGTTGAGGGGCAACGGAATGCTTAGCAAAAACATCGATATTGCAGAGCTTGCCACTGGCATCTACTACCTGAAACTCCAAACCAAAGATGTTGCCAGAACATACAAAGTCTTAAAACAATAAAGATCTGATTATTTATACCAAGAAGCCCTGTATTTTACAGGGCTTTTTTTGTAGAATTAAAAAATAATGGTTTCTTTGTAGCGCACATGAGCAGCACGTTCTGCATAAAGAAGAAGTGTAAGGTTCGCCAGAGCCGCTAAATCATTGCGTGCAGATGGGCCACAGGTGGTCCGGGCACACCTAAAACACCAACTTTACTTTATTACATTAACGGGCCTTTGGGCTATTATTGAATATTTTCAGCACCATGATTATTTTAAAATTCGGAGGAACCAGTGTCGGCAGCGCCGTCCGCATGAAAGCACTTGTAAAACTTATCAGTCATCCAGGCAGGAAGATCGTGGTATTGTCTGCCATGAGTGGAACAACTAATGCCTTGGTAGATATCTGTCAGTTGTTATACCAGAAGCTGCATCAAAAGGCAAATGAAGCCATTGACAGCCTGGAGCAAAAATACCTGAAGGAAGTTCAGGATTTATACGGCGAACCGGAATACCAGGGTAAAGGCACCGATCTCGTGAAAAATCATTTCAACTACCTGCGCTCGTTTACATTGGATATGTTTACGGCCAATGAGGAAAAAGCCATTCTGGCCCAGGGCGAATTACTGAGTACGGCTTTGTTTTTCTTCTATTTGCAGGAAACGGGTACACAGGCTGCGTTGCTGCCAGCACTTAACTTTATGCGTATTGATGGCAACGATGAACCGGATCTGCCTTACATCGAGAAAAACCTGGAAGCGGAGTTGGCAAAGCATGCCGGCACGGACTTGTTTATTACACAGGGTTACATTTGCCGCAATGCGTTCGGCGAGATCGATAACCTCAAGCGTGGTGGGAGCGATTACACGGCATCCATTATCGGCGCGGCCATCAGGGCAGAGGAGGTGCAAATATGGACCGACATCGACGGAATGCACAACAACGATCCGAGGGTAGTTTCGAAAACGCACCCGATCCATGAACTGAGTTTCGATGAGGCAGCAGAACTGGCCTATTTCGGCGCAAAGATCCTGCATCCTACCTGCATCTTACCCGCACAAAAACGAAACATTCCGGTGTTGCTCAAAAACACCATGCAACCCGAAGCTCCGGGAACCCGCATTTCCAATATAGAGCCTGCAGAGGGCATCAAAGCGGTAGCAGCCAAAGATGGTATCTGTGCCATCAACATTAAAAGTGATCGCATGTTGCTGGCTCATGGTTTCCTTCGGGCTGTATTCGAAATTTTTGAACGTTATAAGACATCGATCGACATGATCACCACATCCGAGATCGCCGTATCGCTAACCATCGATAATACAAAGTACCTGAAAGAGATCGTGAAGGAGTTGCGTGATTTCGCTCATGTAGATTATGAAGAGGATCAAACCATTATCTGTATTGTGGGGTATATTCCGAAAACAAAATCCGGGTACGGCTTTAAAGTGTTGGAAGCGTTTAAAAATATCCCGCTGCGGATGATCTCCTACGGCGGCAGTGCCAACAATGTGAGTGTACTCGTCAGTGCGCATCATAAGAAAGAAGCCTTGGTTTCGCTGAACAGCTTCTTATTTGGCTACAACGAAGAAAAACAAGCGTAATAATCACGAAGGCTTTTTGTTTATGACATTCAACAACGAACTGATAGAAACATGGCAACGCCATCAAACACCCTTTTACTATTATGATACCGCGCTGCTGAAACGCACATTGTCTGCGGTAGTACAGGAGAGCCAGCGTTATGGCTATCATGTACACTATGCATTGAAAGCCAATGCCAATCCGGGTATTCTCAGGTATATTCTTGAGGCTGGCCTCGGGGCCGATTGTGTGAGCGGAAATGAAGTGAAGCGTGCCTATGAAAGCGGGTTTCAGCCGGCGTCGATTGTGTTTGCAGGTGTGGGGAAAAGCGATGCGGAGATCGCTTACGCGCTTGGCAAAGATATCTTTTGTTTCAACTGCGAGAGCATGCACGAGTTGCAAGTGCTTGATGAGCTTGCGGGTGCGAAGAATAAAGTCGCGTCTGTGGCCTTGCGCATCAATCCCAATGTAGATGCACACACGCACAAATACATTACCACTGGTTTGGAGGAAAATAAATTCGGGATCAATCCGTATGAGTTTGCAGATGTTATCGCACTCATCAGAACACTGAAACATGTGCAGTTAATAGGCTTGCACTTTCACATCGGCTCACAAATAACCGATCTTCAGCCTTTCAGGCAGTTGTGTGTAAAGGTTAACGAGATCAATGCATACTTTTTGCAGCAGGGCTTCGATCTGCCGGCGATCAACGTTGGTGGTGGCGTTGGTATCAACTACAGCGAGCCCGACGCTGAACCAATTATTGATTTTGCAGCGTATTTTAAAGTGTTCAGCGATTTTCTCGAACTGCGGCCTCAACAGCAACTTCACTTCGAATTGGGCCGCGCTATTGTGGCGCAATGTGGCAGCCTGATCAGTCGGGTCTTGTACATTAAGAATGGCATTAACACCAATTTCGCGATCCTCGATGCCGGTATGACGGAACTGATCAGGCCCGCGCTGTATCAGGCTTACCATCGTATTCAGAATATTAGTTCTGTTTCGGGTAATATACTCAAATACGACGTGGTAGGTCCTATTTGCGAGAGCAGCGATTGTTTCGGCAAAGCGGTGGATTTGCCGCAGACACAACGGGGCGACCTGATTGCCATTCGCAGTGCCGGCGCCTATGGCGAGGTCATGGCCAGTCGGTACAACCTGCGTGATGAGGTAAGAAGTTATTTCAGCGAATAGAAAAAGACACTGTTCTTCAGTGTGAAAGGAATGTGTTGGATCGTGTTAGACTAATGGAGCGATCAGGTTTTTTGTTTTTTCTTTTTGGCAGCAGGAAATAAAATATTGTTCAGGATCAACCGATAGCCTGGTGAGTTGGGATGCAAGCTCAGGTCGGTTGGTGGATCTTCAACGCGGTGCTGGTAATCTTCGGGATCGTGTCCGCCGTAAAAAGTCCAGGTGCCTTTTCCATGATCACCATGGATATAGCGCGCTTCGTTGTATGCTTTTGATTCGCCCAGAATGAGAATGTTTTTTTTGATGTAATTTTTGTTGAAGGCGGTCGTCTGGCCATAGAAGCCTTTGATGGTTTGCGTATGGTTTTGACATAACATGGTAGGTACGGGATCCCATTTGGCTGAAAATTCGAACAGAGTAAATACGTCGGTCGCTTCCGTCATGCCATATTGCACGCGAGACGTCGTGGCATCAATTGTCGAAAATTCATATTCATAGGGATTGGTACTGAGCTGGTATTTTTCAAACGCGTAACCCTTGCTATAATCTATTTTCCGATTCATCGCCGGATCGGCCGGATCATGGTCGAACATGGTTTCGCAAATATCAATGCCCTCACAGGATAAGGCGATATCGTAGCTATCGGTAGCGGAACACATGGCAAACAGAAAGCCGCCCGCGAAGACATAGTCGTTTATTTTTTTAGCCACTGCCAGTTTAAGTTGCGAAACTTTAGTAAAACCCAGGCGCTTTGCCGTTGCTTCATTGTCGCGTACTTCGTTTTGGTACCAGGCGGTGTTGGCAAAACCAGCATAAAAGCGACCGTACTGTCCTGTAAAATCTTCGTGGTGTAAATGCAGCCAGTCATATTCCGAAAGCTTGTCGGCTATGATTTCGTCGTCGTACACAACGTCGTAAGGGATTTCGGCATACTTTAGCACCAGGGTTACCGCGTCGTCCCAGGGCTGTTTTATTTTTGGAGAATACACAGCGATCTTCGGCGCCTTTTCGAGCTTAATGGCATCCTGGTTCACTTCCGGGTTGGCAATTTCGGCCAATATGCCGTTGGCCTGGGCGTCGGAAATTACCTCAAAGCTCACGCCACGGATCGTGCATTCGTTGGCAACCGGCTTCGAGTTCGGGATCAGAAAACTGCCGCCACGGTAATTGGTGAGCCATTGGATCTCCAATTCCCCCTTCAAGGCCCAATAAGCGATACCATACGATTTCAGATGGTTTTTTTGGGTGTCATCCATGGGCAGCAATAAGTAACTGCAAAAGCCCTGAAAGCTCAAAAGCAAAAAAAGCGGGGTTAAGATTATTTTTTTCATGCCTTGATCGAAGATACACAATTTTTTTCTGAACCTATTAATTGTGTCGATGATTTGAGTTTTTAAGCAGGTCAGTTATTGAATGATAAGCTGTGACGCCCGTCTGGCAACCTTTTCAGCGTGTCGCGTCGTGTAAATTTATGGATTTTGGCATTCTAATTGTAAAATCTGTACTAAACTTTTAAGAATGCTTATGTTATTTTTTCTTAAACCAAATAACCGGCATTTATAACCTATTTAACACACTATTTTATGACAAATCAAATGCTCATGATTTCCTTAACGGAAATTGCAAACCAATTAATTACGATCGTTGTGGAGTACTTCCCCAAATTGCTCGGCGCCATTTTGGTTTACATTGTCGGTATGTGGCTCATCAAACGGATTACCAAAGGCATCAGCCTGGTCATGCACAAGCGCCTTTATGAGCCAACCCTGCAATCGTTTTTGCTTGCCCTGGTGCAAACCACGCTATCTGTTCTCCTGATCCTTTCCGTGATCGGTATGTTGGGCGTGAACACCACATCTTTCGCTGCATTATTGGCTGGTGCAGGTATTGCCATCGGTGCGGCACTCAATGGCACCCTTGGAAACCTGGCAGGTGGTGTCATGATGCTGATCTTTAAGCCTTTCAAAAAGGGCGATTTAATCGAAGCCCAGGGATCGGTAGGCGATGTTGTCGAACTTGGCGTATTCAATACCACCATTCTTTCGCCCGACCGGAAAACCATCATTTTACCGAACGGCCCGTTAAGTACCGGGGTTATTACCAACTATACCACCAATGGCTTTTTGCGGGTGGACCTTGCGATGGCTATAGCGCCGGATATGTCGATAGAAAAAGCCCGGAAAGTGGCCATCCAGGCCATGTCGTCGCATGATAAGGTGCTTAAAGAGCCTATTCCTGAAGTAAGCGTGCTAAAAGTAGGTGATGGCATGGTCACACTGGCCATCAGACCATATTGCCAGCAAGCCGATTATTGGGATGTGTTCTTTGGCGTACAGGAATTGGTAAAAGTGGCGTTCGATGAAAACGGCATCGCCGGTCCGGTTCCGCACCGCGTCATCATCAACAAATAGCGCTGATTACCACCGTTTTTAACCGTGGTAAACTCTGGAATAAACAATCAATCCGTTTCGGATCTCTAACACTTCGCCCACGTGCAGGTCAGCTTCGTCCTGCACGTGGCGGATGTATTCCATAAACACTTGCTCATCGTCGGCGGTGAGTTTTACCACTTCGTAACGCAGGCTCGGCAGCCGCTGGAACGCATCCTGCCACCAATCCCTCAGCGACGCTTTGCCCTTTATCAGTCCCTGCGTTTCCGGAAGGCGCGCCTTTAGTTTCGGACTATAATGTTGGGCCTGGTCGTCGTAAAGCGAGAGTAGTTTTTCGAGGTCGTGGCTATTGAACGCTTCGAACCAGGCAGTGGCGATCTGTTTGTTTAAAGAGGATGAAGGTTGCATGCGTTGGTCGTTTTCAAAAAAGTTATGCGGCTGTTTTTTCAGGAATTGTCTGCCCGCCGGTTTTCGTTGTTGTGAGATTTGCCGGCAAAGCTACAGATTTCAACAAGCATGCGGTGCATAAGATCAATGGTTTTTGCTTTCGGCAATTTACAATAAATCGCTTAAATAGTGGTATCTTTCTGCATGCTTAAGCGTGCACTGTATGGCTTGTTGGTTTCGCTACTGGCATGGGCCTGTTCCAAAGAAAAAAAAGCGGTAGATCTTATCGTTCATCACGCCACCATTTATTCTGTTGACTCCGCTTTTGCGGTGTACGAGGCCATGAGCATACGCGACGGAAAGGTGGTGGAGATCGGGAGCAACGAGGCTATCCTCGGCCGGTATGAGGCCAGCCAAGAGATCGACGCCAAAGGCAGATTTATTTATCCGGGTTTTATTGATGCCCATTGTCACTTTACAGGTTATGGCTTAGGGCTGCGGCAAGTGGATCTTACCGGCACCAAATCGTTCGACGAAGTGCTTCACCGCACACAGGACTTTGCCCATCGTGAACAAATTTTACCCGATGGGGTTGAGCGCAAGTTGGATGGAACATCCGAAATGTCGTGGCTCGTGGGTCGGGGCTGGGATCAAAACGATTGGTCGAACCCTGTTTTTCCGGAACGCTTCAGGCTCGATTCGCTTTTTCCGGATAGGCCGGTATTATTGATCCGTATCGACGGCCATGCGGCATTGGCAAATGCAAAGGCGCTTGAGCTGGCAGGTATTACGGCAAAAACATCGGTTACGGGCGGCGAAATACCCTTGGTGCAGCATGCGAAAAAAGGCTTGCAGCCAAGCGGCATGTTAATCGATAATGCGGTGGATCTTGTAAAAGCAGCCATTCCTCCCACCGAAAAAAAAGACTTATATGCTGCGTTGCTGAATGCACAGCAAAATTGTTTTGCGGCAGGTCTCACGACCGTGGATGACGCAGGTGTGATGTATGATGAGGTAGAGGCCATGGATGAACTTCAAAAAGCTGGTAAGCTCAAGATGCGGATTTACGCGATGCTCTCAGACAGTGCGCCCAACTATAAGCGTTATCTCAGCCGTGGCCCGTATAAGACAGACCGTTTGAATGTGCGTTCGTTTAAATTCTATGCCGACGGCGCGCTCGGCTCGCGTGGCGCTTGTTTGTTTCGCGACTATAACGACAAAGCCCATTGGCGTGGGTTTCTGTTGAGCAACATGGAGCATTTCAGAAAATATGCCGATATGGTTGACCGCGGTGGCTTCCAGATGAATACGCATTGCATCGGTGATTCAGCACTCAACATGGTAATGGATATTTACATCAGGCATTGCAATAAAAAGAAAGACCGGCGCTGGCGCATCGAGCATGCGCAGGTAGTAGCACCCGATGACGTGAAGAGTTTCAGCAAAGACATTATTCCATCGGTGCAGCCCACGCATGCCACCAGCGATATGTATTGGGTGGAACAACGCCTGGGGCCTGACCGCTTAAAATATGCTTACGCTTATAAAGAATTGTTGAATGCCGCCGGAACGATAGCCCTAGGAACCGATTTCCCGGTAGAGGATATTTCGGCCATCAAAACGTTTTACGCGGCAGTAACCCGTCAGGATGCCAAAGGTTATCCGCCTGGCGGGTTTCAAATGGAAAATGCACTGGACAGGAAGCAGGCGCTTCGGGGAATGACGGTATGGGCTGCTTATGCCAATTTTGAGGAAAAGGAGAAAGGAAGCCTGGAAGCCGGCAAATTTGCCGATTTTGTGATCCTAGACACCGACCTGATGAACTGCAAGGAACATCTTATTTTAAAAACAAAAATTCTGCAAACCTATATCAATGGCGAGCAGGTTTTTTCATCGAATTGATTGTACTGAATTTCTATGGGATATAAAAGTTTAAAAGCCTGTATCGACGATCTGGAGAAACACGGGCATCTATTAAGGATCAGGGAAGAAGTAGATCCGGAGCTTGAAATGGCGGCTATTCATTTGCGTGTGCACGAAATGGGTGGCCCTGCCTTATTTTTTGAACGTGTGAAAGGCTCCGCTTTTCCATGTGCCTCCAATTTGTTCGGCACGCTCGAGCGAAGCAAGTTTATGTTCCGCGATACCTTGCAGAAAATGCAAACGCTGGTGGAGATCAAGAACAACCCGGTTGCGGCCCTCAAAAACCCCTTTAAGTATGCGCACGTATCGCTGACGGCACTCTCAGCCCTACCCAAAAAAAATCCCTTGTCGAAGCCCGTATTATTCAGGGAAATCACGATCGATCAATTGCCGCTCATCAAGCACTGGCCGATGGATGGAGGGGCATTTGTAACCTTGCCGCAAGTGTACACTGAAGACATCGACAAGCCCGGAATCATGCATGCCAATCTGGGTATGTACCGTATTCAACTCAACGGGAACGATTACATTCTCAACCGCGAAATTGGTTTGCATTATCAAATACACCGTGGTATTGGCGTACATCAAAGTAAGGCAAACCGTAAAGGGCAGCCACTAAAAGTTTCCATATTTGTGGGCGGGCCGCCAAGCCACACGCTGGCAGCGGTAATGCCTTTGCCAGAAGGCCTGAGCGAAATGACGTTTGCCGGTGCACTTGGTAACCGGCGTTTCCGCTATGCATACCAGGATGGCTATTGCCTGAGTACGGATGCTGATTTTGTAATTACCGGCGAGGTGTATCCGCAGGAGAATAAACCCGAAGGACCGTTCGGCGATCACCTGGGCTACTATAGCCTGAAACACGATTTTCCGCTGATGCGTGTGCATAAGGTGTACCACCGCGAAGGCGCCATCTGGCCGTTTACCGTTGTAGGACGACCGCCGCAGGAAGATACCAGTTTCGGACAGTTGATCCATGAAATAACAGGCGACGCGATCCGGCACGAACTGCCTGGGGTAAAAGAAGTGCACGCGGTGGATGCCGCCGGCGTGCATCCCTTACTGCTTGCTATTGGCAGCGAACGCTACACGCCTTACAACCAAACAAAGCAGCCTTCGGAACTGTTGACGATTGCTAACCACATTTTAGGAAAAGGACAGTTAAGTCTGGCCAAATACCTGTTCATTACCGCCGATGATACCAATCAGTTAAGCACTCATGATGAGTCGGCGTTTTATCAGTACATGCTCGAAAGGATAAATTTGCGGCGTGATCTGCATTTCTACACCAATACAAGCATCGATACGCTCGACTACAGTGGAACCGGACTCAATAGCGGAAGTAAACTGGTGGTGGCAGCTTATGGCGATAAACAACGAACACTGGCGCAAGAGGCCGGTTCAGCACTTCGCGAGTTGAGTACATTCAGCAACCCGCAGGTAGCCATTCCGGGTGTGTTGGTGCTACAGGGCGCGCCTTTCGAAACGTATGCAAAAGCAAAAGAAGAGTTTTCGCGACTGGACGAAGAAGTACGGACAAAAGGAACAGATCTCAGCGGGTTTCCGATGATTGTTGTTGCAGATGATGCAACGTTTACAGCCGCTACACTTAAAAACTGGCTGTGGGTAACATTTACACGTTCCAATCCAAGCCACGACATTTACGGCATTAACGCGGCTACGGAGTACAAGCATTTTGCCTGCGATACCATGATCATTGATGCCCGCATCAAACCGCACCATGCTCCGGTGCTGCAGAAAGACCCGGAAGTGGAAAAGAGAGTTGACCGTTTGTTTGAGAAAGGTGGAAGTCTTTACGGCGTCAAATGACCGGTTAGGAAGGCAGGTTTTTCCGTTGCCTCAGGTAAAGTACATCGCCAACCTTTAGTTTGGCATCGGGTTTCAGGCGGTTCTTTTTGCATAGCATGCTCAGGCGAATGCCATGCAACTGCGAAATGGATTTGAGCGTTTCGTTGCGCTGTACCACGTGATAGGGCTCAAGAGCACGGCGGCGTTTGCGTTCGATGTATATTTTCTGTCCGTATTGGAGTTTGTCGTTTTTCGACAAGTCGTTGTATTCGAGTAGATCGTCGAGTTCGATATCAAAGTCGTGCGCGATCTTATAGTACGAATCGTTTTCGCGGGCAATCACGAATTTGATGCGGTTGAAACGGTACACTTCGCGAATAGCCAATTGCCGCGGCTTGGCATCCTCGTGCGACGGGAAATTCAGCTTCGGTGTGTTTTCGATGGTGTTCAGCTCCTGTAACTGGTAGCGTTCAATAAGCTCTATCAGGCGCTGCGGATACTTGGGGTCGGTGGCATAACCGGCAGTTTTTAATCCGTAACACCAGCCCTTGTAGTCGGAAATAGGCAGGTCGAACAAAAACGCATACCTCGATCGAGAGTACAGGAACAGGCTGTGATCGGCGTAAGAATCGAGTACACTTTCGTATTTGCGGAAGCACTCGTCTTTGGCGTCGTCGTCCATGATATACGTTTCTCCGCTCCACTCTTTATGGCATTTAATGCCAAAATGATTGTTGGCATTCCTTGCCAGGGCACTGTTGCCATTGCCGCTTTCGAGCATGCCCTGGGCAAGCGTAATGCAGGCCGGGACTTTGTGCAGGTACATTTCCTTAACAGCGTCGTCTTTATACCTTGCTATGTAGTCTTCAGGAGTTAATGTTTTTTGGGCGCCTGCAGCCCCAAATATAAAAGAAGCGATGATAAAGGACAGTACAGGTTTCATGGTTTCTTTTTTGAGTGACGGCCGGCTGGAGAAGGTTTGTGTGGCAGCCGGGTATTTTTTGCAAGCTGTCGTTTTTCTTTCAATGCCGCTTTATCGGCAGTGTTCATTTTTTCGGTGCTGGCGGAAAAAGCGTAGGCAGACAGGTCGGCGATGTGTGTTTGCAGAAAGCGATATGTTTGTTCTGGATAAGCATTGTAGCTTTCGCGGAGTGTCCAGCCCACTGCTTTTTGTACAAAGTATTCAGGGTCGTGGAGCAGGTTTCGCACAAGCCCGGTTACATATTCGTAAGGCAGGTGTTGCTTCCGCGTGCGGGCGTAATAGAAAAGAGCAACCAGCGATTGACGCCTTTCCCAGAGATTTTTGGAGCCGTTCCACCGCTCAATGTATTTCAGCATGGGTTCTCTCGTTTCCGGTAGTTCTGTAAGGCGCGACAAAAATTTGGAAAGGTTGTCGGAATGCGCCCAGTTATCCACATGCTTTACCCATTTCGGGAGCAACTTCAGCTGCAAGGCCACCGGAATGTGTTTGTAGTGGCGGTCGAGGTATATAAAGGCGAGGTTTTTGGCTTCGAAAATGCGCGTGTTCTGAAAGATAGCGTCATATATCCGAAACGTATCGGGTGCTTTATCATGAAAGCTGAAACCGGTTTTGCTGATATCGTTCTGAGCCTGTGTTCCGAGGCCATGCACTTCGTGGGCAGTACTCATGTAGTGCTTCACCCTGGAAGCGCTTTCGCGGCTGATATGAGCGGAGCGCTTCTTTAGGGTATTTTCGACTTCTTTGGTATATTTGTTTACATCGATTGTCATCCCTCAGTAAAAGTACAAACAATGCAGCATCACAAATTCATCTTATCGGGCCTTCTATCCACAGGTTTATGTTTAAACAGCAGCGCCCAGTTGGCATATCCGGTTTCGAAAACGGTAAAACAACGCGACATTTATCACGGTAAAACCGTAGATGATCCGTATCGCTGGCTGGAGGACGACCACGCATCGGAAACGAAAGAGTGGGTAATGCAGCAAAACAACCTTACCGATTCGTACCTGGCAATGGTGCCTTACCGCCAGAAAGTGAAAGAACGGCTTACTGAACTTTGGAACTTCGATAAAATGACGCCGCCGTTCAAGAAAGGTAAGAAATTGTTCTCATTCAGAAATAACGGCTTGCAAAACCAATCGGTCCTTTATACGCAATCGTCGCTACTTGATAAACCTGTGCCAGTACTCGATCCAAATACGTTTTCTTCCGATGGCACCGTGTCGCTGAGTGGCATTGCGGTTTCAAAAGACGGCAAATATCTTGCCTATGGTGTCTCTACGGCTGGCAGCGACTGGGTGGAAATTCGGGTGCGCAATATCGAAACAGGACAGGATCTGTCCGACAAGATCAGTTGGGTGAAATTTTCTGATATCTCATGGAAGGGCGACGGTTTTTATTATAGCCGTTACGATGCGCCAAAGGGTGACAAAACCTATACTGAAAAAAACGAATTTCACAAGGTTTACTTTCATACACTTGGCGAGCCACAAAGCAGCGATGTGCTGGTTCACGAAGACAGGGTTCATGCCGACCGGAATTTTTCGGCACAGGTAACACACGACGAAAATTACCTGCTTATCTATGGCAGCGAAACGACCAGTGGGCAAAGCCTCATGGTCAAAGACCTCACCAAGCCCAAATCCAGGGCTCTTGACCTGGTGAGCAACTTTGAGCACGAATACCAGGTAGTTGAAAATATAGGGAATCAACTCTATGTGTACACCAACGACGGTGCGCCGAATTACCGTTTGGTGAAAATAAGCCTGAGTCATCCCGAAAAAGCCAATTGGGAAAACGTATTGCCTGAAACGAAAGATTTATTGGAAGGCGTTGTGTTTAGCGGAAACACCATTATCTCCAACTACCTGAAAGACGTATCGTCGAAACTCTACACACACGACCTGCTTGGAAAGAAGCAGAAAGAAATAGCACTGCCGGGTATTTGCAAGGTGAATGGTCTCCAGGCCAATCGCGAAGACGACTTCGTGACCTATTCGGTCGTTTCGTTTACCACGCCCGAGGAAGTGTATTATTACGATGTACAGGCAGGTACGGGTAAGCGCATTTTTAAGCCTGTCATCCCATTCCGTTCAAGCGATTACGAAACCAAACAGGTGTTTTACACCAGTAAAGACGGAACCAAAGTGCCGATGTTCATCACGCACAAAAAAGGATTGGAACTCAATGGAAAGCAACCTTGTTTTGTATTTGGTTACGGCGGTTTTAATATTTCTTATACACCCGAGTTCCGCATCGACAGGGCTTTGTTTTTGGAAGCAGGAGGTATTTATTGTGTGCCAAACCTGCGTGGCGGTGGCGAATACGGCGAAGAATGGCACCTGGCAGGTACTAAATGCAACAAGCAGCGGGTGTTTGATGATTTTATCGCTGCTTGCGATTACCTGGTGGACAATAAATATACTAATCATGATAAACTAGCGATTCATGGCAGAAGTAACGGTGGCTTGCTCATCGGTGCTGTTATGACCCAACGGCCGGATATCGCGAAAGTAGCCGTCCCGACAGTGGGTGTACTGGATATGTTGCGCTTCCATTTGTTTACCATTGGCAGGGCCTGGACGGTGGATTATGGATGCAGTGAAAATAAGGACGAGTTTGCCTGCCTCTATAACTATTCGCCGTTACACAACCTGAAAAAAACTGCATATCCTGCAACTCTTATTCTCACTGGTGATCACGACGACCGTGTAGTGCCCGCGCATTCCTTTAAGTTTGCTGCCACCTTGCAGCAGAACAACACAGGTACAAATCCCAGCCTGATACGGGTGGACGTGAATGCGGGACACGGAGCCGGAAAGCCTACCGACAAACAAATTGCCGAATTTGCAGATATGTGGAGTTTTGTATTTTACAACCTGGGGATGTCTTACTAGCGTATGTATTTATGGCGTTGTAGCTTGCAGGTATTTGCAGAAGTTTTATTGATCAGGGTAAGAAAAGGTGCGCGCCGTTAAAATCCGTAACCTTTAAATGTTTTGGTGAATTCCGTAGCCGGAATAGGCTTATTTATTTCCAGGTCGAAATACTCGTAGGTTTCAAAGAGCCCAACCTCGTCGTAAAGGATCACACACACAGGTAGCAGTGTTTTTTCGTCGATGTAGAACAGCGCTTTTTTGCAGTAGAAGGTTGGGATCTTTAGCGTGCTGCCTTTTTTCAGGTAACCATAATCATCGTACAATTTGTTTTTGGTGCGTACCATGTAATCGTTCACCACAAACTTGGCAGCAATCGACGATACCGTTTCTTTTTCCTGTACCGTGTAATCGTGGTAGCCAAACGAATTGTTTTCGTACACGAATAGATAGCAGTTCATGTGGTTCTTTTCCACCGTATTTGGCATCATGCTCAGGTGTTTGGCAATTTGTTCTTTTTCCTTACTGAGCGCAATGGCAATGGTTTTGCCGATAAATTCAAACCCGAGTTCATAAATGGTAAAGTGCTGATTCTTGCGCATGAGATTACCGCGCGGATCGAGGTTGAGTGTAAAGTAGGGGAATACATGGGGTTTTACCACACATTTGTCTTTCGACACTTCGCTGTTATAAAGAACTTCCAGCTTTTTTTCGGAGTTGCGCAAATAGCATTTGCGCGGCGACATCTGAATTTTGATAGACGTACTGGCGAGTGCATAACCTGTTTCCACACGCTCCAGCGATTTCATATTACAACGCAGGTAGCTGATCTTTTTTACGGAATCCATCATGTCGGTAATGATCCTGAATTCTTTAAGTTGCTCTTTGGAATATTGAGCCGGCAGGGCATAGGAATACAGGGCAAGAAGTATCAGGAAACCGTAAAATTTCATAGTTTGTTTAAAGGTATAGCTTATGGCAGGATAATACAAATGCGTGCCGGTTATTTTTAGTAAATTTGTGCTTGTCCGGTACACAGCCGGTTTTATAAACTATGAGTCCCATTTTAGGTATTATTCCAGCCCGCTATGCATCTACCCGCTTTCCGGGTAAGCCGCTTATTCCCATTTTGGGGAAAACGATGATACAACGGGTTTACGAACAGGCCATCAAGTCGCCTTTCCTTACGGATGTATATGTAGCTACCGACGATCAGCGCATCTATGATCATGTGCAGTCGTTTGGTGGTAATGTCGTATTTACCCGCGAAGATCACCCCAGCGGAACGGATCGTTGTTTCGAAGCCTTTCAGCAGATCGAGCACGATTACGACTACATTCTCAACATTCAGGGCGACGAGCCCTTTATCGACCCCAGCCAGATCAACCTGCTATGCGAAGTATGCGAAGGCACCACCGAACTGGCAACACTCATGATTCCGGTGGACTCGCACGAAGTATTATTCGATCAGGGCGAGGTGAAAATTACGCTCAACAGCCAGATGGAGGCTTTGTATTTCAGCCGCATGGTTATACCTTTCATCAAAGGTAAACCGCAAAGCGAGTGGCACCTGCATCATCCATATTTCAGGCATGTGGGTATGTATGCCTACCGGCGCGATGTGCTCGAAAAGATCACCCGCCTGGCACCATCGCCACTCGAACAAGCCGAATCACTGGAGCAATTGCGTTGGCTCGAAAACGGATTTAAAGTGAAATGTGTGGTCACGGATTTCGATAGCCATTGTGTAGATACACCGGAAGACATTGAAAAAGTGATCCGCCTAATGCATATCAACGAATAATGGAGCCAAAAGAACTCATCTTTATCTGCGGCTTCATGGCCAGCGGAAAATCGACACATGGTAAACAGCTTGCCCGCAACATCGTTTACCATTTCATCGACCTCGACGATTTCATTGCGCTGCGCTTCGATCAGGATATTACGGAACTGTTTCAGGAAAAAGGTGAAACCGCTTTCCGCACCATTGAAAGTGAAGCCCTGGCCGAGTGCATTCGCGACAACCGCAAGACAGTCATAGCCCTCGGCGGTGGCACGCCTTGTTTCAACGACAATCTTTCGCTTATCAAGGCATCGGGTAAACTTATTTACCTGAAAGTGGCGCCGGAAGTGCTCTACCAGCGAGTGTTTGGCGTCAAGTCTGGCCGGCCATTGCTCGACGGAAAAGACAGCGAAGAGATGCAGCGCTATATCCGCGATCTGCTTGCTACACGCGAACAATTTTATAGCCAGGCCGATTTGGTTATTGCAAACGACAACCTTCAGGAAGAAGAGATGAAGCAGGCTGTTCTAACTTTTCTTAACTCTTAAATGCGTGCAACACTGATCCTGGTTTTTGTGGTATTGTCTGCGGTGCGAGGTGTTTCGCAACTCGAGCAACAACCCAATTTCGGGATCAACATAGGCGTTGTTAGTGCAATTGGTACGCACGTGCAGCGCTTTGGTTTCGTTTTCCAGGCTTATTATGTCGAGCGTTTTGTGCAGGTGAATGCCGCGTTGCGGGTGTACGACAATATTCGGAACCTCGGGCCGCGCGGCGAGTACACCGAATTCAGCACCGCGCTTGGCCTCTGCCTGGGTTACGGAAAAACAACCAACGATCTCAATCGTTTTGTAAGTTCTGTGGGAAACCAAACCGGGTACAAAAATTCGGTGGCTTACAGTTACAACATCTGGTTCAACAACAGACACACCTCGCAGGTTACAGGTATTGTGGCTTTTCAGGTCGATCGCCTGTCGCTTATTCTCGAGAACGATCTTTTGGCGAAACCCATGCTCGATCGTTTCCGCACCGGCGCATTTTTACTGCAATACCAGGATGCCCAAGTTCAGTATGCTCTCAACTGCACCTTGTGGACGGGTCAAATGGGGCAAGGTGTGAGAAGCGATTCCCTGTATCCATCCAAAGGTTATCTTAACACACAAGGTAGCACGTATGGTAACCTGTCGCACGGCTTACTGAGCGCTCAGGTAAAATTTGCCAACGATTATGGGCAGTATGTGCAAGCCAATGCCGGCGTTGATGCCGAGCAGGTGCGGAATGCCGTACAAAACCATTTTATCCACGACATGCCTTTTGTACCAAAGAGATGGAACAATTCACGAAACCTGCACATTCCAATGATTGACCAACGTGGCGAGCAATACCTGTACCGGAAGGGCCAGAAAGTCAGGCATCCAAAGCCTTTCCTGAACGCATACAGTTGTCCGAATATTTTTTATTGATCGTTTTCATGTGGGCGCCCGGGCGGGCTCTCTGCTACAATGCCCGCGCGACGAACAGCACGGGCGATTTCCGCGACGATCCCTGGCGCATGTTGTCCCTTACAGAACCGCTGGTTCAGCTCTCCTGTTGTTTTAGTAATTCGTCCACCAACTGGCGGTGGTTGTTCAGGCGCGGTACCTTGTATTGTCCGCCCAGTTTGTTGTTGGCTTTGAGCCAGCCGTAAAACGTGCCTTTCGGAACGGCGCGTAACACTGGCATTTGCAGAACATAATCGTTGAAACGTTTGGCTTCGTAATCGGAGTTTACACGCTTCAGGGTATCGTCCAACACGCTCCTGAAAAAGTCGAGATTAGACGGCGCTTCCTCAAACTCGATGAGCCATTCGTGTGCTCCGGTATGCTCGTTCATAAAAATAGGTGCAACAGTATAATCCACAATGTGCGAGCGTGTTTTTTCGCAGGCCACTTTCAGCGCCTGCTCGGCGTTGTGTATCATCAATTCTTCGCCAAACACGTTGATGTGTTGACGTGTTCGGCCGGTAATGATAAAGCGGTAAGGGCTGAGGTTGGTAAAACGGATGGTATCGCCGATCTCATAACGCCACAAGCCTGCATTGGTGCTGATGAGCATGGCATAGTCCTTGTCTTTCTGCACTTCCGACAGATGGCAGGTGCGCGGCTGTTCTCTGCCAAGTTCACTGACAGGAATAAATTCATAGAAAATACCATAGTCGAGCATCAGCAGCATTTCGTTGCTTACCCGCTCGTCCTGGATCCCGAAAAACCCTTCCGATGCACTGTAAAGTTGCATATAAGCCACACGGTCGTTGCTAATGAGCCGCTCAAACAATTCACGGTAGGGCGTGAAGCTCACGCCGCCGTGGAAATATACTTCCAGGTTTGGCCAGATATCGCGCAGGCTATCGGCTTTTTTTAGTTCCAGGATGCGCTTAATAAGCACGAGCATCCAACTGGGCACACCGGCCAGGCTGGTTACATTCTCATCGGCCATGCTGTTTGCCATCTGTTCCAGTTTTTCTTCCCAGTTATCCATCAGGGCAATATTCACATCGGGGGCGCGGAAGTACTCGGCCCACATCGGCAGGTTTTGAATAATGATGGCGCTCACATCACCGTGGTATGAATGGTATTCGCCGAAATGATCGGTTTTGAAGCTGCCGCCCAGCGCAAGGTTTTTACCGGTAAATAATTTGGTATCGGCATTATTAACGCATTGAAATGTGATCATGTCTCGGCCGCCGTTGTAGTGGCAGCCATCCAGAAACTCCTTGCTAACCGGAATGAACTTACTCTTGTCGGTAGTGCCGCTGCTCTTGGCAAACCACTTGATGTCGCTATGCCATAACAGGTTCTGCTCTCCGCGGCGCGTTCGCTCGATCAGGGGTTTCAGGCTTTCGTAGTCGTTGATGGGTACCAGAGTTCTGAACTGCTCGTAGTCTTTTATCGAGCGGAAATCATGCGCGCGCCCGTATTCTGTGTCTTTAGCTGATGCAAGCAAACTTAGCATCCACTCTTCCTGCACGTCATGAGGATACTTCATGAATAGTTCAATTTGGTGCATGCGTTTTTTCATGAGCCAGGAAGCGATGGAGTTGAGGATCGGCATGAGTGGTACTTGGTTTTTAGGTTAGGAATGTGTCAGGGCTTCGTTTACCTGCGATAAATACACCTCGTCAAATAACTCGACGTAAATGTCCTGTTGTTTATAGCCTTTCATCAGCAGGTCTTTTGCCTTTTCCAGATAGCGTGTGCCGCGCTTCGAGCCCGGCTTGAGTTGGCGATAGAGCAGTCCCAGGTAGTAGTTAGCCTCGGTTGGAAAAGGCGTGTAAGCGATCGCTTTTTCATAATAACTTTTAGCCAGGCCAAGGTCTCCGGCGAGCTGGTAGCAGCGAGCCATGTAAAAGTAAATGTAGCCGTTGCAGTTCTTTTGGCCGAATTGTTTTACTTCGAAAGCCTCGTTTTGTGCAAATTCTGCAATGGCCTGGTCAAATTGTTTCAGTTGGTAGAAGCATAGCCCCTTTAGGAAATGGATGTTTTCACCCACCGGTGCTTTTGCTCCAGAGTGTAGTGCATCGAGCCGTTCGAGGTGCGTTAATGCGCGGGCATAGTCGCGGTAATAGTATAGCAGTACCCAACCATAGTAATCGTCGATCTGTGTCGCATCCAGTGCCTCGGCGTTGTCGAGTGCCGTGATGGCTTCGGCGTAGTTGGCGTTTTTGGTATTCTGAACGGAGTAGGCATGCCAGTCTTCAGCACGAATGCTGTCGTTGTCCGCAAGGCAGCGTTTCATCATGGCATTGGCACAGGCATCGTGGCTATGATAGGCCATGTACGTGCCTATTCTTAGAATGTTTTCTTTCTGGTAGCCAGCCGCTTTCAGGTATTCGTAAATAGCTGTGGGATGGCAGTGATCCCTGCACCGGGCATAGCGGTATGCGAGCGTGGTGGTGTCGTTCTGGGCCTGCGCGCTGTATGATAGCCACATGGCCAGCAAGGCCACACCTCTATTTAGGAAGAATCTCGAGCAGCGTACCATTTTCAAATTTGAATGAATAAAATTTACGGGCGTTAACAACCCCTTGTTCGGCATCGTGTGCCGGCTTCCAGGGGCCACTGCGTTTCACGGCCGCCAACAGTTGGTTGCACAAGTCATTGTTATCTGCATTCACGGCCAATGGCTGGTAGTGTAGGTCGCAAAGCTGCAAGCGGTAAAGATCTGTTTCACCGAGGTAATTGATGTAAAAGATAACCGTAATGATGCCGCTGAAATGCGTGTTGGCGGTAATAGCCTGTTTGAATGCTGTTTTGGTTGCATAAAAGTCTTTGCCATTCGACGGTGGCGACGGATGGTAATACGGGAAAATGGACTTATTGCCGAAAAAAGCACAACTGTCGCGCTGTGCCTTCGTGCTTACACTCAGCAGCAGTGTAATTGCCAGTCCTATAGATCCCACCTTGCCCATGTTATTTTTTTCTGGTGTTCAGGTAGTGCTCAAAGGTCTGGAGGTCCATCGCATTCAGACAGTTTTCCTGTGTTAGCATTCCCTTTCGGGCAGTGTATGTACCATAACGCATGTCGTGATAGCCTTTCAATTGGTGTGCGTCGGGATTGATAGAGATCATAACGCCTTTTTCGAGGCAATACGGGATCCAGCGCCAGTCGATGTCGAGACGGTAAGGGTGTGCATTGAGCTCGATAACCACCTTATTGGCTGCGCAGGCATCGATTACCTTTTTATGATCGATGGGATAGCCAGGGCGGCCCAGCAACAGGCGCCCTGTTGGGTGCCCGAGAATAGTTGTGTAAGGGTTTTCGATGGCTTTGATGAGCCTGGCGGTCGCTTTGGCCTCGTCCATTTTTAAGTTGGCGTGTACGGAAGCTACAATGAAATCGAAACGTTTCAGCATGTCTTCTTCGTAGTCGAGTTCGCCGTTGCTCAATATGTCACTCTCGATGCCTTTGAAGATCTTAAATGGAAAAAGTTGTTGGTTGAGTCGGTCGATCTCCTCGTGTTGCACCAATACGGTTTCCGGTTTCAGGCCATCGGCATACACTGCTGTTTGCGAGTGGTCGCAGATGCCAAGGTACTGGTAGCCCAACTCTTTGCAGTAGAGTGCCATTTCCTGCAACGAGTTCATGCCATCGCTGTAAGTCGAGTGGTTATGCAAAATGCCTTTCAGGTCGCTGTATTCAACCAAGGCAGGCAGGCTGTGGCTTTTGGCTTTTTCAATCTCAAAATGCCCTTCGCGCAATTCCGGTTCGCAATATTGTACGCCAAGTGCGGCATAAACATCTTGCTCACTCTGGTAGCGTTTTGCGGGCAGTAGCGAAAAGCCGATGCCGGCCAGGTGTTCGGGCGTCGAGGAACTTTCCACCAGTGTGCGGTAAAAGAGGGCCTCTGAGGCATGGATGAAGTTTAGCGGAATGGAATCTGTGGCAAAAGCATCCAGGTCAACACTCTCATCGCCTATAAGAATATCGATTTCCTCAATGATCTCGCATTTCCGGTGCATAGGTCCGGTGAAACTTACCAGGTCTGTTTGTTGCCGGATAGCATCGATGATAGGCTGGCCTATCTTTTCGGCATAGGCATAATGAAATTTTCCTGTATTACTGAGTTTAAATTCGATATTCTGGATGATGGTTTGTTGCGTTTTTGCGCCAAAGCCTTTCAACTCCACCAGGCGGTTTTCGTGGCAGGCATACAGCAGGTCGGTTACGCTTTCCAGTTCCAGTTCAAGCCATAACTGCCGTACTTTTTTTGGACCGAGGCCTTTGATGCCCAACATGTCCACCACGCCTACAGGCGTTTTAGTGTTTAGTTCGCGCAGTTCGTTGCTGATACCGGCGGTGGTAAACTCATGGATTTTTTCGGCAATGCTTTTCCCAATGCCTTCTATTTTAGTGAGTTCTTCCACGCTAAGGTGGTTAAGGTCGAGCCGTGTTTTTCCCAGCTTGTAAGCGGCAGCACTGATGGCTTTCACTTTAAACGGGTTTTCGTTGTGTAACTCCATGAGCTTGGCCGTCAACTCAAGGGCATCGGCAATGTCTTCGGTGGTCATCATAAATACAGTTCGGCAAATGTTAAGTCGTAAGGATTGGTGATCTTGATGTTTTCCGGGTTGCCTTCCACCAGGCAAATGTTTTCTCCCATACCTTCGAGAACGGTGGCATCGTCGGTAAAAAAAGGCGAATACTCCTGGAGAAAGGCTTCTTTTATAGTTGACACCACGAAGCATTGCGGTGTTTGTACGATCTTATAATCTTCGCGGCTAACCGCTTTATTGATACCGTTTGTAACCAGGCGCAGGCTTTCGTTGACAGGTACTACCGGGATGGCATTTCCCTTGAGTGCAGCGGTTTCAAAACAGCGCCGGATGGTATCCACGCTTACAAAGGGGCGTGCCGCGTCGTGAATGCCTACAATGTCGTTTTTATTGACAATGGCATTCAAGCCATTTTTTACCGAGTGAAACCGTGTTTCGCCACCAGCTACCAGGTGAATGTTTTTCTCAGGGAAAAATTCTGCCAGCATAAAATTGGCATCCGTCATGTACTCCGGATGAACCGATACAATGATGTTAATGTACTCGTCGAACTCGATAAACTTTTCGATGGTGTGTACGATAATGGGTTTGCCTTTGATCTCAATAAATTGCTTGGGTATGTTGGAATGCATCCTTGAGCCGGTACCTCCGGCAACAATGACGACGTTGTATTGCGAATAATTCATGATCCTGTATTAACGTATATTCTTTTTTTGCCGGCAACTTACCTGAAAATATCAAAGCACGTGCTGGTCTTTTTTTGCCGCTTTTTCAATAGTTTTTTACCCGCTCGATGCATTGATCGATGGCTTTATAGGCCTTGCTAAAAAACTGGAAGCGTTGCTTCTCGGCGATGCCGCTGATAAGCGTGGATTTTTTGATCAGGTTTTTCATCCAGTGTTCGATCTCTTCGCAAAATTCCTGGTTGGCAGTGGTTAGAGAATTGAGCGTGTTGAAGGAAATGTAGGAAAAAACGGAACCGCCCAGTTTTACATGGATGCAATTGGTGCCAATTACCAGATCGCTGTTATAAAGCTGGAAAGACGAGGCTGGTTTTTTTGAGGGGTCGTGCTTGCCTTCGTGTTCGGCATAGTTGTTAATGGCCTGCATCATTTTTTTGAGTTCCTGCAATACCAGAATGGCATCGTCTTTTTCCTTAAACGCACCCGACTCAAAGTAATATTCAATCTGCTTGATGGTGGTTTGGATGGTTTCGTCGGTCCATATTTCAATGCTTGGTACCTGCAAGTAGGTATTATGAATGTCGGAAGCCAATTGCAACTGTTTCTCCGGGATCGAATCCCAATCGAATTTGCGTGTTTGAAATTCGGGAACGTTCAGCACCGAACGCTGCCAATAGAACAGTTTGAAAGCGGCCAGCTCCTTTGAATAAAAGGAATGAAAGATCGGTATTTCCTCCGCGGCATAAATTACCCTCGAGTCTTCGGTTTTCGAGAGCCGTTGCAGCTGTGTGAGCAGGCTTATAAGGTAGCTTTCGAAGTTATGCGACGAGTCGGTGAGCTTGATATAATTACAGGTTACAGAATCGCCTTTAGTAGAAAACACCGAGTCGATCGAGATCCGGTAATGCTTGCAAATCTTGTACGTTTCGTCGAGGCTCAGCTCTGTTTCGTTTCTCAGTCGCCGGTAAGCGCTGTCGTTGCTTATTTTCAGGAGGTCGGCAATGTCGTCCACCAGCGATACATTGGAGGGTACGCTTTGTTTCAGGTGCCGCACAAATACTTCCTGCATTTCGAAATCTGTTTTTTTTGGGGACATTTTTCAGTGTTTATTTCAACTAAAAGTATCATTTATTTGCAGAAAATGCAAAAACCTAAATCCTTACTTATGAATTATTGCAAATGATCCTGGTTTCCAAGGCTCTTTTATGGGGCGGATTATGACTTCCCACAAACTGACATGGTCGCTGGTGCTTGGAGCCGTTTCCGGAGCCGCATATACCGGGCTACCTTTGACGTCATAATAAACTTTAAACCTTTAGTCTTATGAAAACGAAATCTTCCTTCAACATCTTTTGTCAATGGATCGTTATCGTAGCCATTATCGTATCTTCAATGGTTGTTACACGGAAAATCATCAGCGGTGTAAAGCATGAATACAGTTTGTTGCCGGCTGGTAGCGGCAAGGCTTGTTTGTATGGCATCATGCGCTAACGGGTAGTGTTTTTGAAAGTGTCTGCAACCAGGCCGCAGGCATCGGCGTTCTATCCTCGCGTAGTATAGCCTTTCTTGCGTCAATGCCAGGCATGCTTGCGGTTCATTACCATACATACGGTATTTTGTTGCTGTTTAAGCCGCGCAGGAGTTTCCATGTTGCCAAAGGCTACCCATCAGTCAAGCTAACAGACTTCTGTTTAAAAGTTGGTCGCAGGCGGGTGCACAGGGCTTTTTTTTGATTTAGTTTTGTTTTTATCGGAAAAACGACTACTTTAATCGAATATTAAATTCAGACGATATGGATAGAACGTTTACTAAATTGTGTGTTTTAATTGCTGGTTTGGTTGTTTTTAGCCCGGGATATGCTCAATTATCAATCACGGGTCAGGCTGGTGGACTGAAATTTTTAGGTGATGTGGGGATGAAGAATAATGCCAATTTCTTCAGCGACATGCGCCTTGGCTATAACCTCGGTGTAGAGTACCGCATCGGGAAAGTTCTCGGAATTGGCATCGATGGTATGTACGGGCACCTGGCCGGCACCGATAACGATAAAACCTCACACTTGAATTTTCAATCGCAGGTAATGGGCGGCGGCCTTAATCTTTATGCTTTTTTTGATAAAATAGGGAACAAGGAACACGAAGTTTCGCCGTACCTCCACGCCGGATTCGGTTATTTGATGTTCGACCCTTATGGCGACCTCCGCGATAAGAACGGCACGTATTACAATTATTGGTCTGACGGTTCTATCCGGAACCTGGCAGAATCGACGCAGAACGAGCCACTATCCACGATCATTAAACGCGACTACACCTACGAGACTCAACTCAAAGACAGCGTTGCCAATTACGCCCGCAATACATTTTACATTCCGGTAGGTGTTGGTGCCAAGTTCAACATGGGCTTCCGCGCCAGCCTTCGCGTGGGTGTTGTGTATAATCTGTGCCTGAGCGACTATATCGACAATTATAAAAAAGGCGGCAACGATAGTTGGGCCTCAGCCAATGTGGCGTTGAACTTCAATTTTGGTAAAAAACCAAAAGATGGTTTTTCAAATATCAATTTCCAGGATATCGATAATTCCGATCTCGACGGCGATGGCGTAAAAGATAACGACGACCGTTGCCAGGGAACACCAAAAGGCGTGAAAGTCGATAGCAAAGGCTGCCCGGATGATTCGGACAACGATGGCGTGTTCGACTACATGGACAAAGAGCCAAATTCGAAAAAAGGCGCAAAAGTAGATGCCATGGGTGTTACCATCGACGAAGAATTGATGGCTAAACGCCAGCTCGAATGGGATAGCCTGGCAAGCGAGCGCAGCGAAGGATTTAATGCGGCTCCGAGTGTAAACTACCTCGAAAGTGTAGAAAGCAAGGCAAAAGAGAACAAAGCCAAAACGGGCGTGAACTCGAAGATACCTGCCGAACTTTTACCTGCAGATATCAATAAAGATGGTTATATTTCGGCCAAAGAAATTACCGAAACGATCGATGCTTTCTTTGAAGGCGATAACGCATTTAACGTAGAAAAGATTAACAGGCTCATCGACTTTTTCTTTGAGCAGTAACACACCAATATGATTAAACCACTTCTTATTTTATTCAACACAGTATCGGTATTTTTATTCAGCTTTTTCTTTGGCGATTCACCGGTAAGCGTTACGGGCAATTTTCCGAAAACAGCGGCTGTTGGAACGGAATTTACAGCGGAAATCACAGTATCAAAACCCAACGTAAGCGGTTTTGCCAAACTGCAGCTTGAGGTGCCACAGGGCTTTTCGGTTAAGGAAGTAGAAAGCAAATCGGGCAACTTTTCGTTTGCAGGAACCATTGCCAAGATCATCTGGACATCCGTACCCAGCGAAGAACAGTTTACGGTGAAGTTTTCCCTGGTAGCCGACGCCAGCGCTGCAGGCCTCAAAACAATCGGCTCTAAGTTTTCTTACGTTAGCAACAATAACAAAGAAGTGGTGGAAATGACGCCTGTAGAAATACAGGTGGGAGATGCGGCTTCTGCTCCGGTAGCGGTTGCCGAGCCAATGCCTTCCGGCGATAAGGCGGCCGGCACACAACCCGTTACAACCACACAACCCGTAACCACGCCAAGCGTAACCGACCAGGCTGGCTCTAACGCATTTGCCGGTTCGCCCGAGCCTGCATCGGACGTTACGTGTTTCAGGACTATCACCAAAGGCGCGGCAGCCGGCGAATACAATGTAGATGTGACCATCAAAAAGCCCGGCATTAAAGGTTTTGCTAAGTTTCAGGAAGTATTGCCGGCTGGTTATACTGCCAGGCAGGGAAAAACAAGTGGAAGCTCATTCTCAGTATCCGACGGTAAAGCTAAGTTTGTTTGGGTGTCGTTACCTGCAGAAGATGAGCTGGTAGTTTCCTATACGCTCGTAAAGGAAAGCGCTGATGCCCAGGATGCTCAGTTGGCTGGTGAATACTCGTATCTCGAAAATGACCAAACGAAAAAGATAAAACTGCCTGCAGACATTATTTCCGGTGCTGGCGATATTGTTGCTGCAAGTGGTGCTGGTACACCAGCGGCAGGTAGTAACGCCAGGCAGGCAGGCAGCAGCACACAACCTGCGGCCACGCCAACACCGACGAGCGAGCCGGTGGCGGGTAATAACAGCGCCGCAACCGTATCATCTTCTCAATCGGATGCAGTCGTTAGTAGCGAACCCGCGACGACAACAACAGCAACATCTCCAAACGCAACGTCATCGTCGCAACCTGCCGATATCGTTGCCAAACGCGAAGGCAATGTGCTATATGTGGTGCAGATCGGTGCTTTCCGTAATGCCATCCAGTCTGACGTGCTGAGCCGTAAATTCAACATTTCCGAAACGATCAAAAGCGAAATGGCCGACGGTTACAGTAAATTTATGGTGGGGAGCCACGACGAATATAAACAAGCAAGGGATCATCGCGAAACGGTAAAGCAGAAAGGCTGTAGCAGCGCGTTTGTGGCTGCCTACAATGGGCCTAAACGCATTACCGTGCAGGAAGCCCTGATGATATCGAGCCAGAAATGGTACAGGTAAGGCGAATTTGTTTATATTTGCGTATGAGCTCCGGATATGCTTAAACTCCTATTTGCGATAATTTTTATTTTCTGTTCTTTCCTGGTTTCTGCACAAACAGACAGTGCTTCTGCGGCACCTGTTACTCCGGCCGATACGCTTGCCAAATCGCCAAAGCCAAAAAAGCCACGCGACCAAAATCCACCGGCATTGGGCGATGTTTTCCAGCCAAAGATCGCTATCGGTGTGGGAATGATGTCTTTTCACGGAGATCTTTATTCCAGGCATTACCAGGCACCCTGGACGGCTAAAACCGGCTACGATCTGGCTCTTTCGCAACGCCTGTTCAAACCCCTTCAACTTAATTTTAATGTACTGTTCGGTAAACTCGGCGGAAACGAATGGCGCGACAATCGCCAGGAGAATTTTCAGTCGGAGATCCGCGCCGGCGGCGTGAGCCTGGTGTACGATTTTGGAAATTTTATCCGCGATGATTACCGCATCAGGCCTTGGATATCGCTCGGTATAACCTCGTTCGAGTATTTATCGAAGACAGATCTTTATGATAATAACGGCAACAAGTATTATTACTGGAGCGATGGTTCCATTAAGAATATGGACGAGCATTCGCCTAATGCAGCCAACGCAATTGACCTGGTGCGCGATTACCGCTATGAAACCGATATTCGCGAGTCGAATAAAGACGGTTTTGGTAAATACCAGGAGCGGGCCTGGGCGATGCCCGTGGGTGCCGGCGCGTTGATGAAGCTCACCGATCGTTTCGATTTCAAGATCGGCTTTCAGTATTATTTCACAACGACGGATTATATTGATGGCTTAAGCAATAAGAGCGTGGGCAACCGTGCCGGAACGCGTGCCAAGGACAATTTTGTTTACACGTCGTTCTCCCTCCAGTACGACCTGGTTGTGAAACACAAGAATAAACTGGATACCTTATCCGATGATTATTTCGATGGCATCGACTGGTTGGCAATCGATAAGGACGATTACGATAAAGATGGTGTGAGGGACTGGGACGACAAATGCCACGGTACTCCGGAGAATGTGCCTGTAGATCAGTTCGGTTGTCCGTTTGATGATGATAATGACGGCGTTCCGAATTACGCCGACGATGAGCTTGCAACTGCTGCCGGCCTCGAAGTAAACATGCATGGCGTTGGCCTTACCGACGAATACTGGCAAAACTGGTACGACCAGTATAACGACAGTGGAAATGTTACCAATCAGCAGATCGTAGAGAATTTCTATGCGCAAAAAACCAAGGTAGATAGTACTGGCGTAGGAAAAGGCGATGCCTCGAAGTCGGATAAGATTTACACAGTGGAACTCGCCCGTTACAATGGTCCGGTGCCAACCGAGGACATGGCGAATCTCCTGAGTATCGGCGACGTGAAATCGACTATGCTGCCTGATAACACCACGGTGATGTACACGGCTGGTAGCTATAAGGAGATACAAAATGCCGTGAAGCGCCGTGATGAGTTCATTGCCGAGGGCAATAAGAATGCGCAGGTCGGGTATTTCAAAAAAGACGGCGATTTGGTGAGGTTGAGCGATGATGAAATTGCGGCTCTGATTGCAGGTAATTCAAAAAGCAGTGATCCTTTGGCAACGGCTACTAATACCGATGCGGCAAGCAGCGGCACGACGACGGCTGGTAACGCAAGCAATGATGGGAATCCGGCTAACACCAATGCAAATGGCAATAATGCTAAAACCACCAATGATCAGGCATACTCGGAAAATTTCCTCGATGAAAACGAAAACCAGTTTGCGAAGGGCGATATTGTGTACCGTGTGCAGCTGGGAGCATACCGCAACCGTATTTCCAAAGGTATTTTCAGAAATGCAGGTGGCGAGGTACTCGAAATGAAAGGTGAAGACGGCTATTTCCATTACAGCACCAAAGGCTTTAAAACCATCGAAGGGGCTGCCGGTCTGCGTGCCGACCTGGTAGTAGAAGGCTACGGCGATGCTTTTATTACCGCATACAAAGATGGAAAACGCATTCCGCTGAGCGCAACAAGAGCTACCGTTCAGAACAAAGAAAAAGAGAACCTGAACGACAATGTGGCCTTTAGCTCGGTTGATAAGACACAGATCAGCTTCAAAGTACAACTCGGGGCGCTCCGCAAAGCAGGTGGAAACGATATGGAGGATAAAACGAAAGACATCCCTGATGTTGAAAAACAAGGTACTGGGTCCGGCATGATCCGTTATACATCAGGTTCGTTCTCAGACTATTCGAAAGCCGACGATCACCGGAAAGAGCTCAACGATAAAGGTTTCCCGGAAGCATTCGTGATTGCTGTTTTCAAAGGCGAGGTTATTTCCATTCAAGAAGCTCTGGAACTGCTCAAATAGTACTTTGTTCTGCAGGCTGCAGCCGAGCTGTCAGTACTGGGTTTCCAATGCTATCAACTCGGCCGGTTCCTTTACCGTTCATCCCAAAAATAGATCGAAATCTGAATATTTAGTACCTTTAGGCTTATTTCACTCCTATGAAAATTGCCTATTTACTCGGTTTCTTACTTGCATTTTCATCCTTATTGCAGGCACAAATGCCTGGCATGAGTGGTGGCATGGGTAATATGAAAAACATGAAGGATCCCAAACTGGGTCGTGTGTACGGAAAGGTATTGGACGCTAACACCGGTAAGCCAGTGGAATATGCTTCAGTACAGGTGTTGTGGTTCAATAAAGACAGTTTACTCGGCGGCTCGCTGGTGCAGGAAAATGGCGATTTTGCCGTGGATGGCTTGCCTTCGTTCGGACAGGTGCGTGTGCGCATTAAATTTATCGGCTATAAAGACTATTTACAGAAGGTTTACATTGTACCGCCGGATAAGATCGATCAGGACCTCGGGAACATAAAACTGGCGGTAGATGATAAGATGCTGAGCGAAGTAGATGTTGTGGCCGAAAAAAGCGCCGTGGTGCTATCGATCGATAAGCGAACCTATAATGTGGAAAAGGATTTGTCGGTGAAAGGTGGAACGGCGATCGATGTGATGAAAAATATTCCGGGCCTCACGGTGGATGCCGACGGCAATGTACAGTTGCGTAACCAAAGCCCCATTATTTATGTCGATGGCCGCCCAACCACGCTCACCTTACAGCAAATACCGGCCGATCAGATCGAGCGGGTAGAAATCATTACCAACCCATCGGTGAAGTTCGATGCCAACACAACCGGTGGCGTACTGAACGTGATCATGAAAAAGAACGGACTGCCGGGCTACAACGGCATGCTCATGGCATATGTAGGTACTGGCGATCGTTATGGCGGGATGGGCAACTTGAACCTGAAAGACGGGAAGTGGAATATATCCATGATGTATTCCTACAACCAGGCCTTTAATAAAACACAAGGTTTTACCCGCCGCACGCAGCTCGATAGCGGTGCCACAACCGCTATTTTTGATCAGAACAACAACACGCGCATGCTGATGATGTTCAACTTCGGCAGGTTAGGTATAGATTACAGCATCAATAACAGGAATACGATCTCGTTGAATGGTATGGTCGTGGGCGGTAAGTTCAATACCAACGACGAGCAGAACTATACATTGGATTACTATCAGCCCACCGCCTTCAAGCTCGATGGCTGGCGCAAAAACGAACAAAAAGCCGGCTTCCACAACTACAATGCCCAGGTACTGTACCGCAAAACTTACCCGAAAGTAGGGAAAGAACTGACGGCCGATCTTAACTATAATTACATGGAAAGTGCCAACGGTTACCTCTTCACCACAACCACGCACCTTGATAACCCTGCTTCCGATTTGCCGGTGCAATACCAGAAGAACGACGGCTTTTCAAATTCCAACCAGGGTGTGTTCCAACTCGATTTTGTGAACCCGCTGAGCGATACGCGCAAGTTCGAAGCCGGGCTCAAGGCGTATTACAAAAACTCACTGAGCTCCAACAGCACATCGGCCGCCGTGGGCTCTACCGACGATTACAGCCGCGATAGCATCATGAGTAACCGTTATGTGATCGACGATATGATCAATGCCGCGTATGTGAACTACAGCGACCAAACGTTCTGGAAAATAGGCTACCAGGCAGGTCTTCGTTTCGAGCAGTCGTATTATGCAGGCAACATCGTCGATAAGAAACAAAAGTTTTCGTATAGCTACCCCTCAACATCGAGCGACATCCTCAAATCGCTTTTCCCGGCTTTGTATTTTTCAAAAAAGTTGAAAAAGAACCAGGAAGTACAGTTGAATTTTAGCCGTAAGATCAACCGTCCTAATTTCTTCCAGCTCATGCCCTTTGTGATGTTTGCCGACAAGCAGAATTACCGCATCGGAAATCCGCAGTTGAAACCGGAGTTTAAAAACATTGCAGAACTTAACTATAATAAGATCTTTTCGAAAGGCAGCTACCTGGCTTCGGGCTATTTCCGTTACGAGGAGCAACCTATTACCGATGTCGCTTATCCGTCGGAGGGCGATCCAAACGTGTTGGTGAACACCAGCATCAATGGCGACAACAGCATTCGCTATGGTTTGGAGAACACCTTCAAATACACGTTGTTTAAGAACCTCGACTGGACCATCAATCTGAATGCTTACTATATCTATATCAAAGGCCTCGTGGTGCCTACTGAGCCGGAAGTGAAAGCCGAAGGTTACGCGTACAATGCCAAAACCACCTTGTCGTATAAGTTTCCGAAGCAGTTCACGCTTCAGCTCAACGGCAATTACGAATCGCCTAAGATCCTGTTGTTGGGTGTAGCCAATGAAATTTACTCGATGGATATTTCCCTCAATAAAATGATAGGTACCAAGTGGATCTTCAACGCCACGCTGAGCGACGTATTCAATACCCGGCGCATGGGTACGCATTACGAAACGCCTTACTATGTCCAGGACCTGTCGCGGAGGCGCGAAGCGCGTTATTTCCGCTTTACAGTAACTTACCTGTTCGGCAAGATGGATTCATCTATTTTTAAACGCGCCAAGCAAATGAAAGGCATGGGCGGCCAGGAAGGAAACCAGGATGGTCTGGATTTCAAATAATTCGGCAAATCAATTTTATTCTTTAACTTAACCAGAATTTAAACATTTCATCAACTCCACCATGAAAAAGAGTCATGTTTTTGCTGCCAGTCTGCTGCTGATGTCGGTAACGGCTTTTGCACAAACGGCTAAGCCAGCCCCCAAGCCTTCGGCTGCCACTAAGGATGCCAAAGGTGTGCCGTCCCTCAACTTCGAGTATGCCCTCAACGACCCGTATAAAGCCCGTATTTACACGCTCAAAAACGGGCTCAAAGTGTACATGACGGTGTATAAAAATGCGCCGCGCATCCAAACCTATATTGCCGTAAAAGCCGGAAGCAAGAATGATCCGGCCGATGCAACCGGTTTGGCGCACTACCTGGAGCATATGGTATTTAAAGGAACCGATAAATTCGGTACGAAAGATTTTGCGAAAGAGTCGGCAGAGATCGCCAAGATCGAAAATCTCTACGAAGTATATCGCACTACCAAAGATGAGGGACAACGTAAAACTATTTACCATCAGATAGACAGTATTTCGGGTGTGGCTGCTAAGTATGCCATTGCCAACGAGTACGATAAAATGCTGGCCGGTATTGGCGGGCAGGGAACAAACGCCTATACTTCTTTCGACCAAACGGTTTATGTAAATGATATTCCTTCGAACCAGATCGAAAACTTTTTGAAAATTGAAGCCGAGCGTTACCGTAAGCCGGTGCTGCGCTTGTTCCATACCGAGTTGGAAGCTGTGTATGAAGAAAAGAACCGCGGGCTTGATAACGACAACCGTAAACTCTGGGAAGCCATTTTCTCAGGTCTGTTTCAGAAGCATACTTACGGTACGCAAACCACCATCGGCACCATCGATCACCTGAAAAATCCGTCGATGAAGGAGATCATGAAATATTTCAACGCCAATTATGTTCCCAATAACATGGCTATTTGCCTTAGCGGCGATTTCGATCCGGATGCAACCATCAAACTCATCGAAAAATATTTTGGTTCGATGCCTTCAAAACCGGTAACGCCCTACACCTACGAGCAGGAAGCTCCGATCACCAAAAAGATCAGCAAAGAAGTGACCGGCCCGGATGCCGCCAACCTGGCAATGGCCTGGCGCTTTCCGGGTGCAGCGACGCACGACGCGGATATGATCACGCTTATCAATATGTTGCTCAGTAACGGTCGCGCGGGCTTACTTGATCTGAACCTGAATCAGCAGCAAAAAGTATTGAATAGCGGTAGCTTTGCGTATGTTCTGAAAGATTACAGCTTGTATATCTTATTTGGCGAGCCTAAAGAAGGGCAGAAGCTGGAAGATGTGGAAAAACTCCTGTACTCGCAGCTCGATCTTTTGAAAAAAGGCGAGTTTCCAGACTGGCTCATGAAAGCCGTGATTACCGATCTGAAATTGCAAAAAACCAAAGAAATGGAAAGCAATTCGTCGCGGGCAATGGCATTTGTGGATGCTTTCGTGAACGACATCAAATGGCAGCAGGCCGTAAACTCGATCGACCGCCTTTCTAAAATCACCAAACAGGAAGTAATTGACTTCGCCAATAAAAACTTCACACCCGAAAATTATGTGGTTGTGTATAAGCGGGTAGGGGAAGACACCAACGTGCAGAAAGTGGAGAAGCCGGCTATTACACCGGTGGAAGTAAATAAAGAAGATCAGTCGGTATTTGTAAAAAATGTACTTGGTACAGTGCCTCCGGCTATTCAGCCGAAGTTCATCGACTACAATACAGATATTGCCCGTACCCTATTGAACGGCAACGTAAAGTTGATCTATAACCAGAATACGGAGAACCAGCTCTTCGATCTTTATTATGTATTTGATATGGGAACCAACAACGATAAACTGTTGCCGGTAGCCATCGACTACATCCCGTACCTCGGTACATCGAAAATGAGTGCGGCCGACGTGCAACAGGAGTTTTATAAACTCGGTTGCTCGTTCAATGTGTTTAACTCCAATACGGAAACCTGGGTAAGTCTTACCGGCCTGAACGAAAACTTCGATAAAGCCACACAGCTTTTCGAAAATGTACTCAGCGATCCGAAGGTGGACGAAGAAACACTGCGTAACCTGGTGTCGGATATTTTGAAGAAACGCAGTGATGCGAAGCAGGATAAACGCACCATTCTGCAAAAAATGATGGTGAGTTATGCAAAATACGGTGCTGACAATCCGGGCACATATATCTTGTCGGAAGACGAGTTGAATAAGCTCACTACATCCCAAATCGCAGATCTTATTCGTTCGCTTACCGGCTACGAGCACAAAGTGTTATATTATGGGCCTACACTTATCGGCGATGTTAAAGTATCGTTGAATAATAATCACCGGATTCCGGCAACAGGCTTGAAACCTGTGCCTGCATCAAAAAATTTCACACCGCTGAAATTCGATAACAGTGTATATGTGGTTGATTACGATATGAAACAGGCAGAGATCGTGATCTTGTCGGAAGGCGAAATGTTCCAGGAAGCAACCGTACCTATTATTACCATGTACAACGAGTACTTTGGTGGTGGCATGAGCTCGGTAGTATTTCAGGATCTGCGTGAGTCGAAAGCCCTGGCCTATTCTTGTTATTCGTCGTACCGCAACCCGAGCGACCCTAAACTGCCAGCTTATAATTTTTCGTATATCGGATCCCAGGCCGACAAACTGCCTGAAGCACTGGCTGGCATGACAAGCCTGCTGAACGATGTGCCGAAATCGGACATCTCTTTTGGCGCGGCCAAAGATGCTATTTTGCAGAACATCCGTACCGATCGCATCGACAAAGCCGATATTTTATTCAACTATATCAACGCCGAAAAGTTTGGACTGAAAACCGATATTCGCAAAGAAGTATTCGCTAAAGTATCGAGCATGACCTTTGCAGATGTGAAGGCTTTCCAGGATTCGAAGATCAAAGGCAAGCCAGTGGCTTTTGTGGTGCTTGGTAAAAAAGATAACCTCGACCTGAAAACGCTTGAGAAATACGGAACAGTGAAATTCCTGACCCTGAAAGAGATCTTTGGGTATTGATACCACGAATTTGTTTAGTGTAATAAAGATCCTGCAGAACCTGCGGGATTTTTTAGTTTTGGTTCCATAAAACAATAAGCTGGGCGTACAGGTTATCCACTGCCAGGTTGTTTTTGATATTGCCTTTCGCGAAGGTGAAAATACGGTTGCCGTAATCGAGGGCCTGCAATTCGAGCATGTCGTCGTTGACATCGCATAGCACCGTGCTAAAGCCTTTGAAGTTGCTTGTATCAAAGCCGGTAATGATCACGGTGTGAGCATTGACCTGTGGCGACACAAACGCTGCGTCGTAGCGAAAACAGTTTCTGCATTGGTTTGCAGGGAAAAAACAGTACATGGTACTATCGTTGGGCGTCAGGTGAAATTTTTCCTCGAGGTAGGCAGTTACTTCCCGGCTGGCTTCATCCTGGCGTGCGCAACCCAGGGAGCCCAGTTGAATAAGGGCTATGAAAACGAGTGCATTTTTTATCATGGTCAATTATTTGCAGGGTGAGATACCTAATGAATTAAGTGCTGGATTTCCCGCTTGCTTCGTGCGGGGTATGTAATGGATGAATTTCATGGTCGCCGTTCTCTAAAAGTCATAAATATAAAACGTGGTCTCCTCGAATTCGCTATTGCCTTTGTAGAGCGGTATGGCAATGCCTTTGTTGGGTATGCTAAAGAAGCTATTAGGATAGACAAAAGGTTTGTTAAAACTGTAGTAAGCGACGTGTTCCATGTTTTCGTCGAGTACCAGTGCCCGGAGTTTCTGGTCTTTGGGATTGACCATTTTCCCGTTTTCCGGTTTTTGCATGGGCGCATAGTAAAATAATATGGTGTGTTTGGTATGGGCGTTATAATAAATGGAGGCGTATTTGAAATTGTTGATGGTGTAATGGGTTTGGTAGCTGCCCGCGCCGGGTCCAGTGGCTTTCAGTGGATCGAATTTCTCAGGCAAGTGGTAATCTCTGTTGTGCAGGGCTACGTGTTGTTCGGTTTTTGAGGCACGGTTGTAAATGTAGAGTGTATCAAAAGGCGGATAGATCACGAATAAGCTATTGTTTAGAAAGTAGTATGTTTCAAAAGGGAATTCATGCTCGTTGAGCTTGGCCGGGCGCGGCATGTAGCTGCGGAGAAAAAGCACCGTGTCTTTTTTTAGGACGAACTCCGAGAAAGCGTGTTCCTTGAACCAGGCCTGATAGCTATCAAGACTGCCATGGGAAATAGAGCAGATCATGGTATCGCCGCGCATGAGTATAGGCGCATTGTTTACGTCGTAGATCGAAAAATCGTCTTTCAGGTGAGGGAATTGATAGTATATTTGCTGTGACCAAAGAAGCGAATCACAGCTTTGGTTATAGGCCGCGAGGTAGTTTTCCCGATCGATAAAATATTGGTTTCCGGCCTCGTCATAAAATTGGTTGCTCCAGATCTCGGTTTGGATGGGTTTTTTGCTTGCTGCTTCATACGTTCTCGAGCCACGCAACCGGAATACCACTTGCTCACTGCCCAATTTGTCGTAGCTGCTGAGCGTGCCATCGTTGCGGTATTGAAAGTGTTGTACCTGCTGGCCTACAGAAATGCCTTTTACCAAAAACGAATCAACGGGCATCGGCTCGCTGATCCCGGCGATCTGCGTTGTGTGTTGGCAGCTTGGTAAGAGTAGAATGAGTAATGGTATGCGTATGGCAATTCGTTTCATGACGATGTTGGTGTAAATCAGTCTCTGACCCGAAAGGGCCAGAGACTGATTGGGTTATTTAGTATTGATTGAGTTGTATGGCAAATTCCATATTGTCGAGTGTTAAGTCCGGATTCGTTCCGGCGATGTAACTTGCCCGTGTTCCGTCGTCGTTCATGCGTTTCAGGTAGTAGGAGCCAGAGCGTAATTTGGCAAGGTAATCCTCAGGAATATACACATCTGTAAACTCATCGAGGTCGGAAATGCCGGTAAATAATTGCGCCACAGCCTCTGCCGAGTTTTTTTCCGCCACATTGTCCAGGGTGTTTTTTACCGTTTTTGCCTTTACGGTAATGGTCGTTTCGATGTATATACAGTTCGTTGGCTGGCCATCGCACCAACCGGCATTATCCCCTCCGGTATGCATGGTGAGAAGGTGCCATCCTTTCGGTATCTTCGGTCCTTTTTCTCGTTTCGTACTGCCCGATACGGTATTGGTTTGAACGCTTGATTGTGTAGAAGCAGGTGTTAAGGGTGTGTTTTTGTGACAAGCTGCGAGTGCCACCAGCCCGGCACCAAGTAAGCTCCATGTCAAATGTTTCATGTTATTTTGGTTTTTTGTTTTTTCCGCTTCGGCCGGAAAGCCGCCTGTCAGGCCTATTGATAGCGGAGCTAACAGGATTCCGCCGGCAACTCATGAGGATGCCCGTGCATCGCACCACTGTTTTGCAGCAAGATTCCAGGGCCGGCCAATACATGCTGTTTGCAAAGGTGTAATGTTATTTATTACAAAACAAATGCTTTTTTCACCGCTTTACAAGGCTTCTGCGCGAAAGGCCTGCTCGCTTGGGTAGGTTTATTTACTAAACAGCAAATATGCCGTGCCGGATGGCGTATTTAATTAGACCAATATTATTAGAAGTGCTGGTTTTGCGGTAGATGCTCTTTTTAAAGAACTTAACGGTGTGCAGGGATACGTTGAGTTGTCGTGCGATGTCTTCGGTAGAAATGTCGTCACAAATCATTTTCAGGATGTCTGTTTCGCGTTCTGTTAGTTTCAATTGCCTGATTTTTTCAACTTTGGATGCATCGGCCGTTACGCCCGACGTCATGGTTTTTGATACGGTGGAACTGAAATAGTAGCCATCTTCATTTACCGCTTCAATGGCGCGGATCAATTCCTGGTGTTCGCAGTTTTTGCCCAAAAATGCGTTTGCCCCGTTGAGTAAAAATGAATGGATAAAGCAGGGTTCGGTATGCATGGTAAGGATAATGACCCGGATGTTGCTTTTTGTTTTCTTTATCTGGCGCAACGTTTCGTACCCGTTCATTACCGGCATGCTCGCATCGAGGATGAGTACGTCGGCACTGGTAACGGCGAGCAGGTCGAGTGCATCGCGCCCGTTGCAGGCGCAGCCTACAACCTGAAAATTGGGGATGGCATTCAAAAGCGAAGTATATGCCTGGAGAATGAGTTTATGATCGTCGGCAAGGGCGATCCGGATGAGGGGCTTGCTGGGGTTCATAATGAAGTCGGGCGTGTCACCGTCTTATCCAACCTCATGGAACCGCGAAGCTCCTTTGTAAGAATAATCCGTGCACGCCCTTCCCGGGCGTTTTCACTGACGTCTTACTGTTCTAAAAATTCGCGGTTTTTGAGGTTAACAGTTCAGATCAAACGCATCAAATGGTTTAGTATTCTGTTAGTTTTCAGGGCATGGGCGTTGGTGTATAATATCATACAAATGTAATATAAATAACGTCACATTGAAAGATTATTTGATGCGTATCTTCAATCGCTTTTCCAACTGCTCACTCTACCTTTGGTACATGGGCATCCACATTGGCCAGAAGATCAAAGAAGAATTGTACGCGCAGGGAATTTCGGTTACGGTGTTCGCTAAGCAAATTAACCGCAGCAGAAATGTCGCTTATAATATTTTCGAGCGGGAAAGCATCGATACCGCTTTGCTGAATAAAATTTCCCAAACGCTCAATTGCGATTTTTTCTCCATGTTTTCAGCACAGAGAGACTTTCATGGTAAAGCCATGAAGCAATACCACGATCCGCAGGAAACGTATCATAAGCAAAGCGAGGAGCTGGAACAGCTTAAGCAACATCATCACATGCTGGCGATGGAGGTGGAGTATCTCAAAAAAATCGTACGGCTTCTCGAAACAGGTAAAGGGCAAGCTGAGCAGCCCTAACCCGTCTTTTTAACACGTTTAGGCTGTTATATCATTTCATACATTCTGACAGGATATTCCGTGCGCCAATTGGATGGCAGCTTTTAGGCTCCTGTTTACCTTTGGCGTAATGGCTATTCACATAGGTAAGAAAATACGCGAAGAGTTAGATACGCAAGGACTTTCCGTTACCGATTTTGCTAAGAAGATCAATCGCAGCCGTAATGTGGCATACGATATTTTTGAGCGTGAGAGTATTGATACGGCTTTGCTCAATAAAATTGCCAAGGTGCTTAATGTTAATTTTTTCTCTCTGTACTCTGCTCAAAAAGAGTTTAGCCTCGAGAACATCAAGCAGTATAATTCTGGCGAACCACCTGTAGGCTATGGGAAGCATGCCGAAGAAATTCAACTACTCCAGCAACAAAACGAAGCGCTGTTGAAAGAAGTGGTTTACCTCAAAAAAATCATTACCCTGCTCGAAAGCCAAAAGCCGAAAACATCTGCAAAAAAAGGAAAGTAATAACATCCTTTTGTTTCCGGGCCGCTTCTTTATTTACAACCGTTTTTGATCAGCTCTTCAGTGGCTTTGTCGTATTTCAATGCAGCGGCTTCTTTCAGGTCGGCGCACGAACCAGGAAGGTCGTTCATGTATTTTTTTAGTTTCCCGCGGTAATAGTGAGACCTGCCGGTTCTGTCTTGCAACGCAATGGCTTTGTTCAGGTCATCAAGCGCCGCCACATCTTTTTCCAGCATGTAGTAGGTGATGCCGCGCTCCTGCAACGCCAGGCGGTATTCAGGTTTTATTTTCAGCGCTTCTGTAAAATCTTCAACGGCAGTGTTGTATTCGCGCAGTTGGTATCGGCTCATGCCGCGCTGGCAATACGTGCTTGCCGTTTTCTGGATTGCCAGCGCAGCATTGCAGTCTTCTATCACGCCGGCATCGTCGCCCAGCTCGTATTTACAGCACGCGCGAAAATAATAAGACGTTTCGCGCGATGGATCTTTTTGCAAAGCCATATTGAGGTCGCGGATGGCATCGTTGTATTTACCCAGGTAGTAGTAGTTTACACCTCGCCAGTGGAAATGCTTGGCCTCGTTCAATTTCAGGTCAATAGCCGCATTGAAGTCGGGTTCCGCCTCTTTGTATTTGCCCAGTTCATATTTGTCAAGCGCCCGGTTGTAATAGGCAGCTACTTTTCCTGGGTCAATCTCGAGAGCCTTGTTATTGTCGCTGAGCGATTTTTCATAGTTTTTCAAGTCGAAGTGCGCAATAGCCCGGTTATAATACGCAGTGGCATTCCTGGGTTCGTGTACCAGCACGGTATCGTAATCGGTTACGGCTTCGGCATAGCGTTTCAGGCCAATCAGCGTCAGGCCGCGCCAAAAATAGGTATCAATGTAACGCTTGATCTCCAACGATTTGTTGTAATCTGCCAAACTACCTTCATAGTCTTTCAGGTGGTACCTGGTAATACCTCTGAAATACCAGGCCGTACTGTAATTCGGATCGTGCTGTACGGCCAGGTCGAGCGCCTGCAGCGATTCTGTCAGTTTATCAAGCTCGTCGAGCGAGGCACCCTTATAGGTGAGGGCTTTGGCATGATTGCTTTTAAGGGTAATGGTCGTATCGAAATCGGCAACAGCCGTGGTGAATTTTTTGAGCCGGTAGTGGCAAAGGCCGCGGCTATAATAAGCATCGGCTTTTTTGCGGCCCATGCCGATGCTTTTCGTAAAATTGGTAATACCGTCGGGATAATCTTTCAGCTCGTAAGCGCAAAGTCCGCGGTTGTACGTGGCGTCGGCATCACCTGGCTTTTTGGTAAGGTAGGCGGTATAGTCGTTATAAGCACCCTGAAAGTCTTTCTGCTCAAACTTTTTATAAGCACTGTTAAACAAAGGGTCGTTGTCTTCCATGTCGCGCTGGCCATAGCCTAAGCCGCAAAGCACTGTAAGAAGAAGTAGGATAACGTGTTTCATCGTGTTGGGGTCTGGAAAATTGTTGCCCGGCGCAGTGGGTTTAGGCAGAAAGCACATCGAGGATATGAAGCAGTTCAGGATCGAGTTCGTTAATGTGCTTGATAGCATCTTTAAAAGGCGTGTAATGTACTTTTTTATTTACGATGCCGATCATCTCATTGTGATGGCCATTTTGTAGTGCTTTTACGGCATAATAGCCCATCAGGCTGGCATTTACGCGTTCCATGCAGGTGGGATTACCACCGCGCTGAATGTGGCCCAGTATCGTCACACGCACGTCAAATTCCGGACACTCGTGTTTGATGATCTTGCTTACTTCTGCGGCACCACCGGTTTCGTCGCCTTCTGCCACAATGATGATCTTGCTCGACTTGGAACTGCGCCAGGCCCGTATTTTTTTCAGCAGCATCTCCAGGTCGTCTTTTTTCTCCGGTATCAGGATGGCCTCGGCGCCGCTGCCAATAGCACTTCTTAAGGCAATCAGGCCGGCATCGCGTCCCATCACTTCTACCACAAAAATGCGGTCGTGGCTTTCGGCAGTGTCCCGGATCTTATCGATCGATTCCACCACATTGTTGATGGCTGTATCATAGCCAATGGTAAAATCGGTACCAATGAGATCGTTATCAATTGTCCCCGGGCAACCCACTGTTTTCACCTGGTGTAGTTTACTGAACTCGAGCGCACCTTTAAAACTGCCGTCGCCGCCTATTACAATAAAACCATCGAGCCGGTGTTGCTCGAATGTTTTGAGTGCTGTTTGCATGCCGGCAGACGTGCGGAAACGTTCGCTGCGGGCTGTCTTTAAAATGGTGCCACCACGGTGGATAATATTCGATACCTTGCTTTTGGTAAGGTTAATGAAATCGTTTTCGATGATACCTTCGTAGCCACGGTAGAAAGCGACTACGTCGATGTTTTCGTTTCGTGCGGTGCGAACGATGGCGCGGATGCATGCGTTCATGCCAGGAGCGTCGCCTCCCGAGGTAATGAGTCCTATTTTTCTGATCATACTCAAATTTAAACATTTCTTCCGGTCAGAACGTCAATCCTGAGGTGTTTTCCGGCTACCCGAAAAGTTGCTGGTAATCAATCAGAAAAGCAGCCTAAGGCTATTTCCGGTGGCATTAAAGTTGAACATCGGGTATATGATGAAAACAATGCTTGTTCCTACTGATTTTTCAGATGCCTCGCGGAATGCCTCGCGGTATGCGGTTAATCTGGCTAAAATACTTAATTACAGGGTCTTGCTGTTTCACGTGTATGCCACGCCGGGTATGATAAGTGCTGATCCCACAGCTGCCATGATGGTCGATGCGCAGGAATTGGAACAGGACCATTTGCGGCGGTTGGAGGAAGAGGCGTCGCTCCTGAAAAAAGGAACTGAGGTGACGATTGATTACCGGGCCATGAGCGGATTTAGTGTCGATGAAATTGCAGAGATCGAGCAGCAGGAAAAACCCGATCTGATCGTGATGGGATTAAGTCCTTCGGGCATTATTAGTGAATTTGTATTTGGCAGCATCAGTACCGATGTGGTTAAAAATACGCAAACGCCGGTAATCATTGTTCCGGAAGCCTGTCATTTCAAAGACCTGAAAAAAATTGCCTTTGCAAGCGACCTTAAGATGGAGTGCGATATGGTCATGCACGAACCGCTCAAAGATATGATCGACACCTTTAAGTCTGGTATCTGTATTTTGAATGTCGTGAAAGAGCAGGCCGATAAAATTGGGAAAGACGATGGTATATCCGGCCGCCGTATCGAAAAATACTTCGAGAACCGCGAGCATATTTACCATTTCCTGGAAAACAACGATATCATTGCTGGCATCAGCGAATTTATCGTCAATCAACAGGTCGATCTGGTGACGATGATCCCGCAGAAACACAATCTCATCGAGCGGATATTTAAAGAAAGCAATACCAAACGCATGGCCTTTCACGTGGATGTGCCATTGCTGACGTTACCGGCTATTCCTTGTGATTAGTGGCATACAGCCAAAACCCTTAAACAAGTACCTATGAAGAAAATCCTGTTATTGTTTCTGGCGCTCGCAAGCCAGAATGTGTTTTCACAAACCGACTTTGAGCGGAAATTCGAAATGGCCGAAGAAACATTCGACGATAAAAAGTACAACCAGGCACTGGCGATGTATCTGGAATTGTATAACAGTGATACGGCAAATGCGAACCTGGCCTATATGGTAGGCAGGGCTTATCTTCAATCAACAGGACGAAAAGAAAAAGCGGTTCCTTATCTCGAAAAAGCGGTGAAGCAGGTTTCCGCCGATTACCGCGAACACCAGGCAGCAGAGCGTAGAACGCCCCTTGCTGCTTATAAATTCCTGGCCGATGCTTATCATCTCGATTCACAATTCGACAAAGCCATCCTTACCTACAACATTTACCGGCAAGAGATGAAGAAGCAACACAAAAAGGATAAGGTTAACGAAGATGAAGCAGACCGGAGAATACAAATGTGTTATACCGCAAAAGAATTGGTGAAAACACCGGTGAACATGAAAGTGGAGAACTTGGGTAAGGCCGTAAACTCAAAATACGCAGATTATTCGCCAGTGCTTACGGCTGATGGTAAAACCATGATCTTTACGTCGAGACGGGAAGGAGGCATTACCAACGATACGTATGATGACGGTCGTTATTTCGAAGATATCTACATTACCCATTTTGTAAACGGTAAATGGAGCGAAGCAAAAAATATAGGCGAGCCGATCAATACCAGTGGCAACGACGCCACCGTGGGCATTACCATCGACGGGCAAAATATTCTCATTTATAAAGACGATAATGGCGATGGCAATATTTACCGCACACACCTGAACGGTGATACCTGGAGCGCGCCCGAAAAGCTGAACGAAAATATAAACAGTAAGTACTGGGAGCCCAGTGCGTTTATAACTGCCGATGGAAATACCATGTATTTTGTAAGCGACCGGCCTGGCGGTTATGGTGGAAGGGACATTTACAAAAGTGAACTCGACGAGAACGGCGAATGGGGAAAAGCCATGAACCTAGGTGCTACCATTAACACGAAAGACGACGAAGATGGTCCTTTTTTACATCCCGATGGGATTACCCTGTTTTTTGCTTCTACAGGCCATAAAACCATGGGAGGCTTCGATATTTTTTACAGTACTATGAATGACGACGGAAGCTGGCAAACTCCTGTGAATGTGGGCTTTCCGGTTAACTCGCCCGACGATGACGTTTTCTATGTCGTATCGCCCGATAAAACGCGGGCTTATTATTCGTCATATAAAGAAGGCGGCATAGGAGAGAAAGATAATTACATGATCACGTTCATCGACCGTAAGCAGGAGCCGCTCACACTCCTAAAGGGCGAGGTGAAAGACGACGCCGGGATGGTGCCTAAAAACATTGTAATCACGGTAACAGACAATGAAACCGGTAAATTGGTGGGTGTTTACCGGACCAACAGCAAAACGGGACAGTATGTAATGATCCTGACGCCTGGCAAGAATTACAACCTGGTGTATGAAGCCGAAGGTTTTCTATTTTATTCCGAAAACCGGGATATCCCTAAGAATACCAACTACTACGAGATCTACAGGCCCATCCTTCTGCCGCCGATCATTGTTGGATCCAAGGTTACACTCAACAATATTTTCTTCGATTTTGATAAAGCCACGCTGCGGCCTACGTCGAACGTTGAGTTACGAAACCTGGTTCGTTTCATGAATACATATCCGTTGGTAAAGGTGGAGATATCGGGTTACACCGATTCTAAGGGAACAGAAGAGTACAACTTGAAATTATCTCAGAACCGCGCGCAGGCCGTAGTGAGTTATCTGTTGTCTAAAGGAATTTCCCAGACGCGGATGACAGCCAAAGGTTACGGAGAAGCCCATCCTGATGCTGCCAACCAGAAACCCGACGGAAGCGATAATCCAGCCGGAAGACAACTCAACCGCCGGGTGGAATTGAAAATTACTTCGGTTAAGCCGTAGTAAAAGATGTGGTGTTTTTTCCACACTTTTTAAGACCGAAACGAAATCGATGGAGCTGCATGAGGTTGCCTGATGCTACAGGGCTGGCATCAAAATAAAAACAGTAATCAACCAGCCGAAAAGAGATAACCGTTAAACCGCGGATAATATGAAATTCATAAATACCAGATTTAGAAAGATCCTGTTCCGTACCTTATTGGTCGTTGCCATTGTGGTGGTTGTACTCATTGCGTTTATTTCACCCATCGCCAAATGGGCTGTCGAAAAGTACGACGTTAAGTTTTCAGGACGCGAGGTTACCATGGATCTTCCATATATCAATCCATTCACCGGGTATATTCACCTGCGCAATTTGAAGGTGTATGAAGCCAATAGCGACAGTGTATTCTTTTCTACCCAGGCTCTTAAAGTTAACGTGGCGATGCTGAAATTGCTGAGTAAAACATATGAGATCAGTTCAGTAACACTTGATTCGCCTGTTGGAAAGGTCATTCAGAAGGATTCGGCGACCTTTAATTTTACAGATCTTTTAGAGCGCTTTGCCTCTAGAGACACCCTGCCTGAGCCAAAAGAAACTAAAGAGCCGTTGCATCTCAACGTGTTGGATGTGAAAGTTAAAAACGGTGCGTTTTATTATGTGGAGAATACGGTGCCGGTTAACTATTACATCAAAAAACTGTCTGTGGAGTCGGATGGCTTGCGCTGGGATGTAGATACCGTGGGTGCAAACGTTTACCTTGAGTCGGGCCCGGGTACAGGAACCGTAAACGCCACCTTCAGCATCAACATGAAGTCGATGGACTATCGCCTGGGGGCTGTGGTAGATAAATTCGATCTCGGCATCATGGAGCAATACATCAAAGACCTGGCAAATTACGGAAAATTCAGGGCAACGCTCGATGCAAACATCAAAGCCAGCGGAAACGTCAAAAGCAAGGAAGCGCTTAATGCAACAGGCATTGTGCAAGTAAACGATTTACACTTTGGGAAAGATTCGCTTGAGGACTACCTGGCGTTCGAAAAGCTGATCGTGGACATCCGGCAACTGAGTCCGGCTGGTAAAAAGTATGCTTTCGATTCCATTGCCCTTGTTAAACCATATTTCAAATACGAGCGTTACGACCGTTTGGATAACTTGCAGAATATGTTCGGAAAAGGCGGGCAAAACGTAAAGAACGCTAAACAGGAAAATGGTAAAACCAATATCTTATTTCAGATTGCCGACTACGTGAAGATCCTTGCCAAAAACTTTTTCAAAAGTAATTACGAGATCAGGCGCCTGGCTATTTACGAAGCCGATTTGCATTATAACGATTATGCGCTTGCCGAGAAATTTGCCACGGCAGCGGTGCCTCTCACCATCATCGCTGATTCTATTGTGCGCAGCGAAAAGTGGGTTGATCTTTCACTCAAAACGGGCCTTTACCCATACGGCGATATTAATTTCCGGCTGAGCATCAACCCCATGGACAGTACCGATTTCGATGTCCATTACCATTTGCAGAAAATACCGATGGCTATGTTCAATCCTTACCTGGTGACTTACACGTCGTTTCCGCTCGATCGCGGTACCATTGAGTTGAAAGGCAACTGGCACGTTCGGAACGGTTATATTAACAGCAACAACCGCCTCACGGTGATCGATGCCCGCATCAACAGACGCCAAAAACGGAACGGCGCCAGATGGATACCGCTTAAACTGATCATGTTCTTTGTGCGCGATCGCGGGAATGTGATCGACTATGAAGTGCCGATCAAAGGCGATCTGAAGGATCCGAAATTTAAGGTTGGCGATGTGATCCTCGATATCCTAACTAACATTTTCGTGAAACCAGCTACAACATTGTACCGCACCGAAGTGCGATATACAGAGAACGAAATCGAAAAGTCGATGGTAGTACGCTGGGACAAGGACAAAGCCGTACTGGAAGATGATCAGAAAGAATTTGTGGAGAAAATGGTAGATTTTCTGAAAGAAAATCCCGAAGTTTCGGTTAGCGTAAGCCCTCTCATTTACGAGGAAAAAGAAAAAGAGTACATTCTGTTTTTCGAGGCCAAGAAACAGTTCTATTGTTTCGCCAATAAGATTCAGGCGAAGGATTTGAGGGAAAAAGACACGCTGAATATCGAGAAGATATCAGTAAAAGATTCTTCTTTCATCAAGTACCTCGACGGACGCATAAAATCAAACCTCGTGTTTACGGTGCAGGATAAATGCCGCCGCATTGTAGAGGCTAAGGTGGTGCAGGCCCGATACGATCAGTTGCTGAAACAACGCCAGAAAGTGTTTATGGCCTATTTCGAGAACGGCGGCGTGTCGGGTAGGGTGAAGATGCAAGGGGGAACGGTTAAAATTCCATACAATGGCTTTTCGCTTTACCGGATCAACTACAAAGGCGATGTTCCCGACGAGCTTATGGAAGCCTATCGCTCTATTAACGATTTCAATAACCGAAATCCAAGGAAAAAATACAAAGAGCTTCGCGAAAAGAACCGGAAAGCGATGCGCGGCAAATAGCTTGCCGGTTTACTCTTTGGGTAAGAGGATGTGGAAAGTAGATCCCTTATCGATGCTGCTGTCAAACCAGATCTTTCCGTTAAGCAGGTCAACCAGCTTTTTTGCAATAGAGAGCCCAAGTCCCGAAGATTTTTCACCCTTTAGTCCAGTGCGCCCTTTCACTTTTTTCAGGAAAATTTCCGAGCGGTCGCCTTCGGGGATGCCAATACCATTGTCGCGGATCGAGATCATGAAAAATGTGTCTTGTTCCTTCACATGAATGTCGATAACACCCTGGTCGCCCGTAAATTTGATAGCATTGGATAAAACATTGTGAATTACCTGGAAAAACTTAACGGCATCGGAAGTGATGTTTAGGTTTTCGTGATCAGATGTGAGTGTAAAAACCTTGTCCTTATTCATCGCGCGCAGCTTATCGAGTGTCACGTGAATTTTTTCGATCAGGTCGAAACGGGTTTTGCGTACATAGGTGTGGGCCGACTCAAAGTGTTCCTGTCTCAGAAAATCGTTTACAATGTCGATGCACTGCTGCGTGTTTTCCTGCATAATATTGAGCAGTTTATTGATGTCGGCGAGATTGTTTTCGCTGTACCCTTTTTGCAACGACAGGATCATGTCTTTCGAAAGCTGAAGCGGCCCGCTGAGGTTATGGGTAAGCATATCGAGGAGCGTGTCTTTTTGTGCGGTGTATTTTACCAGGTAATCCTCGTGTTTTTTTGCTTCACTGATGTCTTTGATAAATGCTGTTACCAGGTTGGTATCTTCAAGCACCAGCACATCGCAGCTAAGGTGTTTGAGTACATGATCGGGAAATACAAGCCTGAATTCGGTGGTATTGATGCAACCAGTCTCAATAAGTTCATCATAACGCATTTTAAGGTAATCGGCATCTTCTGCCAGAATGAACTTCAGGATGAGTTTCGAGTCGAAGAACAGATCGTCTTCGCTGATGCCAAAAATGCGCGTGAAGTTTGCGTTAACATACAGGAACGTTTTTTTTTTGATATCGTACACGGCAATGCCGTCGTCGGTCATGTCCCCGATTTTTTTGATGAAGTTATAGTTGCTGATCCCTTCCATAGCCGGTTAGTCCATTAAAAGTCGTCGCGAATACGTAAATGCAATAAGTTCTGCAGCATTTTTCACGTTGGCTTTTACGAATAAATGCTTGCGGTGCGTTTCAATGGTTTTTTCGGATACTTCAAACTGTTGTGCAATCTCTTTGGTTGAAAAGCCACGGGCAATTTTTTCAAGGATTTGCTTTTCGGTTTTGGTAAAAGGTTCTTCGGTTCCTTTCAGCACATCTTCGCGCTGCTTCAAAAACGATGTGGCGTTTTTCGACTTAGCAGCAATTTCAGGGCAGATATAACGCCGCCCTTCGGCCACCTGTTCAATGGCATTGATCAGTTCAGGGCAGCCCGATTTTTTGGACACGAAGCCCAGGGCGCCTTTTCCGAAAATGGCATTCACACTATCTACGTGGTCGTACATCGAATGCGCGATGATCTTGACGTCCGGGTATTTCTGCCTGATAATGCCGCAGATCTCATAACCGTTGAGCATGCCAGGCTGTTTTACGGTGTAAAGTTGCAGGTCGAGAATAATGATCGACACGTTATGGGCAGTTATAAAATGATCCAGGTAAGAAGGGTCGAATTCATCTTCTACGATCTCTATACCTGGATGTTTGGACAGGAGGAAATTGATGCCTTCTTTTACAGATTTGTGATCTTCGATATAGGCAACTTTCAGTTTTTCATGCATACAGAATACGAAATAATTGGTGGTACAGAGGATTACAAAGCTACTAAATATTTAAAAACAAGGCCTAAGGGTTTTACCCTACAAAATGCCGTGCCAATTGCCTGATATTTGACGTATCTTCGGGAATGAACCGGAGAATGTGTCTGGTATTTTAACAATTGACGGGTAAAGCGCTGAATATTTTACTGGCTGAGGATGACGGAGACGACGTGTTGTTTTTTCGTGAGGCGCTTGACGCCATGCCTGTATCGTGTAACCTGGCTGTTGTAAATAATGGCGAGGAAGCAGTCGGCTTCTTTTCACAAACGCGGCAACGTCCTGATTTTGTGTTTCTCGACATCAATATGCCGAAGCTCAACGGCATCGAAGCCCTAAGAGCCATTCGGGCCATGCACCCTTCTCACGATGTTTACGTGATCATGCTTTCCACTTCGGTTTCAGAGCACATGGTAGATCAAAGCTACCGGTTCGGGGCAAGTCTGTATGTGCAAAAACCCACGAGGTTTGCCGACCTCAAACATTATCTTTTGTATTGCCTCACGCAACTTCGCCTACAGGCAGTAGAACCTGGTTTTATCCTAAACCATCATCTGGTTTTTCCGGTTAAATGACCTCACAAACACGTACAATCTTAATGAATCGCCTGCGGTAATTGGGCGATGCCTCGAAATCAGAGATTTTCACGCCCGGTGTGCGCTTGTCTGACGAACTGTGGATGAAGCTGGGATTGGCCCCACCGCGCATAATAATGCCTACATGTCCGGGCCGGCGAACCGAAGCCTTGGTGCCGGTAAATACGATCACATCGCCGGTGCGGCATGAATCGAGCGGTATCGTTTTGCCAAACATGGCATAACCCGATGATGATCTGGGGACTTTTACCCCAAAATGTGAAAAAACGTAGTAAACAAACCCGGAACAGTCGAAACCGCTGGCAGGCGAACAGTTGGCGTAAACGTATTTCGACCCAAGCTGGGCTTCGGCAAAAGCGGTTAGGCTATCCTTAGCAACGACGGGTGCGTCGGGGTCACTGCTTTGGGCACCGGCCTGGCCAAGGCTTAGCGTACAGGCCAGAATGCAAGCGGCTATTTGAAACGGAAAGCCCATGCTTAAAAATACGCATAAAATGCCACTAGCTAGCGGAGCCGGTCCTAAGCTGGCATGAAATTGTCTTAAAATACTTTAAAATTTAAACAAAACGTCCGACGCAAGTTATTTTAGGCTATTGTACCACTTAATACTTTTTTTATGACCGATCCACTTGTTTGCCTGCTCATCGACGATGACCATGACGATAGCGAAATGTTTCAGCTAGCGATTGAACATACGCAGATTCCCATTGACTGTATTGTCGCAAACAGCGCTATCCAGGCGCTGAAGTTGCTTAAAGACGATGAAGAGCTCATTCCCGATTTTATTTTCGTTGACTTGAATATGCCACTTATGAATGGGAGGGAGTGCATCATGGAGCTTAAGCAAATAGGCAAACTCCGAGATTCCACCATTATTGTATATTCTACATCGTCAAACAAACAGGAAATGAAAGAGATGCTTGAACTTGGCGCTTCTCATTTTATTACCAAACCTTCCGATATTGCATTGCTTGAGCAGGCACTTATCGATTGCCTCCAACATAAAGAAGCCTGATTTTTTGAATAAAGTTGGTGAGCCGGACATCGCGTGCGCCGGCTTTATGGCTTTAGTGTTGTTTTTTGACGATATCGCACGTTTGTTTCAGTAAGGTCTTGTGCATTTCCAGGGTCGATAACAATTTACCTGACCAGTCTTTTACATCGGGATCGTCGGTGCGTTTGAATACCTTTTTCACGTGGCATATACCACCTTTGTTTACTTTCGAGGCACCTTTAAGGTAAGCTTTGTCAAAGTCTTTTCCCTGTTTTTTGTCGTACCACGCCACAATCTTTGATGACTTTTGAGGCATTTCCCTCTCCAGGCTCACATTTTTTTTGGCTGCGAGGCCTTCTACCTGTTGCCTGATTTGCGTATAATCTTCCGATAGCCGCTGTGCAGCTGCTTTTGTTTCGGCTGTTGCCGCATGCGATGGGGCCAATTTCGCTATGCTAATAGCCAGCATGCTTACCTCATGTGTTTTTCTGATGGTTTTAATTTCTCGCTTCGTTAGCGAGGTCTGGGCGCTTATATGCTGCGCAAAAAGCATGGCCACCAAGACTGTTAGGATATTTTTCATCGTTTATGTCAATATTGGTACAACAACATAAAATAAAAGCAACCGCAAACAGTTGCTTTTATTTTTTCCGCTTACGTTGGCATTAAGCCGCGTCACGCATGGCTTTGATCTGGTCGTGCGACTTCAGGATCTCTGCATTTTGTTTGGTAATAACGCTTAATGCTTCTGCCGGAATGTCTGTTGATTTTTCGAGGACACTTTTGTATTCGTTTTTCGCAGCATCTTCGCCAAATTCACACGAAGAAAGAATGGCTTTTCGGTCATTGCTCGTCACAGCAGCCTTAATATCCATCCATAAACGGAACAGCTTTCCGCTATTTTTCGTTTCGTCGTAATCCGGTTCTTCAGACCCCGGTACAAATTTTCTTAATTCAGAAGAAAATGTACGGCTCTGTTCGCTGAACTTATTGAACAGCGACTTCAGCTCGGTATCCTTGGATTCTTCTGCGGCTTTTTTATAGCCTTCAGACCTGTCGTTATTAATAATGATCAGGGAATTGATTGCATCAATTTTTTTGGTTTCCATAACTGTGTTTTTTTACGTTAATAGTAAGTTTAATCAATGCTTCTGTTTTTCAATTGTTGTACCCACAGAGCAGGCTTCCGGATCCGTAAATTAAGAGGTTTAATCGGGACAAATGCACCGGCGCCGTTGAATTAATTCCCCATTGCAACTTGATTTCGCCTACCACGCTGGCATTAAAGATGCATTTCAGTATTGGTTGAAATTTTTATTATTTACATTCTAATTCAAAAAACTGTTGCCATGGGGAATACTGAAAACCTTCGAAGCGTTGAAGCTGTTGAGAAAATAAACGCGCTCATTGAAAAAGCAAATGTATGTTTGTTTACCACACGGCTGGGTTCTGCGCCGCTGTCATCACGGCCAATGAGTACCCTGCGGGTTGATGAAAATGGTATCATCTGGTTTATGAGCAAAGTAGATTCTGATAAAAATATGCATCTTAAACAAGACGATCGCGTTCAGCTTTTTTATACGCACAGTGCCTCGTCGGAATACCTGACACTGTTTGGAAGAGCTGAGGTCATTGTCGATCGTCGCATGATCGACGAGCTTTGGAATCCGATGGCCAGGATATGGTTCGAGGGAAAAGACGATCCAACGATTACATTGTTGAAAGTAACACCCGAAGACGGACACTATTGGGATACCAAAAGTAATAAAATGGTACAGTTGCTCAAGCTGGCAATCGGCGCTATCATTGGCAAGCCGCTCGACGATGGCCTCGAAGGCAACATCCGCATTTAGGTAGATACGGGAATCGCGTTGTTTTTTTGCATGCTTCCTGCGCTAAGCCACAAGCGTTTAATGCCGGCGGCAATCTTCCGCATTTCATTGAAACAATCTGGTTTTACGACATAAGCATTGCAACCAAGCCTGTAGGCTTCAAGGATATCTTCAGGTGAATTGCTGGTGCTGTAAACAATAACTGAAAGATGCGTGAGTTCAGGATGTTGCCTGATGTTGTTTAAAATCACCGTTCCATTTTGTTTGGGCATATTCAGATCGAGGATGACGAGTGCCGCACTTTTTCCCTGATCCGTTACCAGGTAATTTAACAAGGTACATCCATCTGTAAACGTTTTAATTGGTAGTACAAAGCCGGCATCTCTGAATGCAGCTTCCATCAGCTCCATGTCATCTACATCGTCGTCAAGCATCAAAAGACGAATGTTATGCGAAGCATTTTGTGGCATGTTGGTGTTGGTGAAGAGAAGTACAGTATAGCCTTCTGTGTTTTATTAAAGGTAACACATTCTGGCAACACTTGTCAAACGAAAGCAAAGAAATAATCGTTATCCTATTGTAAAGATGTAGCAACAGCAATGCTTCCGGAAACCCCGATAAAACCGGCTTAGAACGGGTAGCCGATAGCGATGTTAAGGATGAGATTTTCTTTTCGCCATTTACCGTCACCGAAGCGGATCTTATCGAGCACCCACCGGTCGGCTTCCGGCAGCGCAGGTTTGCGCAGTGGCATCCCGAGGTCGAGTCGGATTACAAAGAACGATACGTCGGCTCGTAGGCCGAAGCCGGTGCCAACAGCAAACTCTTTGTAAAAGCGATTAGGATTGAATTCACCCATTGGCACCAATGGATTTTTGCGCGTGAGCCAAACATTGCCCGCATCCAAAAACAAAGCGCCTTTCAGGATGCTTACAATCGTGAACCGGTATTCAATATTTGCTTCGAGTTTAATATCCCCTGCCTGATCGAGATAGCCTTTGTTTGCCAGGCTATCAGGTATAATGTAAGAGCCAGGGCCGATGGTGCGCGGCAGAAATGCACGGATACTATTAGATCCGCCACTGAAAAATTGTTTGATGTAAGGCATTGTGTTCGAATTGCCGTAAGGAATGCCTACGCCGGCGAGCAGCCTCGTTGCGATGCGGTTGTTTCGGTTCACGTTGAGGTAATAGCGTGTATCGGTTGATAGTTTGGCGTATTGCGAGTAACGGTAGCCAAATAACAGAAACGGCTTGCTGTCGGTTGGCTTGCGCGATTCGATAAGTGATTGTACGGTACTGAATGTGTTGCCGGAAACATCAAAAAGAATATTGAAATAGTATTGGTTACGTCTCTCGGTGCCAACGAGTGTGTTGTAAGTAAAGCCATACTTTCCGCCGATGGTGAATTGCTCCTCGAAACTTTTGCGTAAGAAAGGATTGTCGGTAAGCAAGATTTCGAAAGCCGATGTGGTTCCCAGCAAACGGGCAAAATTTATTGAAACCGGTGTTACTTCCCATTCTTTTTGTGCAGATTCTTTCCATACATATCCGAACGAGGTATTGAACGCTGCCATCCGAAAATACAAGACGCGGTTCAGGAGGCGGAAGCCCAGGTCGAGCTTCGTTTTAGGAACATAAATGCTCGATACATTGCGGATATTGAACGGTGCCAGGAATTTCGGGAAGTAAAGTTGCGTATTCGCACCGAGCTCATACGAGTTAAAGCCCGATTGCAGTTTACTGAATTGCGTTTCAAAGTTACCGTTCAGGTTAAGCAGCCAAAGCTCGGCGCCGCGAAAAAGGTTCCTGTTTTTAAAACTCAACGTAGCCGCCGGACCGGTGTAGTTGTTTGATTTTGTAACCGTTTCTACTTCTATCTGGATCGATTTTTTGGGCATCGGCGTGAGGTTCACAAATGCGTCCATGAAGCCTTTGCCGTCGATGATCGTATCGTTGAAATGGATCGTTGCATTTCTGAATACGCCCATTCCCATAAGCCTGTTGATGGTGAGACCATATTTTTTCCGGCTATAATACTCTCCGCTGGTAAGAAAAATATGCCGGGTAACTGCTTCGGCACGAATGGCGCTGTCGCGTTCAAGAAAATACAAACCTTGCCCGAGCGACACGGTGTCGCGTGTTGAAGCAAGCGTGTCGCGGTTTCGGCGAAACGAAGGGTTTACATACACACGGCGTATAATAAATGGAACGCTGGCTTTTGCCGGGATGTCTTTCTTTAGGGTTAATTTTAGATTGATGGTTTTCTCGCCGACGGTGGTATCGGCTTTAAAAAGCATGTAATCCGGGTTGAAATAGTAAAAGCCCTGGTTTTTCAGGTCATAATCGATACGTACCCGCTCGGCTTTCAAAAGATCAAGGCTATAAGGCATGCCCGGCTTAATAAGGGATTCGTTTTCCGATTCGTGAATGGCTTTACTCACCATGTCGTTGGCGCCCGGAAAAGTAATGCTTTTGATCGTGTAGGGTGCTGTTACAAGCGCAGTATATTCTACCCGTGTTTTTCGCTTTCGCGTGGTAATCGTATAGCTCACACTGGCGTCAAAATACCCAAGCGTATTCAGCCGGTTTACCATGATATCGGCTACGTTAGACGCGTCAACCTGGCTTTCGAGTACGGGTTTCTCGGCAAATTTCCGGCGAACCATGCGTTTGAATTTTTTCTTCGGTGCTTCGCCGGTGTAATAATTGTACAGGCTTAGTTTAACGCGCATGCCCAGTAGCTTATCATTTGGTTTTGGCCGGGTGATCTTCTCCAATTCGGTTTTCAGTTCACTGCTCTTTACCTTGTCTTTCGACTTTATTTTGATGTCTGCGCCGGTGTACAGGTTTTCGCCTTCCGGCAGCCGCTTGATGTTATTACAGGCTGCAAGGAAAAGCGCCATGACACACAACAAACTGATGCGGTACCCTGGCCGGTTGTAGGTATGTGTTCTCAGGATCATTTATTTGGTCTTCATTTCCTGGTTTTTCTTGGTCTGTTTCGGCTTTCGAAACAAGTCTTTGAGACGGTTGTAGTTGCGCACATATACCACGCCCACGCCGGTTTTGGTAATCTCGCCTTCAATTGGATTTTCGTATTGATTTTGCCTGAACCCGCGCAGCTTGTAACGTCCGTCGTCGGTAAGTTTATAGTCGATGCTGATGTTGCCGGCCACGTCACTGGCATTGTTTTGTTTGGCACGTTCACCTTCGAGTTCCACATTACCACCCACGCGGATGGTTACCTTATCTTTGAAAAGTTGTTTCGATACGCCAATCTGGAGCTGGGTGCGGCCTTGTTCCTGCCCAGTAGAGTAATCCTCGAACGAATTTACACCGAGGTCGAGATCCACGCCTTTTACATATTTTTGGGAAAGCGAGTTGAGCTGTTGGGTAAGGATCTTGCTGGCACTTGTGCGGGAGGCAGAAGAAAGGCCACCGCCTCCGCCACCGTTGTCGAGCGGATTATCGCTGATAAAGCGCCGGAGTGTGAGTAACGCAAATACCTGTTTGTTCAGTTGTGTTTCGTCGCCGCGCAGTTCTTCCAATTTAGCATTTACCGTTCCATTCACAGCGCCTTTGTCTTTAGGTGCCAATTGAATGTCGAAGCTAATCTCCGGCGCTGATAAAAATCCAGTCATTTTGAGATACACCAAAAAGGTGAGCATGTTGCGGTATTTATTCCGCTCCAGCTCGTCCACGCCAGCCAGGTCGTTTTGGATCAGATCAATAGGCGATGTTTTGATGGTGTAAATGGCTTTGATGTCAACATAGGCGTCGAGGATATCGCCCGACCAGGTGACGGAGCTGCCCGGTTCGATCCTGAAATCGCGTTTCACCACCTCGCTGATGGTAAGATGGTAGCCGCCGTCGTCGATGCGGTATTTTCCGGTAAGTGTTGTTTTCCCGCTTTGATCCAGAATAAAGTTAAGGGTTCCGCCCCCAACAATGTAAAGCGAGTCGCCCGACTGCTGATCCACCAGCATTTTGAGTTGTACTGACTTGTCGAACGTAATGGACGCATCCAGGTCTATGCCTTTCATCATCGTGATCTGATCGGTTGTATCGGTTTCCCGCGTCATGATGTTCTTTCGTGTATTCAGGCTGTCAACAAATTCCACGATGCCTTTGTTTTCCGCTTTTCCTACCTGACTTTCCGGTTTAATGTAAGTGATCTCAGAGCCATTGTTAAGCCGGATCCTTGCTTTTACCTGTGGTGTATTCACATCGCCGCGGATGCGGATATCGCTGTCGAGAAAAATAGTGCCGAAGTATAGGGGATTATCCTGTTTGGTGGTGTTCAGCGCCAAAAAATTATCGGAACGCAGCCTCAGGTCGAGCCCCGGATTTTTTAAGTCTTTCATCGAAACGCTGCCGTCGAGGCTGGCTTTGTTATCGAGCGAATCCAAGATGGTGAAGTTTTGCAAGATAAGTTTTCGATCGGCAAAGCTGAGGTTGCCATCCGGAATTTTCAGGTATGAGTCGATGAATTTTGGATTAAGGGCAGCGTCCTGAAAATGAAGATTGCCGTTAAGTTCAGGCGCATCTACGCTGCCGCGGATTTTTAGTTTGCCCTCGGCGCTTCCCGACAAGCGCGTCACCTGGCCAAACGTAAAGGGTTCGATGGTTTTTAATTTCAGTGTGTGAACGTTCAGATCGAAATTCAGGGCGTTTTGCTTGTCGTTTGTACGGTATTGCCCGTTCACATCAAGGTCGTTTCCGTTTCCTTTTACGGTCATTGCCATGTTGTACAGTGAGGGATCTATACGGTTGTCGGCTTTGAGTGTTACGGTGCCGATTGCCACATCCTGAAATGCAAAGTCACGTATCAGCAGGTCAGAAGAAAAAGCATCACTTTGCTGATGTTTTTCAAGTCTCACCGTGCCGTTCATTTCACCTTTCAATAAATTGGTTTTGTTTTTCAATATATCCGAAATGGTGCTCAGGTCGAATTTTGTAAAGTCGATCTGAAGCGGTGCGTCTGGTAAATCGCTTACCGAGTTAATGCGAATGGCCTGGGATCCGTAGTTCAGATTGAGGTCTCTGGCTACTATGCCATTCGTCAGCAAGCGCAGTTGGTTGGAAGGATTTATACTCCATTCTTGGGCGTTGAGGGTTAGCTGAGGTTCGAGATGAAGTTCATGACCTGTATCCGTTTTTTTTAGGCTGGCTCCCAGCGCAAGCAGTTTCATACTGTCGTCTTTGGCGGTTGCCAGCCGGAAATTCATCACGTTGTTGGCGGCCTCGCCACTTAGCGAGGCATTTTCTATTTTAATCGTAGGGTTTGAAACTTCCGCAGTGGTTAGATAAAACTTAAGGGCTGTGGCGTCGGAGTTAATGATAACGTGCAGGCTGTCGGCCCGCGTGCCTGCGTAAAGCATGTGAGGCATTGAAAGTTCTGCTTTCAGACTCTTGCCCGTGGCGTTGTAACTCCCTTCAATGCTCACAGGACTTATTTCATCAAGTTGCGGCACAAAATTATCGGCAATAAACCTTGGATTGCGCAGATGCAGCTGAAAATCAAATGCCTGGTTCTTGTTTGTTTGTTTCGGTTTTGGGCCGGGCAATTCATAGTAATTGTTTATAAACTGTTGTAGTGACGCCCCGAGATCGCTCATGTGAAGTGTGCCTTTCAATCCGGCTTCCACGATCTCCGATTGCAGGCTGATCTCGGTTTGTTCACCGCTGGTTTTACTTATCAGTACAATCGAATCTACCGGAATGCGTTTTTTATTTCGGATGAGCAGGGTATTGTCGATGCGGGCCAGGCCGCTGATGTTGTCCCCTTGTTGGCGGAGGTCCGATCGTATATGCGTACTCAACCGCATGTCTTCCGTGGAGAGTTGGAGCGCTTTCAGATCGGCGCCCGTAAGGTCGAATGTAAAGGCATACCTTGGGGCAGCGCTATCGAAATTCAAAGAGCCGTCGAATGCAAAAGCAAGATTCGGATCGTTCATCACCGCGGTTCCGGTAAACGAGCGTTTGATGAGTTCGCCCTTGACGTCGAGATTTGTATAGTCATAACCATTGAGACGGGCTTTTTCGAGCGAGAGGCCGATAGTCGTGTGGATAGTTTCCGGACTTAGCCCGCTGCCTTTGGCAGTTGCCGTGGCGCTGATCTGGCCGATGCTTTCAGGTTGTCCCAACAGCTTGCCGGCGTCAAAGTGCTCCACTTTTACCAAAGCCTTGTAAGGCTGTTCGATATTGCCGGCCGGTGGATTCATTTCAATCTTGGCTAGCACATTCCCTATAGAGGTTTGTACATGCAGGGCAGTGTTGAAATTTTTGAGGTAGCCATTTAGCGTTCCGCTTACCGCGAATGTTTCCGGGAGGTTTATCGTTTGCGGAATGAGGCTTGGATTCAGGATCGACAACAGGTCGTTTTTCGTGGAGCTGAGATGAATGTCTTCAAGGTCCAAATACAGACGGTCGGGTTGAAGTACCTGGCGGATGCGTCCACGAAACCTTGCAATAGTCTGCTTTGGTGTGAACACATCGAAGCGTTTGATCGCAAGGTCGTTAATAATTCCCTGCGCATCGATGTTCAAACGCAGGCTTGTTTCGGGTGTTATTTTTAACGCCTCAATTGTGGTAAGGTTTGGTACAAAATAAAGCACATCACGTAATTTCAGTTCAGTGTCGCGTAATTGCACAGAGGCATACAGTTCGCCAACATGGGTGCCGATGTCTGCGAGAGATTTGTAGCGAAGCGAGAGATGGTCGCGAATGACACTTTCGTTGGTTTCCAGGTAAAGTTGCGAGAGGCTAACGTGTGCCGTATCATACACCAATTCGCCGCGGAAATTCTTTATACCGAATCCGCATTGCTCCTGGAAGCTGAGTGTTTCCAGGCTTAGGCTCGAGGCTTTGGCGTTTCCATATATGTTGCTGGCATGCAGGCAAAAATTGTCGGCAAACAAATGGTTATAGTCGAGGCCCTTGGCTTGCCTGGCTGCGCCCTTGTTGTCGTAATGCAGGCGATTGGAGTCGAGCGCAAGTTGCTTTACGGTAACCGTCCAGTTTGAGGAATTGTCGACGCCGGTTTTCGGCTGTTCATCGGTTTTTGTGTCAGCCTTCGCTGGTGCGTTACCGGCGTTGTATCTGACCGTGGTTTTCGACAAGGCGATGCTTTCCAGGTCGATCCGTTCGTGGGCAAGGTCAATCGTTTTTGGTTTTATAAGTAAATGGCCTAAAGCCAGGGCCGCTTGCTTATCCTGGATGGTGTTGTGATATAAAGCCGTGATGCCGTCGAGCTGGAGCTGTTCCAGTTTTAGCTGGTAATCGAAAGGAGCGGATTCCGTGCTGGCCTTTGGTGGTTGGTGCGAGATTTTCTGGGTATAGGCAGCAAATGTGTTATCCAGCGAAATGCGTTTTACATCGATGGATTTCGATGCCAGATCCAGGGCATTGACATCCACAACCAGGTTGCCAAGTTTCAGATCGGCAAATGTACCGCTGTAGGCGTCGTGGTAGCTGGCTATTATGTCGTGCAGTTCCACCGTACCTACATCTATTTGCCATGCCTGGCTGCTGTCGGCCGGCTCTTCCGGCAAGTCTTGTTTGCCGGGCTTTGCAAAGGCGTCGATCAGGAAACTGAAGTTGAAAGTGCTGTCGCTGGCAGGCCGTGAAACGTGTGCGGTGAGTGTTTGAAGACTCAAACGATCCACGGCGATTTTGTGATGGAGCAACTGCATCAATGCTATGTCCAAACGCAGGTCGTGCAAATAAAGCAAGGTGTCTTGGTGCAGGTCTTCCACATAAAGGTCTTCTACCGCTATCGCTTTCGGAAACGCAATACTTAGCTTTCCGAGCGTCACCTTGGTGCCTGTTTTTTCTGAAACAAAGGCTGTGGCTTTGGACGTGACTTTGCGTTGCACGGCCGGTATTTGTAGCAACAGGATGATAAGTAAGAGAAGAATGACCGGTATGCCGACGATCCACAGAATTGTTTTCATTAACAATCTCAGGATACGCGATATGCCGTTATGTTGCACGTGTTGCCTTGCCACCTCTAAACAAGGTAAATTTAAAACTCGTTTTAATTTAGCCCCTAAAGGTAACTTATTAAAGTGTTTGTTTTAACAATTCTTAGGCTGCAATCAAAATTTAAGCCAACGCATTAATGATCGGTGACGCTGTTCGAACTAGCACAGCTGCCAGCTCTTACGTACGCTTATTTACGTTTGGCGCGTTCGTATTGCACAGGCCATTGTGCACCATCTCCAAGCTCATCGGCTGCGCGGTAAGCAAAATACGGATCGCGTAACAGTTCGCGGGCCATCAGCACAAGGTCGGCTTTTCCCCCGGCAATGATGCTCTCGGCTTCTTCCGCCGTATTGATAAGGCCCACTGCACCGGTGAGTATTCCTGCGTCACGCCTAATGCGTTCGGCAAACGGCATCTGGTACATGGGCGTTAATGGAATGCGCACGCCACTGATGTTGCCGCCTGTGGAGCAATCGATTAAATCCACGTCAAGGGTTTTGAGTACAGTGGATAGTCTTATCGAATCTTCTTCTGTCCAGCCGTTTTCTACCCATTCGGTAGCAGATATTCTAACAAATAGGGGTAGTGTGGCCGGCCATACAGTTCGTACAGCTTTCGTGATCTCGCAAAGAAAGCGGATCCTGTTTTCGAAAGAGCCGCCATACGCGTCTGTCCGGAAATTGCTTAACGGCGACAGGAATTCGTGAATCAGGTAGCCGTGTGCGCCATGGAGTTCCACAACGTCGAAACCCGCTTTCAAAGCGCGTTCGGCGGCATCTTTAAAATTCGTGATGATGCGTTGTATATCGTCGAGGCTTAGCATTTGCGGTACCGGGTCGCCGTCTTTAAACGCGACTGCACTCGGCGCTACCGTTTGCCAGCCACCTGTTTCCGGGTAAAGTTGTTCGCCTCCTTTCCAGCTTACCTGTACGCTCGATTTCCGGCCGGCATGGGCTAGTTGAATGCCCGCATGTGAGCCTTGCGCATGGAGGAATGTGGTGATTCGTTTTAAGAAATCGATGTGCTCATCGCTCCAAAGCCCAAGGTCGCCGGGCGAAATGCGGCCTTCAGGTGAGACCGCCGTCGCTTCTGCAATGACCAGGGCGGCACCGCCTACTGCCCGGCTGCCTAAATGCACCAGGTGCCAGTCGTTGGCAAAGCCGTCGGTAGCGGAATACTGGCACATAGGCGATACCACGAGGCGGTTTTTCAATTCGAGGCTTCTGATTGTGAGTGGAGAAAAAAGTGCAGACATAAAGTTAATTTTTTGGAAATGAAATGAAGAAATCAACACCTTCTCCGGGGTGTCCTTCTGCCCGGATGTTGCCGTTGTGGGTGTTCATGATCTTTTTGCATAACGCCAAACCAATGCCTGAGCCATGGTATTCGCTGCCAGGATTAAGCCTCGCAAAAATATGGAATACGCTTTCGTTATAGGTTTTCTCAAAACCGATGCCGTTATCTGAATATCGGATAACCCAGGCGTCCTGGTGGGGTGCAGGCAAGCCTGCTTCCGCGCCGTCTATCATCTTAATGCTTAGTTTGGGCTTGCGTCCCGGATCCGCAAATTTCAGCGAATTGTAGATAAGGTTGGAAAACAGTTGTTTTAGCAAAAATGAAATCCCGTTCACTACCGGCAAAGTCTCAATGACGAGACTCGCTCCGGCGCTATTGATCGAATCGCTTACGTCGGCTACTACTTCCTCCAGTACCAGGTTAAGATCGGTTTTTTCCAGAAGCGCCTTGTTATGATTCAGGCGGGTGTATTTCAGAATATCTTTTACCAGTATCTGCATGCGCTCAGCAGATTTGTTCATGCGCAGTACTTTCTCATACACGTCTTCCGGGATCTCGCGCTCTTCTTCCGACAGGATGAACGAGGACATCATTTGTATTTTACGCAACGGCTCTTGCAAATCGTGGGTACTTATCCAGTTAATGTTTTCCAGTTCAGCATTGGTTTCGGTAAGAATTTTTGCTAATTCGCGCTGTTTTTCTTCTTCTTCGGCCAAAAATACAGAGCCCAGGTGTTTGAGTAACACGTTGGCAAAATTGGATGAAGCCATGATCTCGGCTTGCAGCCATGGATTGCTTTGGTATTTAAGTGTTTCTTTCCATAGGTCAAACGATTTTCTGGGAGACAGGCCGTTCTTGTCTTTTTCGATGGCTTTGGCCGGATCGCCTGCCCAATTCACTTCTGCCACCGTTTCTGGTTTATACCAAATAATGCAATTGGTATTGGAAATGTCGAGCGAAAAATAATTGATTCCGGGTGTTTTACCGGCAATGCTTTTCTCTTCGGGCAGTAACCTTAGAATGGAGTCGGTATGAAACTGGGTATTGCCGCTAAATACCGAAAGGTAAGAAGCTATTTTCCGGATCTCGTCGTCTTCGGGCGTCATGCCGTTTTTATACACGATATCGTCAATCAGCATCGATACACCCGATGCATTGCAAAGTGCCAGGATATCCGGATCGGCAGTAATGAGCTGTAGCGAGTTCCGGTGCAGATCGAATTTTTTAGAGATCAGCCGTTTGGCTGCCGAATTCAGCTTTTTCGATTCTTCATATTCTTCGTTAAGCTGCCTAACGTCTATCTGGGAAGTAATGAAATTGCCTTGCAGTCTGGCGGCCATGCGGATTTCCTGGCTTAAGAATTTAGGAGCGTAGTGGTGGCAGGCCACAAGTCCCCAGAGTTTTTTCTTGTGAATGAGGGAAATCGTCAGTGTTGCGCCCACGCCCATATTGTGCAAATACTGAATATGAATGGGCGATACGCTTCTGAGCGAAGCATAGCTTAAATCAAGGTTTCGGTCTATGCCATCGTCGATGGTGTAAAGGGGTACCGGCGTGTAATTAACGTCGGCAATGATACGGAGTTGGTTTTTGATGTATAACTCGCGGGCTTGCGCCGGGATATCGGTGTGCGGGTAATGCAGGCCCAGAAATGCCTCGAGGTCGTTGCGCTTGCTTTCTGCGATCACTTCACCATTATAATCTTTATCGAAATGGTAAATCATGACCCGGTCGTAACCCGTGATTTTACGAATACCTTTCGCTACCAGGTCGCACAGTTCACGCAACGTATGCGTTTCTTCCATGTACGACAGAAATTCTTTCGACAGGTCGAACAGGTCGTTCTTATCCTGCGAAGGAGGTAATGCTTCCGATTCTACGATAAGGCAGTCGTTCTGGGCATGCACCAGCAATTCCATTTCTTTTCCGCCCTGGGAAACCTTCAGCAGCTTGTGTTGCCCGCCGGTGTATTCTGTGCAGGTCTTCAGTTGTTCGGCAGTTTCGTTGCCAAACACCGCGTCAATCGTTTTGTCGAGCAGTTGCTGGCAAGTGGCACCCAGAAAGTTTTCTGAGTTCGCACTGCAAAACCGGATCTTCCAGCTTGCCAGATCGATGCCCAGCAGGAAACCGTGAGGTTGAATGCTTCCGGGGATGTGAATTGGCTCCTGGTCGCAGTTTTTGAGGTTAACAATGTCCCTGTTTACAATGTCTTTGATATTCATAAAACGTTAGCTATACAAATAGAGTTAGATGTTATCCCTGCCGGTTTATGCAGGTTTCCCGGCGCTGAAAAGATGTTCTACGCGCCGGAAACCATACTCGGCGCCTGCTATGATTTGCTGTTTCTGCGCGTCGCTCGCTGCCGAAGCGTAGGTGTTGAGGCATTCCAGGAATTGTTTCCAGAGCGGGCCGGTTTGTGCGCCATAGACATTAAGAAACTCGACCGGCGCGTCATTTCCCAAGACCTGCTTAACGTGTTTCAGAATGAATTGTCCGCCCAGAATTGAGCCTTCGCTTACATACACGATGCCGAGGTTAAAGTCGGTTGCATTCTTGTATCCGGCGTCGAGCATCGCGTCGCCGGCGTATTCGTCTGCTCTTTCCAGGTGCTTTAAATCGTTGCGAATAGCCGGTGTTTTTCGCCGTTGATCCAGATCCGGGATCAGGTTCTGCAACACAGGAAATACTGTGGTTTCCACGGCGCTATGGATCCCTAAGATGCGTTCGAGGTAATTCGCATACATATCCTGGTTGAGCGCGGGAGACAAGATAGACATCGAAATGCCGGTTGATTCAACGGCGCGGTGCAATTGCGCTGTTCGTTCTTTCAGAACAAGGTTGAAAGTATCCATGTAGTACGGAGCTAATTTTAGGCGGCAGTAAGAATAAAGCTGTCGGGTGGCGATTTGAATAACTCCCAGTTGGTTGCAACGGCTTTGCGGATCATATTTTTCAGGTCGCTGAAAGAAGTTGGTTTTACGGCATACATCGTGGCGCCGTGTTCGCGGCTTACGGCAATACTTGCATCGTCGCTGCTGGTGGAGTACATAATTACCGGCATTTTTTTCAACAGATCATCGCGTCTGATTTCTTTCAGGATATCGAAACCACTTTTGCCTGGCATATTGATGTCGAGAAAAACAATCGAATTTTTATCGGCTTTGTTTTTGAGATTCTTCAGGAATTCTTCGCCGTGATTGTACGTATGAAGGGCAACAGGAGCAGCACTCTTGTCAACCGCATTTTTGAAGATTTGCAGATCATCCGTATCGTCATCTGCATAATGGATTACTATTGGTTCCATTGGGTTGTTGTTTAAATTTATAACCAGCGTTTATGCATGCAATGGAGGATGTTGCCACTTAGTCCGCTACGGAAGAATTTCTTCCTATTGCAAGATAATCATTATCGCCAAAAGACACATGAGATTTAACAGTTATTATGCGCTAAAAACCCCTATAAATATTAACAGAAATATAGGTGTTTTATAGTCCGTTTGGCGGTGTTGCTAAGCTGAAACTAGAGAACCAATTCAGTAAATAAGCGCTGTAAGGTATCGTTAAGATTGTCGCAAAGGCCCGGATGCGGTCTCGATGTTTGGATCGACGAGCTGCGCACGGCTGTAAGCCAGCGGAAACGCGACGGAACATCCATTTCGGCAATAGGTCCGCAATGCTTTTCGCCTGCTGCGATTTTTGCGAAAGCAGCTAGGTTTTCAGCGATCTGTTCAAGGTCGAGCGTTTTCGAAATGCAGCCGAGCTTTTCTTCATGAAGATGATGCACTACCCCGATGTATTTCTGCTGTTTGCAGAACAGTACAATCCCCACATTCACAAACTCTTCGCGTTCCACTGCCGGCACTACACGTATTACCGCATATTCATATAAGTGCTTTTCTGGCATGTTGTGCTTCGGTTATAAAGTTAGTAGAATGACGAAGGCGGCTAAGCAGGAACTGACGGTAAACCTCGCGGAGTTCGGCCGGGCTGTCGGTGGTGTCATCCCAGGCAAGCCATTCATCAGGTATAAGTCCGGTAATGGCTGTAAGGGTTTGGTCGGTGAGTATGGTTGTATATTCACTGTTTACGTCGTCCAGCAACGACGCCTGCGGCAAAAGCACATGGCCTTTGATAAATGCAAATGGGGTTTGGGCCGCTGTTTCCCAATTGCTCCAGGCATGATGAAAGTACAGGCAAGCACCGTGGTCTATCAGCCAAAGCTCCTTATGCCACATCAACATGTTCGTGTTTTTGAAAGTGCGGTCCACATTGGTAATGAAGGCGTCAAGCCAAACAATTTGTGAAGCCAGTTTCGGATCCACTCTTGTAACAACGGGATCAAAAGTGATGGCGCCAGACAGAAAGTGCAATGCCAGGTTAGTTCCCTGGCTGGCCTGCAATAAGTCCTGTATCTCTTCGTCAGCTTCCGTGCGTCCAAACGCCTCGTCGAGCCTGGCGAAAACCATCTCAGGTACCGGCAGAGCCAGTGCCCGGGCTATTTCGCCGCCGATGAGTTCGGCAATTAAGGCTTTTTCGCGATGGCCGGCGCCTTTGAATTTCAGAACATATTTAAAGTCATCGTCTGCTTCGGCTAGTGCAGGCAGAGAACCGCCTTCACGTAAGGGTGTAATGTAACGCGTGACGTTAACGGTACGCAAGGGCGAAATGGTTTTAGACATAGGTGTAGTGTTTTCCTGGATGCAATAGGCGCTCTTAAAAATACAAATTATTCAGATTCCCGGCCGAGATCGTGTTCTGCTTCGGTATGCAAATGTTCCGTGCAATGCCGGCAATCTTCTGAGCCGGTTTCAAGTGTGGCATGGTGGATGTTGGCGTGCGCCAACTCATGCTTGAGGTGTTTTAACAGGGAAGTTACTGCTGCCGCACTCAAACCCGGTTCCAGCACGAGTTGCGCGGTAAGGGCATTGCGGGTGGTGCTCATGGCCCAAATATGAATATGGCTTGCCTCCCTAACACCGCGTTCTTTTTCCAGCAGCCGTTTCACGGCATCGGGGTCTATAGTAGCCGGAACGGCGTCCATAGCCAGCTTCAGGCTTTCGGTAAGGAGGCCCCAGGTGCTATACACAATAAAGCCCATAATAAGCAAGCTGATCAATGGATCGATCCATACCAGATTTGTATAGGCGATAATAAGTCCGGCAACTACCACACCAACTGACACGAGGGCATCGACCACCAAATGCAGATAGGCGCCTTTCACATTCAGGTCGTGGTCCTTCTTTCTAAAAAACAAAAAGGCGGAGGCTGTATTCACCACAATGCCGATGCCGGCCACAAGGCTAATGGTGAAGCCAGCGGCGGGTTGCGGGTGCAGAAAGCGTTGTATGGCTTCCCAGCCGATGCCTCCCACGGCTACAAGCAGAATCACGGCATTGGCGAGAGAGGCGAGAATGGTGCTTTTATGAAAGCCGTAGGTATAAGTTTTGCTCGGTTTGCGCCGGCTTATCCTGACTGCAAAAAGCGAGAGTGCCAGCGTCGCCACATCGCTGAGGTTATGACCAGCATCTGATAAGAGCGCCAGGGAGTTGGTGTAAAAGCCAGCAATTGCTTCCACGACAACAAAGCCAAGGTTGAGAATGATCCCGGCAACAAATGCTTTTCCTGTATCAGAATACGTGTATGAATGGGAATGATCGTGAGACATGATATCGATGGCTTTGCCTTTAAAGATAAGGCTTCCAGCTTATTTTTCAATACAACATTTTATATCTTTAACATATCTTTTTTTTTGATTTTCATGTCCTAATTGTATCTTTAACTGCTTTAGTAAATACAACAATCTGATTCCCCTTTTTTATGACGCATGAAGCTCCCCAGTTCACGAAGACGGAATTCCGGCAGATAAAATACCTTCTGTATTTTGTCATTTTCATTATTATTTTCCAGGTTTTTCAATACGTTACGACCAAACGCGCTACCAAAAAGTACAAAGATCTCTTTGGCCAGGCAACAGAGATCGTGATGTTAGCAAACTCAGTTTCGTTCGAGACATCCAACATCCACCGTTCTATTCTCAATTTGTCTTACAGCAAAGACAGTCTTGAAGTAAGGCAATTTCACGAAAGTCTCATCAAATCAGAACAAGCGGTAGCTGAAAACATTGCGCTGATCGAGGATAAAATTGTGAAGCAGAATTTATATAGCTTTGAAAAGGCCTTATACTTTGCCGGACTCAAAGTTGCTAACCAGCAATATAAAGCGCGTTACGAGCGATATTTGGCAATGCTCCAGGCGGTTTCCGGAGAAGATAAGCTGCATTACCGCCGCAATGTTCTGAGGCCTGCACTGGAGGCTTTCCAGGAACGCCAGGATAAATTCATGTTGCGCGTTTTTTCCGATCAACAGCAAACCGCCGAAGCGATAGCCGAAGAGGCCGATCATACAGGCTTCAACCTGCTTTTGGGTGGCAATGTCTTGCTGGTGATTATTGTTTTGTTGCTGATCTACATCATCATTTCTGAACGAAAAAAGGTGGTGTCGCAATAAGTAACACCACCTTTTTAAAAGAGGTTGTGGTTAAGATAACGTTGCCATGTCAATCACAAAGCGGTATTTCACGTCGCCTTTGAGCATGCGTTCGTAAGCCGTATTGATGTCCTGCATTGCAATCAGTTCTACATCCGATACGATTTGGTGTTCCGCACAGTAATCGAGCATTTCCTGAGTTTCAGGCAGGCCGCCGATCAATGAGCCGGCCAGGCTTTTGCGACCGCCGATAAGGCTAAACGACATGATCTCGGATGGCGTAGGAGGCGCACCCACACAGATCATCACACCATCGGTATTAAGCATGTTAAGGTATTCGTTGTAGTTGTGTGGCGCCGAAACAGTATCGATGATGAAGTCGAAACGGCCTTTTAAAGCGGCCGTTTGTGCAGCATCTGTGGTGAGGGCAAAATGATGCGCTCCCAGGCTTTGTGCATCGGCTGCTTTCTCTGGCGACGAACTGAGCATCGTAACTTCAGCACCAAACGACGCGGCAAACTTCACGGCCATGTGGCCAAGACCGCCAAGACCAACAATGCCTACTTTGTGTCCTTTGCCTACTTTCCAATGCCTAAGGGGAGAGTAGGTGGTAATACCAGCACACAACAGCGGTGCTACAGCATGCAAGGGTAATTTTTCAGAAACCTTTAGTACAAAGCTCTCGTCAACCACAATTTCTTTGGAATAGCCGCCAAAGGTAAAACCATTGGTGTGTTTGTCTTTGGAGTTATAGGTTCCTGTTGATCCGTTCCGGCAAAATTGTTCAAGGCCTTTCTCGCAATTGTCACAGCTTCGGCATGAATCGACGAGGCAGCCAACGCCGGCGAGGTCGCCGGTTTTAAATTTAGTAACATGTGCGCCTACCTCGGTTACGCGGCCCACAATTTCGTGACCAGGTACCACCGGGTAGTTAGTGCCATGCCATTCGTTGCGCGCAACGTGCAAATCAGAATGGCATACACCACAATAGAGGATTTCGAATTTTACATCGTGTGGCCCTACGGCTCTGCGTTCAATCTGGAATGGGCCAAGTGCCGACGTGGCACTCTGGGCAGCATAGGCTTTGGTAGTTGTCATAGGTTATATAGATTATCAGTTGGTTTAACTAACAGGTTAATTAAATAAAAGTTCTGTTTCCTGTGGTAAAGTTAAGAAAATGGACTACATACATATTGCAAAGTTGTCCGGCAGGGTTGATCTCGGGTCATGCTACGTGTCTGCGCTTCGTTTTACTAAATGCCCATAGCGGTAAGTCTCCGAAATGAAGAGCGGGTCTCTTTCAGCCAGGTTTTTTTTAAATGATAAATAATTGCATCTTTGTATAGATGAGAACCCCGAAAATTTATATAGTCCTGTTTTTGCTGGCAAGCATAGCGTCTGCATTGCCGCTGGGTGCGCAAGGAAGTTCGGAACTTGCTTTTTCCAAAAGTTATTCTTTTGAATACGATACGCAATATGCAAAAGCCATTGATGCCATAACAGCACTCAATTCCGATAGTTATGAAGTGAATCTTCGGCTGGGCTGGTTGTACTACCAGAATAAAGATTATCAAAAGTCGGAAGCCTGTTATAAAAAGGCAATCGTTGCTGAGCCATCATCAGTAGAGGCACGCTTTGGCTTAGTACTGCCTTTAGCGGCCCTGGGTAACTGGAATGCCGTGTTGGCCCATTATCATGATATCCTGAAAATCGACCCGAACAATTCCATCGCCAATTACCGTTCAGGATATATCTATTATTCGAGGAAAGATTATACCAATGCCATGACCTATCTCCTGAAAGTAATCAAAATGTATCCGTTCGACTACGATAGCAATCTGCTTGCCGGTAAAGTGCTGTTGGCGCAAGGCAACCACGTGGAAGCTAAGAAATACCTGATCAAAGCGATAGAATACAATCCGCAATCGGAGGAAGCCAAGGCCGCGCTTAAAAAGCTCTGATCTCAAGATTTTAGCCACGGGTTTTGCCTGCTTCACCGCAATCATTTTTGTTACCCTGTTTTGGTGCCTACATTTAGGATAGAAAATATCCTGTTTAACGCTTTGTATGATGCCCCAACGACAAGTCCTTAGCATTTTTGTCATCGACGATGATCAGATGCTCGCGATGGCAATTCGCAGCGATCTCGAACGCACTTTCCGCAGCCAGAGTTTCCGTATTTCCTGTTTCAAATCGGGTGAACAAACCCGGCCGCATTTGGCCGAAAAGCCAGATCTGGCATTTGTCAATTGTCAATCCATGAACCCGGCCAACGAAACCTTATCGGGTATGAACCTGGTGGACATCATTAAAAAGGAATGCCCTTCTACAGAAGTGATCCTGCTTACCGGCGAGGAACACGCTGAGGCAGCAGCGCAGACGATGGCGCATGGTGCGCATGATTACGTTGTGAAAGACGACTACATGTTCAGGCACCTTGGCCTATCGGTATCACAGTGTTTGCGGGTACTCGACCTGAAAGAAGAATTACGCAGCCAGCAATTGAAAAATGGGATCGTGATTTCGGTAGGTTTGCTGGCTTGTTCCCTCCTGGCCTTGCATGTGTGGGCAACACACCTGGCCGGGTAATATCGTTTGACTAAAACACCAGTAACCGGCATTTATAAAATCCGTATTTTCACCACAATCAGCAAGCATAATTTTTGATATGGCATCCGGAAATCAGACAAAATCGATCATTGGCATCAGTTTCCTGGTGACGATCGCTTTGATCGTGCTGATTGCCCTGAATGCCAACCGGTTTATGAAAAGCATGTCGGAGAATAATTCACGCTTGTACGACGCTTACCGCATTTCAGAACTAATGAAATCGTTTCGGAGCAACGTAACGGTGATGGACAATAAAGAGCGAAGCTATGTTGTAACAGGCGATCCTAAATTCAGGGAAGAATACAAGTTGAAAGAAACGGAAACGAAGGCTTATTTGCAGGTGATGGAAAAGTACTTTGCGCAGAAGCCGGAAGAAGCACTCTTTGGTCGTCTCAAAACGCTTACCTACCAAAAAATGATGCAGGCCAAAAACCTGTCGCATACGATGCCGGGCATTCCGTTGATGCCAGAAGAAGCTGGTGCGGAAAAGCATGAAGACATCCGCACCCTTGACGAGATCAATTCCACCATCGACCTGATCAACCAGAGCCTTGGAACCACGACCAAAGCGTTAATTGACAATAGTATCAGCTTTGTACGATCGTCGAGAAATTGGGGCCTGATGGAAGTGGGCACCGGCATCCTTGCGACGCTTATCGCTGTTGCTGTTCTTTTCCGCGACATTAACGTGAGAAATCGGCTGGAAAATGAGCTGAGGGTTGCGAAAAAGCAGGCCGAAGAAAATGCGTTGATGAAAGAACAGTTTATGGCTAACATGAGCCACGAGATCCGAACGCCAATGAACGCTATCCTTGGTTTTGCTGATCTGCTTCATAAAACAGCGTTGGATGGCAACCAGGCAGAATACCTGTCTGCGATCCGCACGAGTAGTGGCAACTTGCTTGGCATCATCAACGATATCCTCGATTTTTCGAAGATCGAAGCCGGCATGCTCGCGGTTGAAAAAATTCCATTCAGCCTTCAGGAAGTGATAACCTCCTTGCGCGTGATTTTTGAACGAAAAGCGGCAGAGAAGCAGCTCACTTTTCGTATTACGCTGGATGACCGCTTGCCGGAAACCGTATGCGGCGATCCCACGCGGCTAACACAGGTATTGGTAAACCTGCTGAATAATGCCATTAAGTTTACCCAGCAGGGTTCGGTAGATGTGGAAGTAAGCGTTCAGGAAATCAGTGGGGCAGAAGTGAAATTGGCGTTTATTGTTGCTGATACCGGCGTGGGCATTCCGCTTGATAAGCAGGCAGGTATTTTTGAGCGGTTTAACCAGGGCAACGCAGATACTACCCGCAAATATGGCGGTACAGGGCTTGGTCTCGCCATCTTGAAAAGTCTGCTTTCTTTGCAAAACGGTCGTATCAGTTTTACCAGTTACGAAGGCAAAGGCTCGGTATTCAGGATTGAAATCGCTTATGCCTTGCCGGCCTCCAATCGTCCTTTGCCGGAAGCGACAACTGATCTTCGTCTCGACCGCTTTAAGAAATGCTGGCGCGTATTGGTGGCGGAAGACAATGTACTCAACCAAAAATTGACTACCACCTTACTCGAGGGTTTTGGCCTTCAGGTGGATATAGCGGAAAATGGCGAGGTAGCTCTTGAGAAGTTGCAGCAAACAGGGTACGATGTGGTATTGATGGATATTCAGATGCCTGTGCTCGACGGTTATGGCGCAACCGCAGCAATCAGGGAAAAGTTGAAACAACCTGTGCCGGTAATTGCGATGACCGCAAACAGCATGGATGGCGAACTTCAGAAGTGCCTCCGCCATGGCATGAACGCGTATATTTCCAAGCCGTTTCGGGAAGAAGAACTTTATCGCGTCATTTCGCAATTTCTGGAAGACGGTGAGCGGCAGGGTTCGCATGGTGTGGCTGCAAATGCTCCAATGGCGTATTTCGACAACCTGTACAGCATGGCAAAGGGCGACCTGAAATTTATCCGCGAAATGGCCACGCTCTTTGCAGAACAAAATCCCATCGATGTTGATGAGTTGGAACAAGCCGTATCCGCGGGCAATTATGCGCAAGTTGTGCAGGTTGCACATCGCATGAAAACTTCCGTTGGTTTTATGGGCATGCCCTCTGTGATGCCCGTACTCACAGACATTGAACAGCATGCACATAAAACAGAAAGTATCGAAGAAATTCACAAAAAAACAGAGTTTGTAAAGGCAGAGTGCCGAAAAGCCATAGAGGCCATTCGGGCGATGCAGGAAAGCGACAATTGGAATGTATGAAGCTAAAAAAGAACATCGCGTTAAGCGACACAGGATTTGTGTTTGATCCCTCTACCGGCGATTCGTTTACCGTAAATCCCATCGGATTGGAGATCATAAAACACCTGAAAGATGGCATGTCGAAAGACGCTATTCTTGGGTTGCTGGCAGAGCAATACGAGACCGATGCAGTGAACGTGGAAAAAGACTATGCGGATTTTACCAACATGCTTCATAAACTGAAACTAACGGAGGCTCATGAAAAAGCGCAAGGTTAATATTGCTGTAACCGGCCTCAATGCCATTGACAGCCCAGGTCCGGGTGTACCCGTGATCCGCGCGCTACGGGAGAGCACGTTGTTTGATACACGCATCATCGGACTGTCGTACGAAGCACTCGAACCGGGGATTTATATGCACGATCTCATTGATAAAAGCTACCAGATTCCTCTGCCGGCCGCTGGCGCCGATAGCCTGATGAATCGTTTGCGTTACATTCATCAAAAAGAGAAGATCGATGTCATCATTCCAAATTTCGATGCCGAGTTGTTCCATTTTATCCGCCTTGCAGATACATTAAAGCGCGAACTGAATATCCACACCTTCTTGCCGGATATCGAGCAATTTGAAGCGCGCCACAAAGTAAACCTGGAGGCCTATGGTGCACAGCACGGTTTGAAAGTTCCCCAAAGCCGCATCATTACGCGCTATAGTGAAATAGCAAGTCTTTCCGAGGAGTTTACATATCCGCTGATGGTGAAAGGAAAATTTTACGAAGCCTACATGGCCTATACACCGGAGCAGGTTCAAACCTGGTTCAATAAGCTTAGTGCCAAATGGGGTCTTCCCGTAATTGTGCAGGAGTTTGTCAGTGGGCAAGAGTTAAACGTTACCGCTATAGGCGATGGCCATGGCAATATGGTAGGAGCGGTGCCGATGCGTAAGCAATATGTAACAGATAAAGGAAAAGCCTGGTCGGGCATTTCCATCGACGACCCCGTTCTGCTGTCTATGGCGGCCAATCTCTTCAGGAGTAGCGCCTGGCGTGGCCCACTGGAGCTGGAGATCGTTCGAACAGATGATGATTACTTCCTGATCGAGATCAATCCGCGGTTCCCGGCGTGGGTTTACCTTGCTGTAGGTTGTGGTCAAAATCATCCGGAAGCCCTGGTGCAAATGGCTTTGGGTGAGGAAGTGAAGCCTTACGAGCGGTATGATATCGGTAAATTATTTATCCGGTATTCGTTCGATATGATCGTAGGGCTGGAAGAATTTATGAAAATATCAACGCAGGGAGAATTGTAGCATGAAAAAGAAAATGCAATACGAACGACCTGTTATTCAGAAGCTGAATACTGGCTTGATGAATAAATATGGTACCAGAACCGAATATGAGCCGGTAACTCACATCGACGGACATGCCGTACACGATTTGCTTGCCACGCATGGTTCGCCGCTATTTGTCATATCTGAAAAGCAAATTCGGCAAACCTACCGGGATGCTGCCCGGGCATTTAAAACACGTTATCCGAAAGTGCAATTTGCCTGGTCGTACAAAACCAATTACCTGAATGCCGTGTGCCAGGTGTACCACCAGGAGGGATCCTGGGCCGAGGTAGTGTCGGGTTTTGAATACCGAAAGGCCATTGCCAATGGTGTTCCTGGGCCGAGGATCATTTTTAACGGTCCGGACAAGGGCCGGGAAGACTTACTGATGGCGATACAGAACGATTCGCTGATCCATATCGATCACCTCGACGAGCTATTCCTTTTATTGGAACTAAGTGCATCCGGCGAAAAGCGTCCACGTGTAGCTATCCGCGTGAATATGGATACGGGCGTTTACCCAATGTGGGACCGTTTTGGGTTTAACTATGAAGATCGTCAGGCCTGGGATGCTGTATCGCGCATCATGCTTGATGAAAAGTTGGATCTGGTTGGTTTGCATTGCCATATCGGAACGTTCATGCTTGCGCCAAGTGCCTACGCAGTAGCAGCAACCAAACTATCAAAGCTGGCTCTGGATATCAAAAAAACATATGGCAAAACGATTCAGTACCTCGATCTGGGTGGGGGATTTGCCTCACGTAATACGCTGAAAGGCTCATACCTGCATGGCGCTGATACATGTCCGACGTTCGATCAATATGCCGAAGCCATTTGCACAGCCATTCTCGATGCCGGTTTCCGCGAACCGGAGTTGCCGCTGCTTATACTCGAAACAGGCCGTGCGCTTATCGACGAGGCAGGTTACCTTTTGGGAACAGTGGTTTCCAACAAGCGTTTGGCCGACGGCAGGCGAGCTACTGTAATGGATTTCGGTGTTAACATTCTATTTACCTCTTTTTGGTATGACCATCGTATCAGCCCGGCTCAACCCTTCGGCCAGCATACCGAAGACGCTGTTCTCTACGGCCCGTTGTGCATGAACATCGACGTGATCCGTGAGCATATTACTCTGCCACCGCTCAAAAGCGGGGACCAAGTGGTGGTGCATACCGTCGGCGCGTATAACATGACGCAATGGATGCAGTTTATTACCCTGCGTCCGGCGGTGGTATTATGCAGCAGTTCCAGTTCTGCTGTAAGTGTCATCCGCAGGCGCGAAAGCCTCGAAACTGTGCAGCAGGAAGAGCAGGTGCCGGAATACCTAATACAACCAACATTGTAAAGTTTGGATTCGTTGAGATCATATATATATTTTAGCAGCAAGGGTATCCGGGCGAGCTATAACCAGGTTTTCTTTTCAGACAACGGCTGGTTTGCGCTGGCCTTGTTTGTCGCGTCGTTCACCGATGTTTCGGTTGGCATTAGCGGCCTTACCGCTGTCGTGATGGCACTCGGGCTCGGTAAAATAGCCGGGCTACATCCTGGCCTCCTTTCCAATGGCACCTATACTTATAATGTATTACTCGTCGGACTTACAATGGGAGCCTACTTCCGTCTCGATGCTGTATTTTTTGTGATTCTGTTGCTTGCATCACTCATTACCTTGTTGTTAAGCGTGTGGATGAGCGCCGCATTTGCGCGAAAGCAGCTGCCGATGCTGAGCCTGCCATTTGTACTTGGTGTATGGATCATTCTTCTGGCGGCTCGCCATTTTCCCGCGCTGGGACTTAACGAACGTGGAATTTACCTGTATAATGAACTCTGGAACATCGGTGGCGCGCGCTTTTTGGGGTTTTACCTTGAGTTTGAGGATTTGGGCTTTCCGTCGCTGCTCGTGTCTTATTTGAAATCTATGGGCGCTATCTTTTTTCAAAACCATGTGCTTTCGGGCCTTTTAATTACCATTGGTCTTTTGGCCTTTTCACGCATCGCCTTTTCACTATCAATCATTGGTTTTTTGTCAGGCTATTTTTTCAGTACGCTGATGCATGGCAATCTGACGGATATAGAATACAGCTACATTGGGTTTAATTATATTTTAACAGCCATGGCCATTGGCGGGTTTTTCCTGGTGCCGTCCATCGGCTCTTATATACTGGCAGCACTATCTGCACCCTTGATTAGTCTCTTTGTGGGCGCACTTAGCAGCATTGTATCCGGATACATGCTCTCGCTTTATTCATTGCCGTTTACGTTGGTAGTGCTACTGTTAATTTATGCGGTTTATAGCCGGCCAGGTATGCATGGTCTATATCCGGTGCGATATCAGCTCTATTCGCCAGAGAAAAACCTTTACCTGCACCGACACTATACCAAACGTTTTCGCAGCGAAACTGTGGTACCTGTGCATCTGCCGTTTTATGGCGAGTGGACCGTTTCGCAGGGTTATAGTGGGAATCCAACACATCAGGGCGATTGGCAGTATGCACTGGATTTTGTCGTGACGGCTGAAGATGACAAAACGTATCGTTTACCTGGAGAACAATTGAATGATTATTATTGTTATCAGCTCCCTGTATTGGCTCCGGCCGATGGAATTGTTGCCGCTGTTGAAGACGGAGTGAATGATAATCCGATCGGACAAGCTAATTTGCGGGAAAACTGGGGAAATACAATTGTTATCAAACATGCCGAACAATTGTACAGCAAACTCAGCCATTTGAAGCCCGATAGTTTCAAGGTGAAGCCCGGTGATGTTGTCAAGAAAGGTGAATTGCTGGCGTTGTGTGGAAGTTCGGGGCGTTCACCGGAACCGCATTTGCATTTTCAGATACAAGCCTTGCCATTGGTGGGTGCCAAGACACTTAGCTATCCCATTAGCAGCTACCTGAGCAGGAAATCCGGTGTCTGGAGGTTCCATACATTCGAAGTGCCCGTTCAGGGTGAGCGCATAAGCCGGCCGATAGTCACGCCGCTGCTTTCAGATGCATTTCTTTTGCTTCCCGGAAGGAAACTTGAGTACCTTGTGAATCGCGGTAAAGGCACGGAGCGCGAAAGCTGGGAGGTATTTGCAGGAGGCGACGGACTTAATTACCTGTACTGTGCAGGCACGGGCTCGTCTGCCTGGTTCCGAAACGACGGCACATTATTCTGGTTTACCAGCTTCACTGGTGATACAGGCTCGCTGCTTTACTATTTTTACCTCGCCGCACAAAAGATCCTGTTGAGTTTTCAGGAAGGGTTGGTAATTCAAGAATCTTTGCCGGCTACGACTGCTTATCGCGGTGCGTGGCGTTGGTTGCAAGATCTGGTGGCGCCTTTCTATGTGTTTCTCGATACAAGGTGCGAAACCACTTACCTCGAAGCGGACCAGATTGGAACACCTTCAGCTGTCAGGATCCGGTCGCGTATCACGGCTTACGTAAGTACCAGAGCTTCCGATTGCACCGAGGTAGAAATGGTATTCGCAAAGGGCACACTTGATCAACTCATCGTTAAGAAAAAGGATATATGCTTCACCGCAAGTTATATTGGCTAACACTCTGCCTGCTCGGTGCCTGCCATGCATTTGCCCAGCATACCGTTGCTGCGCAAAGTATGGCGGAGGCGGATGCACATTCCTATCAGCTTTATCTTGATAAGAACTGGAAAGAACTCGAAGGGTATGCCGAAGAAGCTATAAAAGCCGGTTACGATTATTATTACATGCGTATGCGTGCAGGAATAGCAACTTACCAAAACAAGCATTACCGCAAGGCCATCCGGCATTTTAGAAAGGCGCTTGGTTTCAACAGCGGTGATGAAACAGCAACGGTTTATTTGTATAACAGTTACGTATATGCTGCACAATATGAAGAAGCGCGCAACCTCTACAGAAGGTTGGATACCACCCTTACTCGACGCATAGATCCCGTAAACAGAAATGCACTTTCTTTTCTTTCGATTGAAGCGGCCATGAAGTTCAGCGACAGTGCATCCCGCTTCAGTCCTGCAACGTATATCCAGGTGGCGGGGCAACATTATGTTCGGAACCGGTTATCACTTTTCCATGCACTTACTTATTACGGGCAGGAAGAATACCGTCAGAAAATCCGGCAATATCAATATTATATCTCCGCAGCTATACCTCTTAAAAATCAATTCATACTATCACCCGCCATCCACGCGGTGTACGACGACCTGGAAGTAAGGGAGATCAGTACTACAACAGTAGCGCCAATGCCGCCTTTGCCTGGGCAGCCGCCGCCACCTGCGATGGTGAAGGTAACTTCGAAGTTTGTGGCACGTCAAACTTCGGCTGTGGCAGGTGCTCTGACACTTACCAAAAAAATGAGCTATTTCGATTTGGCACTTGGCATTACCGCTTGTTCTTTCGATACAGCCCGTCAGTACCAGGTTCAGGCAACATGGAGCTGTTATCCTTTTGCCAATAGAAAACTGGCTTTTGGTGCTGCTGTTTGTCACCATACAGAAACGGATTACCGGCAGAGTACCATTTCCTGGATGCCCTTTGTGTCGTCGCTGGTGCATCCGAGGTTGCTATTGTCGGCTTCGTGGCTGAAGAACCAGGGTGGAAACATTGCTGAGAATAATGCGTATCTCATCAATAATTCCATCGATCCATCACTCTCACGTATCAACGTTTCTGCCGAACTAAATGTTGGAAAACGGGCGAGTGTTTATGGGGTTTACAGTTACGATACACGGAAAGAAAAATTTGAAGGATATCACTACCATTATCATTTAGCCCTGCTAGGCTTAAAATTCATCCCATGAAAACCTACCTACTTATCGCCGTTTTATTCATAGGCATGCGGGTAAACGCCCAAAATGCCCTTTCGGCAGCCTTTGCCAAAAGTTATGCTTGCGAAGCAAAGCCAAACTATACTGAAGCCATTGGTGTCCTGAAAGATGTGTATGACCGTTCGTCGTATGAGATAAACCTACGCATGGGTTGGCTCCACTACAAAGCAGGGATGTATAAAGAGTCGCTGACTTATTACAAGATTGCTACCACGCTGATGCCTTATGCGATCGAAGCCAAGCTCGGCTGTGTGTATCCTGCGGCTGCTCTCGGAAGTACGTCTGAATTGATAGCACAATACGATCAGATATTGGCTATCGATCCGCAGAATACGACTGCGCACTACTGGCGTGGCATGATCCATTACGAGAAAAAAGAATACGCGATGGCCTACAAGCATTTCGAAAAGGCAGTGAACCTCTACCCATTCGGGCATGATGCCTTGCTCATGTTTGCATGGACTAACTTCCGCCTGGGGAAAATGCGTGAAGCCGCTGTTCTTTTTAATAAGGTGCTATTGATCTTTCCAGCCGATAAGTCGGCCCTGGAAGGCTTGGAATTAATGAATAAATAAATTAAATTAGATATCATGATAAAAGCGATTGCTGTGGATGACGAGCCAATGGCTCTTAAAGTAATTGAGCATTTCTGCCGGGAAGTTGATTTTGTAAGCCTCGAAAAGACGTTTACCAAACCCATGGATGCCCTGAAACATCTGAATAAATTTCCGGCGGATCTGCTGTTTTTGGATATCAACATGCCGCAATTAAACGGCATCGACTTTTATAAGTCGCTAAAGCAAAATACAATGGTTATTTTCACTACCACGTCGGCTGATTATGCCATCGAAGGATTTAACCTGAATGCCCTCGATTACCTGCTTAAGCCTTACACGCATGAACGTTTTGTGCAGGCGCTTGGTAAAGCGCGTGATTTTTATAATTACCAAACCAACAGCAGTAAGCGGGAGGAGGATAATTTCTTTTTTGTGAGGGCAGATTATAGCCTTGTCAAAATCTCTATTCCCAATATTTTATATATTGAAGCACTCGACGATTACCTGAAAATTCATATCAAAAATGAGAAAACGGTGGTGGCACGGATGACCATGAAAAACATGCTCGAGAAATTGCCGGCAAAGGATTTCGTTCGCGTACATCGTTCATTCATCGTTCCTCTCGCCCGCATCAAAAGTGTTCGTAATAAGATGATCTCCGTCGAGGATCAGCTCATTCCACTTGGCAATACCTATGAAGAGGAGTTCAACAAAGTGTTTAAGGCTTCAACCTAAAATGATAGATGTATTGGCGGCTGATTAATTCCGGTAGGTTTTGTGGACATTCATCTCAACGCTATCCAGAACCATTATTCTGGCGCAATATCGGGTTTTACGGCGCCACCTTTGCCGAATAGGCGCATGGCCAGCTCTGCACCAATGCCTTTGCTTTCTTTAAAAAGAAGTTCGCTGTTTACCACAACAGGCGCACCGTATTCATCCGTTACATTGATCATCACCTGGTAAGTGTCGCCCTGCTTGTGAAACTGTACATCGGCCTGTGCCGCATCTGTACTTTCGGTAAATTCAATGTTGCAGTCGCTTACCTCAGCCATTACCGCTTTCACGCGTTCATCGTTTTCAAGGCCTGAAAAGTGAATGTTGATTCTCGCCGGAATGCCTGAATACAGCATTTGTTGGGGATACATTTTGAAACACTGGGTTCTGAAAAAGTCGTAATTGCTGCCGCTGCTTGTTTCCGAAAGCATTTCAAGCACACGGTATAGGTAGAGTTTCTCGTAGCGCATGTCGGCCGCATTCTCATTGTAGCCGCCCTGGGTATTGGCCGGGTCGGTATCGTCAAGAAGCTGGCGACAGGCTTTCTCGGCTTCGGTATCGTTGCCACCTTCCAGCAGAAAACGGCAAGCAAATAAACGGAAGTAGCGGTTGATTTTTCGTCTTGGGTCGGCTTGTGTATAATGTTCGTATTTTTTCTGGAAAAACGGGCTGCAAAAGTCTTTAAGCAAGTACAAGGATTCGTCGTAGGTAAAGGTGCTTTCTGCACAAAAGAGATTATAGATGAGGCGTTCGCGTTCAGGGTTAGCAGCCATCGAATTTACCACGGCATACTCGAGCAGGATCTTTTCGATTTTCAGGGCCGCGATGTCGCAAAGGGCGCTAGGCGAGTACCACCAGCCAGTATCAAGGAATTTGATCAGGGCAACCTTTTTTTCGAGAAGCTGTATGCGCAGTAAGTTGATGGTGAACTCATAAACAGATTGCGTCAGCGTCGTATTGATATGCAATTCTTTGAAATTCGCTGCTTTGTCAAGGAAAAAGCCGCAGCTGTCGAGCTGTCCATCGTACAAGTAGCTTCTGGCGAGGGCAATGTTATACCAGCCGAATCCTGGCGTTGAGCCGCTTTCGTTGATCTTTTCCTGTGCCATGCGAATGGCGTTTTTGGTGTCGCCGCCATACACCAGGATCATCGGCATGAAATAGTCTGACTCGCTTAACGAAAAGCGTCGCTTGTATTGCACTTTTGAGTAGTCGCGGATGGCCTCGGCAAAATCGCCCACTACATGTTCCATGTTGGCATAGTTGCTCCACGATACCTGCCCTCCGTTCACCAGCAGTTCATAGTAGTACCTGGAACTATCGTAGTTTTCGTTGTAATCGTGTAGAATAGCCAGGTAATGGTATGCATTTAGCAAATCGCCTTCGCTTTGGTACGGGCCATACCAGAGGTCGTTGATGGCTTTTCGCTTTTCAATTTCCGAAATACCTGTGTAGCATTCCCTGAAAGCAAGAGCTTCGTTTTCTTCGATGGAGTTTCCGAGAAACGGGTGTTTTTCGGAGGTGTAGAAGCGGTTTCGGTGATAGAGCCAGGCCCGGCCTGTATGCACATAAAAGAAGTCGCGCTGAAATTGGTAGCTCTCCAGCTTTTCCAGTAAAGCCATGGTCGAATCGGGCATTTCGATGCTGTTGTAGCATGATTGCAGTGTCGTGGCAATGTAGTAAAAGTCGTTGAAGCGGTTGCCTTTCGATCTGAAATAGTCCATCGATGAGAAAATATGGCGCATTTGATCGCCATAGTCCTTTTCGAACAGGCGGAGTGCTTTTTCGAGTGGCGCGATGGCTTGCTGGTAGCCGAGGTAGTCGCTGCTCCGGTCGTACTTGTACAAGCCCTCGTACATCCACCCGACATAGTAGGTGCTATCGAGTCTTATAAATTCCCGGCTTCTGGGCAGGGCATCCTTGTCTTCGGGATTCGTGCCGATGCGTTTGGCATCGATCTCGTAACGCGCGCGCTCGTTGATCTGTGCCATGGCCTGCCGGCATAACAGTAAGCATAACAGTAAGGTAACGGTTTGCAAACTGCCTTTCAAATAGGCCGCCTGGCCGCTGTAGAAAAGTTCAGACCACCGGATCACTTTCTGCCGCCAGGTAGCCTGACTGGTATGTATGTGCTGAATTTTAGGCATTGCCTGCTCCAAGATTTAATTTTCTCAAGCGGTCCATTTCTTTGCTTACTATTTGAGCCAGGGCTCTTTGCCGGCCTTCTTTGGTGCGGTAGATAAGCCGGTGATCCAGCACGGCGTGCGTGATGTCGTGCAGGTCGTTTTCTGTGGCAAACGTGCGGCCGCTCACCAGGGCGTATGCTTTCAGGCATTTGAGAAAGGTAATGCCACTGCGTGTGGAAGCTCCCAATGTAATTTCGGGATGCTGGCGTGTATCGCGCACAATATTACGCACCGCGGTTACCAACTCGTCGTGAATAAACACTTTTTCGGTTTCCTGTTGCAAGAAAAGGATTTCTTCCATGCTAAGCACTTGTTTAACATGGCTCAGATTGCTCTGAATGCCAAGGTAGTTCCGGTAGATGTCCAATTCGGTGGCTTCATCTACATAACCAAAATAGATCTTTACGAAAAAGCGGTCGAGTTGCGCATTCGGAAGCGGGTAGGTGCCTTCTGTTTCCACCGGGTTCTGCGTGGCAATGGTAAAGAACAGCTTTTCGAGCGGGTAGGTGGTTTCACCAATGGTTATCTGCTGTTCGGCCATGCACTCCAGTAGGGCCGATTGCACTTTCGGCGAAGCGCGGTTGATCTCGTCTGCGAGGAGCAGGTTGCAAAACAACGGTCCTTTTTTGAAGACAAATTCCTTTTTGATATCGTCGAAAATATGCGAGCCGATCAGGTCCATCGGGAGAAGATCGGGTGTGAACTGAATACGTTTGAACGCGACGCCATGATCGTGTTGGCGGCCGGAAATGCTCTGCGCCAGTGTTTTTGCCATCACTGTTTTTCCGGTGCCGGGGTTGTCTTCCATGAGCACGTGGCCTTTGGCCAGCAGCGCTGTGAGAACGAATTTGATCTGGCTTTGCTTGCCTTTGATCACGGTTTCGATGTTGCTTACCAATTTCTGGATATTGGCCATCGCCTGTTCTATCTGGATCGTTTCTTCCATGCTTAGCTTAATTTGGGTTTAGAAAAATAGTGAAGGGTTCGGTATAGGTTAACAAAATGCTTGAGGCGACGTTTCAAGGGCATGGCGGTTTTGATCTGCGAAATGAAATGTGCCTGGAAATGCAGAATGGTCTCACGTTCATTGTCAGTTACCAATGAGGGTCTGTACTTAGCTTTTTGATACGCCGCCTGGAATGCGACAAGAGACGTGCCGAATTGGCTATCGATCTGCGCAGCGTAAGTTTCGGGAGACGCCTGGTGAAATGCATAGCCCATTTGGTGAAGGTAGTAATGGATGGCACGGTTTACGTAAAATCCTTTTTCTGCAAGGTCCGTATAAGTTTTGTTGGCTTTGGCACGGTACCACCACCACACAACGGCCGGGCTCAATACAAGGAGAATGCCGATGCCAATAAGGCCAAAAAGCAAGCCATACAATACGGAAAGCCAGTCGGTTTCGCTTGCCTGGCGTTTGGTTTCTGGTTGGCGCGCGTCTTTTTTATCTTCTTTCTTATGTACCTTGATTTCATCGATTGGTACGGGGTCTGGCAGCCTGGCGATCACAGAGGCCATCGAATCATTGGGTTTCGTAAAAATTGTTTTCAGGGCTTCGGCATGCGAGATGGCTGTTACCAGCATGCCTTTTTCCAGGTTGTTGAAACGAAGTTCGTTGGTGTCGGCCGAAATGCTCGCCAGGGACGCATCCGTTTTGAGTTGAAGAACGCGTGTGGAAACAAATTCGCTATCGTGGTATAATATTTTGGCGGTGCTGATCGTCAGCGTCTTTTTTACAGTATCCAGTGAAACAATTTCGCCGTCGGCCACCAGGTAAGTCGCTGGCACATCGGTTGGTGGTGTGCCATCGGGCTGAGACGCCTGCTGCGTATTGAGGTCGGGAATCGTGGTGTCGAAATCGATCCAACCATAACCCTGAAAGTAAACTTGTACCCAGGCGTGTGCCTGGTCCTGGTAGAACCAATACCAGCCCGGATTTTTACTGCTGCGGTCGGTGGTAGAGAATCCGGCAGCCACGCGCGACGGAATACCGAGGGAGCGAAGCATAAATAAGGTGGCTCCGGCAAAATACGCGCAGTAGCCTTTCCGGTTTTCAAACAAAAAGTAGTTGAGTTTGCTGGCACTCGGCATTCCCGGAATGCCCGGATTATCGGAATAACGGAACAAGGGTTGGTTAAACTCGTCTTTGCTCAGGAAGTAATCGCGGATGGCGATGATCTGGTCGATCGGTGTTTCTGCGCCGGCCGTCACCTCTCTCGCCAGCTGTCCAATGCGTTGGTAATCGGCATTTGCAGGCATGTAGGTATAGTAATCCATGAAAATCTTATCGGGGCCTTCAATGTGTTTCACGGTTCTTAGCTTTTCGAAGCGGGCTTCCTGAAAGTTCTCCAGCTCAGCATTTCCGGCAGGGTTGTATATAAAATAGGCACTATTCAATTCACTCACCCACATCTTGGCCTGGTAGGCACTGCGGTATTGTTTTTTAAATTCTTTGGGTACGGAGACAGGCTTACAAGAAAATGCGGTGGACGGGGCGAGGTACGTTTCCGGCGACAGGTTGACGTTATATACCTCGGTGCTTACCACTTTACGGTTGAGTGTGGCCAATGATTGACGGATGACCGCATCGTCTGTTTCCTGGTGGTACAAAGGGATCTTCGACGGATCCGGACTGAAAAGATCGTTATAAGGCATGGCCGGATCTGTTTCAAATGTTTGGGTAGCGGTATCGAATTTGGTGTAATAGCGATTTGTAAAATAAAGCGGGTTAGGAATGTTAGTGTTCCCGAAAAAGTGGTCGAGTCTTGCTACAAACAGCAGTTGTTTGTCTTTGCTCAGCGAGCCGGAGAGTTTCGACTGATCTTTGTTTTCGACACCGCCGTTTTTACCATCCTGTGTCATGGATTCTCCGCCCTTGCCATTTCCCTCTTTATGTTCGTTTGCTTTGGCACCGCCCCATTCTTTTTCGATTGCTTTAAAATTGCCATGGAAGAGTTGCAGAATGCCGAGGAACAGCAAGAAGACGATCAATGCGAACAAGCCCAGGCGTTTGGCGACGAGTATTGACAATTTCTGTTCATCTTCGTTAACGTGGCGGATAAAGCCCGCAGTGTAAATGATATAGAAGGCGTAGGCCAATCCCGGGGCAATGCCAGCAATCAGGGCATTGGCAGTGATGGTGCTGGTTTTGGTAACGAGCACGATCTGTGCCATCAGTAGTAAGGTTCCCCAGGCAATGGTCAGGTATTTCGAGCGGCTGAACGCATAGCCAGCGATCCAACCTGTTGTGAACAGAATGAAGAATATGTAAAAGCGTACCGAGACAAAGAAGCTATCGAACTCCCCAAAATTAATGGACTGAAGCATGCGGTATATCAGCAGATTGAGCAGGAAAAGCAGCAGCGCCGTACTCCCAAAACGGAAGCGGTAACGGTAAACGATCAGACTGCCCGCGCAACCCGAACCAAAATATAGCGCCTGCCACAGCCAATCGTTCTCAAGGATCGTGTAATAATTATTGAGGCGCCATAGCAGGAAGCAGGCAAACACGGTGGTTGGCAGTGCCAGCAACACAAGTTGGAATACCACTTTCTTTAAGCTATGGATTTTACCCGGCCGCATCATAAAATGGTTGCTTTTGAAGTGGATTTTACAATGGAAAGGATCTCTTTTTCATTTTCTTTCAATTGATAACGGATGGGCGAGAGGTTCCATTGTGTTTTTTGTTTGGCCTCGAGGTCTTGTTCTTTTTTAATGAATAACCATTCGATCCAGGCAGTAAAGCCACGCTCATCAAAAATGTGGCTTAGCGGGATGAAAATGATGGAAACGTCGTTGCCATGGGTTTCGGCAAATTCCCGCAATTGTTGCGGATCGCTCAATGAGGAAACCACAAGCACCGAGGCTTGCGACGGTTTTACCAGGTCTTTCAGGTTGGTGTCTTGTTGCCACTTGCTTACCGTGATGCCATAATGCACCTGTTCCTCCACGGTAGCAAGATCGGTTGCAGGTAGTGGCTGGTCGGCCAGGTAGCGCAGCTCAAAGCCTTTGCGGGAAAGTTGTTCGTACACCGACCAACACTGCGTTTTGTAATAATTGAGAAAGCTGGTGTGTATTACCGAATTGGTTCCAATGGCCAATGCACTGTAGAAAGAGGTGTATAAGTAAATGTGTGAAGCGTAAGGATCCAAAATTTCAGGTACACGTACAACCAGCTCTTTGTTGCGCGCATATATTTTCCATACAATGCGGCGCACATCGTCGTTGGCTTCGAAGCTTTTGTAATGGATCAGTTCGCCTTCCACGCGCTTGAGTTCCTCGATGCGTACATTGCTTTCTTCGGTTTTCCGCGGCGCTGCCTGTAGGGTCCGCAAGTCTATTGTTTCCGGCCCTACATGAAAACGGGCGCTAGTGTCGATGGTGGCGGCCATGGAAAAAAACTGGAAATAATCTTCGAAATACACCAACACCTTTTCGATCCGGTATTCGCGCAACTCAGGAAGGTTCCAACGGAAATGCCCTTTGAAATTTTGCTTGAAAAAGCTGCTTCGGCTATCTACCGGTGTAATCTTTTCGGAAACCTGATGGCCGTCGTAAAACAGCCGTATCCGGATGAAACCAGCCAATGGAAGCAGTACAGGCTGCATGTCGAGGCTTACCAGCTGGCCGCCGCCGTTGCCGCCGGGCGCTGTTTGCAGTTTCAGCTGTAGCTCGTGCCGGCTTTGTTTCCACTTAAAGTAAAGGAAAGAACCGGCAACCGTAAGCAGCCCGAACAACAACAGGCTGGCGCAGAAAAACAAGGCTACGGAGAGCAGGAGCGAGAAGACATGTGTGTAGGCAGAGTCGGGCAGGCGGCCCAGCGAGCGCAATTTGAAATAGCCCGGGAGCACAACAGCCATAAAGGCCACCAAATACATGGTAAATGGAACAAAATAGCCCGTTTTTTGGATGGATCTGAGCAGCTTTCGCATACAGGAATTTACAGCTAAGTAAATGTATCGTTTATTTTGCAATGCTGTCCGCTATTCAGAAAATTTAGCAATCAGCCCGCTTCAACCCAAGCCGGCCGCAAGGCTGACAAAAACTAGCGTCCATCCATCAGTTTTTTCAGGTTGAAGAAAATGCGGTCCATCACCGACACATTTTTGGTGATGATGTCTGCCTTTCCTTTCATCTGCTCTTTGTACTGCAAGGTTTTGTGATAAGAGGTCGTCAGCCCATTGTTCAGCTTCACATCGATCGCATAAGTATCTTTATTCGGCACTTCCGATATATTGATGAGCGTACCCGTGAGCATGCCATTCTCGTTGTAGGGATAGTTATCGAGTTTAATGTTTACCTGCTGACCTACTTCAAGTTTTCCGGTATTGGCGACCGGCAGAATGCATTTTCCGACAAATTCCTGTTTGCGCGACGGAACAACCGAAAACAGCTCATCGCCGGTATGAATATCCTGGTTAACCGTCCAGATGTTAAAAAACGAAATGCGCCCCTCGGTTGGGCTTTCAACCAGGTAAAGCTGTTTCCATTTATTGATCTCGGCCAGCAGGGTTTTAAGGTTCTGCAGGAATTCGTTCTTTAGTTTTGTCTGTTCCTGGTAGTCCTGGAGCTGCAATTGAAGGATGTTTTTTTCAATGGCATTGATTTGAATAAGCGTGTTCGACAGGGTGATCTTGGTACTTTCGTTGCTGTTGAGGGCCGAGAGGTAATCCCGTTTTTTATTGTCGAATTCTCGGGCAGAAATCGCCTTGCCTTCATACAGCGCCTTGTCGCGGTTGTAGTCGGCTTCCGCCAGCTTAAGTTGCTCGGTGTTGATGCTGCTTTGTTTCCGGTATTTTTCCAACAAGTCGCGGTAGCTCACCAGGTCTTTTTGCAGCAGTGAGATTTGTTTGGCGTAGGGTGTAAGGTCTCTGTACAGGTTGAGGTCTTTGATCGACTTGAGCAACATGAGGTAGAACGGTGTGAGTTCGCCGGTACGCAAGCTGTCGCGGATCACAACCCGTGGAATCGAGTCACTTACGCGGGTTTGTTCCAATACGGCATTTCCTTTTTCGGCGAGGTAGAGCACATCGCGGTAATCGGCGGTGTTCTCGATCACTGCTACAATCTGCCCGGTTTTTACAGTGCTGTGGTTCGCCGCCAGCAAGTGTGTCATTTTTCCGTTGGTGCGCGCTACCAGGTTTACTGGTGGATTAAGTGTAGTGAGCGTCACATCGGCGGTCAGGATATCCGGGTACCGGATAAAGTAGCTTAAAATAACGGCTGTGGCAATGAGTATAAAAATAACGGACAAACCCCAGCGCAGGATCCAGCGTGGCGTCGAGTTCAGGATCTCGTCGATTTCTTCTGTCCGGATAACGATGTCTTCTCTTTCTTCTGGCATTATTCTCCTAATTCTAATTGGTTTTTAACGAGCTCATAATACGAGCCTTTCAGGGCAGTGAGTTCTTTGTGATTTCCTCTTTCAATGATACGTCCTTTTTCGAGAACAATGATCTGGTCGGCATTTTTAACGGTACTCAGGCGATGGGCAATAATCACCACGGTTTTGTTTTTAAAGAAAGCATTGAGGTTGTCCATGATGATCTTTTCGTTGGTGGCGTCGAGGGCGCTGGTTGCTTCGTCGAAGAACAGAAAAGAAGGATTTTTGTAAACCGCACGGGCAATAAGGATGCGCTGTTTCTGCCCGGTGCTCAGCCCGATGCCTTCAATGCCGATCTTGGTGTTATAGCCCAGGGGCAGCGAGTCGATCACTTCGCCGATATTGGCCACGTGGATGGCATGCTTCAGGCGCTCCCTGTCGATATGCTCCTCGCCCACAGCAATATTCCCGGCAATGGTATCGTTGAAAATGTAGCCTTCCTGCATCACTACGCCGCAATGGTTGCGCCACGTTTTCGAAGAGATCGATTTCAGGTTACTTTGATCGAGGCGGATGGCGCCCGAAACCGGATCGTAGAATTTCAGCAGTAACTTCATTAAGGTCGTTTTCCCGCTGCCGCTGCTGCCCACGATAGCCGTGATGCGGTTTGCCGGTAGTTCGGCGTTCAGTTCCTTCAACACCAGGTCGTTGCCTACACCGTCGTATTTAAACGACATGTTTTCCAGGTAGAATGAGGCATTCGGATCGATCTCGTCGTTCAGGTTCTGGTTTTGCGTATCCTCATCGTCGCGTTCATGTATTTCGTTCAGCCGTTCGAGGCTTAACTTGGCATCCTGCCAGTGCTGCACAAAACCTACCATTTCCATAACGGGTGTGTTAAGCTGCCCAATGATGTAACTGATCGAAAGCATCATGCCCAGTGTGAGCTCGCCATCGAGTACCAGCCTGGCGGCCATAAATGTAATGATGATGTTCTTGAGCTCGTTGATCAGCAGCGAGCCCGAGTTCTGCGCAGTGGTCAGCGACAGTGATTTCAGGTTTATTTTAAAGAGCTTTACCTGCAGGGCTTCCCATTGCCAGCGTTTCTGACGTTCGGCATTGTGCAGTTTTATTTCCTGCATGCCATTGATCAGCTCAATCACTTTGCTTTGGTTGCGGCTATTTTGCCTGAATCGCTTGAAATCCAGCTCGGCTCTTTTTTTCAGAAAGAAGGTGATCCACAAAAAATAGAACAGGCTTCCCACGCCAAACACAAAAAAGATTTTGAAACTATAAAAGGCAAGGACGGCACTGAAGGTGATAAAATTGAAAAACGACATGAAGGTGCTTAGCGAGGTGCCGGTAAGGAACTGCTCGATGCGGTTGTTGTCGTTGATGCGCTGCATGATATCGCCGGTGAGCTTGGTGTCGAAAAACCGGATCGGCAACTTCATTAGTTTAACGAAGAAGTCGCTCACGAGGCTGATGTTGATGCGGCTGCTGATGTGCATCAGGATGTAATTGCGGATAATTTCGATGGTGGTTCGCCCAAAAAACACCATGAGTTGCGCAAAGAGTACCAGGTAAATAAAATTGATATCGCGGTTTTGTACGCCAATATCCACGATGCTTTGCGTGAGGAACGGAAAAATAAGCTGGAGAAAGGAGCCGGCTATCAGGCCCATGAGCAACTGTACAAAAAACTTGCGGTGCAGTTTGATGTAGTTGTAAATAAAATAAATATTCCTCTTGTTTGCTTCTGGTGCAGTGTCCGATGTTTCGCGGTAGAAATCGGGTGTGGTTTCCAGCAAGAGCAGCAAGCCCTCATCGTTGCCATCGCCTACCCAGTGCTTCACAAACTCATCCGTTTTATAAGTCATCAGTCCATGTGCCGGATCTGCAATTTCTATTTTGCCTCTATGGATTTTATAGATCACCACAAAGTGGTTCTGATTCCAATGGGCAATGCAGGGGAGCGGAACCTCGTCGATGAGTTTTTGCAAGGAGATTTTTACGCCGAGTGTGCGGAATCCTATTTTTTCGGCTGTTTCGCTGATGCCTGCGAAACTAACGCCGGCGCGGTTGGTTTCCGTTAAATTAACCAGATTGCTGGTTTGGTAATACTTACCGTAATGCTTCGCAATCATCTGGAGGCAGGTTGCTCCACATGTCATTTTATCCTGTTGTTTATAAAATGTAAATGCGCTCACTTCGTTAATAGTAAAATTCAAAACGGGCCAAGGCCGTATCCAGGTATTGTTCGAGTCTTCCGTTCCCGTATAGCGAAAGTAGTTCTTTATTTTTCATGCACAACAAGGCAGAGAACGTTGGTTGCTGATGTTCCATGAACGTGTAGCCGTCGCTTTCCAGTTTTTTGCAAAAGTAGCGGTATATCCGCATCCGGCGTTGGCGGTTGTGCTCATCTACCGCTTTGTAAGTTATCAGTACGTTTTCAGGTTTCTGGTCGTAGAGGTGCTCGAAGTAGCGTTGTTCCAGGGCTTTGAAAAAATCAACCGGGTAATGGCTTCGGATGGCGTCCATCGTCCACTCGCGCGTGTCGAAATTAAAGCGCTGAAATTTGTAGTGGCTGAAACGGTAACTGTCCACATTCTGGGTCTCTATCTTGATGCGGAATGTTTCCATGCCGTGTTCGCCGGTAATTTCAACGATGCCGAGCCATAGCTCAGGTTCTTGTTTTACCCATTGAAATCGCGTGGTGATGCTCATTGTCATAGTGTTTAGGCCGCTGTTATAGCGGGTGGTTGTTTCCAGGTATTGGTGTAGGGGTCGTAATTGCAGGTTTCGCGGTGCGCCCAGGCACCGGATGTTGTTTTGTGCGGCAGGCGGCGGTCCACACACATGTGCCTGAACTCGCAGTCGCGGCAAACCAGGCAGTCGTCTTTGCGTACATCCCAGTATTTGCGGAACGCCTTCGAGGCGATCGTTTTCCAAACCTTGCCTGCCGAATAATCCTCGAAGATGTTCATGAACAATCGTGGGTATTCGGGTGCGTTGCCAAGGTTGCCTTGCGCGTCGATGTATAGTTTTTTGTGAAAATACGTGTGGTGGTGTTGCGATTCGTCGTACAGTTGCTTGTTGATGGAAAACTTAAGGGGATGCTGCCCGGCGAGGTAGAGCCGACGGCTAACGGTGTACACCTTGCCTTTTTTGGCGATCAGCTTTTCAGTGTCTTCAATCAGCATCACTGCCTGCACACGCGGATTCGCACAAAGCTGTTCAAGGAAAGATGGTGTTGGCGCACTTGCCGCAAATACCAGTTCGATGTGCTGGAGCAGCGAGTCCCTGAACTGATCAAGCAATTGTAACAGAACCTGTTCTTCGTGGTTTTCGGCTACAGCGATTTGCAGGTGGCGGATGCCGAGCTCTTCGATCAGCCGATGAACAATAGCCGCACGACCAGTCTGCCGGTAGCAATCGTCGGTATAAGCCAGGATCAGGTTGGTGATGGCTTCCGGCGATTCGTGCAGGCCACCCGGAACGAGGTTTCGGTAGGCTGCAGGCCCAGTTTGGTAAATGATCTCTTTTTCCAGTAGGTCGGCTAGTTCAGTAGCATGTTGGCGCAGAACAGTTCCCGCGCCCTTACCTTGTGTAAGGTAATCGCCCACTGGTAAGGTAACGTAATAGCCTTTCGTCCGGTAAAGGTCGTAAACGAAATAGGCCCGGTGGCCTTTTACAAATTTACAGGAGTTGTGTATGTGATACCCCGGCATAAAACTAAAACCGGATTATTTTATAAAACCTGGTAGGTAACACCTGCGAACTACGGTAGGCATTCATGCTTACAGGATGAATCATTTCTGCGGGCGCTTTCTTTTCAGGAACACTCATGCTCCAATACGACATGTCGAGTTGTTTCTTACCGGTTGCGGCTATGGCGTTCATAAAGTCTTTTTCTTTCATGAGATGTATGGTTTACAAAGTTCATCGGCAATGGCTTTTTCGATATTGAATCCGCACGCAAACGACATAGCCGAAAATTGCCCGACCGGGTTTACTTCCAGGAAATAATATTCGCCCCTGGCAGTGAGCGCAAAGTCGAGCGATCCGCAGGCCATTTCAAGTTTGTCCATCAAACGGCAGATGTTTTTTTGCAGGGCTGCGGGCAGTTGCAGGGCTTCCATGCGGTTCGGTTTGGCGTCGTTGTAGCGGCGATAGTCGGTTTTGGTCTGTTCGTCGTTTTGCGAAAACACGGCTGCCGCCCACATCCTTTTGCGGAGGTAAAACACACGCAGGTCCAATTGTTTGCGAACGAACCCTTGCACGAGGCTTGGAAAAAGGGCCTCGTCTGCTTCCATGTCCGTGTCCTGCACGCGGCTGGTGTAGGAGTTGACGTGGTATTCGGGCGTGAACACATCGAAATTATTATAAATGGCTTTGGAAACCAGCGGCGCGTGTAGCTTACGCAGTGTTTTTCGCTGTGTTATCACGTGGGTATCCGGTATCAGCAGGCCGCATTCAGCCGCTGCAACCAGGTTGCTGAGTTTGTTGTGTTTCAAGTCGAGGATGCTGCCAATGCGGTTTGGGATCTTGTCCAACTCGCGCAGAAAAAATTCGCGCAACTTGCCGTTTTCGTGTTGCAGGTATTGGCCGATGCGTTCAGACAAGGCATTTACCTTTCCGGGTTGAGGCGGAGCAAGGCAGATGTCGCCGCGCCTGTACCAGTATGACTGGAAATCGCTCAGGCTATAAGTTTTTGGGTCGTTATGCAACGAAAAATAGAGGTTACATTCGCTTGAAGTGATCCGGATGTCGTGCAACTGTATTTCGTCGCTGTCGTTGATTCGCAGGAATGGCTGCCTGCGTTGGCGGAGCCAGTCTATCACGTCGTTGGTGGCGTGGTCGCGTTCTTCAGACAAGATAAGGATCATTTTTTGGGGTGTTGGGCTTCAATGGTAATGCATTCGGTAGATGGCATGCGGTCGATGCGCCGGATGAGGCAATAATCTTCAATGTCGCACAGGAAAAGTTCTTTCCGGCGAACAGAAAGTTCAGCAGGCTTGCCAAAAGGGATGAGTGTTGAAACACCGTTCTCGGTTTGCGACAAGGTGCCGTAGCGCTGGCGGATTTCATACACGCCTTTTTTTTCGTTATATACCGGCTGTTTCACATCGTTGTAGTCAATACAGCCGGCCAGGATCGAAGGGTAATAGTTGAGGCCGCGGATGGAATTGAGAATGTAGGGTTTCAGCAATTCGAGGTCATCATGGCTGAAATGCCGGAGCAGTACGTCGATCTTATCCAGTCGGTATTTGCCGTATTCGCGGTATTCGCCCAGCAAATCGAAGCCAGGCCATCCGTATATTTTGCAGATCGCGAGTAGTTGCTGCGCATGTTTATGGTCTGTTTTTTCCATGATGCGGTCTTGTTTCCTGGCGGGCAACAGGCCCACCAAAAAACCGCGGGCATACCGCTGATCGTTCCGGTACATGCGTTTTATTTTTTTGATGAGGCCGGGATTTACCGTCACGGCATAAGCACGGTAAGCGCGGTCTAACTCCTTCCGGAGAGCCGCCCTATGGCTGGCCGAGAGGTAAGCCAGCATCGCCGGCGCATGCTCTTCCATCCATCTGTTTTGGCTAACCTTATTTTTCAGCATGTGGTAGTTGCCGCCGCGCTGTGCAAAGCCGCGCAGGTAAGTGTCTATGGCAAGCGTATCGTTGCGTTTGGCTGCATTGAACGCTGCCGTGAGGTAATCGAGGTTGTAGCCGTGTTTCGGGCTGGTGGCAAAAGCGGCTTTGAAACACGAGTCGGCCGCATCGAAGCGGCTTTGCAGCATTTTTTTTTCTGCCAGGTTGATGTAGTCGTAGTAGTTCCTGTAGTTATTCTGCGCGCAGCACGTCCCGGCAAGTAGCAGCAACCACAGCAAGCCTATTGGTTTTATCATATAAGGGTTCGCCTTGTTTTCATCTAAATATAGGCATTTGCCTAAAAATAAAGCAGCCTGTTTTCATTAAAAAACAGGCTGCTGCAACATGGAGTGTGCAATTATTTGGTGGACCAAACCACGTTAGAACCGTCTTTATCGTCGGTATAAGACCAGCCTGTAGCAGAAGAAGTACCTTTGGTACCACCTTTTTTCGCGGCTTCAGTAGCAGTAGCTTCGTCAGCAGTTAAACCACCGATTACGTTGTTCAGATTTTTGTTCTCAAACATTTCGAGTTCTTTCAGCTCTTTTTTTGTTTTCATGATAATTTGTTTTTTTTGGTTAGTTAATACACTTCATTTATTGAAGTCTATACAAATATTAGCAATCACTTTTAAAAAAACCCACGTAGTTTTACGTGTTTTTAAGGGTTTTTCCCTTTTTTTTGCTTTTGGCTATTTTCGCCCTTTTTGGGCTTCAAACCTGTGTCTGGTTTAATTTTTATGGCGTAATGCTACGATCTGTAGCAGAAACCTGCACCGGATTGTAGTAACTTTGAGGGCTTATTGAAATCGTTATGAATCCTGCCAGGCACCTGTCTTCAGTTTCCGATCAGTTGGCTTTATTTGCCGATGAAGAATATAAACCCGTGGAAATTGATACGGTGTACCAGTATTTGCTGGTGCTTTCGCCACCCGACGAACACCTCGATAAGATCAAACGCCTGAAATACGACCTCAATCATTTAGCCTATCTCGGTAGCTACAATCTATTTTCGATCCCGCATATTACCCTGGCCCGCATGCAGTCTGTTCACCGGCAGCTCGGCAGTTTCGGGCGTCCGTTGCAAAAAAACCTCGCCGGCCATGGGCCGCTCCAGGTAGCTCTCAATGGTTTCAATTACCTCGAGCGGGGCAAAGACTTACGTACCTTGTACCTGCACATCGAGGAGCCAGCGCCTATTTCGGCTATCCACGACCAGCTTCATGCCAGTCTTGGTATTCCGGTTCAGCCGTATGTGCCGCATCTTAGCATTGCCAAGGAAATCAGCAATGCCAGTTTTCAGGAACTGTGGGCTCAGCTTCCGCCGCAAGGCTACCGCGATGTATTTGTTTGCGACCATGTTGTGGTGTTGGAACGTACCATCCGCAACCAGAAGGTAAGCCATTACAAGCCGGTAAAAAAACTGAAACTTGGTTAAGCCATAGCGCGCGTCTTCAAAACGGTGCTGGTGCCTCGAAGTGCAGTCTGCTGCCGCTTGCCGGGTGCACGATGCTCAATTTGCGGGCATGCAGGGCTATGGCATCCGGTAGGTAAGCCGTGTCGGAGCCGTAAACTGTATCGCCCAGGATAGGACATCCCAGCGCAGACAGCTGCACGCGTATCTGATGGTATTTGCCGGTATGCAGGCGGATGTGCCAGCGGTAAGGCGGCCCGGTGGGTTCTACCCGGTAGTCGAGACAGGCTTTTTCGGCAAAGGGTGTTCCCTCGGGAACCAACACGGCTTTCTTTTTTTCTTTGCGGTGCCATTGCTCAAGCAAAGCTTCCATTTGCGAAGGTGCTGTTGCGCTCAGTGCCTCATAGTATTTTTCTATGGTGCGTTGTGCAAACTGTTCGCTCAGGTTGCGCAGGTGTTCCTTTTGCTTGGTAAACAATACCAGGCCGCTGGTAGGCCGGTCGAGGCGATGCAGGTGTTGCACATAGGGCATTTTTTCCCCGTTTTTTTGTTGCAGGTAGCGCTTTACGTGTTGGAGCAGGTTTGGGAAATTGTTGCGATCCGGTTCCACCATCAGGCCGGCGGGCTTGTTGCATACCAGCAATACATCATCTTCGTAAACAATGGCAGGCGCTGTCATCGGGAACGAATGTAAGGAATTTTCGGCCCCAAAATGCTGCACCTGTGGTTGGCCTTAGGTTTTAATTGTATGCAATTACTTATTTTTGTATAAAGCGCGTTCCTGTACTATGAATTCAACCAAGGCTTTCACCATTTTGTTGGTCGATGACGATCGTGACGACCAATACATGCTTAAAAAAATTGCTAACTCCCTGCTGCCGGAGGCTACTGTGGCCCAGGCTTTCAACGGCGACGAATGTTTGCGTTACCTCGAGGCGCATGCGCACGAGCTTCCGGCATTGATTACCATGGATGTGAATATGCCACTGGTGAATGGCATCGAGGCCACCGAGCAAATCAAGCGCAATCATGCTACACAGGGTATTCCTGTTGTTGCACTCAGCACCAGCGACCGTGCCGCCGACCGCCAAGCCTGCCTGGAAGCGGGTGCCAACGACTATGTGGTAAAGCCTGTTGTTTTCGACGAGTTGCGGTTGGCCCTGCGCGATATCTTCAATAAATGGCTGCACAGTTGACATGCTTTACCTGTTCGGGTATTGTTTTGCCAATAAACGTTAAGTAAGCATTTCTTTTAAACGGGTTTACTGTTCAAAAATGACTTATAAAACTCACAAGTGTTCTTGGATGAGGGCGTCGGGTGTTTTACCTTTAGTACATGCAAACCACTCAATCACCTCCACCAAACAGCAATTTTATCAAGGCGATGATCAAGATAGCAAATCCAGATTGGACCCCTGAACAAATTGAAGCGGAAGCGCAAAAGCGCATGCGCGACATGGCCAATGAAAGCAACGATAGTTCCTGCGAATTTTGTTCGAGTTAACAGAGGCTTACAGGCTTAACTTCCATTGAGAAACCGCTGCAAGATGTTGTAGCGGTTTTTTTGTGGCCGGATTTAACGGAGGCTATCAGGAGACGTTGGTAAGGCGTATCAAATCGAGGAAGCCCGGGAGTTTGCGTTGGGATACTGGAATCACATCGTTGTTGGTAAGGTTGATCTGCCCATTGCGTTTAACATCGATCGACTTTATTTTTTTAAGGTTGACGATGTAACTGTGGTGGCTTCTGTAGAATTTTGTTTCAGGCAGTTCTTTCTCGATCTCCCCGATGTTGGTGCCAACCAGCAATCGCTCCTGTTCCGTTACGAGGTAAGTATGAATGGCTGCACTTTCGAAATACAGGATCTCATCGTAAGGCACGCTTTTCCGCTCGCCGTCGGCCGTGTAGCAAAAGGTTTGCGGCGGAGTTTGCCGGGCAGCGAGCAGGCGCTCGGCTTTTCCAATGCTTTCGATAATTTCGGCCTCGTCTATCGGTTTCAGAATATAATCAACCGCCTGTACTTTAAATGCTTTGAGGATGTATTCGCTATAGGCGGTGGTGAAAATGATCCGGGGCTTATACTTTAGCTTTTCGACAATGTCGAAGCCGGTGCCGCTTTTAAGGCGGATATCGAGAAATACCAGTTCGGGTTGTTGCGCGTTAAGTGCAGCAACGGCTTTTTCAATACTTCCTTCATCTACCGTAATCTGTAGCTGTGGACAGTTGTTTTCAAGAATGCGGCGTATTACCAGTCGGTTGTGAAGTTCGTCGTCAATAATGCCTATAGTCATGCCTCGGTCGCTTTTCATTAACGGGTTATAAAGATACTAAATTTTCCGACCGCTCGCGTTTTTGCATGGTGATCACAACGCGGGTGCCTTCGCTTTGCCCTGTTTCATCGAAAAGGTCGGTAATCTCGATGCTGCAGCGGTAGCGGTAGTATTGTTTCAGGAGTTGGCTTTTTTCAAGTGTTAACCGGCTTCCTTTCGATACATGAGGCATGTCTTCGAGAAGTTTAGCCGATGCTTTTCTGCCAATGCCGTTGTCCTGTATCGTGCAAATGATGTCGCGTTCGTTCTGGCGGATATCGATGCTGAGCATGCCCTGTTTGTTTTCCAGGTTCGAAATGCCATGTTTGATCGCGTTTTCGATATGGGGCTGGATAAACAAGTGCGGTACCATACTATGCAGTGGAACATCGTTGGCAATGGTGATGGTGTAGCTGAGCAACTCGCGGAGTCGCATTTTTTCGAGTTCGATGTAATTGGTAAAAAAAGTAATTTCCTGTTTAAGCGATGCAAACAGTTTTTCAGAATTTTCCATGCTGTTGCGGATCAGTTTCGATAAACGGTTCAGTCCTTCGTTGGCATGAGAAAAGTTTTTTTCCAGGATAAAGTACTTGATCGTGTTCATGCAGTTGAAGATAAAATGCGGGTTGAGCTGTGCCTGGATGGCATGAAGTTCTACCTCGCTGATTTTACGGCGGTAGTATTCCCGCTGTTCGATCTTTTTCCGGTTATTGGAAATGCGGAAACGGATCATGAAGCCTACCGCCACGGCCAATAGCAGGCTGGCTGATGCCATGAACCATACTGTTTCATAAATGTGTGGGAGGATTTCGAACGTGTAGGTTGCTACCCGGGGTTTGCGGTCGTTAAATGCATCGATGGCGCGTACCGTGAGGGTGTATTTACCGGGTTGCAGAACGTTGAGGTTGATCAGGGTTTGTTTCTGGGGCGTGCTCCAGTCGTAGCTTGTTTCTCCACTCAGGCGGTATTGGAAGTGCACGTTGTTTTTTGCCACAAAGTTCTGGCATTCGAATTCGAATTGCAGGGAGTGTGTGGAGCGGGGAAACACGTTCCGGTTAGGATCGCTCAGCAAGGTGTCGTTTACCCACACGTTGCTGATGGTGGGGGAAGCCTGCTGGTAAACGGGTTTTTCGGGGACTGTTCTCACGAGGCCCTCGATCGTCGGGAAAATAAAGGTGTTGCCATCGCGCTGAAAATTATTCTGGAATCCACCGTTAAATTCGGTATTGGTGTAACCCGACTCTTCGGTGTAGTGGAAAGGGATGAGGTAGCCAATCTCCCGGTTATAGAACGCGTTCAGGTCTTTTTCGGAAATGCGCCAGAGCCCGCGGTTAGACGTCATGTATATGTATCCGTAATTATCCGGCGCCATGCAAAACACATCTTCGTAAAGCATGCAGTTCTTCATGGCATTTACCGACCGGTAGCGGCCTTTATCAAACCGGTACATGCCTCCGCCATAAGAGCCCATCCACAAATGTTCCTGTGCATCTTCATAAAAAGAGCGTGTTTCTTTGCCCCTGAACCCGTTGTCGCGGGTAAAACGGTTGACGATACTGTCGTTTCTCACCATGTAAGCCCCGAGCGAAGTGCCTATGCAAATGGTTCCGTCATGCATTTCGTAAAAGCACACAATGGCTTCGTAAATGTGTTGGCCAAGGATGGGTTTCACGGTCGATGGGCTTGTGCCGCGCGCTATCCCGTGGTTGGTGCCAATCCAGATGCGCCCTTTGGAATCGCGGAAGGTGGCATGCACGACGTTGTCCGGTAAGTGTTTGGGGCCAATGATAGTGTCCCAGAGCTTGTGGTTGTTGTAAATGATCAATCCCTCGCCCCAGGTACCCAGGTATATTTTATCGTCGATGGTAGCCAGCGAAGCGTTTTCGCCCCTGCCGCGCAAAAATAACGCGCGCACGTCGTTCCCGATCTGGTAGATGTAAGGGCCGGCTTGGGTGATGATCCCGTCGGTTGCCGAGCGGGCCACAGAGCTAACTGATTTTTGATAATGGTTTTCGGGTAAGGCAATGGTGTAGTTGTTCTTGAAAAGCAATTTCAGCAATCCTTTTTCGGTAGAGCCAGCAAAAATGCACTGGTTGAGGGGGTCGTAGAACAGCGCCTGCAGCGCGCCTGCCGGAAAGCCGTCGGCACGGGTATAGTGCTTGGTTTTATCCCCTTGTATGTGAATAAGACCATTATCCGTAGCCAGGTAAAAGGTGCTGCTATCGGTAATGAGCATGTCGGAACAATGGCCATGCGGAATGCTGGTGGTGATGTTACTTATTTTCGTTATCGTGTTGTGGCGCACCAGGGCAATGCTGTTGTCGAATACAGCATACACATTTTGATTCTGTGGGTCTTTTTTTAGCACATGGCAATTTTCGGTGCTTAGCTGCTCGATCTTATTTCCGTCGAGGTTAACGAAGTAGATGCCTCTTTCGGTACTGAAGTAGATGTGCTTTCCCTGCTGTACGGCATGGGTGGCATACATGGAGGAAGCAACAATAGGTGGGCCTTCATTTTTGAAAACGAGCTTGCTTTGACGCCTGAGGGGATCGTACAGGTAAATATTGCCTGTAACGGATATGATGAGGAGTGAGTCGTTGTTCGACACACACACCATGGGGCGGCAACCCGGGATGCGGAACGACTTGTAGCTTGGGGAAATGATGTAGAGCATGTCGTGCCAGTCGTGTCCCACGAGCATGTCGGTTTTGTCGAAATAGTGGAGGCTTTTAAAGTATTGTTTCTGGTAGTTGCGGTTTTGGCTCACGAGGCTGAAGCGGTAGCCATTGAAACTCACAATGCCATTGAAGGTATGCACGATCATTTCCCCATTTTTGCGGCGCAGGATGTGGGCAATGTGGTTTTGGGGCAAGCCGTCTTTGGTAGAATAGGAGGTAATGGTAAACGGAATGTTCTTGTTGAGCACCGATGCTTCCGAAATAGAGCCTTGGATTTGCCCGCCACTGTGATAAGCATACAGACAAAGGAAGAAAGCGAAAAGAGTGCGCAGGTATGCTTGCATAGCCTCTAAAGGTACTAATCTTGTGGTGGATGGCAATGGCTGCTACGGGTGTGTTTGCACGGGCTTAGGTGGGTAAAGGCGGCTTTTTGGGGAATGGCCGAAATTTTTTTTAAAAAAATTTTGTCAAAGCAAAAAAACATATATCTTTGCACTCCCAATCACACAGATTGACGTTCTTTCAGATAAGCAATTTAATAAGCGAAAGTAGCTCAGTTGGTAGAGCGTAACCTTGCCAAGGTTAAGGTCGCGGGTTCGAGACCCGTCTTTCGCTCAAAAAATAAGCCCCCTGGGCTTTTTTTTTTACCCGGCCTGGCCGGTAATTGTCTGCCCCGGTGGTGGAATTGGTAGACACGCAGGACTTAAAATCCTGTGCTTTCACGAGCGTACGGGTTCAAGTCCCGTCTGGGGTACGAGAGGGGACAAAGTGTTAAAACTCACTTTGTCCCCTTTTAACTTTACGTCTGTTTCCCTTGCTAATTGCGACAAACAAACTGCCACGGGGTCAATTTCCGGAGTTCGGAAAGTGTTGTTTTCACGATTATAGAAAATACCCATAGGAAATAGCATTTCCTGTAATTCCAATTTACCCATATAACTACTAGAAGCCCACAGGGATGCGGGGTTTAGAAGTAATTTAATGTATTTTTCAATCTGTTTTTCAGGGTTCGAGTTTTTATTATCGTACTTCTCTAATTCGGTTAATACGTCCAAACGTTCCTTTTTAAATTTGGTGCTATATTCTGTATATAGTTCCTGAGCAATTATACCCAGCGCCCACCTTTCATCTAATGCCTTTATTTTCGTTTCTAAGTCCTTTTTACGATCTTTTAAAGCGGGTAGGCTATCAGTATTCGCTTTTCCTACTTCGTTTAACAGGCTTAAAAATTCGTCTTTTACAGGGGCAATATATTTTTCGGAAATAGAATATTTATTTAACAACTCCATAAATAGATCATTCATTGACCTAGCATTTTTATTGCATTGGCAACCTGTCTTATTGCATTTGTAATACCAAATATTTTTTTTCTTTACTATATAACCACAAAAAGACGTACCGCATTTATCGCACTTCATAAAGTTTTTTAACGGCACTTCTAAATAATTCCTGTTTTCTTTCCACTTAACATTTTTAGTACGCATTCCATTAGCTTGCAAAAAAACATCATGGGATATTAATTTTTCGTGCTTTCCTTCCACCACTTGACCGTTTAACCAATTATGCGTTAATATGCCACAATAAAAAGGATTAGAAAATACTTTAACCAAATTCTGTTTGGTAATTTTCAAACCTAATGGCTCTAACTTTCTTACTATTTCGGCATTTGTTAGCTTGTCAATTGCTTTCCAAAAAAATGCTTTTTTAAGTAGCTTGCCAGTTTCGTTAACGGAAATAATTTGCCTTACAGGTAAATCAGTATTATATCTTTTATGCCTTGTAATTTGATTGTAACCTAAAGGGGCTTTCGTACACCAATAACCCTCTAATAGCATTTGTCGGCCATTAGATATAATTTTTTCACGCTTTAAATCGTTATCGTATTCAGCGAAAACAAATTTAATGTTCTGTTGCATTTTTCCCGCTGCGGTATAAGTGTCTGCGGGATGGTTTACCGAATAAATACGGATATTTTCTTTTCTTAACTGATCTGCAATATAAATAGCATTTGCACCCGAACGGGAAAAACGTGTTTCATCTGAAACGACTATATAAGAAATTTTTTCCTTGTTCTGCTTTACAAATTTCAGCATACGGTTAAACTCGTTTCTTTCGTCTGTTTTGGCACTTTCGTACTTACCACCGAATACGCCCAAACAGTTAAAACCTTCCCGCTCAATTGCCTGTAAGTTTTCTTTTGATTGTGTTTCTAAACTATACCCCTGTTCCTGTTCTTTTGATGATACCCTTTCATAACGGACACAATTTTTACCCGTTAGACGTTCGGCATTTATTGACGTTTTTGCAAAATCAATAAATTCATCTAATTCAAAATTATCTGTTGTTTTCATTTTAATGGGTTTCTTTGTTGTTTAAATAGAGGTAATACAAAATTTTCGCTAATGCTTTAATTGTGTTTACCTCTTTTGTCGCTTCATCTTCTGTTAAATTTTCAAAGCCTTTATACTTTTTTAATTGCTCTACATTTAATTTATCGAGCTTTTTTAAATTGCTCATGGCTACTAAGTTTTATAGTAACACATTGTAGCTATGCGTTACAGTTGTTTATAAATTGCCTTTCGGCTGAATTAATCGGAACGTAGCCAACGTAAATCCGTTAATACACCTTTTGTGCAATAAATAAAGAACGATACAGGGAATGTAGCCAACAATAACCCTATAATACTACTTTAATTGTTCTATCTATTTTTATTATTGTTCCCGTGGGTTGTTTCACTAATATTTCATTAAACTGATTTTTACTAATAACATCTAATACCTGTTGTTTTGTTTTTTCGCTTTTCTTAAACTCAATAGGTTTTATTTTCTTATCGCTAAAATTTATCGTTAGGGTAACATAGTGCCCATTATATAAAATCTCAAATAGTTTATTTTCCCCATAAGATAATAAACCAATAGTGGGAATTACCAAACCGGATAAATCACTATATATAAAATCATGTAATATAACGTTCAGGGAAACAACAATAAAAGGTTCATTATCCATTTTATATATTTCAAGTGGGGTATGTGAAATGTTTTTTGATCTGCAATTAATAATATAGGAGCCATCGGAAAAAACGGCAAACGTTAACGGTTCTTTATTAATCAGGTTATCAATAACGGATAAGTGTAAATGAGTTATTACGGTGTTTCCTGTCTTACTATTTTGGGAAATATCCAATACCTTCAATAATTCATTTGCTTTTTTCCTGTTTAAGCCCAACGTATTTATATACTTTACTTTTTCATCGTAGGTACTGTAAATGCCGTTTGCCTTTATGGGTTTATGTAAATTTGCTTTAAATGCTTTGATCGTATCGAAGCTAATATTTAACGCCCTCAATTGTTCAACCAGTTTAAGCCAAACAAATTCAATAAAGCTATATTTTTTTTGATTGTTACCTGTGGTGTTTTCTTCCAATACCTTAACCCAATGGCTCAAATTACGTTGCGTAATACCCATTTGAATTGCCTTAATGAGTGGCATTTCCAATTTATCAAACAGTTTCACGGTAATATCCATTGTACTACCCGTAAATAAATCTGTTTGACCTTTTGAGGTACTATGTAATTTTAAATTTTCCATAGTTTAAATATACGCAAAAGTAATTAATTACACAAATGTATATATTTATACGCTTTTAACCCCGAAATGGTTATAGTGAATTATTTTAAATTGCGTTTTTTTAGGCAAAAAACGTATATAATACCTCTGTTGTTAGCGTAAATAGCGAACTATAAACCAACTTACGTTAACTTATCGCTTACTTTTCGTAACTTATCGCTTACTTTTCAAAAGGAAAATCCCTATTTTTTATAACATCAATAGTCATTAACTTTGAAATTCACATAATGACATTTGAAGCAAATAGCGTTTAGGGTGCGATCTTTAAAATTTGATTAGCAAGGAATGGAAACGAACAGAAAAAAGGTTTTTATAATTGACGACGATATAGACGATAAGGACTTTTTAACTGAAAGTATTAACGCAAATGGTTTCGTGTCGGAAATTATCAGTTTTTCGGACGGGCGGAAATTTATAGAGCATCTAGCTAATCACCGTCATACTAAATACGACCCTGATATAGTTTTTTTAGATATAAATATGCCTTTTATGAATGGTGTGGAAACGCTAAAAGCTATCAGGGAATATGGATACATATTAAATGCGCCTATTGTTATATTTTCAACTAATATAAGCCCCTATAATCAACAGCAATTAACTGAACTGGGTGCTACAGCTTGCTATGTAAAGCCATATACCGCCCATTTATATGCCGAATTAGTACGAGAGATTTTTAACACACATTTAGCCTAATAAATATATACTGCGAAGTTAGGCAACAGGGGAAAGGTCGGTATTTGTCCGGCCTTTTTCATTAGCGACACCTGCGGAAATAAAAACCATACCCGAAATGTAACAAACAAAAAAGGCCGTCCAAATGGACGGCCTTTTAATTAAGGGTTATAAGGGTTATAGTTTTTGAGTGCTTAAATATACACTAAATATGTTTGTATAAAAACAACTTCGGGTTTTGTTCAGCAATCAGTCTAAAATCACTTTCCCCGATATATGCCCGAATATTGGTCAAAAACTGGCGTTCGCTGGTTTCCTGTTCTACCATGTAGAAGTCGGAACCGTAAATGATTTTACCCTTTACCGTTTCATCCTGCAAAGAAAGCTTTAACAGGTTGAACAGATCTGCGTTAAACATGGTATAGCTAATATCCGTGTAAACTCCTTTATATTCCCGGAGCAAAGCAATAACCTTTTCGTACCAGGAGGGCAAACCATCGTCAAAGGAATTACCCAGGAATTTCTGCCATTCGTCGTAACCTCCAAAATGGGCAAGGTTAATTTTGAGATCGGGGAATTGCTGAAGAACATAACGATAATTATCGGGGTCGGTGTAAACATCTGTAAAATATTTGTTTTTACGGGTTTTGCTGTGTTCGCCTGTTTTCGGGTGTTTCAACATATCATCCGAAATATCCCCTTTGTAGAATACACCACCACGGGCGCAATGGGTTGTTATTGGTATTTGGTACTTTTCCGCATAGGCGTAAATCTCATTCAGGCGTTCGTCAAAGGGATAGTAACCCAATGGCGGATATAATTTTAACCCTGCAAAGCCCCTTTCTTCAATATAATGCTTTACCATATCCAGTATGCCTTTGCGCTCCGGGTGAACAAATACAAAAGGATAGATCAGGTCCTTATAAGCAGGGTCTTGTTTGATGGCTGCCAGCTCGTCCAGTTGATCGGTGTAACTTTGCGCTACTTTTCCGGCTTTCATAAATTCCATATCCATAGGTAATACACAAAAGCGGGTATTAGTTGGGTAAAAGCTTTGCAGGTACTTAAAAATTTCGAGTTGGCTTTTTAAATCCCCTATTGTCAGGAACGCATGGTATTTGCGAATTAGCAAAGCGATTTCGTGTTTACGCAACTTGCTGAAAAAGTTGAACGCACCTTTTGCGGTTGATTTGTTTTCTAAGAATTTTGCCAATGGCATAAGCCATTTAGGCAAAAAATTGTCCGGTACTGCTGCACGGTTAAATATGTGCGTATGGCAGTTAATGATTTTAATAGGTTCCATAACTTAAATGTTTATTGTGGATATTTAAAGGTGTTTTTTCAAAGCATTCATTAATGAGTCAAACTCCTTTTCAACTCCCTGCATTTCGGCAATGGTCATGTAAACGTCTGTATCGTATTTAGGGAAGTTCAGAAAAGTATTTTTTGTATTGATCTTTTGTAATTTCAATTGCACGTATATTTCAAAGGCACGGGCAAATATTTCATTACGCTGTAAGTAGTATTCGGTATGGGCAGATTTAACAAGCCTTGTATAATAGTTACTGCTAACGGTTGGCGTTTTCCAACAGATTTTAAATAGCAACTTTTCCATTAAGCCCCTTAGTGTATTCTGTTTCATCCAAAATGGATTAGGGCGGGGGTCGGTGTCCTTATCTCCAGATAAGGAAAAGGTATCTCCACGTTCTACGTGCAGGCCACCGAAATAGTCTAAGGCGTGGCCGTATTCATGTGCAAAAGCGCCTACGCCCCCATCCTTTAAAATCTGTTCCACCCTGCTAAATCCAAGTTTACGGTTTTTCACTTTCGGTGGCCGGCTATAACGGGTAAGGTTGATAGCGAAAGTACCAGGTTCAAAGTGAGCCATTGCCTTGCCCCGTCCCCTTGCGCCAAAGGCAACGGATAATTTGCCTTTTATGCTGATCTGTTCCGGCGTGAATTTTAAGGCTTTATGAAGGTCGAATAATGCAATGCCCAAACCCGACAAATAATTTAACCTATCCTGTTGAGATAGCCAGTTTCCAAATTCAATGCCGCTTAAATTGTAATATTCTTTAATAAAGAACATATCGGCATATTTGTAGGTTTCGGGAATTTTACCCCCTGTGCGCACTTTGGGGTCATGGGGGTTGAATACAATTTCTATACCTTCCCTTTTCCAGTAAACGTCTGATTTCCCACGGGGCGCAACCTTGCCATGATCTACGACCTTACCTAAGTTTTTTTTTCGGCTTTTCTTTTTGGCTTTGGCCTTTGTTGGTTTTGCACCGGATAAATAACCCGCATCCCGCAGTATCTCTTCAATCTCTTCTCTGCTTTCTTCATCAATAACGGCAAAGATTTCACCGTATTTAAGACACATACTCAGGCCATGAATTAGTTTATTTTCGACGTACTCAATCAATATATAGTCTTTTGTACCCCGCTCATGCTTTAGCTTTGCTTGGTTTGCCTGTTTCAAAAATTCAGCAAAATCATTTTGCTTTCTGTCCCCGCCAAAGTGCAGGTATTTATTTATTACTTCATTTGTTGTCATTGTCTTTTCTTTTTATTGGGTTCATCATCTTTAAAGAGCCACCAAGCCAGTACGCCCAAACCCGCCATAAGGGTTAGGGATGCTCCTAGTTGTACAGGCTTTGGTACTTTTTTGAAATGGTTATAATGGCTACGGCGTTACGGATAATAAGCTCTTTATATTTCGCCCTGTTATCCCCGTTCTTTTCATTGATGTACGGACTGGATGAAATAATACGGGCGTATTCCGTTACGCTTTGACTAGCTTTTGCGGCAGCGGCATACTTAGTGGAAATGAGCCTTGCAAAATCGCTAAAGCCATTTTCAACACTTGTATAACTTCTGAATGGCAAGCCGGAAGATTTGGAAACCCGTTTAGCTCCGTTCCAATACTTATTGGTTGCTCCGTAGGCGGTAACACCGAAGAAATTATTGTTTTCTCTTGCGAGTGGCGAAGTACCCCAACCGCTTTCAATGGCCGCTTGTGCTAATATCACAATAGGGTTAATGCCAAAGGCTTTACCAACCTTTTCAGCAATGCCGTAATATTTTAAAACGTAGTCGGTGCGTTTATCTCCGGTTTGGCTAACAAGCCCCAAAACAGGTTGCCCCTGTATTTCATCTGTGGTTGAAAGTCCCAAAAATGTCGGGAACACTTCAAAAAATTCTTTTGACATGGTATATAGTTTTTTTATTGTCTTTCTTCAATGCGTATTTCATCGGCATTAACCCAACGTTGTTTTCCTTCGACGGTCTGAACTTTAATGCGTTTGCCTTTTCCGGTATCGAGCGTTAATAAGGGAAACCCGATAATCATATTCCGGTCAATGGTTGCAACGGGTTTATACTGTTCGTCATAAACCTGCATTACGGTATTACTTACCACAACTATTTTTGGGCTGGTAATACCTGATAACCCGGCCAATACTTCTAAAGGGATTTTTGAGGTCTTTTCCCGTTTGGTCTTTTCTTCTTTGGTAATTAATTCTACCTGACTGTAAGCAACGTAGAAATAATGTTTGCCTGCGGTTTTGGCGCCTAATGTGTAGAACTCTATAAACGTTACGTCGTTACTTTCATCATAGGCAAATTTGCCCGTCGATACGCCCAACGCTTTGCCTTGCGGAACAAGCTTTACAATATTATTGTTAGGAAAATACTTGCTTTCTTTACGTGGGGTTTTTCTTACATTCGTTTCCAGTTTGGTTATTACCCATTTGTTAGCGGTAATATCATTACGAACGGGTGAATATTTGACATTTCCGGTTTTACCTTTTGTAGCTAATGCAAGGAATTTATTGTAGCCCTCTGCTCCTAATTCTTTTATCAGGTCTTCATGCAATACACGCCCTTCAGTTTGGGCTTTGTAAAAAGTCCTGACTTTATCTAGGTTGGTGATCTGCGGGGCAATGTTGTAAATGGCTTTGGTGTCGGTGGTATCAAATGTTCTCATCCAGTCAATGCCGGATGGGTTCATTGCAGCATTTAAAGCCCTTGCTTGTCCTGCTGCGGGGTCGGTGTCTATTTGGCTATCCGCACTATCCCGTGCAGCTTTAGACAACATTTTTTTACCTACGAAAAAAGCCACTACTAGCACACCTGCTTTTATCAGTTTATCCACCGTTCCATCGGGTATATTGTATTTAGGCGCTTTCATGGCTTTTAAGATTAGAGTTTAACCGAGAAACTTTTTAGCTGTCTTTACAAGACCTGGCTTTGACTTTAGTAACCTCGCAAGTTCCAATAAGTCCGTATCGGTTAATACATTTTTGATGTCTGTGAGTGCTTGCGCAATCTCAACGGCTTTGGGCTGGCTTTCAGCCTTAATGCCAATAGTGATCTGATATTCCATATTATTCTATTTGTGTTAAATCTTCGCCGCTCGTATCGTCTTTGTCTGTTTCGTCCTGATTATCTGTATGAGTGCTTTCGTCCTTTTGGGTAGCGGCTTTGTTTCGTTGATCTTTTACCTGTAAGGCGACTTGCCAAAGGAGTTCTAAGTCTTTCAGGTTCCTTTCCACTACTTCCATGATGTCGTAAACCATGCGTAGCTGTTTATCCGGCAAAGTGGTATAAACCTTCTGAATGTAATTAATAACGATCTGTTTAGGGTCGGGGGTATTGGTAACGGGCTGGGTGATAATACGGGCTGTTTCCGGTACGGGTATTTCTTTACCTTCGTTTTCAATTCCCGATAAATGCCCTTGCAGGGTTTCAAAACCCGCATCCCCTAGAATGCCTTTAAGAACGCCCAAACCAATCGGGCTTTTGGCAAAACCTTCTATAGCCCTTGCGCTGATACTACCTAAAGCAATGTTACCGAAGGAATTATGTTTGTCCTTTTCGCTTTTTGCAATTTCCCGTTCGTATTCAAACAGATCTTCTTTTAACCCGTCTATTTCATCTTTCAGGTTCTTTACTTCCTGTATATGCAAAAGGTCTTTATCTTTTAGTTTTTCTTCGTAGCGTTCTGTCAATAGGCTAATCTTTTCTAACAGGTTGGTTTTCTCCATTTCAGTACGCATAAGGCGTAACTGAAATTCAAATTTTTCATCGTAATACCTGCCTACCGGAATAGAACTATCCAACTGCTCAACCCCTTGATTTTGTTTTTCCATACCGCTAAATACAATAGTTGGGGTTTGCTTATTCAACGGCACTTTAAAAATCTGCATGGCTTTAGCGTTGCGGGACTTTGCGCTGAAAATGGAAACGGATATAGACGTTAAATCGTAGTCGCTTGTGAATTTTAAAATCTGTTGCTTGAAATTATCGTACCCTTGCTCTTTTTCTGCTACGGGGGTTGCTTTTTCGTATTGCTCAATACAGATCGTAAAGAACGTAGGTAAGTTTTTCTGTTCTCTTTCCCTGATAATGTCGGCTATGTAGTCGAATTGGGCGGAAGGTATTTTATCGGCATTTTTCATAGTCTAGGATTAATAAATGACTACTCTTAAAAATTCAATTGGAATAGGTCGTGGCTTAACACCACTTGCGTTTGCCTCACGTCTTTCTAAATTCCACGTGTCGGCAATTTTTTTTATATAAATTTTTCCGGTGTATTCGATAACACCGGTTAGGTTGTGGTCGTCGCTGTAAAAGGTGCTGTTATCGGAAAGGATAGCAACACCGTAATATTTATTTGGGTAAACTAAAATGTATAATTCATTGTAGGCGTTAAATTCAATTAAGCCGTCTTCCAGTTCCTGCGGTGTACCAACAATACGCACGGGTTCAAAGTGGTACTGGTGCGGTAATTTTCCGTGTTCCCTCATGCGTTGTTTTGCATAGAATATGGCAGCTTCATAAGTCATTTTCTTTCGTAGTCATAGTGTATATAAATACTGATGCGGTAATAGTTTTTTGGTAAGAGTGATTTAATACCATAGAAATATCCTTGTAAGAAGCTGTTTGGCTCTAACCGTTCGTTCAAATTCAAAGGGTTGCTTACTTCCGGTTGTATGCGTGTATTTGGTAAAGGCAGGTGAAAGGTTTTAAACGCATTACCGTTAAAGTTTAGGCTAAGTATGCCTACATGGTTTATAATATTAGACCGAAAGGTGTTAGTAACATATATTCCCCTGATTGTACGGATATAACTAGGCAATTTGTGTTCAATTTTAGTTAAAGCCGAGCCGTGCGGTTCAATCACAATCACATAACATCGTGTGGACGAAAAATCGTAGGGGTTGTATATTTTGTCAATGGCATCCATAACTAATCAACTTTTCCGGCGTCTGTGGGTTCTGTGTTCTCTAATCTTAGTGAAATAGTCAGGTTGTAAGGATAACTTGAAACGGCATTGTCTTTAAATACGCCCTTAACTTTGCTCCCGCCCGCAGGTTCGTTTAACCTGTGGTAGTCGTAACCGAAAGGGGCGTTACCTCTGAACAGCAGGCGCAATACTTCAAACTTATCCGGAAATACCTCAAGGTTATTAATGGTAAGTTGCAGGGTGCTGAACTTGGCGCTATCGTAAGTCATGACCACGTTTATACCTGTGCAGGTTTTATAGAGCTTGTCAGTTTCTGCATCAATGATAATTTCCTGCCCGCCGCTCGTTACTGTATAGGTTAGTTGCTGATATTTAATTTTTGGTATCATGATCTTTAAAATTTGATTGTACTTGGTTTATCCAGTTGGCGGGGCTTCAATCAAATACACACTCGGATTTGATATATAGCCCCGCCATTTTATATGGACTGGACGTAATGGGTTAGAATGGTATTACAGAGGTTCCTACGAATACCACTTTTAAAAATGCGTTGGCGTTGGCAGCGGCGGCAAACTTCACAGGCATTTTAATTTCTGTTTGAGGCTCAATGATCTTGGTGTTATCCAGTTTGTAAAAGCCAATTGGAATGTCCTGCCTGTCTTTGGTATCAAAGCAACTGTTTTCAGTAATGCTAATGATCTTTTTGTTTCCGGCTTCCAATTCAAATTCACCGTTTCGTACTACAGGGTGAATGTGTGTAAAGTCGGCACTTTCTTTACCGCCCGGATTTTCTGCATAAGTCATGCGGATGCCGAACAGGATAAACCAATTGTCCTTTTCCAGTTTTTGGTTGGCCAAATTTCCGAGGCCGATACCCTTTTGATCGGTGCCTTGAAAAATGTCGATACTGTTTTTTCCGGCAATATCCTTCACCACGTAAAAACGGGTGTCTGATAATTGCAAGCGTTTGTTTAACAGGCCGTCCCTGATCTCTTTAGGCAGTTGGCTAAAGCGTTGCTCCAGTTCGTGCCTCGATGTACCGTTACCGTAAGCGCCGCCGCCACGCTTCATAATTTGTTTTAAGGCTTTGCCTTGTTGTTCTTTGGGAAGACGGGAAATTCTGCCTAGCAGTTCTGCGCCGTCATCTGCTCCCAACAGGTCGGCGTTATTAGTATATTCGCCTTCCAGTAGTCCTTTTAAATCACTCATGATTTCTTTTTTTTAATTGTTATTGAATTATTGATTTTATAAAATGCCTTTGATGTCGTCGTCTGTTTGCGAAGCGTTATAGCCCATATCCGTTTGATCGGCATTGTACCCTAAACCTTCCATAATGGAAGGGTTAAAGCCTAAGCCGTCCAGATCAGGAAGGGTTACGCCCATGCCTTGTACTTCCTGCATACTGGCATTACCTACCGGAAGATCACCGAGGCCAAAACCGTTAATGAGTTTTTGGCGTTCTTCGCTTTCGGTATAAAAGGCGCTTGCTGCGGGTATCTCAACCTCACCTAAAACACCTGATAACCATTCTTTAGCGACTGGGATAATACGGAGGCCGTCTATTACTCCGGCGGTTGCCAAACCATAGCCTAAGTATTTAGCGTTGCTTTTTTCATCGGTTGCGGATGCCAGTATAAAACCGCCACCCGCCAGTAAAGCAGGTACGCCGTATTTGGCTATGGCATCTAGGCTAGGACGATCAGCGGTAAATTTTTTTACTGCTTTTGCCAGCACAAGCCCGCCAACTGCTCCGAGTATTACAAGGCTTGATTTCATGGCCTCGCTTTTGGCTTGTTTTTTAATATTCTCTATTTGCTTTTTCATGATTGAAATACGTTACAGTTTTACTTGTTTGTTTGCGCCACCTTTGCCACGGCCTTTGCGTTTGCCTTTGCCTTTGCTTGTTCCGCTAATCGTTTGCGGTGGGTGTTTTTTTGCTTTGCCTTTATTGGTTTTGCCTCCCCGCCTTGTGCCGCTTAATGCGGTTTTGGCTTTAGGTTTTACCATCTGATAGATTAAAAAGGCAGCCCCCGCACCGACTATAATACTTGTTGTTGGATTGGCTTTTACCCAGTTCATTGCTTTGGTCATAAACCCTTCTTCGGTTCCGCCATCGGTTGTTTTCAAAGCTGAGTTTGAGGATTGGCGAAGGGCGGGCAAATTGTTAGGGTTGGTGTTTTCTTCGCCGCCGCTTTCTTCCCCTGCATCTGTAGTAGCGGGTGCGGTTGTGGATGCTGTTTTTGCGGCTGGGGCTGTTTCCCCTTCTACACCTGTATTAGCATCTTCACCGCCTGAACCGCCGCCCTCTTCATCGCCACCGCTTTCAGATGAACCGCCGCCGTCATTTTCAGGCACGGCGCTTTCTCCGTCCTCTGTAGGCGTATCTGCTTCGGCTTGCGGGCTTTCTTCGGATGTTTTTTTGATGTTTATTTTGGAGATCAGTTTTTTAAAATTGATCTTTTTAAGCAGGTTAATGATTTTGGTAATGAAGGGAACGGCGGCGGTTGTACTTGCAGCGGTGGCGGCGGTGGCAACAACGCCTAACCCTAAATCCGTTCCGCTGAGTTTCCCCGCACGACCGTTTAAAATTGCCCGTTTGAAATTTTCGGCTTTCCCTTGTAGTGTCTTTACAAAAAGGTTCTCTGCTTTTGTTAATTGCTCTTTTACTTTGCGCCATTCGGCTAAGTCTAAGCCCCTGCCTTGTGCTTCCTCCTGGGTAAGATAACCCCATTTGAGTTTAGAGCTGACTTTTAATAAATTAACCTTTAAGGCCAACAATACCGCCGCACGGATAGTAGCGGTTAACGGGTTATAACGTACTAAGGCTTTTGCTATCTTTTTAATGCCTTGTCCCGCTTTCTTTACCGCCTGTTTAACCTTTGCAAAAAACTTGCGTTGTTTCTTCGCCTTGCCTAATACGGTATATTCGCCCGCATCACCAAGCCCGTAAAATAATTGTACGTCCTCATGATCTTCACGGTATGCACCCATACCGTCCAGATTGTTCATGCGGTCTTCTTCTCCGGCAAGGATGCCTAAAGCTTCTTCCCGTTTTGGCGTGTCCCAATATTTCAGGGCATAATCAACCATGCCTAAAAATTCTTCGGGCTGTTCGGTTTGCGCCACGTAGTCCGGCCTTTTGGCTACAATGCGGCGGGTTCTCATTAAGTGCCTGCGTATGGCTCCTAATTCTTCTTCCCGCCCATCGGCTCCCATTCCTTCCAGTTCGTTAAAGTCTGCACCGGATAAAATGCCTTGCAGATCATTGAGCGTATCGTCGTCGTTACCGCCCAGTACGGATATATCTACTCCGTTTAAGTTTAAATTTGATGTGTTCATGACTATAAAATCTTTATGTTCCACCGTTGGTTTTTCTGCATCGTATTGGTCTAATACTGCATCTATGGTGATGTATCGTTTATCGGTTTGAGGTACTACGACATATACATGCTGGAAGTAACTTTTACCTTTGTAGCGTGCTATGCGTATGTAAAAGGGAATGTTGAGCTGTGTTAAGAGGCATCCGGCGAATAAACTAAAGTCGTCGCAATCAATCCCCCGTGATCGGCGTTCCGCCCAACTGCGGGCGGGTGTGCGCAACTGTTCCTTCCCTTCTTCATCCTCCATATATTTTATGTGAGTAAATAAAAAGTTCCAAATGTTTTTACAGGTATCGTACAGATCTTTTCCTTTTAACCTGGGCGCAACTTTTGCAACCTGCCAATTGTAGTGCTGTATGACCTTTTTCATTTCGGCAACGGTTTCCGTTACCTGTCCGTTCGGTCTTACAATCATTTCCGACCAGTGGGGGGCGGGGATCATTCCCTCAAATAAACCCCCGTCCCTGCTGGCTCGTAACGGATTTTCGTTGGCTACATATCCGAGTATATTTTCTAATTGTATAGAGTTCATAACTTAAAATTTTGTTTGTCGGTATAGGGTATGCCATTGGCTACCGTATGCACGGCAATGTCAATCGCCATTTTTGGAATGTTACCCGCTATAAGGCTTACCAATAATCCACCGAGTTTTAGAAAAGGGATTTGAATGTTTATCCCTTTGATCGTCGTACGGTCATTGGCAACGATGGTAATGTATTCGTTTGATGGAATGCTGTTACCTACTTCTTTGCCGTTGTAATAGGCTTTTACCGTCGGTTTTTTGAGTTTTACGGGGTTGCTTGTCGGATTGTCAAAGGCAACGTTTACGCTTAATCTCAAGGCTCCGCTTTTTATTTCGGGCTTGTTCAGGCTCATAACCGTTACAGACATTTTACTACCGGTGTTGGCGGTTTTTATTCCACCAAACAGTTTGCTTAATCCATAAGCACCACCGCCGAGTAAGGCAAGCCAGCCGAATATTTTAAACTCTGATTTCATCTTAATGATGGCTATGGTTATGGTTTTCGGGTTGGTTGTTATCGTCGTCGTCGTCCTTATCTTCTTTAATGTGTGTGCGGGCTTTAAGGCGAACCTTTACAGAAAAATAATCCTGCAATAGTTTGAAGCCGAACCAAACCGCACCGCCTAGTATGGCTTTGATTACATAGTCCGCAATACCCACGTAGTCAATGTTTGCAAACATGATGGCTCCGTATAGGAATAGGTTGGACGTGTCCTGTTGATGGACGTGCTGAAATAGTTTCATCGTCAATTTTTTTAATAGTTAGTCAGGCTATGGTTGCAAATGCAGCATAGCGAAAATGTTTTTTTGCAACTTGCAGGACATAGCGAGGGCTATAACCACAAGGCAGAGCTTTGGTGTTGGGAGTGTTGCGCTGAGGGAGTGCAAGCGCCCGAAGGTGTTTTGTTTGAGGGAATGGCTGCCGGAATTTGGCAAGGGTATGGCTTTCCTTTAGACGTTAAAGGCTGGCCGAGGGAGAGAGCTTAGAAGTACTTATTGTAAAAAGCGGACGAGGGAGTCTTATTTTACTTTGGGTTTTTAACCTGAACAATTTGCACATTGGAAGGTAAAGGGATTAACTCAAAGATCGTTGCAACTTGCTTTGAATCGTATTCATAACCCTTTGGCTTTCCGATTTTGTCTTTATGATCTTTCAACTTATTCCGAAGGAGATATTTTGAAATATCATAAATGGCGGCTAATTGTTTTAGGTTATAGTCCATGATAATTACTTTTTTGATCTTGGTTCTATCGTTACCTAATTCTGACATAAATCATTTTACCATTTGTAAAATTCTTTTTCATAGGCGGGATTTTGTTTAGTTTGTGTTTCTTGACTGTTATAACGCTGATTGTAAGGCATTTGTTACGCTCGTTGACACAATTGAACACATTTTGACACAATTTGACGGATTTTTTACCTATGAATTTCCGCTGTTCGTCCAGTATTTTCAACTGTTACAACGTTTTTTACGTTTAACTAAAAATTTTTAGTGATCTGAAGCCAGGTTAGACCCAGTTTTGAAACCTAGAGCCGTGCATTCACAATATTTCAAAAAATATTTCGTTATGTCGCAAAATTTAATTAGAAATAGACTATTGATGATTAATTATTTTTATCGAATTAAAATTACACTCCCATTTACAATTTTTGTTGTGCCGTCGATAAAATCAATTGATAATTGATAAACATATACATCGGGCGGAGAGTTAGAGTTTTTAAATCTTCCATCCCAACCTTGTTCAACATTATGTGTACTAAATATCATATCACCCCAACGGTTAAATATTTTCAGGATTGCAGAATTATAATTTGTTATGATCGGTTTAAATCTGTCGTTTAGTCCGTCATCATTGGGTGTAAATGAATTGGGAATATAGAAATTGTTGTAGCCCTTTATTTCAATAACTCCTTTAATTGTATCTCTACAACCAAACTCTGTTACCACAATCAGGCTGTATATATATCTTCCAGTATCAGAATAAATGTGAGTGTTTGAGGTTTGATTTGAATATTGGTTATCTCCGAAATCAAAATAAGTGGTATGAGTGTTTAATGTATTATCAGTAAAATTAATCACAGGGTTTATAATATCAGTTTGAAACGGATCGACTAGCGCACTAGCTTTGGGCTTTGGTAAAACACGGATATAGTCTATTTTTTTAAGCGTATCGGAGCAATTGTTCGTATCGTTGACCGTGAGATATACAGAGTACAAACCACTGTTATTGAAGGTATAACTAGCATCTAACACGTTAAAAAAATTATTTTCGATTTTCCATTTAGATGTAAATGGAATACTAGATAAAGTTTGATTTGTGAAATGAATAGTTAATGGCTCGCATCCAATAGTATCGGATATGAAATTTGCTTGGGGGCTTGGTAAGACCTTAACAACTTGCAAACGTTGTTTAGAACAGCCATTATCAGTTATATAAAATCTTACGGCGTGAACTCCAGTTGTAGAAAAACTAATATTAGCAGGATTTTCCTGCGTTGATGAAGGTGTACTGGCTGTGGGATCAAATTGCCAAGTAAAAACAGCATTATTGCTGTAATGCCCATTGGCAAAAAAATTAAAAGAGTTGCCATTTAAACACTGTGTTTCAATTGTGTTAATAGGGTTCAAGGAAAGCGTATCGTTAACGCTAATAGGTAAACGTAATGTGTCCGAACAAGCGCCGTTATAGGCAATTAATGTTACAGTATAGTTACCATAGGCAGGGTAATTAAATACAGTACTGTTAAAGCTTGAGGTGTCATTAGTCAAAGCCGAAACACCAAAATCCCAGAAAACATTTGTGGCATTACTGCTAAAAGAAGCAAAATTTAATTTTGAGCCATTGCAGTTTAAATTACCTGTATTAATTGAAGCTATTGGATTTATGAAATTTATAGAGCTGTGTAAAGTATCAGAACACCCAAACTGAGAAACAATTACCGAAACATTTTGTGATAGAGTATCAAAATGTATAGTTGGGTTATGGGTCGTCGGGTTGCTAGGAGTGGCATTACTACCTAAGTCCCAGTTAAACGTAGCGGAATTGTCAAAAGAACCGCCCACATTCAAATTTATAGCATTATTTTTATAACACGCACTAAAGGTAGGTTGTAGAACAGGCGCAAGTAAGGGGTTTATTGTAATGGCTTTTGTTGTAGTGTCTTTGCATAAGCCATAACTTGTATTAATCGCAACTAGAGAAATTGTATAGGTTCCATAAGAAGGAAATATATATGTAGGACTTATAATATTAGAAGTGTCTGTAAGTATCGTAGGTACACCAAAATCCCAATGGTAGGCCGTTGCATTTGTACTGCCATTTTGAAAGTGAACGTTTAACCCTTCGCAAATATTGGTTGCTGTGGGAATACTTGAAACTATATAACAAGGGACGACATTAAATTGAATTTCTAAACTATTGGTGTTAAGTAAAACACCATTGCGATACTCTAATACACAGATACCAACAGCAAATTGTCCTTGCAAGGTTGGCACAAAATGAATAGTTCCCGTAGTAGAATTAAAATTTATACCGTTCAAATTAGTTAAAGGATTATTCGCACTATATCCATTTGACCAACTTAGAGGCGAATAAGGTGGCGGCGTTGCGGGGTTCGGCTGTCCATTAAAAAATGTAATCCCCGATAAAGGAGTACACATTTGATATACTAAACTATCATTATCTATATCAGTTGCGGAAAACGAATAATTAAAGGTGTCATTAACACACACATAAATAGGCGGAAAATTTAAAAACGTTGCGGAGTTATTAATTTGTGGTGGAATATTTGTAGTAATGGTTGTGCCGTTGAAAGAAGGGTTAATAATGTTGAGTAATGACGAATTGTGGCAGCAACGTTGATATGTGGCTGTATAGCCTGCCACGTTAGGAGGCAAATTAACTGTATCTAAATAGTAGCCTTCTTCAACACAAATTCCAGGTGGCGGTATAAAACAGGGATTAGGATTATTAGGGTTAATAGTGTCCCTATGAAATAATGTTACCTGATTGTTATAAAGAACTGCGTTAGTTCCATTATCAAAAATGGTAATTGGGGCAGGGTTGTCAAAGTCTATGAGATCGGAACAATCTCTGTAAACTGTTAACTTGATTTCATAATTATTTGAGCCTAAATAGCGGTAAGTTATTTTACCTCCCACAATATGAGAAGCGTTGAGTATTAAAGGGCTACTGATAAGCACCAGTAGCCCTATTAATTGATGAAATATTTTGATTTTAAAAAACAAAATACATTACTAATTTTTGATTACTTTTTGTGTTATGCTTTGTCCCTCTACCCTTAGATTAATAAAGTATAATCCCGAAGCATAACCGTTAAGATTTAGAGTATATTTTTCATTTTCAGAAGCCCGTTTAATATCAGAACTATACAATACCCTACCTGTTACATCAAGTACAGAAATATTTGCTTTAGTATCTGTTTGGGTATCAAAATTAATATATACCATATCGCCATTTGTCGGATTAGGGTAAACATTAAATTTGTATTTGTCCCTTATAGCTTCGTCAATACCCACATTTACACAAGATGTATTAATTGCTTGATGGGCAATATATCCAGTGCATTGCCCTGTAACATTACTAGCACTTGATGTAACTTGATACAATGCGCCGTCTGCATCGCCCGTATAAATAGCTAAACGTCTTCTCAAAGATCCCGCCAAACTAATTCCATTCGTTGCTACTTTTGTTGTATAGTACATTATTTGATTGGTGTCAATAACGTGTATAAGTCCTAATCCATGCCCAATTTCGTGTACAACTACTTCGTAAAAGTCATACATCCCTGTCGGCATAGCCATACCCGTTGTATCATAAAAGAACGAAAATTGCCTGCTCACTTGAGTATCGAAATCCGATATAACTACAGTAGTGTTTGTTCCACTTGCACAGGTGGCAGATTGAACAAATGTTGTAGCCACCACTCCGGGATTTAAACTAGGTTTAAAAGCAATTGTTGTAACCTTATCATTTGTTGGTGTGCCAATAAAAGTGTCCGTTCCTAGTACTAAATTTGCTGCACTTACACATCTCCAGTCTTTTATTGCTTTAATCACACAGCCTTTACGATCAGGATAATTCGATATACTTGTATCAAGCCTAACAGTATATCCACCTAATCCATTTTGGTTTTTTAAATTCACTCTGAATTTATTGCCCATATAGGTTCTTGTGTCAATACTGTAATCAATTTCCAATGCACTAAAAGTTGAATTATATAGGGCTACAGTAGAGTCGCCTAAATTATTTTTGACGATGAAAGCACCACTTCCAGGATTATTGTAATCGCCGTTAAGAATGGTAGAAGACGGCATTTTGATTTTAATCTCTGTGTTCGTCCATGAGATATAGTCGTTGTTGTCTAACCCTGCTAAAAAAGGAAAAGCACCATTATTAGCATTTCTAAATCTAACTTTCCCATTACCGCGGGTCGCACCAAAATTACTGCCTGTAATAGTGAAAATGTCCCCTCTACCGCCATGCACTGGCGAGTTGTAATCATCAACTATAACTGTACAAAGTAGATTTGTTGCAGGCGACACATAAGTCGTATTATCGAACCCTGTTCCTGCAACTGCGTTAGCATTGGCCGTGGTTGTAAAAAAGCTAAGATTTGACGTAGTAGATACATCGACAAATTGTAGATCAGAGGTTTGACCGCAATTTTGGATTTTAATCTTAATATGAAGTATCGTTTTATCAGTTGTCCCTAAAACCGTTCTATTAAACGTTGACTGGGTGTATTCGATACCAAAAGGAATACCTAATGTGTTTGATGTTTGATCTATGGCGTTTGTTTGTGGGTTTAAGTACGTTGCGGAATTAAATAACGTACCTTTTGTAATTGTTACATTCCCACTTGCCATTAAATTACTTCCGAAAGCAGTAGTGCTATATTGAAGCCTCATTAGGCAATTATCAAAATATAATCCGCCTACATTAGCTTTAGCAAAAACGTCAAATTCAAGATATTTGTTGCCTCCACTTGATGTGATGACTTCATTACCGGTACTGATTGTAAGATTATTTGCTAGGACATTGTTTGTTCTTTTGACTGTGTTGTTTTTTTTGCTCTCAAAAAATGCCATTCGAGCATTGTAATTTTCAACTTTTTGAGCGTATGGTGTTAAATCTAACTCAATATTATTTGAGTTATTTATTTCGCTTGCAACGGCGTTTTTTTTTTGAGCTATTTTTATATTTAGCTCTTTTGATAGATCGTTGTATAGGTCATTGATATTTGTGTAGTATTCCGATAAATGATTTGTAGGAATGATCTGATTGCCTGATGTGTAACAAACCTGTTCTACCAGCATATAAGAGTCAGCAGATTGACCGTTTATTGTTGGTTGCACAAATATCGTTGACTCCACATTTTTTTGAATGCTTAACCCATGCGGTGATCCAGTACCAAGTAAAACCCCGTCTTCATTAATTTGCCCCCCTTCAATAATTACTTTTATTGTTTGCGAAGCGACATTGCCAGAGATCATTTTTTCGATTTGCACATCGTATTCTGTATAAATGGCATTATTTTTAGCTCTATAAGCTTTCCCTTCTGAAATGATCTTTCCTTCAAAAATTGCTTTTGAGGATTGTACCACTTGTTTCAGGATGCTTTCTTTAGTCATTGTTTGTGCGTTCATTATAAACGAACCTAACACTAAAAGCAATAGAGCCGTTAGTTTTAATTGTGTCTTCATATAAATTATTTTTATTTAATTAATTTTTAAAAGTATGTATTCCTAGTCTATAGTATTTCTGTTCGTATATATATTTACGCAAACCAAATTTAATAAAAAAAGCTCTAGCACAGATCGTGAAAATGGCATAGACGAAAATACCGTCCAAATACCTGTCAATAGCCACGTTTTAGCTGATTTTTGATTAGTTAAAAGTTAATAATGCGATTAATAATATTAACAGTAGAATTTGAAATTTAGGGGTCATCTAAATACCCTAAAAACACACGTAGTTTGTTGGTGGTTTTTTTCATGATTTTATGGTTTTTTGTTGGTTAGCAAATTCTTTAATGTCATCTATTAATTTCTCATCCCAAATTTTATTCATATACCCTTTTACGCATTGTTCTGCTATTTCACAGATATATCCTTTTCCTTTTTCAATATCTGGAAGGTATAATTTTGCAACCGCTCCTAATACCCCGCCATAGTCCCTAATCCTTATTAAAATATGCCATTGCTTCATAAAAGACATCTTTTTTTCTACCAAAAGTAAGAAATATATGTTGGTATATATCCCTACATAATTCAAAATTAGTACTCCCAAATTGGATGTTAAAAAATATCCGATTTATGAACAGTGAAAAAACAGAACTAGACTTTATAAGTCTGATAGGTGAAAACATTAGAAAATTTAGAAAAAGGAAAGGTTGGTCACAGGAAAAACTGGGAATAGAAATTGGTTTGGATAGAATGGAAATTAGCAAAATGGAAAAGGGCCGGAATATAACAGTAACCACTGTTTTAAAGCTTTCATTGGCACTCGATATTAAGCCGGAAACAATCATAAAAGTCAAATTCACTAAAAGCAAAAACGCTTTAGAAGGACTTGTTGATAGCAGTAAAGCTTATCGGCAAAAACGTTCTTAAACAATAATAAGGAAAATAGGTTATCCGTTTTGACTTGTGGAAAAATCGCTATGAATACTCATAGCGGAACTATGAGTATTCATAGTATCTTTGGCAGAGAACACCCCTTATGCCAAAAAGAATTAAAATAATGGTTGCCGAAGATCATGTTGTTTTACGACAAGGCCTTGTAAACACACTTTCAGAGTGCAAGGATATTCAGGTAATTGGTCAGGGTTCTAATGGTGCGGAAATAGTAAAGCTCATACGGGATAATATACCCGATATTGTTATTTCAGACATTGAAATGCCGGATAGCAACGGTTATGATCTAGCGGCCTATTTGAAAAAAGAATACCCAACTATCAAAATCATATTCCTTTCAATGTACTATTCCCCTTTTTATGCTTCACAAGCTATTAAGGATGGGGTTAGTGCCTGTTTACCAAAAGAATGCAGTTTTGAGGTGCTACTGGAAGCTATTAGGTCTGTGCATTCTTATGGCTGCTATTTTAAAAAGGATATTGGTAAAATCCTAATATCTGATCTAATGGCTGAAAAAACATTTGACTTGCTTAAAGATCAAATAAAACTTAATCACAGGGAAGTAGAAGTCTTAATACATTTATGTGACGGAAAGCAAAACAGAGAGATTGCCGACTTATTGAACCTTTCCATTGCAACAATTGATTTTCATAGGCAAAGTATTTATAAGAAAACCGATATTAGTTCGGTAGCCCTTTTGGTCAAATATGCCATTAAAAACGGAATAATAGGGATATAGTACTTATTATGGCGTAACTTGCTATATTTCAATATGTTTCAGTTTGTCGATTTTAGATAATATATTGTGTATTTGGTTCGGAATTGATATACTTGCGTGTACTGAAGCAGACTATTTTTTAATAGTCTGCTTTTTTGTTTCTAATCCCCAGCAGAATCAAGGAATTTCGAATAAAAAATCATTTCGATATTTTAGTGGTTAAATAATCCGAATTCCTATTCTCATTGATAATGAAGCAATTGCGAGTTAGAGTCCGGTTCACCCAAAACCAAACTAAAAATCATGAACTCAAAACTTAAAAAACGTTTAAGTATTGCTGAATTAAAATCATATCCCGGATTTGAAAATTATACCGATGAAATGGCAGAAGAGACAATCGCTAGTCTTGAAACTTTATCAATTCTGTTTTATGAGCATTATCAAAAATCAATTCAGCAAAAAGAAATATTAAAGACACTTCCTACTTCCAAAGCCGAGGACTAAACAGAAATTTCCTATTACGTGAATTCATTAGTTTAACCAAGGCCTAATGCAGTAGCATGGGGCTTTATTATGATAAGAATCAGGAAATAAAATTTGTTAAATTCTTACTAGAGCTAAAAAATAATTATACCTTTGTAAGTGAACACTAACTTACATTGAAATTATGAAAGGAAAAAACAACATAGCTATCGGTTTTCTTGTAATGGGATTGTTTATGGCGTATGGCTTTCTATTGATTTATTTAAGAGACTTTGCTCCCGGTAAGGAAGAGTGGATTAATTCTTACTCAATAGGTAAACACTTTGAAACAAGATTAGCACATGTACACGGTAATCTTTTCGCCTTCTTAAATATTTTGATAGGTTACTTACTATTACATTTTAAAAATCAACTTAAAAACACAACGGTAATTTCTTGGCTTGGTTTAATTGGTCTGTTAATGCCAATAGGGATTTTGTTAGAAGTGTATTTGGGTGCGCCTCCGGTTTTTGTGCTTATTGGTGCAATTAGTATGACGGTGTCAGTAATTTGGTTAGGAATATCTTTTTATAAAATGAAACTTGAAAATGAAAAATAATAAATTCTCTGAAAGACAAATAGAAATCATTGAAGCTGCTACCAAAAGGATTGATGAGCATGGCATTCAGGATTTAACTATTAAAACACTTGCTGCTGATTTAAATCTATCAGAAGCAGCGTTGTATCGCCATTTTAAAAGCAAAAACGAAATATTACTTGGCTTGTTAACATACTTTATTGAGGAAATGAAAGGAAGGCTTGATGTAATACTTTCTAATAAAGATCGCAGTCCATCAGAACTATTAAAAGATCTGTTTGATTCACAACTGAAAACATTTGTACAAAAGCCTTCAGTAGTTAGTGTTATTTTTTCTGAAAGCATTTTTCAGTTTAATAAAGAATTGTCATCTACGGTTTCATCCATGATGGAATTGATGCAGAATCATATAGAAAGTATTGTAAAAAAAGGGCAGGCAAATGGATCTTTTAGTAAAATAGTGGGCGTTTCAACAACAACAACAATTATAATGGGCGGGATGCGAATTACAGTTCTTAAATGGAAACTATCAGGTCATAAATCTGATTTGATAAAAGATGGAAATAAAGTATTGAATGGCATATTAAAAATGGTAGAAACTAATCATTAACAAACAACTCATGAAACCAATTATTTTAAAAGCAGCAGCAGTTATCATTACATTATTTGCATTAATTACTCTATTTATGAGTACGTCTGTAATATTTGATTTGTTCGGAATAAGAGCGAAGGAGGGTAATTATGTATTGTTTGTTGTAGTCTCCAATTTTATTGCAGGTTTCCTGTATCTGTTTGCTGCATATGGATTATTTACAGAAAAAGCGTGGGCTACAAAATTACTTTTAATCACAACAACAATCCTTATTGTGAGTTTTGTTGGTTTGTTAATTCACGCAAATACAGGTGGAATTTACGAGCAAAAAACGATTAAAGCCATGCTTTCTCGTATTGCTATTACAGGCGCATTTGCAGGCATATCGTGGTTCTTTATAACAAAAAAAAGATTAGCATAAATGAAAAAATATTTGGCAATATTAATTGTGGTTCTTATGGGTATTACCTATGGCTGCAATAATCCTGTAAAGGAAGAAAATAGTGAGATTTCGAATACTAAATCTATACCATCATCCAAGGAAAGCGAACACCAACATAAAGAGAGCGACTCCATTGAATTAAACAACGGGGCTAAATGGAAGGTTGTTCCGGAAATGATGGCGCATATTAGGAACATGGAATCAGACATTAATCGTTTTGTTGAAGCTAAACATACAGAACTAAAGGACTTCACACTACTTGGAGCAAGTTTGCAGAAAAACATTGATCTCTTAACTTCAAATTGCACAATGGAAGGAAAAGCCCATGATGAATTACATAAATGGTTGTTGCCTTATATTAATATGGTAGACAAATTGAATAAATCAAAAAATAACGATGAGGCATTGCACACCTTTGAGGAAATAAAAGCTTCTTATAAATTATTTAACATATACTTTGAATAAAAAAGAAATCATGAACATAAAATCAATTCACACCGAAGAAAAGCCTGTCAGCGCAAAGAAATTGTTTTCTACAACTGAAGGAAATGTAACTGCTTTAAAAATCAAAGCAAACGGCACATTAAAAGAACATATAACAACTGTTCCTGCATTACTTATTTGTATTAATGGCAATGTAGTTTTTAAAAATGAAAAAGGGGTAACAGAAAATCTTTCAAGTGGCGACATGGTTAACATTGAGCCAAACGTAAAACATTGGGTAGAAGGAATAGAAGACACTCAATTACTATTAATCAAATAAAAAAATTTGCCTAGTTATGTTAGTAAATACTCACTTATTAAAATTGAAATTATTAATGGTTCTCACCATTTTAATTTTCACAACCAATTCTGAGGCTCAAAATTGGTCACTAAAGCAATGTATTGATACAGCATTAGTGCATAATAAAACGTTGAAAATAGCACAAGGCGATATTGAGATTGCCAATGAGAGGAACAAGGAAGCAAAAGGTGGTTTAGTGCCAAAATTGTATGGCAATGTTGACTATCGGTATTACACCGATCTTCCGTATCAATTACTACCTGCATCTGTTTTTGGTGGACCAGCAGGCGTTTACAAAGAGGCTCAATTTGGTACGCCACACAATTTGAATGCAAATCTAACGCTTGATGTTCCTCTATACAACCCTCAAGCTATTGGAGCAATTACGGTTTCAAAAAGAGCAAAAGAATTAAATCAAATACAGTTTCAACAAACCGAGGAGCAAGTGGTATTTGATGTTTCTAATTTGTATTACAATGCACAGTTAGTATCAAATCAGATTGTGTTTATCAAAAACGGATTAAGTAATAGCGAAAAACTACTTAGTAATATTCAATTGCTTTACTCACAACAAATGGCAAAGGGTACAGATGTAGATAAAATTAAACTTCAGCAAAGTCAGCTAAACACACAATTAAGTAAGGCTAATGCACAGTACAAACAAATCATAAATCTATTAAAGCTTCAGTTAGGCATAACACCAACCCGACCAATTACAATTGAAGAAACATTTAGCACATCGTCAGAAGTAGTAAAGTATACAAGCAAACCAACCTCTGATATATTATTGTTTAATACGAAAGAACTGCTCTTGAAATCTGAATTAAAAACATTAAAACTTTCACATTTACCTTCTTTTTCACTTTATGGTACTTATGGAACTACCGGATTTGGAAACTACAGTGGTACAAATGATTTCTTTAAAACGTACCCGATTGGATTTGCCGGGGTAAAAATGTCTTGGATGATATTCTCCGGTACTACTTTAGAACACAAGGTTTTTCAAAAGAGAGAAGAGATAAAGCTAAATACAACTCGATTAGAATTATTAAATGATAAACAAAACGTTCAGATAGAAAATGCACAAATGCAATATGAAGTAGCAAGTTCTAATCTATTAAATGCCAAATCACAATTGACATTAGCAGAAACAATTTATTCTAAAACACTTATTCAGCAAAAGGAAGGTGTTGCCTCATTAACAGATGTTTTACTTTCAGATAATACCCAAAAGGAAGCACAACAACATTATTTGTCGGCATTGGTAGATGTGATGAAGGCAGACTTAGAACTAAAAAAAGTATCAGGAAATATTTTAAAAACGAAATAAATTAATAATTAAAAATAACAGATAATGAAAAAGGTTTTATACATCATCATACCATTGGCATTAATTGCAATTGTAGTCATAAAATTAAAAAGTAATAAAGAAATCGTAATAGATAAAGTTTATCAATATGATAAAGAGCAAGCTATCCATGTTCAGGTAGATACAATCAAATCGGAATTAATAGGAGCTGAATTTGCTTATTCAGGAACATTTGAACCTAATAAAGAAACTAAGCTTAGCGCTGAAATACAAGGCAAGATAAATGATGTTTTAGTTGATGTTGGAACTTTTGTAACAAAGGGGCAATCATTAATTCAGTTAGATAATTCACTATTGAAATTGCAATTACAATCAGCGGAGGTTCAAGTTGAAGGATTAGAAGCTGATGTAAAACGATTTACTGTTTTAGCGAATGCAGATGCTGTACAAGGGGTTCAATTAGAAAAAGCAGAGTTAGGTTTAAAATCTGCAAAAGTTCAAAGAGCAACTTTACTTGAACAAATTAATAAAACAACCATCAAAGCACCGTTTAATGGAGTGGTTACTGCTAAACTTACTGAAGAGGGAGCATTTGCCGCACCGGGTGTGCCATTGCTTCAAATTACAGATATTTCAGTTTTAAAATTTACAGTAAATATATCTGAAAATGATTTGAATTTATTTCAATTAAATCAAACCTTCTCAATTAATGCAGATGCCTATTCGGATGTGTTATTGTCGGGGAAAGCAACAATGATAGGCAGTAAAGCCAATATAGGCAGTAGTTTTCCTGTTCAGTTTATCGTAAACAACACCTCCGATTTAAAAATCAAATCGGGAATGTTTGGTAAAGTAAATTTGAAAAGTGAAAATCAAAAAACAGGAATCATTATACCGGCTTCTGCTATTGTTGGAACGTCAACACAACCTCAAGTTTATAAAGTGAAGAACGGAAAAGCTGTTCTAAATAGCATAAGTATTGCGCAAAAAATAAAAAATAAAACTGTTGTGGCAAAGGGATTAGAAGAAGGTGATGTGATTGTAACAAATGGATTTATTAATCTATTTGACAATGCGAATGTAACTGTTAAATAAAATTTGAATTATGAATATTACAGAAATATCAATAAAACGTCCTTCGCTGATAATTGTTCTTTTCAGCGTACTTACGTTATTGGGAGTTATAGGATATAAAAATTTGAGTTATGAATTGATGCCTGATTTTAATCAACCTGTTGTGGTTATTAAAACTGTGTATCCCGGAGCAGAGCCCAACGAAGTAGAAACTTCGGTGTCCCGAAAAATAGAGGATGCTTTATCTAACCTAGAAGGAGTGGATTATTTGGTAACTAAATCTTTACCAAACGCATCTATCATTATTGCCAACCTGAAATATGGAACTGATTTGGATAAAACCATGCAAGATGCTCAACGCTACATTGACAATATTCGCAAAGATTTACCGCAGGATATTTTAAGTCCTGTAATGAGTAAGGTTTCTCCAAATGATTTACCAATCATGTCCATTAGCGCAACCAGTAATTTGCCTGCAACTGAGTTCTATCAAAAAATGAAAGATGAGTATCTTCCGCAAATTCAACAAATAAAAGGGGTTGCAGAGCTTACGATTTTAGGTGGAGAAGAAAGAGAGATACAGGTTAAAGCAAACCGAGATAAATTAAAACTATATAAGATTTCATTGTATCAGGTTGTTGAGGCAATTAATCGTTCAGGCTTAGACTTACCTGCCGGAAAAGTACAAACGGATCAGGAAAACAACTCAGTTCGTTTAACAGGTAAATTTGCAACGATTGATGACATAAAAAATGTTCAGGTCGCTATGCCAATGCTCGGCAGCCCAGTCTTTGTAAAAGATGTTGCTCATGTAGTTGATGGAATAAAAGAAACGACATCTATCAGTAGATACAATGGAAAAGATGGTATTGGCATTCTATTAAAAAAACAAGGCGATGCAAATGCTGTTGATGTTTCAAAAATGGTTCGTGCAAAATTTAAAAGCATTGAAGCACAAAACAAAAATTCTGACGTGAAATTCATCATTGCAGATGATAGTACTGATAATACAATTGCAGCAGTTAATTCGGTTGTATTTGACTTGGGTTTAGCAGTTGTTTTAGTTTCGTTAGTAATGCTTTTGTTTTTACGAAGTTTTAGAAATTCATTAATTGTTATCATCGCTATCCCTACTTCGTTGGTTACAGCATTTGCAGTTATGTGGCTTTTAGGATACACGTTAAATTTAATGACCTTGCTCGCCATGTCTTTAATTATTGGAATCTTGGTTGATGATGCTACAGTGGTATTGGAAAACATTCAAAGGCATTTAGATATGGGTAAAGAAAAACGTACTGCCTCAATGGATGGGCGTATGGAAATTGGATTTTCTGCATTGTCAATCACTTTGGTTGACGTAGTTGTGTTTTTACCGATATTGTTTTTACAAGTATTTGTGGCGGATATGCTAAAGCAATTTTCGGTAGTTGTTGTAACTTCAACCCTAACAAGTTTGTTAGTTGGCTTTACGCTTACACCTTGGTTGGCATCAAGAATAGGTAAGAAAGAAGATCTTCAACCAACCAACTTCTTCAACCGTTTTTTACTTGGCTTTGAACATCAGTTAGAAAAGTTCACTAATTGGTATGGCAAACAATTAGAATGGATACTTAGCCATAAGTTAATTTTTACAGGAATAGTTCTTTTACTTTTCGCTGTTACTTTGGGAATAATGAAACAAGGCATCATTGGTAAAGAACTTATTTCTACTGGTGATCAGGGTAAATTTCGTATGGCTTTGGAGTTTGACAAATCAACTTCCATTCAACAAAACAATTTAATCGCTCAGAAAATAGAAACCTATATTATCAAGCAAGCAGATGTCTCTACTGTGTTTAGTAACATAGGTGGTCCGAGTACAGGCATTGGAAGTTTAGGTGTAGGATCAGCTAATAAAACTGAATTTACTATTCAGTTAAAATCTGCTAAAGAACGTAACAACCAACATACTGAAGAGTTTATGAAAGAACTTAGGGAAGAATTAAAAATGAAATTCCCCGGAATAAATTATTCAATGGCTGCATTAGGATTGATACCACGTTCAGCCCCAATAGAAATTACCTTAAGCGGAAGCAATTTAGATTTGGTAATGAAAACTGGAAATGAATTAAAATCTGTGATTGAAAAAATACCGGGTTCAGATAATGTGCGTTTATCTGTTGAACAAGGTAGTCCTGAATACAAAATAATTCCCGATAAAGATAAAATGCAACGCTTAGGATTAACGACAGCTTATGTTGGTGTGAATTTAAGAACAGCTTTTACTGGCAATGACGATGCTACATTAACAGAAAACGGAACAGAATATCCTGTAAGAATTTGGCTTGACGGTTACAGTAGGCAAAATTATGAAGATGTGCAACGCCTCTCAATTGTTAATCCAATGGGGTTACCTGTAGAAGTATCGCAGTTTGCAATGGTAGAACGAGATAATTCCCCATCCTTATTGGAAAGAAAAGATCGTCAGCCGGCAGTTACACTGACCTCCGATGCACTTGGCAGACCTTCTGGAACAGTTGCTGATGATGTAGTCGCTTACCTTAAAAATAATCCATTACCTGTTGGAATTGAAATGACTTGGGGTAGCGATATCAAAAGACAAAATGATAGTTTTGGCGCATTAGGTTCTGTTCTATTGATCTCATTTCTATTGATTTATTTAATCATGGTGGCTTTATATGATAGTTTCGTTTATCCATTTGTGGTATTGTTTTCAATTCCTGTGGCTGCTATTGGTGCATTTTTAGCATTGAATCTATCATTAAACAATCTTAGTTTATTTGCTTTGCTTGGATTGATTATGCTCATGGGCTTAGTAGTAAAAAACGCCATATTAATTGTGGACTTTACCAATCAATTAAAAGCAGAGGGTAAACATTTCAAAGAAGCATTGATCATTGCTGGAAAAGGTCGTATGCGTCCAATCTTAATGACAACCATAGCCATGATTATAGGAATGTTGCCAATTGCCCTTGGCAAAGGAACAGCAAGTGAATGGAAGAACGGATTGGCTTGGGTAATTATTGGTGGACTTTTTTCATCATTGATATTAACTGTTTATTTAGTGCCAATGGTTTATTATTTAGTAGACAGATTGAAAGAAAAAATTGCAAATAGAAAAACGAATTAAAATGAAACAACTACTCTTATTCGCACTAGTCAGTATATCATTATTGACTTTATCTTCATTTAATGACCAAAAGGGAGAAACCTATTCTTTAACTGTGGAAGTAAAGGATCTACAAAATTCGAAAGGTGTTGTTCAGTTTGCATTATATAATAAGGATGGGACAATCCCTGATGAAGATTACAAAAAGTGTTGTAAGATATTAAAAGAAAAAATACAAAATGGATCGTCTAAAGTAACCTTCAACAATCTTCCTTTAGGCAAATACGCTGTTAATATACTTCACGATGAAAATGAGAATGGCGAAATAGACAAAGGGTTTATTTTGCCAATCGAAGGGGTTGGTTTTTCGAATTACCAATCAATTGGTTTAACAAACCGACCCAACTTTTCAAAAGCAAGTTTCACGTTAGATAGTGATAAAAAAATCAGCATTAAAATCATTTACCTTTAAAGTTGTATTAAGTCAAAAGTTGGAAATTTTGCCGCTTAGGGTATCCGAAGGTGAGTGCTCATCAGAAGCCTAATTGCTTGAAAATCATCCAAAAAGTTCGATAAATCCAACCCGTAGGGTACGAAGCCGGACTTTTCATTAAAGAAATGAGAAGTCCGGTTTTTTGTTTCGTCTAAATCTGACCTCCTCCCGAAAAACTGTGCAGAACTAAATTAGAGAAAAGTCGGTGATTTTAATAACTTAAACTAATAGAAAATCACCATGAAAAAAAGCAAATTCACGGAACAGCAGATCGCCTTTGCCTTA